>Ga0187778_10000796_pt1 | contig 22532 bp, 16 predicted proteins | sample 1015_Q2_SP5_20_M_FD_132418 | JGI IMG/M metagenome (GOLD analysis project Ga0187778, IMG submission 132418) | Tropical peat soil microbial communities from peatlands in Department of Meta, Colombia - 1015_Q2_SP5_20_MG | ecosystem: Environmental > Terrestrial > Soil > Wetlands > Peat | place... | reverse complement strand
TTCGTGCGCAGGTTTACGCATGGGTGGGCCACCAACCGCAACCGTTTCAATCTTGTCGTCTACGGTGGCGAAAGTGAGCCCCGCGAGGCGTTTACGGTCGGGAGCGGGAGTCATGAGGCTGACCGCCACCAGAACGACGGAACAGACGATAAACATGAAGATCGCGTAGTGGAGGAAGTTCATGTCGATAATCCAGCGCGCTACTGGAGAGGTGAAGTGACCGCCGCTGGCTCGATCGGTGAGTTCGAGAACGAACCGCGTGGCGCCCAGCACGAAGCCCGTGAGCAGCGAACTGATGGCGCCCGATCCGTTGAGCCGCGGCAACAGGATTCCCAGGACAAAGCAGGCTGCGATGGGCGGGCTGATGTAAGCCTGTACGCTTTGCAGATAGATGTACAGCTGGCTGCTGATGTAGTGAATGAACGGAACCCAGAGCAGGCCGAGCAAAACCATAATCCCCGTCGCGATCCGGCCGAAAAACACGAGTTGGCTTTCGGTAGCTCGCGGACGAAGTTTCTTGTAGAAATCGAGAGTGACCAGGGTCGAGGCAGAGTTGAATACGGAACTCATCGCCCCCATGACGGCTGCGAGCAATGCAGCCATCACCAGTCCGACAAGACCAACAGGGAGAAGATTGAGCACCAGGGTGGGGTAAGCAAAATCAGGCTTCTTCACCTGCTCCGGAAAAAGAGCAAAGGCAATGATGCCGGGTAGCACGAGCATGAAAACGGGCAGGATTTTCAGGAAGCCGGCAAAAATCGTGCCCGCTTTAGCGTGGCCTTCATCTCGGGCGGAAAGCACGCGCTGGACGATCACCTGATCCGTGCACCAATACCAGATGCCGAGAATCGGCGCGCCAAAGAAAATGCCCGTCCATGGAAAACTGGAATCCGATGCGGGCTTAATCATGTGGAAATAATCAGGCGGCACCATCGTGCGCAGATGCTCCAACCCGCCCACACGCATCAGGCCAATAATGGTGAGCGCGACGGCGCCGGTGATGAGGATTAGCGTCTGGACAGTGTCGGTGTAGATTACCGCCGCCAAACCGCCGGCAACTGTGTAGATACCGGTGGCAATTACCAGCACGACTGCGGTCTTCCACAGCGACCAGCCCGCGACCCTTTCGAGCACCACGCTCGCGGCATAAAGCTGAACGGATATTTTTGTAAATATGTAAGCGATGATGGAAATTGCCGCCAGATAGACAGCGCACTGGCGGCTGAACCGGCGTTCCAGAAATTCCGGCATGGTAAACACATTGCTTCGCAGATAGAACGGAACAAAGACCCAGCCCAGGATCAGCAGAATCAAACAGGCCAGCCATTCAAAGTGGCCCACAGCAAGACCAGACGAGGCGCCGGTGCCCGACAGCCCGATGAAATGCTCGGTGGAAATGTTCGAGACGAACAAAGAAGCGCCGATGAAAAACCACCCGACGTTTCGTCCTGCGAGGAAATATTCTTCGGAGGATCGCTCTCTTCGCGCAAAGTACAAGCCAATCCCGAAAACGAGTGCGAAATAGAATCCGATGATGATGATGTCCGGGGTTCCGAGGGCCCGGTGCGTGACCTCGACCGCCGATGCCATGAGCATCGCTGCCTCCTTGCCAATGTTCGGCAGAATGATATGAACCGATTCCCTTACTATTCCCAAACCACGCGGGGAAGAGGCGCGTGGTTACCGCAGGTAAATCGAATTTCTACTGCGCCGCCAGCGCTAATCCCCGGACGAGCGGCTCAACCGTTGGATGGCGAAGTCTATAACACGGGGAAGAAAGGCTCAATGGCGATTCCTGAAGTTCGGGCAACCCAAGGCTTTCGGGTCGAGTTACAGGAACAACCGCTGAGGCTGCGCGTATTGAGCGAAAAGGCTGGATAGCAGCTTGACAGCGAAGTAGATATCATTAGTTTTATTGCTGTCAGTTTAGAAGGTTTACATGCGGTAACATCAAAGACTTGCCATAGTCATGCTGTCCGCTTCCGTTTCTAGTGCGCTTATCGTTGGCTTGGTTCAGGCTCAGCAATTCTCCGATCGCAACCGCGACGAAGCCCAATATATGTTGAAGGCCACGGTCGACGACATCCGCAAACACTACTACGATCCGAAATTTCACGGTGTCGATCTAGATAAGGAATCCAAGGAGGCCAAGCAATATATCGCGAAAGCAACTTCGATGAACATGGCCCTCGCCAGTATCGCCACGGTCGTGGATGCCCTCAACGACTCACACACGACCTTTGTGCCTCCCCAGCACGCCACCCGGCACGAGTACGGCTGGCGCTACGAGATGATTGGTGACCGTTGCTTTGTTACCCAGGTGCAGCCGAAGAGCGATGCCGAACTCAAGGGCGTCAAACCCGGAGACCAGGTTCTGGCTATCAACGGAGTAACTCCAACACGCGACGTCACCTGGAAGCTGCAATATCTTTACAGCGTCCTGCGGCCGCAGCCCAGTTTGACCCTGAATTTGCAGGACCCGCAAGGCAACCAGCGCACCGTGAACGCTGCCGCCCACTTTGGCGAAACCATCCGCGTTACCGACCTCACGGGCGCCAACGACGCCTCGGACATTTGGAAGCTCGTGCGCGAGGAGGAAAGATACGAGCACACACAGCGAGTTCGCTATACCGAATTCGGTGATGCCCTGATCATTGTTAAGTTCCCTGAATTCTTTTTGTCGCCCGGCGAAGTTAGCGACCTCTTGGCAAAGGTGCGCAAGCATAACGCATTGATTCTGGATTTGCGCGGTAACCCGGGCGGCGCCGTGGAAACGCTTCGTTATCTGCTCGGCGGCTTCTTCGACAAGGAAATCAAGATCGCTGACCGCGTTGGTACAAAAGAAAAAAAACCACAAATCACGAAGGGTACCCACAATCCATTCAATGGCAAGTTGATTGTGCTTGTTGATAGCAGGTCCGCATCAGCCGCCGAACTCTTTGCCCGCGTCGTTCAACTTCAAAAGCGCGGCGTCGTTGTGGGCGACCGCTCCTCGGGGAGCGTAATGGAGGCCAAGGAGTACACCGAGCAGTCCGGTATGGACGTGGTTCTTTTCTTTGGCGTCTCGATTACAGACGCGGATCTGATTATGGAAGATGGAAAGAGCTTGGAGCACGTTGGCGTGACACCGGATGAAGTGGTCCTGCCCACCGCGGCAGACTTGGCCAGTGGCCGGGACCCCGCGATGGTTCGTGCCGCCGAATTAGTTGGAGTGAAAATGACCCCGGAACAAGCAGGCAAACTCTTCCCTTTTGAGTGGCCGCCGGAATAGCTTCGCGTCACGATACTGCGGCCTCAAGGGTTAAGCCCACGAGAGTCGCGGCTCCGAGCCGCTATGAGTTGGAGGGATTGCTGATCGAAAATCGAAATAGAAACGGCCAGAGCAAGAGCCTCTCCCTGGTTGTCGTGAACGGGAACGTTCATTATCGGGGATTGTGAGGCGGTTCGTCGGAACCGTCTTCAAACGTATAACTTCCTAGCTCGTCGTCGATCCGATGCTCCGTCATTTTGTTGTAAAGCAAGCGGCGATTAATCTGCAGGCGATTCGCGGCCTCAGTCTTGTTGCCGCCGGACTCTTTGAGCGCTTTTTCAACCAAGCGTCTTTCCAGTTCCGCGACGGCCTTGTGGAAAGGAAGCGATAGGAGGTCGATCTCCCACTGCCTAGGGTTTCCATCGCCTTTGGGATCCACCTTTGCCGGGAAATGCTCCGACATTAAGACTCTTCCACGAGCCATCAACACCGCGCGCTCCACCATGTTCTCCAATTCACGGACATTGCCGGGGTAAGAATAATTTTGAAGCATCAGGATCGCTTCATCGGTAAAGCCGACCGCGGGAAAGCCATTTTTGCTGCTGTAAAGACGCAAGAAATGTTCCGCGAGGGGGACTATGTCCGAGCGTCGCTCCCGAAGGGGTGGGATCGGGATTCGCACCACATTTAATCGGTAATAGAGATCCTGGCGGAAAACCTTCTCATTGACGGAAGCCTCCAAATCACGGTTGGTAGCCGCAAGAACGCGGAAATTCCCACGGACTGTTTCGGTTCCTCCAACCCGTTCAAATGTCCGTTCCTGCAGAACCCGGAGCAACTTCGACTGAAGCCCCGGCGAGAGCTCTCCAATTTCGTCAAGGAAGACAGTGCCGCCCTCCGCCATTTCGAAGCGGCCGATTTTTCGTCCGACCGCTCCCGTAAACGCTCCCCGTTCGTGGCCGAATAACTCTGTTTCGAGGAGATGCTCTGGAAGAGCCGCGCAATTGACCACCACGAATGGCTTGCCTTTGCGCGAACTGTATTCATGAATGGCTTCGGCGACCAACTCTTTGCCGGTTCCCGACTCGCCACAGATTAGGACCGTCGAATCCGTTTCTGCAACTTTCCCGATCATCACGAACACGTCCAGCATAGGCCCACTGGAACCAATCAGCCTGCCGGCTCCGGCAACCTGGGTCTGCCCTTCTTGCGCGCGCAAACGCGCGACCTCCCGGTTCAAAGAAGAGTGATCTAGGGCCCTTTCGGCGGTTAGAACGATTTCGTCCAAATCGAATGGCTTGGTGACAAAGTCGTACGCGCCCAGGCGCACGGCTTCGATGGCGGTATGACTTGAACCAAACGCAGTAATCACGATGACTGGAATCCCGGCCAAGCGCGGCTCTTTGCGAAGGTTTCCCAGGAACTCCTCTCCTCCCATGCGAGGCATTTTCCAATCGCTGAAAATTAAATCGGGGGTCCAGTCGCGGAGCATTTCCGTAGCGGCACACCCATCGCTCGCTTCTTCAACCATGTATCCGCGAGCGACAAGAATTTCGGACAGAGCTTTGCGGAGATTGGCCTCGTCGTCGACGATGAGAATTGCGGCGCCCATTCAAAGCAGACCCTTCCAAGCATTATCCCGCGGCAGCGACGCGGCGAGCGGGAATTGTGATTCGTACGCTCGTTCCACGGCCTTCCTCGCTCTGCACTTGGATATCCCCTCCATGAGCCGTGACGAGTTCATGGCAGATCGAAAGTCCCAGGCCCGTTCCGAACGGTTTCGTCGTGAAGAACGGATCAAAGACATGGCTAACGGCCGCGGGTGTCATGCCTTTCCCCGTGTCCCGAAACTCGACGTGAACTTCGGATGCACTCTGCTCTCTTTCTATAGACGCCACATTTACGGACAGCGTTCCACCGCCCTCGGCCATGGCCTCGATCGCATTCTGAATAATGTTGTCAAACACCTGGGCCATGTGGTTCTTGTCAATCGCGAGAATTTTTTCTTCGACGGGGAGGCTCGCCACAAGTTTCACATGGTTGTGCACTGCCTGCTCTCGGAAGGACTCCATCCGCTCTTCCACCAAACTCCGCAAGTCAGTCTGCTCGGGCCGAAGCTGAACCGGCCGGGCAAAATTAAGCAGACGATTGACCATGCCGTTCAGCCGTTCGATCTCCTCTAGCGCAATGTTGCAGGAATCAGTCACCCGGAGATTGTTGGTTTCGCGGCGGCACATCTGAACGCGCAGCCGGATCGTCGCCAGGGGGTTGCGCACCTCGTGGGCCACTCCGGCAACCAGCCGGCCCAGACTCGCTAATCTCTCCGTGTGTCTTAGCTCGCTCTCGATTTGCTTCTCCCGCGCAATCTTCGATCTCAGCGTTGCTCCTAATCGGTTGATCGCCTGAACAATGCGTTGAATTTCTTCCGGATCATTTTCGGTGTCGATCCGCGATTCCAGGTTCTGTTCCAAACTCTCCAATCCGCCCTCGATTTTTTGCACGCCTCCCTGCAGATTGCGAATCATCAAAAGAGTCAACAATACGCTTACAAGTGCCGCGGTGCCGAGTCCCGCCGTGGTCAGGTACGCTCGAAATCGATTCGATCCTGGCAAACCTGCCAGTCTTTTGACACTCCACGCGCTCCCAACTATTGAGTAGCCGTCTCGAATGGGGACCGCTTCAATCACAGCAATCGACGGCCCATTTGTGAGCACACGCTCAGAAGGCTGCCTCTGGGCAACGGCGCTTCTTGAAACACTCAAGACCGCTTCCTCTATGTTCTCGCCGGTTTTCTTTTGGGATGGGTATTCCGAAGAATCTTCCTGAATTGCCTGCGGGTATCCGACAAGGGCGTCCTGATTTTTCGAATAAAACCCGCCGTATACACCATCAACATTTTGCAAGACGACCCGGGTCAACAGCCCGAGAACTTCTCGTGAGGACGGGGTAGCTGGAGTGCTCAACGGTGGTGGCTCATTGCCCTGTCTCAGAATTTCCGCTCTATCTTCGTATTCGCGAGCCAGGTTTTGCGTGACTTGAATTAACTGCCTTTTCTCGCCGCTGAGAACTGCGGATTTCGTATATCGAAGAGTTGCAATGGTCGCAAAGAGGACGGCAAGAAACAAAACAAAGACAAGCATACCTACGAGGGTGATTTGCCACCGGAAACTCAGTCGCGATAGGGGAAGTCTCGAAGGCAGAGCTCCACCCCTTTCCACTTCCACTGGCCCTATCATAATAATTCAATTCGACCGATAGTCTGCGGACCGCCTTGCACCGTTTAAGTCGTTTCTTCAGCTCCTAGAGGCCGGAGGGGCGAAACTCCGCCCAGATACCAGTTCCTGCAGACGTGCTCCGCAGAGTCGGCAGCAGCTTTGGCGGCGCGGGCCAATTCGATAGCACCTTCCGCCGATTCGCACTCGAGCATATGGCGAGCCTGTCCGTAAAGCGCTTCGCCCCACCCGGCGATCCTTCGGACTTGGTTACGTTCGTCTAGCGGTAGGGTTCCGTTTTCGATGAGCCAGTGAACTCGAGCCAGCACGGAATCCACGCCCCATAGGATCTCCCGCAATCGTTTGGAATCATTTGGAGAGCCAGCATTCTTGGGAGGCGGAGGAACTGAGGAAGGAAAACTCGAGTCGGCGCGAAGCGTTCGAGCCATAATGGTTTCGACAACTTGGCAGAGTCCTCCCGAGGCGGCAGAAAGTTCTCCCGCGCCCTCGAACTCCTCTGATCCGTAATGGGCGAGCGCCTGTAAGTAGGTGTGCTGAGCTTCGCTCAGAAACTGGCTGATCCCCGGCACGGATCGTTTCATGATGCTGAGGTAGGCCAACGTAGCATGAATCCGATTCAATTCGTCGTAGACTTGCTCCAACCGCATGGCGGCGTCGCTCTTTGTCGAGCGCCCTCCCGCGGGGTGCTGGACGGAGGGGCTTTCCTCCGAGACATAGACCCGGTGGCGAGGTCGCGCCGATATTTGTAGCCAACCGTCCAACAAGCCCTAGCTCCTTAGCGCGAGCGAATCCATTCCGGACTGTCTCGTTCCCTCATCGACTTTCGGGTGGGCCAGGGATGCCGTCGCCTTGGGGGCACAATACGACGGCATCCCTGGTATGCCTAGGCGCACAGACGCCCCTGAATTCGCACCAAGTTGCGAATTCAGGGGGTTACGCCGCGTGACGCCCAAGCAATTCCTCGTATGACTTGCCATTTCGTAGGTCTCTCAGGCGAAAAACATGAAGTAGGCAGCGCTTACCCCAAATAAAAAGAAGAACCTGAATATCGCAAATGCGGAGATTCTCTGCATGGCTCATCCTCTCGACCCTCGACTTGTGCATGCACAGACCTTGAACACACATCGTCGCTAGATGAGCAAGCCCATTTCCAGTTCCATAGCCCGATTGTTGCGGTTAAGTCTTTATATCTCTGCACTGGATCTGGACTCTTGGGAATCGTTGCTGGTGGCCGGAGGGCAAATGCGCTAAAAGCGAACAGCGTGCGAGAAAAAAGCGAACACTCCCTGAATTGCAGATCTTCAAACGGTCTCTCGTCCCGAGAATCTGAACCAAACCATCCCTGCCCAGCAAGTCGAGTTTTCTAAGCGTTTTTATTGACGTTAGCCGCGAATCCAGCTCAGAACAGAACACTTAAGAGCATTTCGGTAGGATCGCCGGAAAAGGCTTCCAGACTGGAACTCCCCGTGCTCCAGGGTTAAGGAAAACGCAGCAACTTCGGTAGCCCGAGGAGGCTTCTTGGAATCCCAACCGCCACTTCAGACCAGTGCCGGATTCCCGTTCCCTCAGACTCTGCCCGTCGATCACGATGAGCTCAACCAACTCTTCAGTTCCTCCATGCCTAAACTCCTCCGTACAGCCAGGCAAGTTCTCCGTCATCGGCAGGATTCCGAGGACGCTGTCCAGGAAGGACTGCTCTCTGCCTTCAAGAACCTTCACCAATTCCAGGGGCGCTCGAAATTTTCCACCTGGCTGCATACCATCATCAAGAACTCGGCTAAGATGCAAGCAAGAAAAAACAGCGCGCATCCCACTTTTCCAATCGAAAGAGAACTTTCCGACGAGAATAACTCGGTGCTGGAGATTGCCTGCCCTGACCCGAGCCTGGACCCCGAACAGACGTACGTGCTGAGGGAGCGCTCACGAATTTTGGCCGACACTCTGGGAGAGCTCCCTGCAAGATACCGCGCGGTAATTCAGCTCTTCGATATTGATGGACTCGACGGACGGGAGGCCGCAGAGGTCCTTGGCTTGAGCTTACCCGGTGTCAAAACCTCTCTCCATCGTGCGCGGCGATTGCTCACGAAGAAAATCCGGGAATCCTATCTCCCTGAGAGCGACTCGCGCGCAGCTTGCCGTCATGTTGGTCTGCGGCGAGCTTCCTAGCTGATCGGACGGTCTCGCTACCATCTTGGTCTCGGTCTTCGATTGTTGCAGCGTCTAGACGGTCTTGGAGCCGTTTTTACCATTCAGGCGCTCTCACTGAGCTTGACTCTTATTTTTCAAAGTGTGGCCGTTTCGCAAGACGGTCAGGGTCAAGGCGCAACCGGGTTACAGCATCAAATGCTTGAGGAAAGAATCAAAAAGCTCCAGAAAAGTTAAAGCGGGTTAGAACAGCAAGATTCTGCGTAAGCGAGTGGAACCACAGCGAACTCTTTCAAGCAATTACCGGCCGGATCAAATGGAACGATGCCTGTGGACTCGTGAAATCTGCCTTCATTCGCGAAGTATTCCCGCAGCAGCACTCGGCTCGCCCCGGCTGCCCGCAGCCCCGCCGCGATGAGATGCACCGCTTCGTATGCCTGGAACGCCGCGATCCCTGGATGACCGCCGGTCCGAGCTTGGTACTGTTGCTCGAAATTATGCTGTGCTACCAGTTCTGTTGGCGCTAAAGGTGTCACGGTGAACAATTCGCTTAAATTCTGGCTGACTGAGGCATCAATGCTCTGACCACCTCTCGCTGGGCTCTCCGTTCCAAGCTGCCCCGCCTTTGTGCACAGAAATACGGGCTTCGAGGGGCTTGTTCTTTGGCTAGCGCCAACGACTTCCTTTGCGAGCGACGCATCTGTCCAAACCACGACGGCGTCGGGCGCGGTCGTTCTGATTGCTTCACTGATGGCGGCAATGTCGGAAGCCGAAGCCGATATATCCAATTTCACCGGAGCTGGAGCCTGCAACTCTCTGGCAGCTTTTTCAAACTCGACGCTGCCAACCCGGCCATCATGGTCCCTTTCTGCAACAACCAGGACTTTCTGCAGACGGAGTTCAACATAGATGCGGTGGCAGAAGGCGCGCGCCTGGTCCGTGTCGCTAGGGCCAAAACGGAATACCCAGGGCACATTCGTCGCCGTGGTAGCCGGGTCGCTCGCCAGAGTTAGAATCGGAAAACTGATTTTGTTCGCAATCTGTTCGGCCTGGTGCGCGATGTTCCCGTCCGCGGAAGTAAGCAGTACTACAGCGTGGTCCTGCTCAATCAGTTTCAGAATCTCACTGCTGGCTTGTCCCCATGGCCCACTTGAATCTCGCACGCGCAGCGCCAATTTAAGGCCGTCAGGAAGTGGTCCGCGCACCTGCTCTTCCTCGACAGCGACTTGCGCAGCCGTGAGCAGCGCCTTGCCCTCTGTCTGTTCAACTCCCTGCAATGGCAGGATCGCGCCAATGACTGCAACTTCGCCGGAAGAGTCTTTATCTCTCGTCCCAATGGGGCCGCGATAGGTCACGGCCTGCCGATTCAGAGTGGCATAAGGTTTCGTGTCAGGGGCGGTGGATTGTGCCATCACCGGACAACCAGTTGTCAAAGCACCGGCCAGCAGTAGAAACGAAACGGGCGGTCGCATTACTGAACCTCCTCGTTTTCTTTTTTCGCGGATACTGTCAGTACTTTGGCCGGAGTATAGACAAACTTGCCGCCTTCCACGCGTGCCATCGTGAGCGGGGCAATGTTGTTCAAGGTGTAGTCGAACTGGGCGCGGCCTGCTGCACCCTCGTAGTCGTGTCCTTGGCGGTCGCGTAGGGCATCCATAACCCGTCCGCGGTTCAGCCCAGCCTTCTGGACAGCCGCAACCAGAAGATTAATCCCGTCAAAGGCATAGGCGGCGTAGGCGTCCGGATCTTCGTTGAATTTCCCGCGATAGTCTTTTTGAAATTGCAACCACTTGACATCGTAACGCACTGGATTTATGGGCGAGGTCGTGACTAAGCCTTCGGCGGCAGGTCCCGCGGACTCAATCAGCTGCGAATAACACAAGCGGCTCGAACCAAACACAGGCTGTTTCATTTCCATCGCGCGCATCTGCTTCAGGATAAGCGCCGCATCTGGAGCCTCGCCCCAAATAACGACGGCGTCCACTTTGGCGTTTTGCAGCATGCGCAACTGCTCGGAAAAATCGCGGTCGCCACGCTCGAACTTCACTTCCAAAACCGGCACATGCCCCATGCGTTTGGCCTGGTCAAAGAACTTCTCCACGCCTATCCTGGCGTATCGGGATTGTGTGCGAATAATGCCGATTCTATTGAGCTTGTGCTCCTTGAACACCACGTTGGCGAGGGCGTAGCCCTGTTGCCGGTCGTCCGGAAAGTTGTGGATCAGCCACGGAATGCGTGTTTCGGTGACGGTCGGATCGGTCGTCGCGGTGTCGATAATAGGGAATTCCAGCTTTAGTGCCACGCGCAGCATGATGTGGGTGGATGCGCCATCGACTGAGCCCAAGACTCCTACCACATGTTCATCGAAAACCATCTTAACGGCCTCCGTCGAGGAGGCCCCCCATTGAGCCGAGTCGTAGTGAACCTTCAATTCATATGGCTTGGATTGTGCCAGTCCAGTGGGATGATACCCGCCACGGGCATTGGCCTGTTCGACAGCAAGTTGCGCGCCGTGCAGCATCGCCAATCCATAGGGCGATTCCGGATTGTTCTGAATAGGGCCGAGGAACCCGATGTTCACGGTCTTCGACTCTTCCATCTCCTTGTCGATCCGCTCGCGCGCATCGCCGTAATACGCCAACGTGTCGTCCGTTACATACCATTCCTTGTAAGGCTTGGCGAACTTGCCGAAAGGAACTGCCTCGTCCGGCATGTGCGCGTAGCGCGGCGCGGCCTGTGCCGCCTGACCACTTGACTTTGATGGTCCGGAATCTTGTGCATGGGCACGGTTCCCAGAAAGCACGACAATTGCACAGAGGCAGACGAGCCAAAAGCAGGCACCGACGAATTTTTTTTCAGACCGCATGAGCTTTTCTCAGGATTCGGCTTTCCATCCGAGAGTCAATGAATCGGAGAATATTGCAAAGCGTGGCTGGGCCGATTGCCTGGGCCGCATCGCAGATCGGTCTCTGTGCGCCATCGTGGTCGCACGCAACTTCAATCAGCAGTCCGTGGCTGCCAAATGCGATTGCCGCGCAACTGGCTCTTTCCACCATGTTGGAAACGCCGGTCGAATGACTCGGGTCGACGATGACAGGAAGGAATGTCTCTTCCATAACCGCGGGAATCACACTGAGGTCCAGCAAGTTGCGCGAGTACTCCCCCGCGGAGAATGCTTTGATCCCACGCTCACACAGGACAATCTCGAGGTTGCCTTCCTTGGCTATGTACTCCGCGGCTCCGAGCCACTCGCATAAACTGGCCGCCATCCCCCGCTTCAGCAGGATCGGCTTACCCGATTTTCCCGCCTCCACCAGCAGCGGATAATTCTGCATATTGCGCGAGCCGATCTGCAGCATGTCCGCATATTCCGCGACGGTTTCCACCAGTCGCGGGTCCATCACTTCGGTGACGATCGGCAATCCCGTTTCGCGGCGCGCCTCGCTCAAGATATGCAAGCCCTCAATGCCGAGCCCCTGGAAGTCGTGTGGCGAAGTACGCGGCTTGAACGCCCCGCCGCGCAGCATTTCCGCTCCCGCCGCTTTCACAGCACGTGCCACCGCCAAGGTCTGCTCGCGGCTTTCCACCGTGCAAGGACCGGCGATGACCACCGGCCGGGCGCCTCCAAACCGCACTGGTCCTGCTTGTACCACTCGCGTCTCTGTTGAGTCGCTCGAGGCTTGCACTCTCCGGCTAATCAACGGACAAATCCGTGGCAAATCACCCAATCCCACATTTCCGGCAATGCTCATAGAACCCTTCTTTCTCGGGTCTTCTGGTTGACCTAAGGTGGCCAGTACACCGCCACAAACTGCTTGAACGACCTGATCGTCGCGCGAATCACGCTCGGCGGTCGGTCGGAAAGATGGCGATAGCCTCCATCTCGACCAGCAACTCGGGCCGGCACAGAATCGCTTGAATACCCGTCGATGCCGGCAAGGGATTCAATCCCTGTTCCTTGAAGAACTGCGTGCGAATCTCGTTGAACTCGGCATAGTCGCGTTCGATGTCCCGCAAGTAGCAGGTTGTGCGAACAATGTCCTTCCAGGTTGCGCCTTCTGCCGCAAGCAACGCGGTAATGTTGCGGTAGGTCCGCAACGTCTGCGCGCGGAAATCGCCGACATGTATAGACTTCCCGCGTTCATCGATGCTGGCCGTGCCGGAAATCAGCAGGATGGTGACGCCTTTGATATCCAGCCGCACTCCCCGTGAAAACGACGATGGGCGTGGATAGTCATACGCTTCATTCAACACTTCTTTTGCTTCGATGGCCTTCTTGCTGACTGCGGGCAAGGTTTCCTCGATGCTAACGTAAGGGTCAACGACTAGTTCTTGCTTGCTCATTGGTTTTACCTTCCTTGTGTGATTCGTGCACGCCGTGGCTCAGGCCTGCGGCCGTAGCCACCCAAATGTCATCTCCCTGATACGCCATGTTCAGAATGTAGTTGTGCGCCAGAGAAGTCGGGGTATGGAGTTTGGTCACTTTGTTGTCCGGACTGGTAATCACAATGTCCCCTTGCCCGGTGTCCTTGTCGGGCCGATAAGTCACCCAGGTATTGGTCCTGAAATTTAGATAGCTCAGTCCCTTGTCGGTGCAGGCCCAGACGTCATCGCCCCGGGTCTGCGTGGCATTGATGAAATCGGAAGCCAGCCCGCTGTCGGTTGAAAGATAGTTGTGCCAGTTGTGGCCGTCGTAGCCGCTCAGGCCAAAATAAGTGGAAGCCCAGAACATCTTCGTGTCGTGGTTATAGGAAACGCCACTAACGATGACGTGAATCAGGCCTTGGTTTTTGAAAAGAACGATTTCCATTTCGCCGTCGGGGTCGGTGTAGGGTTTCCAGTAGTCGCCCGCGATGTCATACTCCAATACCCCGCCTCCCCAGACCGCGAAATAGACTTTTTCGTCGCCCACCGCGATGCCATAGGACCACGGCTCGTTCATGGGCGCATTCTTCTCGCTGAAGATGGACCATTCTCCGGTCCGCGTGTTCAGCCGGCTGATCCCTGCGGTGGTCGCGGCCCAGACGTACTCCCCCTGAATTGCCACTCCGTACACAATGTCGTTCGCCAGACCGGTTGTCAGGCTAGTGTAGTTCTGGAATTTTCCGCCGGAGTAGCGGCTCAGTCCCCCAAACGTCGACAACCACAGATCGCCCGTGCTTTTGTCGATGGCGATGCCGGTTACCACGCGGTTCGGCAGGCCGTCGTCCGTTGTGAATACCTTGCTGACCTTTGATTTTTCAATCTGTACCAGGCCGTTTTCAGTGCCCGCCCACACGCGGTCTCCATCCACGGCGACGCAAAAAACCTTGGCGTCCGGCATGCCATTGGCCGTCGTGAAATTTTCCCACTTGGTGTAGAGCGCAGGAGTCTCCGCAAGCACTGTGGGAACAACACAAAAGAACCCTGCCGCTCCTAATAGCCAGCGTCTGTGTCGTCCGTTCATAAAGTCCGTCTCCGTGTTGCGTTACAGGGTCTTTAGAAATTCCACCAGATCATTCAACTGCTCTTTCGTCATATCCGACGTAACCCCGTGTTTGTCCGCCGGGTTGTAGAGCGTCCAAATTTCTTCCAGCGACTTGGCCTCGCCGTTGTGCAGGTACGGCGGCTTTTCGTAAATGCGGTCGAGTTGCGGTATGTCGAATAATCCTGAAGTGTCGTACTTTGCGGCTGTGCCGACATCCGAACTGGTCTTCGCGGTGTAGTGCGTTGCCGGGGTGTGGCAGGCGTCGCACCCCTTCCGAAAGAAAATGTCCTTGCCTCGTTCCTGCGTCGCGGTCAGTTGCCCGTCAGGTGCAAGGTGACGATTCGGTGAAAGCGGGATGGACTTGATGAACGCCACCAGGTCCGCCAGTTGCTTCGCATTAAAGCCTTCAGAATGAAACAGGAACTTGGCAATCCGCGGCCCGCACTGCGTCTCGAGGTCAGGGTTGTGGCCATTCCATTTATACGGTGCCGTTTCTGCAATTCCGCGCAACGTTCGGTTGGCCACGCGGTCGCGGCCTAGTTGAGGCGTCTCCAGGTTCCATGCCACGCCGTCGATATGGTTGTCCGGATGGCAGGTCGAGCAGGCAAACTGTCCTTGGAAGCAGAAGCTCGCGTTATGGAAAAGCTGTTCGCCGCGTCGCAGAGCTGATATTTCTTTGGGTCCGCCAAGGTCAATGCGCGAACGCACCAAAAGGCGCCGCATGTCCACGACAGTCAGGCTGTCGTCCAGCCGATTGATCACGTATGCGGAACGTCCATCTGGAGGAACCAGCACGCCACTGGGATTGAATTCCGTGCGCAACCGGCGAACGACAATCTCTCTCGCAGTGTCCAGGCGGTTCGGCAGATCCGCAACTGAGGCGCTCCGCAGGCGTTGCTCCAATCGCTTTGTCTCAATGATCGATACTGTAGCTGCTTCCGAGTGCGTCACCAGCGCATAGCGGCCATCGGGTGTGAACGCGGCCCCATTCGCTCCCGCATAATATTGGTCCATGTCATCCAGCAAGATTTGCGTGACCTCTGAACGGGCTGTAGCACCTGGGCCCGATTTCGCCAGGCGAATAACCGCGACGCCATGGGTCAAAATCCACCCGTTGGCTACCTGAATCAGCGGATTCAAATTCTTCGGCCGCATGAACGGCACCAGCAGGTAGCCGCCCTGTGCCGCGGGCGCTTCAGCAATGTGACGCAATTCCAGCACACCTGGAATGACCACGCGCTCGGCGACGGTCTGCTTCTGTGTCTCAATCACCGTTAGCTCGGAAACCGGCGGTTCATCGGGCGAACCGAGATACGGCAGTAGATTGGAAACGTAGACGCGTCGGCCGTCTCGCGAGAGTTGCACGTAATGCGGAGAGCGCAGCGCAGCAAGCCGCTTAAGCTCCTTCCCCGTGGCGAGGTTCACCACGGACACATCGTTTCCAATGCTGTTGGCCACATACAAAGTCTTTCCTGCCCGGTCCGTCGCCAAGCCGACCGGGCCCCAGCCTGATGGCAGGGTTCTTTGCACCAGGAATGTGGCCGCGTCGATGACGCTGACCGTGTCGCTCCATTCATTCGATACATACAGGGTCTTTCCATCAGGCGACACCGCCACATCCTTCGGCTTGTGGCCAACCTTTACCTTCCTCGCCACGCGCTGCGTGCGCACATCCAGCTCCAGCAGGGAATCATCGTCTTCGCAAACGATGTACAGGTTTGTCCCGTCCGGAGAGAACTTTGCCTCCACGGGCGTTAGATAATTTCCCTGACCCAACGGGGTTGACTCGGGACCGACGTGCGCCCTGCCGGTCCACGATGCACACAAGAGAATCACAAAAACGCTCGCGGTGGTCAGGACCGAAGCGTTTCTTCCCCGGCGGTTGGCACGCTGCGCGGCGGACACGCTCATCTCGCCTTACCTCCGCTTGCCGTTTGGCGCTGCCCTGGCTCGGTAACCGTCAGAATCTGATCCGCCTTCACATGCTCCAGCGTCTGAACCGTCCCGCTCGGCCAACGAATCGTCAATGTGTCCACTTCTGAGTGAGTGCCTAACCCGAAATGCGGCCGCGGATCGTTCTGCGAAAGGTAGCCGGACTGCGGCACGTTCTCGACGATCTGGCGCAAATCTCCGGCCGTGGCTTCGACGCGCGCGCCAAAGCCATCTCGATTGCTCGCAGTGCCCACCAATTTCAACGTCAACCAATGATTCCTCGGCCCAACCGGGGGCTTCGCATGCACCAGAATTCCTTTACCACCCAAAACCACGATGAATGCGTCGATATACCCATCGTTGTCGTAATCCGCAAAACAAGCGCCACGCCCCACGCTCTTTGTCTTGAAGAAGCTGCCAGCGTCCGCCGAAACATCCGCGAAGGTTCCGTTTCCATTGTTTCGAAACAGCGAGGCCTCCATAGGCACAAGCCAATGCAGACCGCCGTTGACGACAAACAAGTCCTTCCAGCCGTCATTGTCAAAATCGAACAGCGCGTCGCCCCATCCCACGAACTGCCCAGCTGTCTGAGCAATCCCCGATTCCAGCGTTGTATCAACGAAAAAGCCTTCTCTCAGCGAATTGCGGAACAGCCGGTGATAACGCATGTCGGAGACAAAAAGATCCAGTTCGCCGTGGTTGTTGTAATCGGCAAAGATCGGCCCCATGGCCGAAGGGGTGTCTCCGTTCGTGCCATAGGCCACGCCCTGCTCCACCGCCACGTTCGTAAATGTTCCATCGTGGTTGTTGTGGTATAGGTAGCTCTCCATCGCGTCGTTGGCGATGTAAATGTCCGGCCACCCGTCGTTATCGTAATCGCCGACGGTCACACCCATCGCGCGCCCAGCGGGATTCGCGATGCCTGCCTTCACGGAAACATCCGTAAACGTGCCGTCTCCGTTGTTGTGGAACAACCGGTTGGCATCACCCTCGTAATCCAACGGCCCCGCAAAAGCCTCGGCAGAGTAATACGGCTTCTTCGAGTTAGGATCGAACTTCAGATAATTGCCAACAAAAAGGTCCAGGCGTCCGTCGCGGTCATAGTCCAGGAACGCTGCGCCGACCCCGAAGTGATTATTCTGCACTCCGGCCGTTTCGGTGACGTCCGTGAACGTGCCGTTTCCGTTGTTGTGGTACAAAATCGCCGAATTCCAGTTGGTTATATAGATGTCTTCGTAGCCATCGTTGTCGTAGTCGCCGACAGTCACACCCATGGCAAAGCCTTTGCCTGGCACTCCGGCCTGTTCTGTCACATCCGTAAACGTGCCATCACCGTTGTTGCGATACAGGTGATTGGTCGCCTCCAAACCGTCCGCCTTCGAGTGATTTGTCACGCCGTCGAGATAACGCCCGCTCAACACATAGAGGTCGAGCAGGCCGTCATTGTTGTAGTCGAACCACACGCAGCCTGAGCCGGTCGATTCCATGATAGAGCTAAGCTTTTGCTCCCCGAACGAGTGTCGAAACTGCAACTTAGCTTTGTCCGTTGCGTCTTCATACGTCGGCCATTTACTCGCCGCGGAAGTTTGACCACGGGAGTGCGGCGTCAGCAGATAGCTGATGCCTGCAAGCATTGCCAGCAGGACCGCCGCAACCCGCAGTGCCCGGCTCACGGGCCGGCGCAGCCTAATTCGCTTGAGACTTTGCCAAAGCATGTTCGCTGTCTCCAAGGGGTGTAGGCGTATCAAATCGCTTCAAGGTCATCGGCCAGTGATTTTCCGGGGCGACATTCTTTTCGCCGTGGCATCCCGCGCAGCCGCGCTGCTCACCGGGGCGCGCCCAGACCCAACTGCGCTCCTCGTGGATGGGCTGGCCCTTTCCGTCCAGCAGGATGAATCGAACTGGCGCATTGGCAGGCACGCGCACGTAAAACGATCCATCGCTCTCCACCGGCGCTTCGCCCAAACTCCGTTCTTGGCCATCCACTGTGTTCAACGTCATGAGGCGCACTTGGGCTATCGGAGTCTTAATGCGTCCGCCCGGCACGTCTGCGGTGGAGTAGCTGTCTAAGCTGATGAAGTAGCCGTCTTCTGAGTCAGGGTTTAGCGTGCTCCAATAACGCTTGGGTACAGCATGCTGCGCGATGAGCACGGGCTGGATGCTGGAGAGTTTAGCGTCCGCAAAGATGCGGTCACCCAGCACGCCCGTCTTTGCGCGGACGCTGTACAAATCAAATTTCGTCGGCGAGCCAGCCGAAGCAACACCGGCTTTGGCCACGATCAGTTCGTCCGCAGACACCTGCCGCGGTGATTCGAAAATGGACTCGCGATCGCCAAGCGGCACCGCTGCTGCGGAACCCCGCGGGATGCGCGCCAGCTCCCCACCGGGGACAGCACTCCCGCGATGCTCTCGCACGAACACCAGCGATCCATCTTCCAGTTCGTCGGCATCTCCTTGCACGACAGCTTCGTGATGTTCGCAACGAAAGGATTCCAGCGCCGTGCCATCCGGCCTTAAGGTGTATAGCCCGCGGGAACCTGAATTCCCGTTCGGACCGGTCAGCGGCCAAGGTGCCGAGGCGACGATCCTGCCGTCGCGCAAAACCGTCTCCAATTGAAAATCTGCGGGACCATAGGTAATGCTGCGAACCTGAGAGCCATCGGCATTCATCACAGCTAGGTAGGACTGCTGCCTGGACCCTTCCGAATCTTCGACTGTGAATCCGATTTCATCGGCAGGAAGATAAGCGCCACGAAGACAATCTTGTGCGCAATGCGTGATCTGCCGCCTATTACCGCCCTTCAAGTCCATCTCCCACATCTGCCAGTGTTCGCCGTTGTTCTTTTGTCCGGAGAAAAGGACCTTGGTACCTTCGAAGTTGATCTGTGGGTCGGCGGCGGCGAAAAATCCATCCGTCAAGTGAGTCGGCTCACGATTTGCCACTGCGCGGTTCCAGCGGACGATGCAACTCCCCTTTGGAAACCGTTGCCCCAAAGGGCCGGGGGCGAGCTGCGGTGTCTCAACAAAAAGAAGATTCGCTTTGGCGTTTGCCGCCGCTTCTTGTGCCACCGGGCTGCTCTGTGGAGCTGCGGAAAGAAAGCAGGCAATCGAGAAGCAAACAACTAGGCTGAGAAATGCCCAAATCCAAACGTAATCCCGCAGCCGTCCCGGACTTTGACCTGCCACCTGTCCACCCCGCCAAAGTGAAAGCCCAGCTCTTTCGGACGAGGCCCGCTCGCAGAGGCTAGAAGGACGTTTTTTTCAAACAACCTTGCACTTCGCGATAAACCCCGTTGCCACGCTTCACTTAGCCGTAAGCGGAAGGCAACGACAATACTGCGAAACGATTAAAACGGCCGGTTTTGTAATCGACGTCACAAAGAGCTGTTGCACTGATCACAATCTTGAGCTTCCTTGTTCGGTTGCTCCAAGTGTTGAGGTACCGTTACTCGTCGATCCGCGTGAGAAGTGAGCGGGTCTCCCCTCGTACGTTTTGCAGTTGTTTCAATAGAAGATGACTCCCCGGGCTACATGCGAGCCAGCAACCCTTCGGTTCCTGCCTGGATTATGGTCCGTCTCCATGTCTCTCGCGTTAGAAACCCGAATCAAATCGCCGCTGCCCAGTCATCGACAAAAGTGGTCTGTCCGGCCGTGTCTTGAATCAAAATCTTCTGATAAGTGAACGAAACATCCTCGAGGGCTCGAGGATCCGCAGGTTCACTACCGTTGGCCACGTCGATATACCTCCTCACCGCTGAGATCGTCGCATTTGTGAGCGTAATGGTTTGGTAGACGGTTTCCCGTCCCTGCCTGTCGACGCCCGTGAACTGGAAAGTGACTGTAGAAAGAGTTTCATTGGTGACGAGGGCCTGCATGATCTGAGGAGAGGAGGCGTCCCACTCTTTGGTAAAAGTTATGGGTGAGCTTTGCCTTTTTCCAGAAGGCAATCCCGTCGCTGGGTCGCGCGGTGAAGTCAATTGACTGGAAAATTTGATGCCCACAATGCTGGGAACGGCGCTCTGGACGACCGCTCCCCTGAAGTTTCCCTGTTTCGAGCCCTTGATCGCAACCAGGAAAGTGTGAACGCCGGGAACCACCGTTGCTGACGGCATTTGCGCGGGCATAACTACGTTTGGATTCGGCGCAGCCGTATTTCTCACCTGCGCTGTTGCCAAATAGGGTGCCGAACCACAGATCACTGCAAAGACTGCGACTGCTTTTATTGCATCGACTTTCATGTTCTTCTCTCCTGTTTCTTTTCTGGGTTACTTAACCGCAAATCGAAAACCAAAGGCCTTCAAGGAAGCGTCTTACTCGGAAGGTATCCGGCCGTGAATTGCGCTGGTGCAAAGCCGGGAGCGCTCACTGTGCCCCGGCAGGTCATGTATTCCTTCTTGCCGGTGTTAACGACGACGCCGGTCGCTGATCCAGCGGTATTTTTGTTGTACCCAACTACGACCTGGTCCATGGTGCAGTCGTTCTTGAAAACAACGTTCTGTTCGGTTGGGCCTGAGGCTCCATTTATCGCCACGGTGCCAGGAACTTCGTTCCCGTGCGGGTCGGTAGCTTTGATCTTGATCCACGAGGTTCCGCCAAACGGCGAGAGGCCTTGCTGCACGATGGTTGCTGTAAGCGGAGGAGGCATGATTCTTGCCGCAACCGTGGTCTGAAGTTGGCTGATTATGGCGTTAGCGAAAGCTTGCGCTCCGAGAGGGTTCGGGTGCCCGATCGATGCGTCGTAGCATTTTGGAAGAGATCCGGTGTACCCCGAGCGAGTGCTGACGTTGGAACACTCCTCGCCCCGGTAGTAAGCAATGCCCTGCGGGGTTTGCCAGTTTCCTGGCGGCGCTTGCCAATTGCCGCCGCGGATTTCGTCGCTAAGGTTTTCGCCGGCTTTGAACAAATAAGTGTATGGGCCGCCGTAGCTGTTGTTGTCATTAAAAGCAGGCCAAGCCAATGCGACTCGCGGCATTGGTAGACCTTGATTGCTCTGGTTGATGACGTCAGTCATGGAGTTGAACGCCGTTTGAGCGAAAGCCGAAGAGCGGTCCGCCAAAACGGCCCGCAGTGCAGGCGAAGCGGGAACGGCAACACTCATGAAGGTTCCCAGTCCCGCAAGAGCGCCACCCACGGTCCCAGTGGTAGCCAGACCGGCAGCGCCAGGTACAAGTCCGATGATTCCGAGGTATTCATCGAGAAGGAGGAGATCGGTGCTGTTCGACACGATTGGGTAATAGCCCGTGACAACCACAGCTGCATTCGGGAACGCGTTCAGCACCTGCGGAAGAAGGCTTTGCATGTGCGTCACGCATAATTGATTCGTCTTGGTTCGGACCCAGTTGGGACCGTTCGCGACCTCACCTTGGAGCAGATTCGTTTCGACAAGGGCGGGATTCAGAATGTTTTCGACTGACAGGTCATTGATGCCGCCGTCGAGCAGCACCAGGTCAATATCAGCCGGACTGACTCCCTGCCGCTGCAGATCGCTGAGCGTCATGCCAATCTGAAACGAGATGCTCGGGTAGTCGAAAGGCACTTCGCCGGGATAAGGATATGACTGGAGCGTACCCATGAACCAGGTATCCGGATCGTGGTTATTGCTGGAGCTCGGCCACGCGCCCATGCCGGTCACCGCGCCGGAGTGCGCATGAGTCGTCAATTGGGTGACAGTTCGCGTGGTAGTCCATTGTGATTGGAGCCAGTTCGCTACCAGCGTGCGGAATTTCATCTGCTCCGGCAAACCCTGGCCCCACATGATGGAGTCGCCCAACGTGACAATGTTCAATGTGTTCCGGGTAGACGTGAGGTGTTGGATCTGCAGGCTGGGTTGAATTTGAATCGCCGCCCCCGGAAGTGGACTACGCGGCTGCTGGACTTGTTGGCCGAATGCCGCAGGCACAATGGCAACATTCATTATTAGAGCCAGAGAGCCGTACAAAATCCTTCTCAACAACTCACTACGAAAAAAATTGCCCGGCATCGCTTCTTCTCCTATCTGCTCAATCGGCCATTCATTCTGGTTTTGGGCTTACGGAAGGCCCAGTGGCGCGTCTCGATCTTTCCTCTCGAGTTTTCGAGACGCGCCCACCTCGACCTTGCTACCTAGCCGTGTTGGCAGGAAGCAAACCCGCAATGAAAGATCCGGAAAGGAAACCGGGGGCGCTGATCGTTCCCCGGCAGGCAATAGGTTCTTTCTTACCTGTATTCACGACCACCGCGGTTGCTGACCCTCGCGTGTTCTTGTTGACCCCAGCAATGACCTGATCCATCTCGCAGTTATTTCTGAAGGTGACATTTTGATCCGTAGGTCCACTGGCTCCATTGATGTTAACGGTGGCAGCGACCTCGCGGCCCGTCGGATCAACCGCTTTCACTCGGATCCAGGAGGTTCCGCCGAAAGCAGATAGACCCTGCTGGAGAATGACCGCCGAAAGAGGTTGTGGGGGATTCAAGAAATCGACAATCTGCTGGGCAAAAAACACGGGCCGTTCGTCATGGATAGAAT
>Ga0187778_10000794_pt1 | contig 22544 bp, 15 predicted proteins | sample 1015_Q2_SP5_20_M_FD_132418 | JGI IMG/M metagenome (GOLD analysis project Ga0187778, IMG submission 132418) | Tropical peat soil microbial communities from peatlands in Department of Meta, Colombia - 1015_Q2_SP5_20_MG | ecosystem: Environmental > Terrestrial > Soil > Wetlands > Peat | place... | reverse complement strand
GACCGCGTCTGCCACGTCGAGAATGGGCGCTGGCTCGCGCGAAACGTACCCGGCGCTCGTTACGTAGAGCTGCATGGCGTCGATCATGCCTCGTTTGCCGGGAACAACGACATCGTGCCCGAGATCCGGGAGTTCCTCACCGGCAGCCGCGAGGCCACGGAGCCCGATCGCGTGCTAGCAACCGTCCTGTTTACCGATCTCGTCGGGTCGACCGAACTGCTTCTTGAGCGTGGCGACCTGGCATGGCGCGATTTACTCGAGCGCCACTACGCCACTGTTCGCCGTGAGCTTGCGCGCTTCCGTGGCACCGAAATCAACACCACTGGTGATGGAATCTTCGCGACTTTCGATGGGCCGGCGCGCGCGATCCACTGCGCGATCGGCATCGTCGATGCAGTGTCTGCGCTAGGGCTCAAGTTGCGCGCGGGGCTGCACACAGGAGAGTGCGAGCGTGCCGGTGGGGGCCTAACTGGCATCGCGGTTCACACGGGTGCGCGCATCGCGGCCACCGCTAACGCCGGCGAAGTGATCGTGTCGAGCACTGTGCGCGATCTTGTCGCGGGCTCAGGACTGGGGTTTGTCGATCGGGGCGTCCATCGGCTCAAAGGCATCGATACGCCGTTGCGGTTGTTCGCGGTGACACGGTGAAGCTAGGGGCAAATACTTGCCATAGAAACGAAGCAGCCAGCGAAGTACTGCGACGCCTTTGGGGCACAGGTCGAAGGTCCGCTCGGGCCGGCTCCCTCCCTCCCTCGATTGCCGCTATCCCTAACAAGTCGGACCTTGCCCGTCAATCGGGTCAAATCCGGTTTCGACGCACCTTAAGTCTGCCTTAAGTCTTCGCCTCTACCTTGGCGGTACGCGGGTAGCACACCCGCCTATTCACCGAGGAGAGAGCGATGCAAACCAAGACTTTCCGACGCACGGCGGTCGCGATTGCCGTGGCGGGCGCCTTCACGATCGGCGTGGTCAGCGCCGACCGGATCGGCTTCCATCACGCCAACGCCGCCGTCGCCACCGCCCCGACGCCGGTGGCCGCTGCGGCTGCCTCGACGACGGCTGCGCTGCCCGACTTCAGCGGCCTGGTCGAGCAATACGGAGCTGCCGTGGTCAACATCAGCGTGGTTTCCGACGGCCGCAAGGTCGCCTCGCGCGACCAGGATCAGGATGAGGACTCGCCAGGATTGAACGAGCTGCCGCCCCAGCTGCGGAACTTCCCGTTCTTCCACAACCTGCCGATGCCGCAGATACCGCGAGGGCCGATGCGCGGCGTCGGCTCGGGATTCATCGTCAGCGGCGACGGCGTGATCCTCACCAACGCTCACGTCGTGGACGACGCCGACGAAGTGACCGTCAAGCTCACCGACCGGCGCGAGTTCAAGGCGAAGGTTCTCGGCAGCGACAGGACCACCGACATCGCGGTGCTCAAGATCGACGCCAAGAACCTGCCGACCGTCAAGATCGGAAGCCCCGATTCCACCAAGGTCGGCGAATGGGTGGTCGCGATCGGCCAACCCTTCGGGTTCGAGAACACCGTCACCTCGGGCATCGTCAGCGCCAAGGCGCGCGCGCTGCCGCAGGATTCCTACGTGCGCTTCATCCAGACCGACGCCGCGGTGAATCCGGGCAACTCGGGTGGCCCGCTGTTCAACATGCGCGGTGAGGTGATCGGCGTGAACTCGCAGATCTTCAGCCGCTCAGGTGGCTTCCAGGGGCTCGCCTTCGCGATCCCGATCGATGTGGCGATGCAGGTAAAGGACGAGATCCAGCAGCACGGCAAGGTATCGCATGGCAAGCTCGGCATCACCATCCAGGAGGTGAGCCAGGGGCTCGCGGACAACTTCGGCTTGAAGACTCCGGCCGGCGCGCTGGTAAGCTCGGTGCAGAAGGACGGCCCTGGCGCCAAGGCTGGATTGGAGCCGGGTGACGTGATCCTCAAGTTCAACGGTAAGGAGATCACGCGCTCGTCCGATTTGCCGCCGCTGGTCGCCACCATGAAGCCGGGCGCCACCGCAACGCTGGAGATCTGGCGCGACGGCAAGGCGAAGGAGCTCACGGCCACCGTCGGCCAGCTCGATGACGGGCGTGTCGCTTCCGCCGGCAAGGCCGAGGCCAGCAAGGGCAAGCTCGGGGTCGCCGTGCGGCCGCTTTCTCCCGAAGAGAAGCGCGGCGGCGATCTGGAGAACGGCGTCGTGGTTCAGGACGTCGCCGGCGCCGCGGCGAAGGCCGGAGTGCGTGCTGGCGACGTCATCGTCGCGGTCAACAACACGCCCGTGAAGAGCCCCGAGCAATTGAGGGAACTCATCGCCAAGGCCGGCAAGACGATAGCGTTGCTCGTGCAACGCGAGGATGCGCGCATTTTCATCCCCGTGACGCTGGGGTAGCGGCGCGAACTAACAGTCTCTCCTGGGACGTCGCCGGTTTTCCCCTGACGGCGCGTCCTTCTTGGCGCGGACGGCAACCCCGTCCGCGCTTTTTTTTACGCCTACGACTCATTGCACGTCGTGAAAACGCCAACGCCGTGCTGCCGATGCGTTCCCTTGCCCCTTGACAGGATTCGATATTATTGTGATATCATTCCAATATCGCCTGCCTTGTGGCGGGCCGCTACTCGACGGAGGGCATCATGGAACGCGTCATCAATGCCAAGAGCGCGCACGTGGAGCGCCCGATCGCCACCTGGAACGGCTTCATCGTGCTGGCGATCGGCCTGGCGCTGATCGCACTCGCAATATGGCAGCTGATCCAGACGGTCACCGGGCTGCGCCCCTTGTCGATGGGCGGTCTCCTGGGAGGCATCGGCGTGTCTCTGCTGTTGTTCTTGCTCGGGGCACTGTTCCTCGCCGGCCTGTACACGCTGCAACCGAACGAGGCCGCAATCCTGCAACTGTTCGGAAGCTACCGGGGAACCTCCCGCGTCGCGGGTCTGCGCGCGACCAATCCGTTCTACACCCGACGCAAGATCTCGCTGCGCGCGCGCAACCTGAACGGCGAGCGCCTCAAGGTCAACGACAAGCGCGGCAACCCGGTGGAGATCGCCGCAGTTGTGGTGTGGCGGGTCGACGACACGGCGAAGGCAAGCTTTGACGTCGACAACTACGAGAACTACGTGAAGCTGCAGAGCGAGGCTGCGGTGCGCCACTTGGCGACGTCGTTCGCCTACGACCACGGCGACGTGCTTCCCGGCGGCCAGCACGAGCCCACCCTTCTCGCCAGCACCGACATCGTCGCGCGGGCGCTGGTCATGGAACTGCAGCAGCGGCTGGGGAGAGCCGGGGTCGTCGTCGAGGAGGGACGGCTGATGCACCTCGCCTACGCGCCGGAGATCGCACAGGTGATGCTCCGCCGGCAGCAGGCCGAGGCGATCATCGCGGCGCGCCAGAAGATCGTTCACGGCGCGGTCTCCATGGTCGATATGGCACTCACCGAACTTTCCGACAAGCAGGTCGTGGCGCTCGACGACGAGCGCAAGGCGGCGATGGTCAGCAATCTGATGACGGTGCTGTGTGCGGAGAGCGAAGTGCAGCCGGTGATCAACACCGGGACGCTGTACAACGGTTGACCTCGAGGAGGAGCGAGCCATGATCATCGTAAGAGCGAAACACCCCGGTCTTTGGACAGCAGTGGGCGCCGGCGCAGGAACGGCCATCGGCACGGCACTCGGCAACAGCCCCATCGGGCTCGCGCTCGGAGCCGCGCTGGGAATCCTCTGGGCCGTGTTGAGCGCACGGCCGGGCAGGCGCGGCGCTTAAGGTTGCATGCTTGATCGCGACGAGCGCCGCACTCGCGTCGTCGCAGGGACCGCACAGCATGTTCACGATCGCCGCAATCGTCTGGGCGGGCATCCTTGCCGCAGGCTATGCCGTGCTGTACGCGACTGCGGACAGCCTGCCGCTACGCGTCGCTTCGCATTTCAACTTCGAAGGCCTGGCCAACGGCTACCTGCCGCGCGACGCGTACCTCATGCTGATGTATCTGCTGATGCTCGCACTGCCGCTGGCAATCATCGTGCTCAACCTCGCGCTGCCGCGTATCAGCCCGCGTCTGGTCCGGATTCCTGCCCGCGAATATTGGCTGGCGCCGGAGCGGCGCGCGGCCGCCTACGCGAGCCTCGCCGCGTCGGGCTTTGTCATCGCGTCGATGGTCGCGGCATTCATGATCGCAGTGCACCTGCTGGTGCTCGAGGCCAACCAACGCGTGCCGCCCCGCCTCGACACCGGTACGATGTGGATGCTGATTGCGATCCTCGTCGCGGCCGCGCTCGGATGGCAACTCTTGCAGCGACGCCGATTCCAGCAGCCACAATGATGCCGGCGCGGCGCGACCGGCCGGTGATCGGCCATGGCCGAGAAAAAAGCGTTCCTGTTGCGGCTTGATCCCGCTGTGTGGGCCGCGCTCGAGCGTCTCGCCCAGGCCGATCTGCGAAGCGTCAACTCGCAGATCGAGTTCCTTCTGCGCGACGCGCTCGCGCGCCGTGGAATCGCCGGCGGCCGCGGTCCCGCCAAGCGAACGAAAGACGATTCACCACCCTGACAATGGCACCGTACCCAAGCCCTCTGGCACCAGCACCCTACCAACCGCAAGGAGCCGATCATGGCTTTGCCTAATCCGAATCAGACCAAGCTCGACAGCGAGCAGCTCAAGGCGTTGGCTGCGCTCGCCAACATCAAGGCGAGGCGCAAGCAGAGCGAATTCGTCTTCCTGGGCCTGCCCTTATACTCGATCGCCTTCGGCCCCGACTTTGCCAAGGGCGAGCTCCGTGGGCACGCCAAAGGGGTGTTTGCCTTCGGTGACATCGCAACCGGTGTCTTCGCGTTTGGCGGCGTGGCCATGGGCGGGGTTGCGTTCGGCGGCCTTGCCCTCGGTCTGATCACGTTCGGCGGGCTGTCCGTCGGGCTGTTTCTCGCCCTGGGGGGCGCGGCCATCGGCACGATCGCGTGTGGAGGCGGCGCGCTGGGCGTGGTCGCGGTGGGTGGCGCGGCCGCGGGATACTATGCGGCAGGCGGCGCCGCGTACGGCGCCTACGTGCTCGACGCGATGCGTCAGAGCCCCGAAGCGATCGAGTTCTTTTCGCAATGGAACTTCCTGCAGCTCTTCGGCGTCCCCCAATTGCGACGCTAGCCGAGAGACGAAATCGTGGCAGCCTGGATTGACTCGCTCGCTGCCGCTTTGCACGGCGCGCCCGGCTTCCGGGGCTGCGACTTGCGCCGTGCCACCATGGGGGACGAGGAGTTGCTCTATGCGATGCACCGCGAAGGCCTGCGCGAATACGTCGACGCGACCTGGGGCTGGGAGGAGGCCTGGCAACGTGCGCACTTCGCCGGCCAATACAAACCGCGCGCCAACGCGGTGATCCTGCGCACCGACAGCGCGCCGCGCGACATCGGACGCGTGAGCCTCACGCGGCAGTGGCGCAAAGTCTTCCTGCGCGATATCGAGCTGATCCCTTCCGAACGCAACCGCGGCATCGGCAGCGCGGTGATCGGCGCCGTGCTCTCGCTCGCTCGCGAAAGCGGGCGTCACGTCGAGTTGCAGGTCCTCAAGTGCAATCCCGCGCAGCGGCTCTACGAGCGGCTCGGCTTTGAAGTGATCGGCGACGACGGAGCGCGGCTGCAGATGCGGGCGTTGTAGCCCGGGTTGAGCGCAGTGAAACCCGGGATGGCGTCGCCAAGGAACCGCATAGCGTAAGAACACGGCGTCCCCGGGTTTCGCCCGGGGCGGGCTCAACCCAGGCTACAAGCTACGAACCTGGCTTCGTCGCCAGCACGCGCGCGAGCCACGCCGAAATGGCGCTTATCTCCTCCATGCACACCGAGTGCTCCATGCGATAGGTGTGCCACTCGACGTCGTAGCCCGTCGAAGCGAGAAGCTGGCGCGAGGCGTTGCCCCATTCGAAGCGAACGATCGGATCGGCGGTGCCGTGCCCCATGAAGATCGACGCGCCGCGATTGGCCTCGGTTGCCTCCGGCGCCAACCGGTCGGGCGCGATGAGGTAGGTCGACAGCGCAATGATGCCGGCGAGCCGCTCCGCGTGCCTCAGGCCGGCGTAGAGCGCGATCGCGCCGCCCTGCGAGAAGCCGGCCAGCACGATTCGCGACGGCAGCATTCCGCGCTGCTTCTCGCGGTCGATCAGCGCTTCGACCTGCCGCGCCGATTGCTGCACGCCCGCCATGTCGGCGCGGCTATTGAGATCGGCCGCCGAGATATCGTACCAGGCACGCATGCGAAAGCCGTTGTTGATCGTCACCGGCCGCACCGGGGCGTGGGGAAAGACGAAGCGAACGCTCAACGACGCCGGGAGCCGCAGCTCTGGAACGACGGGAACGAAATCGTTGCCGTCCGCGCCGAGCCCGTGCAGCCAGATCACACTGGCGCGAGGATTGGGCTCGGTTTCGATCTCGATGCAGGGAAGGAGCTCGGCCGACATGGGTTCCTCTGAAACAATGGGCACGCATTCTAACCGACGCCGGCTCCCGGAAACCCTGGCCCCCGCCGACAGTCCAACCGCTGCCGGAGCTTCCGTCCTAAAATAGAGCCGGCGATGGACCCGCGACAGACCGAAATGTCACTGAACGCCGAGCACTTCGATAAACTGCGCCAGCACATGGTCGCCGAAATCACCGCGGAGACCATCTTCGTGAGCGGGCGCATCGGCAAGGCAGCGCTTGGAGCACGGGCGATGGAGGCGATCGGCAAGGTGCCGCGCCACGAGTTCGTCCCTGCCGAGCTGCAGCCTTATGCTTACGCCAACGTGCCGCTGCCCATCGGTTGCGACAAGACGATTTCCCAGCCGTTCATCGTCGCGCTGATGACCGACATGCTCGAGTTGCATCCCACCGATTCCGTTCTCGAGATCGGCACCGGACTTGGCTACCAGGCGGCGATACTGGCCGAGCTCGCGCAGAAGGTCTACTCGATCGAGATCATCGAAGAGCTTGCGCAGCAGGCGCGCACTCGCCTGGGACGGTTGCGCTACAAGAACATCGTATTCAAGATCGGCAACGGCCTCTACGGCTGGCCGGAGCATGCGCCCTTCGACAAGATCATTGTCACGGCGGCGCCCGATCTGATTCCGGGCGCCCTGCTTCAGCAGCTCAAGCCCGGCGGCCGAATGGCGATCCCCACCGGCCTGCCCGACGACCAGCAGCTGGTGCTCGTCGAAAAGGACGGTAGCGGGACGGTGACCACGCGCCAGTTGTTGCCTGTGCGTTTCTCCCAGCTCGAAGGCACCGAGTCGCAGTCCAGCCGCAGTTCCTGAGGTTCTCCGGCACAACCTGCAACTGAAGCTGGCACCGAGCGAATGTCATCCCGAACGCATGTGAGGGATCTGCTGGTGCTTTCAGATACCGAAGAATAGACCCCTCGTTTAAGTTTGATACAGCAGATTCCTCGTCGCTGCGCTCCTCGGAATGACACGATTCTTGCAAGCAACTCGGTAGACTTTCCATGCCCGACAGCATTGCCATTCACGGCGCCTGCCAGAACAACCTCAAGAACGTCTCGCTCGAGCTGCCGCTCAATGAGCTGATCGTCGTCACCGGCGTTTCGGGCTCGGGCAAGTCCTCGCTGGTGTTCGACACGCTGTACGCGGAAGGGCAGCGGCGCTATGTCGAGACCTTCTCGCCGTACGCGCGGCAGTTCCTCGACCGCATGGACAAGCCGAGGGTGGAGCGCATCGACGGCATTCCTCCGGCCATCGCCATCGACCAGACCAACCCGGTGCGAACCTCGCGCTCGACCGTTGGAACCATGACCGAGCTGGCGGATCACTTGAAGCTTCTGTACGCGCGAGCGTCGAATCTAAATTGCCGGCGCTGCGGGCGGAGAGTCGCGCGCGACACTCCCGACTCGATCTATGCAGCCGTGCGCGAGCGAGCCGATGCAGTCGGCGATCCGCGCCTGGTGGTCAGCTTTCCGGTCCCGATCCCGCACAACTTCTCCGAAGCCGAAGTCGTCGAGCTCCTGGGGCGGCAGGGCTACACGCGCATCCACGCCAAGCGCGGCAAGGTCCTCGACGTCGTGCAGGACCGGTTTCGCATCGCCGGTGCCGAACGCGCGCGAGTGATCGAGGCGCTCGAAGCGGCGCTGCGCATCGGTCAGGGACGCGTCGACCTGCACCCGCAACCGAACGAACCGCAGCGCCCGGAAAGCGCGCTCGCGCCGCGCGAAGCGGTGTGGCGCTTCTCCACCGACCTGCACTGCGCTGACTGCGACATCCACTATCAGGAGCCGAGCCCGAGCCTGTTCTCCTTCAATTCGCCGCTCGGCGCCTGCGAGATCTGCCGCGGCTTCGGGCGCGTGATCGGCATCGACTTCGGACTGGTGGCGCCGGATGCGGCAAAGACTTTGCGCGAGGGCGCGATCAAGCCCTGGCAGACGCCGAGCTTCCGCGAATGCCAGGACGACCTGGTCAAGTACGCCAAGAAGCGCGGCATACCTCTTGACACTCCGTGGCGCGACCTGGCCGACGATGCCCGTCGGTGGGTTCTCGAAGGCGAGCCCGAGTGGGTGAGCTGGTCCAAATCGTGGCCGGGTACCTGGTATGGCGTGCGGCGTTTTTTCGCCTGGCTCGAGAGCAAGGCCTACAAGATGCACATCCGGGTGCTGCTCTCCAAGTACCGTGCATATACCCCCTGCGCTACCTGCGACGGTGCGCGGCTCAAGCCGGAGGCGTTGCTTTGGCGGCTGGGCACCAAGGAAGACGCCGACGGAGTGCTCGACGCGTCGCGCCGATTTCGCCCGCAAGGCACGGAGTTCGGCGACGAGGTGCTCGGGCGGCTGCCTGGACTCACGCTGCACGATTTGATGCTGCTGCCCATCGACGCGACGCGGAGGTTCTTCGCTCGCCTGCATCTTCCGGCGCCATTCGACGAGGCGACCGAGCTGCTGCTCGACGAGATCCGAGCCCGGCTCGGCTACCTGGCCGATGTGGGCTTGGGCTACCTTACGCTCGATCGCCAGTCGCGGACGCTCTCGGGCGGTGAGGTCCAGCGCATCAACCTGACCACCGCGCTCGGCACATCGCTGGTGAACACCCTGTTCGTGCTCGATGAGCCGTCGATCGGCCTGCACCCGCGCGACATGCGCCGCGTGATCGACGTCATGCACCGGCTGCGCGACGCCGGCAACTCGCTCGTGGTGGTCGAGCACGATCCGCAGGTGATGCTTGCCGCCGACCGCATCCTCGACGTCGGTCCCGGGCCGGGCGAGCGCGGCGGCGAGGTGGTCTTCTTCGGCGCGCCGGAAGAGCTCAAGCGTAGCGCTCGCTCGCTCACCGCCGACTATCTTGCCGGCCGCAAGCGGGCGGAGGCGCCGGCGTTCGCGTTGCCGCCCGATGGCGCGCGCATCGAAGTGCTCGGCGCTGCGGAGCACAACCTCAAGGCGATCGACGTCTCGATCCCGCTGCACCGGCTGGTGTGCATCACCGGCGTATCGGGATCGGGCAAGTCGACACTGGTGCAGGACGTGCTCCACGCTGCGCTGCTGCGCGCCAAGGGCAAGCCGACCGAGGCGCCGGGCGCGCATCGCCTGCTCAAGGGCCACGAGCAAGTAAGCGACGTGGTGATGGTCGATCAGACACCCATCGGCCGGACCACTCGCTCCAATCCCGCGAGCTATGTCGGGGCCTTCGATGCCATTCGCAAGCGCTTCGCGGCGACCGATACCGCGCGCGAGCGCGGCTACACCCACGCGACCTTCAGCTTCAACGCCGGCAACGGCCGTTGCCCGACCTGCGGAGGCAACGGCTTCGAGCACGTCGAGATGCAGTTCCTGTCGGATGTGTATCTGCGCTGTCCGGATTGCGACGGAAGGCGCTTTCGCAGCGAAGTGCTCGAAGTCCAGCTCGACGGACAGTCTATTGCCGACGTGCTCGAAATGACCGTCGCGCAGGCCCGCGCCTTCTTTGCCTACGCGCCCGATATCGACGCCGCGCTCAAGCCGCTCGCCGACGTCGGGCTGGACTATATGAAGCTCGGACAGCCGGTGCCCACGCTCTCGGGAGGCGAAGCGCAGCGCCTGAAGCTCGCGGGACATCTCGCCGAAGCGCCGGGCCGTTCGTCGCGCGATCGCGACCGACGCAGCGAAGGGAGCCTCCCGCGCGGGAAGCTCTTCCTGTTCGACGAACCAACTACCGGGTTGCACTTCGACGACGTGGCGAAGCTCTTACGCGCATTCCGCCAACTCATCGCGGCGGGCAACTCGCTGGTGGTGATCGAGCACAACCTCGACGTGATCCGCGCCGCCGACTGGATCGTCGATCTCGGACCCGAGGGCGGTGAGGCCGGAGGCGAGATCGTCGTCGCGGGGACGGTCGCCGACGTGACCGCCTGCGCGGCATCGCACACGGGCGTGGCCTTGAAGCACTACGAGAAAACACTGGAATGTCATCCCGACCCCGGGCTCGACCCGGAGGAGGGATCTGCTGCTGCTCTGGATCGGCGCCTTGGGAACAGCAGGTTCCTCGTCGCTGACACTCCTCGGAATGACAAACCCGTTAACCACGCCGCCATCCGCGTGCACCATGCCCGCGAGCACAATCTCAAGAGCATCGACGTCGACATCCCGCGCAACCGGTTCACGGTGGTGACCGGCATATCCGGCAGCGGCAAGAGCACGCTCGCCTTCGATATCCTGTTCGCCGAGGGACAGCGCCGATATCTCGAGTCGCTCAACGCCTATGCGCGGCAGTTCGTGCAGCCGGCGGCGCGTCCCGACGTCGACGCGATCTTCGGCATTCCGCCGACGGTGGCGATCGAGCAGCGCTTGAGCCGCGGCGGACGCAAGAGCACGGTCGCGACGCTGACCGAAACCTACCACTTCCTGCGGCTGCTTTACGTCAAGCTGGGTACTCAGTTCTGTCCCGATCACGACGTGCCGATCGAGCCGCAGAGCGAGGAGAGCATCGCGGCGAGCCTGCTGCGCGCGTATCGCGGGCGACGCATCGTGCTCCTCGCTCCGCTCGTCGTTGCGCGCAAGGGGTTTTACACCGACCTCGCCAAATGGGCCGCCGGCAAAGGCTTCGCCCAGTTGCGCGTCGATGGGGAGATGCTTCCGACCAAGCCGTGGCCGCGGCTGGAGCGCTTTCGCGAGCACACCATCGAGCTGCCGGTGGCCGAGCTGACGGTGAGCGCGGATGTCGAAGCCGCGCTGCGCGACGCGCTGCACCGCGCGTTGGAGTACGGCAAGGGGCTGGTCCATGTTCTGGCGACGGGCACCGCCGCGCGAGACAGGCGCTCCGGGGAATCAGCGGAACGCTCCGTGCAGGTGTTCTCCACCAAGCGCGCCTGCCCGGTGTGCAATCGGAGCTTCCCCGAGCTCGACCCGCGGCTGTTCTCCTTCAATTCCAAGCATGGGTGGTGCGGAACCTGCTTCGGCACCGGGTTGAAACTGCGTGGCTTCGACGAAGAGCAGACGGGCGAAGAGATATGGTGGAACGCGTGGTATGGAGGCGAGGAGCACGTCTGCCCCTCGTGCAGCGGCCAGCGGCTCAATCGCGAGGCGCTCGCGGTGCGTTTTCGTGGAAGGACGATCACCGAGCTCGCGCGCCTCTCGGCGGCCGAAGCCAAACGCTTCTTCGCCGACCTGAAGCTCGACGGCCGCGACGCGGCAATCGCCCGCGACCTGGTTGCGGAACTGGCATCGAGGCTCGGCTTCCTGAACGACGTGGGCTTAGGCTATCTCGCGCTCGATCGTTCGGCGCCGACCCTCTCCGGCGGCGAAGCGCAGCGCATCCGGCTCGCGGCGCAGCTCGGCTCCAACCTGCGCGGCGTGTGCTACATCCTCGACGAGCCGACCATCGGCCTGCATCCGCGCGACAACCGCGTGCTCCTCGACACTCTCGCCAAGCTCCAAGCCAAGGGCAACACGCTGGTGGTCGTCGAGCACGACGAGGAGACCATCCGCCGCGCCGACCACGTGGTCGATCTCGGACCCGGCGCCGGAAGCCAGGGCGGCCGCGTGGTCGCCGAAGGCTCCGCCAACGATCTCATGCGTTCGCGCGAGTCGGTGACGGGCCGCTTTCTCGCCGCCCCGCTCGTTCATCCCTTGGTCGCTCACCGAGCAACCGACTCGCGCACGCCGGCGCTCACGGTCACCGGCGCCGATCTGCACAACTTGAGGAAGCTCCGCGTGCGCGTTCCGCTGGGCCGGCTCAGCGTGATCACCGGCGTTTCCGGCAGCGGCAAGAGCACGCTGGCGCGCGACGTGCTCTACGCGAACCTGCTGGAGCTCGTGCGAACGCGGCGCCGGCGGAATCAGGCGGAGTTGTTCGGTTGCAAGCAGATCGCCGGCTGGGAAGCCGTGGGCCGCGTGCTGGAAGTCGACCAGACGCCCATCGGCAAGACTCCACGCTCCTGCCCCGCGACCTATGTCGGCTTCTGGGACTCGATCCGCAGGCTCTTCGCAGAAACGAACGAAGCGCGAATGCGCGGCTACAGCGCAAGCCGCTTCTCGTTCAATACCACGGGAGGTCGCTGCCCCGAGTGCGAAGGCCAGGGGGTGAAGACCATCGAGATGAGCTTCCTGCCGGATGTGAAGGTCGCCTGCGAGGCGTGCAACGGCGCGCGCTTCAACCCCGAGACGCTTGCCGTGCTGTGGCGAGGCAAGTCGATCGGCGACGTGCTCGCGCTCAATGTCGACGAGGCGGTCGAGTTCTTCTCCGCGCATCGCTCGATCCATCATGCGCTGCGGCTGCTGCAGGACGTGGGCCTCGGCTACCTCACGCTGGGGCAGCAGAGCCCCACGCTATCGGGAGGAGAAGCGCAGCGGATCAAGCTAGTCACCGAGCTTTCCAAGGTGCGCACCGACCTGCTGGGTCCCGTGCGAGGCCGTGGCAATCGCGGCGGGAACGGGCACACGCTCTACGTCCTCGACGAGCCCACCGTCGGGCTGCACATGGCGGACGTCGAAAAGCTGATCCGCGTGTTGCATCGCCTCGTCGACGCCGGCAACACGGTGGTCGTCATCGAGCACAACCTCGACGTCATCGCCGACGCCGACTGGATCATCGACTTGGGTCCCGAAGGCGGCGCCGAGGGCGGACGCACCGTTGCGCAAGGAACTCCCGAATCGCTCGTCGCTCAACCCGGAGAATCGCATACCGCAGCAATCCTCGCGGAGTTTCTCTCGCGGCACAGTCTCTAGAGTGCGGGCGATTGCGCGGAATCGCGCGAGGAGAGCGTAGCCTGGGTTGACCCCGGACTTGATCCGGGGGAAACCCAGGAAATCACAGACCGCTCTCGCCCCGGGTTTCGCGCTGCGCGCTCTACCCGGGCTACCTGCTGCGGCCGCGGCCCAATCGGTGTCCGAAATTGCAACCCGGCCCGCGCCGGGATGACATCAGGCGTGCAGCTCGATCACATCCCGGTCGGCGAGCACGTGCTCCGGCCCGACCTGCTGGCCGTCGAATCCGGAATGACCCCAGACGCGTGCGTAGCGCAGCGATTGCCCGATGTCCTTGTGCACGAGGCGCGCGACGTCGCGCACCGTCTCGCCGGAGCGCAACGTGAACGGCCGCGTCTTTTCGGGCGCGTGGCCAGGCGTCTTGGTGTACACGCGCACGATGCCGAGATGCCGGAAGAGCCACGCGCCGAGCTCGCTCACGCCGTAGCCCGTCATCGCCGAGACGGCGAGCATCGGATAGCGCAAGCCAGAAATCTCCCTGAATGCCTCCAACTCCGCGCCGACGTCGGCGACGAGATCCGCCTTGTTCGCGAGCAGGAGCGTGGGAAGGCGTAACGCAAAGGGATCGCCCTCCTCCGCGCTCGCGGCGTCGGGCGCAGTCGACGTCGCGTCCCAGCGCTCGCTCAAGGCGACGCGCCGGGTCCGCAGCGTCGTGTGCACGTCTTCGATCTGCTCGACGTAGGACGGCTCTTCCAGGTCGACGATCAGCAATGCGGCATCCGCGCTTTGCAATGCGGCTTGCATCCACGGCACGGGATGCTCGGAGGCAACCGCGGGCAGATCGACCAACTGAAAGTGAATGTCCTCGTAGGGCATCATCCCGGGCTGTGGAAACTGGGTGGTGAACGGGTACGATGCATCGTGCGCACCCGACGCGGTGAGCCGCGCGTGCAGCAGCGACTTTCCTGCGTTCGGCGGACCGATCAAGGCAATCTGCGCCGCGCCCTCGGGGCGTGTGACGAACGACGGTCCGCCGTGCCCTCCTCCCCTGCGGCCGACGTCGATCTCGTCGGAGAGCTCCTTGATGCGCCCCTTGATGTCAGCCTGAAGCCGCTCGGTGCCCTTGTGCTTGGGGATGGTGCGCAGCATCTCGCGCAGCAGCTCGAGGCGCTCGCTAGGCTCGCGCGCCTTGCGGAAGGCGGCCTCGGCGGCTTTGTACTCTGGGCTGAGGTTGGCGGGCATGCGCCGTGTCGCACGAACTGACCCATACATGATACCGTGGGCGCCCGAAAGGGGACTCAGCAATGCCGCCGAAAGCATCCGCGCAGCAGCCCCCGAGGGTGTGGCGCGCCGCCGCGTCGACAAGCCGACGGTCATCGCTCCGCGGCGCAGCATTACTCGAGTCCAGCCCATTCGATACAATGCATCGTTGACAAGGGAAATCCTGACTGACAACACGCACCGACTTGCGCAAACAATTGCGCCAGACAACTGAAGTGCCAGACAAGGGGGATGCCATGAACCGAAATGCAAGGTGGACGCTGGGAATTCTCGCGGCGGCGATCATTGCGATCGCGCTGCCCAACGCCGGCTTCGCGCAGCAGAAGAAACTTGTCCTGTGGACCCACTGGGAGCAGAACCCCGAGTTCAACAAGTGGTACGAAGCCAAGGGTAAGGAGTTCGCCAAGAAAACGGGCTACGAGGTCGAGGTCGTCACCATTCCTTACCAGGGATACGAAGCCAAGTACCTCGCGGCTTTCATGGCGAAGAACAGCGCGCCGGATATCTTCATGGGAATGACGCATCAATGGTGCGGGCAGTACGACTTCTGCGACAAGATGCCGGACGATCTCGCGAAGGCCTACGACCAGAATTTGCCGAAGTACATGGCCGACGTCGGCAAGTGGAAGGGCGTGCGGTACGGCATCCCCATCGAGCACGGCAACTTCCAGCAGATGTACATCAACGTGGACATGTTCAAGAAGGCGGGTCTCAATCCGGATAATCCGCCCAAGACGTTCACTGGAGACTGGTTGGCGGACATGAAGAAGCTGACCATCCCCGATCCGAAGGGCGGAGAGCCCACACAGGTGGGTTTCGCCATCCGCAGCAAAGGCCATCCGGTAGGGATCACGGACAAGTTCCTTCCCTTTGCGCACGCCTGGGGCGCCCGCATGCTAAGCCCGGATCTCGACAAAGCGACCGGTTACGCCAACAGCCCTCAGATGGTAGCTGCGCTTACGTTCTTCGGCGATCTAGTGCTCAAGGACAAGGTTGCGAGCCTCGCGTTCGGCAATCCGGAAGATGCCTTTGGCCAGAAACGGGCCGCGGTCATCTTCCGCGAGTCCTGGTTCTTCGGCTGGCTGAAGAAGAACGCGCCGGACGTGAACTTCAAGGTGTACGCGCTGCCCTGCGAGAAGACGTGCCCGGGCGCAGGCGCCTTGTTCCCCTGGACCGACTTGGTCTACAAGAACAGCCCGAACAAGCAGGTGGCCTGGGAGTTCGTGAGGTTCATCAGCAACCCCAAGGACGACATGGAGCATCATCAGCAGCAGGGAATACTCCCGGTGTGGACGGTGAACCTCGATAGCGACTACGTGAAGTCACGGCCCGACTATCAATCCACTAAAGACATGCTCGCGCAGCCGGTGCCGCCGACCTACTTCCATCCCAAGTCGAACGAGCTGGCCACCGCGTTCGGCGAGGCGGTCGTCGGCGTCCTGTTTGGGAAAGGGCAGCCCAAGGCCCTGCTCGACGAAGCAGCCGCCAAGATGGATCGAATCCTCAAGGACTAGCAGATCGCCTAAGACGCGCGCGCGATCTCCGGTCGCGCGCGTGGAGTGCCCACCGTGCTCCAGTGGCATCGGATCGTCTTCCCGAGGAACTACCTCGATCGGCGCAGGCGCGCGGGGTTTCTGTTCGTCCTGCCCGCTCTGCTGTTCTTCGGCTTCGTCTTCATTCTGCCGCTCGCCCAGTCGATCATGTACTCGTTCTACAAGATCGCGCCTGGCGGAGCGCGCGAGTTCGTCGGCCTGCGCCTGTACGAAAGGGTCCTTACTGACTCCACGTTCTGGGCCGCCGTCGGCAACACCGTCCAGTTGCTGCTGTTCTCCGTGCCAACGACGGTTATCTGCGCGCTCGCTGTCGCGCTCGGTCTCAACCGGATCAGCAATCTCAAGTGGCGGAACGTGTGGGCTTCGATGTATTTCCTTCCTTTCGCCACCTCCCTGGTCGCGGCTGCCCTCATCTGGCAGTGGATCTACGAGCCGGTCTATGGCTTCCTGAACTACGCGCTGTCATTCGTCGGCATTCCGCCGCAGAAATGGCTTCAGAGCCTGGTCCAAGTCCGGCCGGCGCTCGCGGGCGTGAGCGTGTGGGTCCGCATCGGCTTCGACACCATGATCTTCCTCGCCGCCCTGCAGTCGATTCCCGAGGAGTATTACGAGTCGGCAAGCATCGACGGCGCCAACGCCGTGCAGCGGCTCCGCTACATCACTTTGCCGATGCTCAACCCGCAGATCATCATGGTCTGCATTCTCGAGCTGATCTTCAACTTCAAGATCTTCGACCAGGTCTATGCCACGACGCAGGGCGGACCGGCTGGCGCCAGTCAAACCATCATCATGCTGCTGTACGACACGGCGTTCAAATTCTTCCGCTTCGGAGACGCCTCCGTGATGGCGGTCTTCGTCTTCATAACGCTCATGGTCGTGACGCTGCTGCAATGGCGAATCTTCCGCAAACCCGTCGAGTATTGAGCAACCGCCACCGGGTCCGGCGGATTGGCGATGACCCGCGTGCCCGTCTTCAGTAAGACATGAGTTCGATCGCGCCTGCGCTGCCTCGCCACGCGACCTTGAGGCAAGTCCGCTTCGGCTGGCTCGTCACTCTCGCGGTTGCATGCGGCGCTATCGTCGTCTTCTTCCCCTTCTTCTGGATGGCCGTCACGTCGCTGAAGACCGCCCCCGAAATCCAGCGCGTGCCGCTTCAAGTCGCCCCGGACAACTGGCTCAACTTCGCCAACTACTTTGAAGTCTTCAAGCGCGAGCCGTTCCTGCGCTATCTGCTCAACAGCGCGATCGTCGCTTCCATCGCCGCCGTCAGCAGTGTGGTGGTTTCGTCGCTGGCGGGATTTGGGTTCGCGAAGTATCAATTCCCCGGACGGGACGTCCTCTTCCTCGCTGTCGTGGGCATCCTGATGGTTCCCTTCCAGTCGGTCGTGGTGCCGCTCTACGTGTGGATGAACGACCTCGGGCTGCTGGACACCTACGCGGGTATCGTCGCCCCTGACCTCGTCAGCGTCTTCGGCGTATTCCTTATGCGGCAAGCCATCGAGACGATCCCCAACGACTACATCGATGCGGCGCGCATCGACGGTTGCAGCGAGCTTGCTATCTTCTTCTCGGTGATCCTGCCGTCCGTGAAGCCGGCTATTGCCACACTGGTGATCATCAAGTTCATGTGGAGCTGGAACGAATTCTTCTGGCCGATGGTAGTGACCAGCAGTCCACAGATGAAAGTGGTGACGATGGGCCTCATGAGCTTCACGAACATGTACTTCATCGAGTACAACTTGCTCACCGCGGCTGCGGTGATCAGCATACTGCCTATACTCGTGATCTTCATCACGCTGCAGCGCTGGGTGGTGCAGGCCGTTGTGATGAGTGGGCTTAAAGGCTGAGCGCGAATTGGGGATGATCGAGGTCGTGATCAATCTGAAGACAGCGAAGACGCCAGCGCTTCCCCGAGATGTACCGGCGGGGCGCGGCGTACGTCGACCGCATCCTGAGGGGCGCGAAGCCGGGCGATCTTCCGGTCGAGCTACCGAGCAGATATGCTCTCTCAATCTCAAGACTGCGCAGGCTCTCGGCCTCGTGATTCCTCAGTCGATCATGGCCCGGGCCGACGAAGTGATTCAATGACCACGGCGACGGGAGAGCGACACATGCCCGCGATCACATCCGTTGCAGGGCAGCGTGTTTGGCTCCTGCTCGTGCTTGCGCTCCTGGCGTCGCCCCTCGGCGCGCTCGCGCAGACGCCCGCCAAGACCCTTCACATCGGCATCCTGTCCTCGGGAGTCCTGGAGAACCGCAGCCCCCTCGACGCGGCGCTGCTCGATGGTCTGCGCGACCAGGGTTACATCGAAGGCAGGAACCTGATCATCGAGCGTCGCTACAGCTCGAGCAGGCTCAGGGACAATGCGAGCGAGCTTGCTAGCATGAAGCTCGACGCCGTGCTCACGACCTGCTCGCCTTCCACGCTGCTCATGAAGAGAGCCACCTCTTCGACGCCCATCGTCATGGTGGCCGTCTCGGATCCCATAAGGCAGGGCATCATTGCCAGCCTGGCGCATCCCGGGGAGAACGTCACCGGCACGTCCAGCCAGGCGGAAGAGCTGCTGGCGAAACGGCTCGAGCTGCTTGCCTCCGTCATCCCGAAGTCTGCGACAATCGCGGTGCTAGCTAACGCGACAAATCAGGTACATGCGCTGGGGTGGCAAAGGCTCCAAGACGCCGCCCAGCAAATGGGTCTGAAGCTGCTGAAGGTGGAGCTCACCAAGTCAGAGGACCTGCCGACGGCGATAAACGAAGCGGTACGCGCACAAGCCGGCGCGTTGTTCGTGCTGCCGGACGACCCGATGATGTTCAACCTCCGTCCCCAGATCGTGGCGCTCGCGGCCCAGAACCGCATCCCTGACTTCTACTGGGCGCGGGAATATGTCGAGTCGGGCGGCTTGATGAGCTACGGCGAGAACCTGCGCAGCACCTATCGCGCTGGAGCTGCGTACATGGACAAGATCAAGAAGGGCGCGAATCCGGGAGACCTCCCCGTCCAGCAGCCGACACGCTTCGAGTTGGTGATCAACCTGAAGACCGCGAAAGAGCTGGGACTCTCGATTCCGCAATCGGTGCTGGTGCGTGCGGACGACGTGATCCAGTGACGCCAAGCGCCTCCCTCGGGGGGTCTGGGGGCAACGCGGCTCGCGAAGAGGGGCGTTGCACCTCCGTAGGGCATTCGGTACGCTGTACCGCCATGCGACCGCCCACCGCTCATGAGCACATGGGTTGCCGCCCGCACCCACGGCGCCGGGGCCCTCGCTGACGCGATGGCTTCCATCCCACTAGGTGAGGCCGCACCCGCAACCGTGGACCGCACGCATCGCGGGGTGCTGTTCCGCAAGTACCTGCTGCTGATCCTGACGCTGGTCACCGGAGCGCTCCTCGCCTCCGGTGCGATCAGCATCTATTTTGCGTACCAGGAAAACAAGGCAGCGGTCGCCAGCCTGCAGCACGAGAAGGCGCTGGCGGCAGCATCGCGAATCGAGCAGTACATACGCCAGATCGAGCAGCAGCTAGCTTACGCCGCCCTCCCCCAGCTCGACGCGAGCGACGTCGAGCTGCGGCGCATCGAATTCCTCAAGCTCCTGCGCCAGGCGCCCGAGGTGACCGACATCTCGCAGCTCGACCCCACCGGGCGCGAGCAGATCGCGGTCTCGCGCCTCGGCATGGACAACGTCAGCTCGAGCAAGGACCGTTCGCAGGAGCCCGCTTTTCTCAACGCCCGGCGCGGTCAGGCCTGGTTCGGGCCGGTGTACTTCCGCAAGGAGACCGAGCCCTACATGACGGTGTCGCTGCGCTCCGGTGGCGACAAGGGACCGGTGACCGTCGCCGAGGTCAATCTCAAGTTCATCTGGGACGTCGTGTCGCGCATTAAGATCGGCGAAAAGGGCAAGGCGTACGTGGTCGACAATCACGGGCTGCTCGTCGCCGATCCCGACATCGGGCTGGTGCTGCGCAAGACCGATCTCTCGCACCTGCCGCACGTCGCCGCGGCCATCGCCGCGCAGCGGCCAGGCGATCCGACCATGGTGTCGAAAGATCTCGCAGGCACCGAGGTCCTGACCTCGGTTGCTCCCATCGAGTCGCTGAAGTGGAACGTGTTCGTCGAGCAGCCCGTCTCCGAGGTCTACGAAAAACTCAACGCGTCCATTCTGCGCACGGGCCTGCTGCTGCTGGCCGGCATGGCGATTTCGGCGTTCGCCGCGCTGATGCTGGCGCGCGGCATGGTACGGCCGATCCGCACCCTTTCCGACGGCGCCATGCGCATCGGCGCCGGCGAGCTCGACCAGAAGATCGACATCCACACCGGCGACGAGCTGGAGACGCTCGCCGATCGGTTCAACCACATGACAGCGCAGCTGCGCGAATCCTACGCGGGCCTCGAGCGCAAGGTCGAGGAGCGCACCAGCGAGCTCAAGAGCTCTCTGGACCAGCAGACGGCGATCAGCGAGATCCTGCGAGTGATTTCCAGCTCGCCCACCGATGTGCAGCCGGTGCTCGATGCGGTCGCCGAGCGCGCCGCGATGCTGTGCGAAGCGGCGTCGTCGCGAGTCGTCCTGGTCGAGGGCAACCAGTTGCTGCCCGTGGCCCGACACGTCTCCGAGTCACATCGCATGGTAAACGATAGCCTGCCGAGCCTGCCGCACGCGTTCTCGCGTACCACGATTAGCGGACGGGCGATGCTCGAGCGCCGCACCATAGCGCTCGACGACTGCGTACCCGAGCTCGAGCGCGAGTATCCCGACTCGCGAGGAAACATGGAGCGCTTTGGCTGCCGGGCGGTGATGGCGGTCCCTCTCATACGCGAAGCTGGCGCCTATGGGACGATCTTCCTGTTCCGGCGTGAGCCGAAGCCGTTCGACGCGTCGCAGATCGCGCTGGTGGAGACCTTCGCCCGCCAAGCCGCCATCGCCATCGACAACGTGCGCCTGTTCAACGAGACCAAGGAAAGCCTCGAACAGCAAACCGCGATCAGCGAGGTCCTTCGTGTCATTTCCAGCTCGCCGGGTGACGTCAAACCGATGCTCAGCGCGGTCGCCGAACGCGCGTTGAGGCTTTGCGACGCTGGCGAGGCAACGATCGTGCTCGTCGAGGGTGATCAGCTTCGCTTTGCGTCGGGATTCGGCGCCACGATGACGTTGACCGAAGGCGAGTCCATGCCGCTCACGCGCGGATCGGTCACCGGCCGCGCCGTCATCGATCGCGCAGTGATTCACATGGAGGACCTGGCGGCTGCGCCGGAGGAAGAGTTTCCCGTCGGGCGCGAGCTGCAGAGGCGATTCGGCCACCGGGCGATCCTGTCGGTGCCGTTGATGCGCGAGGATCGCGCGATCGGCGCGATCGCGCTTTGGCGCATGGAAGCAAGGGCATTCACCGACAAGCAGGTCGCGCTCGTCAAGACCTTCGCCGACCAGGCGGCGATAGCCATCGAAAATGTTCGCCTGTTCAACGAGACCAAGGAGGGCCTCGAGCAGCAGACGGCGATCGCAGAGATCCTGCGCGTCATCTCGTCATCGCCCACCGATGTGCAGCCGACGCTCGACGCCATCGCCGAGCGCGCGGCGCGGCTCTGCGATGCGGCGTCGGCTTCGATGTATCTCACCGACGGCAACATGCTCCGGCACCTCGCCTCCCAGGGTCCCGACGCGGAGCCCGTGACCCACATCGAGCCGTTCCCGATCGATCGCGAGACGATCTCCGGTTGCGCCCTGCTCGAGCGCAAGATCATGCATATTCCGGACCTGCTTGCCGAGGCTTCACGATATCCGCGCAGCCTGGAGCTCGCCCAGCGCTACGGACACCGGACGGTCGTCGTGGTGCCGCTGTTCAGGGAAGGCAAGCCTTTCGGCACGATTCTGCTCAGACGGCGCGAAGTGCGGCCATTCAGCGAGCGGGAGATCGCGCTCCTGCAGACGTTCGGCGACCAGGCGGCGATCGCCCTCGAAAACGTGCGGCTCTTCAACGAAACCACCGAAGCGCTCGAGCAGCAGCGCGCCTCGGGTGAAGTCTTGGCAACGATCAGCAGCTCGATCGCCGACACTCAACCGGTGTTCGACAAGATCCTGGAGCGCTGCGAGCGGCTCTTCGAGGGCAATCTCGTCGGCGTGAACCTTGTGACCGAAGACGGCAAGATCGACCTCGCCGCCTATCACGGCGCGGATTACGAGAAGCTGAAGGCCATATTTCCGCTGCCGCTGTCGCCCGAAAGCGGGTCGGGCAGCTCGATTCTGAGCGGGACCGTCGCACACTACCAGGATACCGAGGCCGAAGGCGTTCCCAAGGGCGTGCGCGACGGCTGCCGCACTATCGGAATGAGGTCGATCATCTTCGCGCCGATGCTCTTCGAAGGACGTGGCATCGGAGCGATCTGGGTCGGGCGGAAATCCGCCAGCCAGTTCACCGACAAGCAGATCGCGCTCCTCAAGACCTTCGCCGACCAGGCGGTGATCGCGATCCAGAACGCGCGGCTGTTCCATGAAATCCAGGAGAAGAGCCAGCAGCTCGAGGTAGCGAACAAACACAAGTCGGAATTCCTCGCCAACATGTCGCACGAGCTGCGCACGCCGCTCAACGCCATCATCG
>Ga0187778_10000793_pt1 | contig 22568 bp, 15 predicted proteins | sample 1015_Q2_SP5_20_M_FD_132418 | JGI IMG/M metagenome (GOLD analysis project Ga0187778, IMG submission 132418) | Tropical peat soil microbial communities from peatlands in Department of Meta, Colombia - 1015_Q2_SP5_20_MG | ecosystem: Environmental > Terrestrial > Soil > Wetlands > Peat | place... | reverse complement strand
GCCCTTCAACCACGTGGGGCCCGGCCAGGCGCCGGGGTTCGTGGTCCCGTCCCTGGCGTCGCGGGTGGTCGAGGCGCGGCGCACCGGAGCGAGCACCGTGGCCGTGGGCAACCTGAGCGCGCGGCGGGACTTCACGGACGTGCGCGACGTGGTGCGGGCGTACCGCCTGCTGGTGGAGCACGGCACGGCGGGCGAGGTCTACAACGTCTGCTCCGGGCACGACGTGGTCATCGAGGACATCGCCCGGCGGTTGCTGGCCCTGGCCGGCAGCGAGCTGGAACTCGCGCCCGACCCGGCCCTGACGCGGCCGGTGGACGTGCCGGTCATGCGAGGGGACCCGGCCAAGCTGCACGCGGCCACGGGCTGGGCACCCGAGATCGCGCTCGACGACACGCTGCGCGACGTCCTCGAGCACTGGGGCTCGCACGTCGGCTGAACGCAAGACGACCCGCCGGTGTCGGCGGGTCGTCTCGGGTCGGACGAGCCTGGGGGGAGGCCCGTCCGACCGTGCCACCCCGGGGGAGGGGGGCGTGGTCCGGGTCGTTCGGCCCGAACGCCTGTCGATCAGGCGGCGTTGCTCAGGAGCAGCGTGCGCAGCTGCTGCCGGGCCTCGCGGGCCTGGCTCTGCGCCTGCTTGAGGATGTCGCGCGCCTGGCTCGGGAGCCGCTCGCCGACGGGGTCGAGCGAGTCCTCGATCCTCACGATCACCTGCTCGAGGGCGTCGTCGACCCGCTTGACCTGCTGGGTCAGCTGGCCGCGCACCGCGAGCACGCGCTCTTCCACCTGGGCGCGGGGGTCCTCGAGGCGCTTCGCCAGCTCCTGGCGCCGAACCTGCGCCCGCTGGAACGTCAGCACACCGAAGCCCACGACCACGTACGCCGCGTCGCGGATGATCTTGGTGACCTCGTCCGTCACGTCCTTCATGTCCGTCATGGTGGTTTGGGTCGTCCTTCCTCGGGGGGGGCTCGGAACTGCCGCTAGCTAAAGTACCGGAAAGCGCTAACATTAGCAAGCAATCCCCGATCCCGTGGCTGATCAGACCGCTGAGCTGCGAATTCATCGCCGGCAGCGGTGGTCGAGGCCCCCGCGGCCCGGGTGTGGGCAGGGGGGCCGGGGGAGGGGCGGGGTAGCCTCGGGCGCTTATGGAGACGCTGGCGCCGGCGGTCGTGGCGGTGATCGTGACCTGCGATCCCGGGCCGTGGTTCGAGGAGACGCTGGCCGCATTCGCCGCCCAGGACTATCCGGAGCTGTCGTACCTGGTCCTCGACGCCGGGAGCGTCGAGGACCCCACCGCCCGGGTGGCGGCCGGCCTCCCGGGCGCGTATGTGCGGCTGCTGGGGCGCAACGACGGCTTCGGGGTGAGCGCCAACGAGGCGATCCACATGGTCGAAGGGGCATCGCACCTGCTCTTCTGCCACGACGACGTGGCCCCTGACCCCGATGCCGTGCACCTGCTCATGGAGGAGGCGTTCCGCTCCAACGCCGGCGTGGTGGCACCGAAGCTGGTGAGCTGGGACGACCCCGCCCGCCTGCTCCACGTGGGGATGGCGGTGGACAAGAGCGGGGCCGTGGTGGACCGGGTGGAGCCGGGCGAGCTCGACGCCGGCCAGCACGACGCGGTGCGCGACGTGTTCCTCGCACCCGGCGGATGCACGCTGGTGCGCGCCGACCTGTTCGCCGAGCTCGGCGGTTTCGATCCCCACATCTTCGTCCTCGGCGAGGACCTCGACCTGTGCTGGCGCGCGCAGGTGGCCGGGGCACGCGTGGTGGTCGCCCCCGCGGCCCGCGTGCGCCATCTGGAGCAACTGGCCAGCGGCCGGCGCGCCGTGCCCGCGGCGGTGCTCTCGCAGATCGGCGCCCGGGCGGCGCGGGCCCCGTTGTCCGAGCCTGTGGCGCTCGAGCCTGTGGCGCTCGAGCCTGTGGCGCTCGAGCCTGTGGCGCTCGAGCCTGTGGGGGCGGGACCGCCGGCCGGGGGCCCAGCTCCCGGACCCCCCGGGGAGGCCCCGGCCCGGCGCCGCCGGTCCATGACGCCGCGCCGACACGGCCGGCGACGGGTGGCGATGGTCACCCTCCAGTCCCTGCAGCGGCGCCACGAGCTGCACGCGGTGATGAAGTCGTACTCGCGCTTCCACCTCGTCCGGGTCCTGCCGCAGGTGTTCGTCCTCTCGAGCGCCGAGTACGTCATCGCGCTGATCACGCGCCACCGTGACCGCGCCTTCGCCGTGGCCCACGCGTGGCGCTGGAACCTGGCGCGCCGCGCCGCCATCCGCGAGGAGCGCCGGCAGGTGGCCGCCTACCGCCGCTTGGACGATGCCGAGGTCCGGCGCCTCCAGCTCCACGGGAGCGCGCGGCTCACCGCCTACCTGCGCCGCGCGCTGGCCGAGGGACTGCGTGCCGCCCACCTCGGCGGCGCGGCCGAGGCGGCGCGCCAGCTCGGCGAGGTCCCGGTCGCCCCGACCACCGCGCCGCCGCGGGCGGCCGTGCCCGTGCGTGGCGTCGCCTGGCTCATCGCGGCGGTGGTCGTCGTGTTCGGGAGCCGGTCGCTGATCGGCAACGGCCTGCCCTATGTCGGCCAGTTCCTGGCCATGCCCTCGGTGGGCACGCTCCTGCACCGCTTCGCCTCGGGATGGCAGCCCGCGGGCGTCGGCACCACCGACCCGACCTCGCCGGCCACGCTCCTGCTCGGTCTCGGCGGCATCGTCTCGTTCGAGGCGACGGGGCTGCTGCAGAAGATCGTCGTCCTCGGCTGCATCCCCGTCGGGGCCTGGGGCATGGTCAGGTTGCTGCGACCCCTGGGCTCCCCCCGGGCGCGTACGGCCGGGGGCCTGGCCTACCTGGCGCTCCCGATCGCCTACGACTCGGTGGCCACCGGCCAGTGGGCGGCGCTCGTCGCCTACGCCGTCGCCCCGTGGATCCTCCTGCGCTTTTTCCGGGCGAGCACCCTGGAGCCCTATGCCGACGACGCCGATCCGGTCACCGTCGGCCGCCGCCCCGGCGCCCGGCGTCGCCACCCGCTCCGTCGGCACGCGCTGGCCCTCGGCCTCCTCCTGGCCGTCGTGGTGGCTGTGGCCCCGTCGTGCACGTTGCTCATGCCGGTGCTGGCCCTGGCCCTCGTGGTGGGGATCGGCGTCGCCGGCGGCACCGGACGTGGGCGGGCCGCCGGGCGGGTCGTGGCCCTGGCCGTCGGGGGGGCGCTGGTGGCCGGCGTGCTGCTGGCGCCGTGGCTCGTCGTGGTCGCGCTGGGGCCCGGGACCTGGCAGGTCCTGGGCGGCGTGGCACCCGCCGCCGCCGCCGCACCGGGCTGGAGCCAGTTGCTGCACCTCGCGCTGGGGCCCATCGGCGACTCGGTGCTCACGGTGGGGTTCCTCGTCGCCGCCGCGCTGCCGGTGTGGATCGGCTCCCACTGGCGTCTGGCCTGGGCGGCGCGGGCATGGCTGGTGGTCGCGAGCACCATGGCCTTCGCCTGGGCCGCGGGCCGCGGCTGGCTGGGCCCGCTGGCCGTCCCCGCCGGGGTGATGCTCGCCGGTGCCGGGGCCGGGCTGGCCATGCTCATCGGGCTCGGCGTGGTGTCGTTCGAGGAGGACCTGCGGGGGCACCGGTTCGGGTGGCGTCAGGCCGGCGCAGCGGTGGCTGCTCTCGCCGCGGTGGTCGGGGCGCTCCCCACGCTGGCGGCGAGCCTCGACGGGCGCTGGGAGCTTCCCCCCACCGGGTACGGCCAGGCCACGGCCTGGATGACCGCGCCGACGGTGGCCCGCCAGGGGGACTTCCGGGTCCTGTGGCTGGGCGACCCGCGCGCCGTGCTCGGCGCGGGGTGGCAGGCCGTGCCGGGTCTGGCCTACACGATCTCCGTCGACGGGGTTCCCGACACCACGGGGTTGTGGCCGCCGGCCGATCCCGGCGCGGCGGGCGCGGTGGGCGCCGCCGTGCGCGCTGCGGTCGACGGGTCGACGGTGCGGCTCGGCTCCCTCCTGGCCCCCTACGCCGTCCGCTATGTGGTGCTCGTCGAGTCGATCGCGCCGTCGATCCCCGACGTCCAGTCGCCCACCACCTACCCGCCGCCCGCCGGAGTGGTGCCCGGCCTCTTGGCGCAGGCGGACCTGCGCCACGTCATCAGCCAGGGGGGCTACGACGTGTTCGTCGACGACGCCGCGTTGCCGCTTCGCGCCGTCGTGCCCGGCGCGCGCGGGGCGCACGGCTCGGTGCCGTCGGGGTCGCTGTCCGACGCGGCCGTCGTGCCGGTGCTGCGCGGCGATCCGGACGCCACGGCCGTGCGGGGTCCGGTTCCGGCAGGGACACTGGTCGCCGCGGTCGCCCCGGGCTCGACGTGGCAGGTGGTGGGCGCCGCCGGCCGGGTGGTGACGGCGCGGCGCGCCCTGGGGTACGCCGCGGCGTTCCCGTTGCCCCGCCCCGGCGTGGTCGAGCTCCGCTACGAGGGCTCGGTCCCGCACGCGCTCGGCGCCGCGGCCGAGGTCGTCGTGTGGTTGGTGGTGGTCGCCGCCCTCTTGGGCCGACGCCGCTGGCTCGACTGGTGGTGGGGACCGCTCCGGCGCCGCGTCGGCTCGCCGGGCGCGCCCTCTCCCGGTCGGGGCGACGCGGCCGCGGGGCCCGGTGCGCCGGCCCCGGGTCCGGGGCACTCGGGCGCGACCGCGCCGGACGCCCCCGTGCCGGACGCGCACCGGGTCTCGACGTGACGGACGGCGCCCGGCGGCTCGGGCTGGTCCTGCTGCTCCTCGCGGTGTTCGTCGGCATCGCCGTCGTCGACCGCGTCGCCACGCGCTCGGCGGCATCGGTGCTCGGCGCGCCCGACCAGGCGCTCGCCACGGTGCGGGTGGCGCCACCGGGGGTCGAGTCGGCGGCCTGGTACTGCGCGGGCGGCACCTCGTCGGCCGCCGGCGCGTCCCCGACGCTGCTGCTGGCCAACACGGCCGAGCGCCCCGTGTCGGCCACGATCGACGCCGTGGCGGTCGGGTCGAGCGGCTCGAGTGCCACCGTCACCGTGCCCGCCCACGGGTCCGCGAAGTTCACGCCGAGCTCGCTCAGCGGCGGCACCGACCTCGCCGCCACCGTGCAGCTCGACGGCGGCGGCGTGGGCGTCTGGGAGGAGGTCTACGGGCCGGCGGGATGGAGCGTGGCGCCCTGCGCCTCGGCCGCCGCCACCCAGTGGTACTTCGCCCACGGCTCGACCGCCACCGGCGATTCGCTCGGGCTCGCGCTCTACAACCCGGGGGAGACGGTGGCGGTGGTGGACATCTCGCTCTCGACCTCGACCGAGGGAACCGTGGCGCCGGCCGCCTACCAGGGGATCGACCTCCCCGCCCACGCCCTCGTGGTGGAGAACGTGGGCGACCACGTCCAGAACGACCCCGCCGTCGCCATGTCCGCCGTCGCCCTGTCGGGCAGCTTCGTCGCCTACGAGCGCCAGACGACGGGCCAGTCGGCAGGCGGCGGGATGTCGCTGCTCCTCGGGACGCCGACGGCCGCCACCGTGGCCGCCTTCGCGCAGTCCACGGACGTCGCCGGCGGCTCGGTGACCTTCGACGTCTTCGACCCGGGTGCGCACCCCGCCACCGTGTCGGCCGTGGTCGGCCTCGACCACGGGTCGACGGCGCCGTTCTCGCTGACCGTGCCCGCCGGCGCCACCGCGGCGCTGGCCACGGCCGGCCAGACCCGCGTCCCGTCCGACACCCCGTTCTCCATGGTGTTCTCGTCGTCGACCGGGATCGTGGTCGGGCGCGCCGTGGGCGGCCCGAGCGGCTCGGCCGCGCCGCAGGTCGGGATCACCGGCGCGACGTGGGCCGGCGCCCGGCGCTGGGTGGTACCGGAGGTCCCCGCGCCCGGCTCGGGTGCCTGGTACCTGGCGGTGGCCGACCTGGCCCGGGGTCCGGTCACGCTGCGCGTGCTGGCGGCCACGTCGTCGGGGTTCTCGGCGGTGTCCGGGGTCCCCGGCCGGCTGTCGCCCGGCCAGCCCGTCTTCGTCGGCCCGAAGCCGGGGGCGCCCATCGGCGCGGTGCCCCTCGAGATCGAGGCCTCCGGCCCGGTGGCGGTCCAGCTCGACGTGCAGCCGGCCGGGGCGCCCGGCGTGGTGGTCATCCCCGCCCTGGCACTGGGCTGAGCACGCAGGAGGGATCCCGCGGCCGCCGATGCGGCGGGCGCGGCTCAGTCGGTGGTCTTGGCGGCCGTCTCCGCCGGGGCGGCGGGCTCGCCCTCGGCGTTCCCGTTTGCGGCACCGTCTCCGGCGCGGCCGGCAGCACCGTCACCGTCCCCGTTGGTGCCGCCGTCGGTGCCCGAGGCGAAGCTCGCCAGCGCCGCCGCGGTGGCGCCGTGGACGGGGCGCCCGTAGGCGGCGTCGACCAGCCGGGCGACCTCCTCCCCGTCGAGGGTCTCGCGCTCGAGCAGCGCCCGGGCCACGGCGTCGAGGCCGCCGCGGTGGCGGCTCAGGAGCTCGATGGCCCGCTCTTCCTGGTCGCGCAGGATCCGGGAGACCTCGGCGTCGATGACCCTGGAGGTGTCCTCGGAGTAGTCGCGGGTGTGCATGAGGTCCTCGCCCAGGAAGACCATGCCCTGCGATCCCCAGGCCATCGGCCCGAGCTCCTCGCTCATGCCCCACTCCCGGACCATCTTGCGGGCCAGCTCGGTGTTGCCCACCAGGTCGTTGCTCGCCCCGGTGGACAGGTCGCCGTACACGAGGAGTTCCGCGGCCCGCCCGCCCATGCGCACGGCCAGCGAGTCCTCGATGACCTCGCGGGGGTAGATGTGGCGCTCCTCGAGCGGGAGCTGCTGGGTGACCCCGAGGGCCAACCCCGTGGGCAGGATCGTGACCTTGTGGACAGGGTCGGCGTGATCCAGCACGTACGCGAGCACGGCGTGCCCGCCCTCGTGGAACGCCACCCGTTCCTTCTCCGGCTCGGACAGGACCAGGCTCTCGCGTCGCTGTCCCATCAGCACCCGGTCACGCGCGGACTCGAAGTCCTGCATCTCGATCTGGTGGCTGCCCCGGCGCACGGCGTAGAGCGCGGCCTCGTTGACCAGGTTGGCCAGGTCCGCACCGCTCATGCCCGGCGTGCCCCGGGCCACGAGCTCGAGGTTGACGTCGTCGCCGACCCGCTTGTCCTTGCAGTGCACCTCGAGGATCGGCAGCCGCTCCTCGAGGTCCGGGAGGGGCACGACGATCTGGCGGTCGAAGCGCCCCGGGCGCAGGAGCGCCGGGTCGAGGATGTCGGGTCGGTTCGTGGCGGCCATGATGACCACGCCCTCGGCGGGGTCGAAGCCGTCCATCTCCGAAAGCATCTGGTTGAGCGTCTGCTCCCGCTCGTCGTGGCCGCCGCCGAGCCCCGCGCCGCGCTTGCGCCCGATGGAGTCGATCTCGTCGACGAAGATGATCGCCGGGGCCTGCTTGCGCGCCGTCTGGAAGAGATCGCGGACCCGGCTGGCACCGACGCCCACGAACATCTCCATGAAGTCGGAGCCGCTCACCGACAGGAAGGGCACACCGGCCTCGCCCGCCACGGCCCGGGCGATGAGGGTCTTGCCGGTCCCCGGCGGGCCGACCAGCAGGATGCCCTTGGGGATCTTGGCCCCGATGTCCCGGAACCGGTGCGGCGACTTGAGGAAGTCGACGACCTCGCTGATCTCGACCTTCACCCCCTGGTAGCCGGCGACGTCCGTGAAGGTCGTGCGCGGACGCTCGGTGGTGTAGAGCTTCGCCCGCGACCGGCCGATCGACATGATCCCGGTCATCTGGCCCTGGGCGCGACGACTTATCCAGAAGAAGATCCCCACGAAGGCCACGAGGATGAGGATCGTCGGCAGCCACTGGCCCAGGGCGCTCGGCTGCGGTGTGGAGAACTTGAAGTCCGGGATGTCGTTCTGCATCACCTGGACGTCGCTCTCGAGCGACGGGTTCGGCCCGTTCACCGAGTAGCTGCTGCCGTCCTTGAGCTTCCCGGTGATGACCCCGGTGGTGTTGTCGACGGTCGCCGACTCGACCTTCTTCGCCCGCACGTAGTCCTGCATGAACGTGTGGTACTGGATCTGCTGGACGCTGGGCTTCGAGAGCAGCGGCGGGATGATGACCACGGCGAAGACCGCCAGGATCAGCAGGGCGAAGACCCAGCGCCAGCTCTGGTCGCCGGCGGGCTGCTGGCTGCCGGGCGCGCCGTTGGGGCCCGTGCCTCGGCCGGCGCCCGGGGTGGGGCGCCCGGCACGACGTTCGGGAAGGCTGGGGCTCATTGCTCCATGGTACGCGTCCGGGGCCCGACCTTCGGCATCAGGGACGTCGAGCGCGACCCTGCAGTCGCGTCGTGCGGGCCGCTCAGTAACCTGGTGGCAATGGCAAGCGGTGACCCCGGCTCCGAGGGCTACCCGCCGCCCGCAGGCCCGCCGTCGTCGCTTCCCCTGGCCGGGGCGCCGTCCCCCCCCGCCGCGCCGGCGGGTCCCGACGACCCGCCGCCGGCCTACCCGCCGCCGGCCTACCCCCCGTACCCGGGGTCCGGGGTGGCGCCGGGCGAGCACCGGGTGCCGGCGTGGGAGGGCGGGGACGGCGGTGGGGACGACCGCCCGCCCCGCAGCGCCCGTGACGGCTGGTTCTGGGTCGTGTGCGCCGTGGTGGGGTTCCTCGCCGGTCAGGTGCTCAGCGCCGTGGTGCTGGTCGTCGTCGCCGAGGCCAACGGCCAGAGCCACGATCTCTCCGCGCTGGTCGCCCGCGCGGTGCCGCCGGCGTGGGTCGTGGTGTGCGGGCTGGTCGGGCTGTGGATGGGATTCCTCGGTGCCGTGGTCTTCGCCAGCCGTCGGCGCGGGACGGGACGGGTGCTGCGCGACATGCGCTGGGGGTTCGGGCCCTGGGACCCGGCCATCGGCGTGCTGACCGGCGTCCTCGGCCAATTCGTCCTCCTCCCGCTGCTCTATCTCCCCGTGCAGTTCTTCGTGCCCCATCTCTCCGACAAGCTGTCACAGCCGGCCAAGCACCTCACCGGGGGTTTCCCCGGCGCCGACGTCGCCGTGATCGCGCTCCTCACGGTCGTGGTCGTGCCCATCGTGGAGGAGCTGACCTTCCGGGGCCTGGTGCTGCGCGGCCTGCTGCGCGCCTGTGCCGGCGCGGGTCGCGTCCTCGGCCCTGTCATCGCCGTGATCGGCACCGGCATCGCCTTCGGTCTGGCGCACGCCGAGGCACTGGAGTTCCTCGGGCTCATGGCCTTCGGGATCGTGCTCTCGGTGCTCGCTTACAAGTTCGACCGGCTCGGCCCCTCGATCTTCGCCCACGGCACCTTCAACCTGCTGGCCGTCCTCCTCGTGGTCTACGGGGGGTCGCTCCGTCCGGCGGTCGGGTGATGGCACAGGCGACGATGATCGAGATGCCGCCGGCCCCGCCCCGGGCGCCCGGACGGGTGGTCCCTGTCGGCGACCATCGTCGGCGAGTTCGGCGGCCGGTGGCGCCGCAAGTCGTCACCTTCGCCTGCGTGGCGGCCGCGATCGCCGTCGTCTTCTGGCAGATGGACCCGGGACTCCTCCTCGCCAACACCACCACCACCGGAGGGGACACCGGTGCCCACGTCGCGCTCGCCGCGTACCTCAAGACGGCGCTGCTCCCCCATCTGCAGGTGACCGGTTGGTTCCCAGGTGCCTACGACGGGCTCCCTCTCTACACCTTGTACTTTCCGGGCGCCGACCTGGTCGCCGCGCTGATGGGCTACGTGATCCCGTTCGCGGTCGCCTTCAAGTTCGCCACATTGCTCGGGTCGTTCCTCCTGCCGGTCGCGGCGTGGGCGTTCGGCCGGCTGGCCGGCCTCGAACGTCCCGTTCCCGCCGTCTTGGCCCTGGCCACGTTGCCGTTCCTCTTCGACCAGTCGTACACGATCTACGGCGGCAACCTCTATTCCACCCTGGCGGGGGAGTACTCCTACTCCCTGAGCCTGTCGCTCGCGTTGATCATGCTCGGGGTCGTGGCCCGGGGCATGCGCACCGGCCAATACCGCGCCGCCTGTGCGCTGCTGATGGGCGCCTGCCTGCTGTGCCACTTGGTGCCCGCCATGTTCGCCCTGGTCGGTGTGGCTGTCCTGTTCCTCATGGCCCCGCCGTCGTGGCGCCGGCTGTGGTGGGTGGTGTCATCGATCGGCACGGGTCTGCTGCTCGTGGCCTGGTGGGCGGTGCCGTTCGCGACGGATCAGGCGTATGCCACGAACATGGGGTGGCTCAACGTCAGCGGCTATGCCGGGTTGCTCGCGCCCGGCGGGAACCGTTGGGCGCTCGCCCTGGCGGCCGTGGGCATCGTGGTCGCCATCCTCCGACGGACCCGGCCCATGATCCTCTTCGGCGTCCTCGGCATCGCTTCGGCCCTGGCGGTGGTCTTCGATCCCCAGGGCAAGCTCTACAACACCCGATTCGTCCCGCTCTGGTGGATCTGCGTCTATCTCCTCGCCGGCTTCGCCGTGGCCGAGGGTGGCGCCTTGGTGGCGCGGCTCGGCCGGCGTTTCCGGGCGCGGTTGCTGGCGTCGGGCGTGGACGGGGCGCCGGTGGGTCAAGACGCCAGTCCGACGTCGCCGTGGGCGCCGGGCGCGGTCGTCGTCCCCGTGGCCGCGCTGATCGCAGTCCTCGCGTTCGTGCTGCCGCCCCTGCTCATCGGCGTGAACGGCAAGCTGACGGTCGGACCCCTGCACATCCGCCCGAACAACGTGGGGTACTGGGCGCAGTGGAACTACAGCGGCTACGAGCGCAAGGCGTCGTGGCCGGAGCTCCAGGGCCTCGTCACCACCATGGAGCGCGTCGCCCGGACCGACGGCTGCGGGCGCGCCATGTGGGAGTACAACGCCTCGCTCTCGCGCTTCGGCACCCCCATGGCACCGATGCTCCTGCCCTATTGGACCGACGGCTGCATCGACTCGATGGAGGGGCTCCTCTTCGAGTCCTCGTCGACGACGCCGTACCACTTCATCGACCAGGCCGAGCTCAGCGCACAGCCGTCCGAGGCGGTCGTGCCCCAGACGACGGGGATCCGCTACGGCCCTCTCGACGTGGCCCTCGGCGTCGAGCACCTGCGGCTGCTCGGGGTGCGATACTTCCTTGCGACGTCGCCGTCGGTCCAGGCCGAGGCCGACGCGGACCCGGGCTTGACGCTCGTGGCCTCCAGCGGTCCATGGCACTCCGTCTACGCCGGGGACAGCACCACGTGGAAGGTGTACGAGGTCCAGGACGTGTCGTTGGTGAGCCCGCTCACGGAGTCGCCCGCGGTGGTGGCCGGCCTGGCCCCAGGCCAGGACAGCTGGCTCCCGGTCGCCCAGCAGTGGTACGGGGACCCGTCGCGTTGGAGCCGTGAGCTGGTCGCCGCCGGTCCGGCGACCTGGACCCGGGTCTCGGTGCGCCAGGCCCTCGGGGACCAGGCGTCGGCGACGGGGCTGGACCTGCCCCTGCCGTCCGTGCACGTCTCGGACGTCAGGGTGGGCACCGACAGCGTGCAGTTCCATGTCGATCGGACCGGGGTCCCGGTGCTCGTGCGGGTCTCCTACTTCCCCGGATGGCAGGCCCAAGGCGCCGAGGGGCCCTGGCGGGCGATGCCGAACCTCATGGTGGTCGTCCCCACGGCCCACGAGGTGACGCTGCACTACGGGACCTCGCCGTCCGAGCGCCTCGGGCTGGTGCTCGGCCTCCTCGGGCTCCTGGCCCTGGCGGTCCTGGTCGCCCGCCGTGGCGCACGCTTCACGATTCCCTAACAGGGGAATTAAGGCCAGCACACGACCGCGCCCGACAATCCTCCTGTGGCCCGGGAACCCGGGTCGACCGTGAGGCCCACGCCCCGTGGGCCAGACGAAGGAGGACATGTGCAGCTTGTGACCCGGAGGCGGACCGCCGTCGCGCTGCTCCTGGGCGGTGCGTTGACGCTCGGGGCCTGCGGCGCCGCGGGGGGATCCCACGTCGTCTCGCAGACTCCGGCCGTCGGGGCGACCCCGTCGGCGCCGTCGGCGGCGAGCACCCCGAGCACCTCGGCGCCGGCCTCGTCGTCGGCCACGGCGAGCGGCGGTTCGCCCGTCGACAGCCAGACCCTCAACCAGGTGGACGCCGAACTCGGTGGCTTGGACGCCACCTTGAACCAGGCGAACACCGACATCGACAACCCGCAAGGAGACTCGTGATGACTCGACCTCGCACCCACCGGATGGTGCTCGGCGCGCTGGCCACGTCCCTCTGCGCCGGCATCGCCCTGGGCGCGCCCGGCGTGGCCTTCGCCGACTCGTCCACCCCGGCCCCCGCCGGCAGCGGGTCCGGCTCCAGTACCGACGCCGCGCCGTCGTCGCCGGCGTGCACCCCTTCGACCTTCTCGCAGGCGCAGCAGGCCGTCGAGACCGCGCTCGCCGACCGGGTGACCCAGCTCAACACCTTGGCCGGCCGGGTCAACGCGGCCTCGGCCCTGACCGCCGGCGACAAGTCCACGCTGCTCTCGGACGTCAACGTGACCGAGCTGCCCGGGATCCAGGCACTGCAGACGAAGGTGCCGACCGACACCACCTGCCCGCAGCTGCGGCAGGACGCGCACTCGATGGTGTTCGACTACCGCGTCTACGTGGTGATGACGCCGCAGACCGACCTCGTCATCGCCAACGACACGGCGGTGTCCGTCGTCTCCTCGTTCGCCGCCCTCGAGCCGACCATCGCCGGTTGGATCCAGTACGCCCAGGGGCACGGCAACAAGAACGTCGCCGACGCGCAGGCGGCGTTCGCCGACTACCAGGCCAAGGTCACGGCGGCCGGCTCGCTGGCGACCGCGTCGCAGTCCGCCACGCTGCTGGCCCAGAACGCGGCGGGCTACCCCGGCGACGAGTCGGTGTTCCTGCAGGCCCGGACCAACCTGTCCAACGCCCACAACGACCTGTACACCGCCCGGGCCGATCTCGCCAAGATCATCACCGACCTCGCCTGAGGATCACCCGCCTCGACCATCGCGTCGGGCCGGGTCACCGCACCCACAGCCGACGGGGGCCGCGTACGCGGCCCCCGTCGGCGCGTCGCCCACGAGACGCTCGCCCCCGGCACGCGGCGCCGGGCCAGAGGGGGCGCGAGCGCAACGGGATAGGCTCGGGGCGCCATGAGCGCCCTCGACGCCGTCTTCAAGGCCTACGACGTGCGCGGCATCGTCCCCGACCAGATCGACGCCCGGACGTGCCGCGCCATCGGCTGGGCGTTCGCGCGCTTCGCAGCGGCGCCCTCCGTGCTGGTCGCCCGCGACATGCGATCGTCGGGTGAGGAACTGGCCGCCGCCTTCGCCGCGGGGGCCCGGACCGCGGGGGCCGACGTGGTCGACCTCGGCCTGGCGTCGACCGACCTCCTGTACTTCGCCGCCGGCCGGCTCGGTGCCCCGGGGGCGATGTTCACCGCCTCGCACAACCCGGCCGCGTACAACGGGATCAAGATGTGCCTGGCCGGCGCCGCCCCCATCAGCCAGGACACGGGGCTGGCCGACATCAAGGCGGCCGCCGAGGCGGCGCTGGCGTCGGGCGAGGACGAGGGCGAGGCCACGGGGGGCCTCGAGCGCCGGGACATGCTTGGCGCGTTCGCCGCCCACGTGCAGTCCTTCGTCGACACCGACGCGCTCGCACCCCTGCGCATCGTGGCGGATACGGCCAACGGCATGGGCGGCCTCGTGGCACCGGCCGTCTTCGAGGGGCTCCCGTTCGAGGTCACGGTCCTCTATCCCGAGCTCGACGGCACGTTCCCGAACCACCCGGCCGACCCGATCCAACCGGAGAACCTGGTCGACCTCAAGAAGGCGGTGCTGGAGCACGGGGCCGACGTCGGTCTGGCCTTCGACGGCGACGCGGACCGCGTCTTCCTGGTCGACGAGCGCGCCGAACCCGTGTCCGGGTCGCTCACCACGGCCCTCGTCGCCCAGGCGATGCTGGCGAAGCATCCCGGCGCCACCATCCTCTACAACCTCATCTGCTCGAAGGTCGTCCCCGAGACCATCGAGGCCGGCGGCGGCATCCCGGTGCGCACGCGCGTGGGCCACTCGTTCATCAAGCAGGTCATGGCCGAGACCGGCGCCGTGTTCGGCGGCGAGCACTCGGGGCACTACTACTTCCGTGACAACTACCGGGCCGACTCCGGTCTCATCGCCGCGCTGGTGGTGCTGGAGGTCCTGTCCAAGGCGGACGGGACGCCGCTGTCGGCACTGCTGGAACCCTTTCGCCGGTACGCCGACTCCGGCGAGGTGAACACCACCGTGCCCGACCCCGCCGCGGCGGTGAGGGCGATGGCCGCCCACTACGAGGCGGAGGGGCGGGCGTGCGACCTGACGGACGGGCTCACGGTGGACTTCGACGACTGGTGGTTCAACCTGCGGCCCTCGAACACCGAGCCGCTGCTGCGGCTCAATGTCGAGGCGCGCACGGTCGAGGAGTGCGAACGCCACACGGCGGAGGTGCTCGCCGGGGTGTCGCGCCTGGCCGCCGGCTGACCCGCCCGCACGAAAGGACGACCCCGATGCCGCTCGACCCCCTGCTGCTGGAGGTCCTCGCCTGCCCCGAGGACAAGGGACCGCTGCTCTACTTCGCGGATGAGGACCGGTTGTACAACCCGCGCCTGCACCGGTCCTACGAGGTGCGCGACGGCATCCCCGTGATGCTCGTCGACGAGGCGACGACCGTCGACGACGCCGAGCACGAGCGTCTGATGGCGAAGGCCGCGGCCGAGGGGACGCCCCAGACGATGTCGGGCACCTCGCCGTGAGCACGCTGGGCGCACCCGCGGGCGTCGTCGACACGCTCGGCATGTTCGAGGCCACGGCCTCGCTGCCGGAGCAGGTTGCCGCCGCGCCGGCGGCGGCGCGGGGACTGGATGGCCTGCCCTCCCATGACTACGTCGAGAACGTCGTGGTGCTCGGCATGGGGGGCAGCGGCATGGCCGGGGACGTCATGGTGGCTGTCGCCGGCCCGTTCCTCCCCGTGCCGGTGACGGTGGTGAAGTCCTATGCACCGCCCGACTTCGTGGGCCGCGGCTCGCTGGTCTTCGCCGTGTCGTTCTCCGGCAACACCGAGGAGACCGTGGAGGCGGCAGGCGAGGCGGCCGCCGCCGGTGCCACGGTCGTGGCGGTCACCTCGGGTGGGGAGCTGGCGCGCCTGGCCGGGGAGTGGGGCGCGCCCGTGGTCGGCGTGCCCGCCGAGATCCCCCAGCCGCGCGCCGCGCTGGGCGCGCTGGCCATCCCGCCGCTCGTCGTCCTGGAGGAGATCGGGCTGTTCCCCGGCGCGCAGCAGTGGATCGCCTTGGCCGTCGACCAGATCTCGCGCCGGCGCGACGCCCTGGTGCGGCCGGGGAGCCTGGCCGAGACGATGGCGCACCGGATCCTGCGCACCGTCCCGCTCGTCTACGGCGCCCACGGCCTCGGCGCGACGGCGGCGCTCCGCTGGAAGACCCAGATCAACGAGAACGCCAAGTCGCCGGCGTTCTACGCCGTGCACCCGGAGCTGTGCCACAACGAGATCGCGGGCTGGGGCCAGCACGGGGACCTGACCCGCCAGGCCGTGTCGCTGGTGAACCTCCGGCACGAGGCGGAGCACCCCCAGGTGCTCCGGCGCTTCGACATCGTCACCGAGATCCTGCGCGAGGTGGTCGCCCAGGTCGTCGAGGTGCGGGCGGAAGGCGAAGGCGACCTCGCCCAGCTCCTCGACCTCATGCTCGTCGGCGACTTCACCTCGCTGCACCTGGCCGCGGCGGAGGGCATCGATCCCGGTCCCATCCCGGTGCTCGACGACCTCAAGGCCGCTCTGCACGAGGCCTGAACGCGCGGCCCCTATCCTTGGGCCGGACCACTCCCATCCATCGCCGGCCCGACGAAGGAGAACCCCCATGTCCAGCCCGACCGAGCGGCCCAGCTTCAAGGTCGCGGACCTCGCCCTCGCCGAGTTCGGGCGCCGCGAGATCGAACTGGCCGAGCACGAGATGCCGGGCCTCATGGCCATGCGCGCCGAGCACGGCTCCGCCCGTCCCCTGGCCGGTGCCCGCGTCACCGGCTCGCTCCACATGACCGTGCAGACGGCGGTGCTCATCGAGACGCTGGTGGCGCTCGGCGCAGAGGTCCGGTGGGCGAGCTGCAACATATTCTCGACCCAGGACCACGCGGCGGCCGCCGTCGCCGTGGGCCCGACCGGCACGGTCGACGCCCCCGCGGGCATCCCGGTGTTCGCCTGGAAGGGCGAGACCCTGGAGGAGTACTGGTGGTGCACCGAGCAGGCCCTGCGGTGGCCGGACGGCGGGCCCAACATGATCCTCGACGACGGCGGCGACGCCACCTTGCTCGTGCACAAGGGCGTCGAATTCGAGAAGGCCGGTGCCGTGCCGTCGCCCGACACGGCCGACTCCGAGGAGGTGGCCGTCGTCCTGGCGTTGTTGACGCGCAGCCTCGGCGAGGACGCCAACCGCTGGACGTCGATCGCCAACGGCATGCGCGGCGTGACCGAGGAGACGACCACGGGCGTCCACCGCCTCTACGACATGGAGCGCCGGGGCGAACTGCTGTTCCCTGCGATCAACGTCAACGACTCGGTGACCAAGTCGAAGTTCGACAACAAGTACGGGTGCCGGCACTCGCTCGTCGACGGCATCAACCGGGCCACCGACGTGCTGATCGGGGGCAAGGTGGCCGTCGTCTGCGGCTTCGGCGACGTCGGCAAGGGCTGTGCCCAGTCGCTGGCCGGCCAGGGGGCGCGCGTCGTGGTCACCGAGATCGACCCGATCTGCGCCCTGCAGGCCGCCATGGAGGGGTACGAGGTCGCCACCCTGGACGACGTGGTGGACACGGCCGACATCTTCATCACCGCCACCGGCAACTGCGACGTGATCACCGCCGCGGACATGGCGAAGATGAAGCACCAGGCGATCGTGGGGAACATCGGCCACTTCGACAACGAGATCGACATGGCCGGCCTGGCCAAGGTGAAGGGGATCGAGCGCGTCCAGGTCAAGCCGCAGGTGGACAAATGGGTGTTCCCCGACGGCCACGCGGTGATCGTGTTGTCCGAGGGCCGGCTCCTGAACCTCGGCAACGCGACCGGCCACCCGAGCTTCGTCATGTCGAACTCGTTCACCAACCAGGTGATGGCCCAGGTGGAGCTGTTCACCAAGGCGGAGGACTACGAGAACCGGGTGTACGTGCTTCCCAAGCACCTCGACGAACGGGTGGCCCGCCTCCACCTCGACGCGCTCGGCGTCCGCTTGACCCAGCTCACCCCGGCCCAGGCCGAGTACATCGGGGTCCCGCTCCAGGGCCCGTACAAGCCGGACACGTACCGCTACTGACGCGCTGCCTCGGCTCGTGACGGGCCGTCGCCGGCCCGTGGGCCGGCCGCCACCGACAGGCGGCTCCTCAGGGCCGGGGCCACCCGTTGCACCGGCGCGGGGCGCGTGCTGTCACGGTGGGCGCCACCTAGGATCGTGTTGTGGGTTGCGCCCGGGTCTGTGGTTGCAAGTCGAAGCCAGTCGCAGGCGAAACGACCCACGTAAGGCAACTCGTGGTTGCTGAGCATGGTGCGGCTTAGAGGTAAGTCCTGCCCATCGCGGCACCGGCAGTCGGTGCCGGGTGGAGAAGGAGCGACGTCGGTCGTCACGGGTGTCGTCGGGTCGGGCCTCGCGCCCGGCCGCCGCGCCCGGCCGCCAACTCCTCTGCAGGCGGGTGTGGGGCCAAAGACCAGGTCAGCCGGGCGCAACCCATGCACGAGCGGCAGGGGCAGCACAGGGACGGTCGGCGACCCCTGAGGGGGTCGCCCCGGAAGGGGGTGCGGCCGTGGACGTGGAAATCATCGGGCGCAAGGACGAGGTACCCGACGAGCTGCGGGCGAAGGCCAAGGCCAAGGTGGAGAAGCTCGGCCGTCTCGCCCCGGTCCTCGAGCGCGCCGAGGTCCGCCTGGCCGAGGACCGCGACGCGCCGGTGGCCTCGCGCAAGCTCTGCGAGGTGACGCTCACGGGACACGGGCACACCCTCCGTGCCCGCGCCGTGGCCCACGACCTCGGCGTGGCGGTGGACAAGGTCATCGACAAGCTCGAGCACCAGGTCGAGCGGTTGAAGGGGAAGCTGCTCTCCCGCAACCACCCGCGGCGCGCCCGGGAGGCGGCCCCGGCCGCCGAGGCCGGCACGGGGGGTGCCGGCGAGGAGGTCGAGGGCGAGCCCGTCGCCGGTGGCTGACCGGGCGGGCCCCGTCGCGGCCGGCGAAGGGGGCCCCGGTAGACTCGGGCGTTCATGAGCGTCTTCACGAGGGTCCTGCGCGCCGGGGAGGGCAAGAAGGTCCGCCGCCTGGCGGAGCTCGTGCCCCTCATCAACGACCTCGAGCCCGGGATCGAGCGCCTCTCCGACGACGAGCTGGCCCACCAGACCGACGTGTTCCGGGAGCGCCTGGCCAACGGCGCCTCGCTCGACGACCTCCTGGTCGAGGCGTTCGCCACCGTCCGCGAGGCTGCCTGGCGGGTGCTGGGGCAGCGGCACTTCGACGTGCAGCTCATGGGCGGCATGGCCCTGCACTTCGGATGGATCGCCGAGATGAAGACGGGCGAGGGCAAGACGCTCGTCTCGACGCTTCCCGTGTACCTCAACGCCCTCGCCGGGCGCGGCGTCCACGTCGTGACGGTCAACGACTACCTGGCCGGACGTGACGCCGAGTGGATGGGCAGGGTGCACCGGTTCCTGGGTTTGAGCGTCGGCCGCGTCACCCCCGACGTCCCGGACCCCGAGGCCAAGCGCGCCGCCTACGCGTGCGACGTGACCTACGGGACGAACACCGAGCTCGGCTTCGACTATCTGCGCGACAACATGGCACGCGCACGCGACGCCATGGTCCAGCGGGGGCATGTGTTCGGGATCGTGGACGAGGTCGACTCGATCCTCATCGACGAGGCCCGCACGCCCCTCATCATCTCGGGCCCGGGCACGGAGTCGGCCAAGCTCTACTACCAGTTCGCGGGTATCGCCCGCACCCTCGTGGCGGAGGAGGACTACGAGGTCGACGAGGAGAAGCGAATCGTGGTGCCGACCGAGGCGGGCATCGCCAAGGTGGAGCGCCAGCTGGGGACCGAGAACCTCTACGACGTCGTCGCCGTCAACTACGTCCACCACCTGACCGCCGCGCTCCGGGCGAAGGAGCTGTACCACCGGGACAAGGACTATCTCGTCGCCGACGGCGAGGTGAAGATCGTCGACGAGTTCACGGGGCGCACGCTCGAGGGCCGTCGCTGGTCGGACGGGCTGCACCAGGCGGTCGAGGCCAAGGAGCGGGTGCGGATCAAGGAGGAGAACCACACCTGGGCCACCGTCACCCTGCAGAACTACTTCCGGCTCTACGAGAAGCTGGCGGGCATGACCGGCACCGCGGAGACCGAGGCCGCCGAGTTCGCCAACACCTACGGGATGTCGGTCGTGCCCATCCCGACGAACATGCCCATGGTGCGCGGCGACGGCGCCGACCTCATCTACAAGACCGAGGACGCCAAGTTCAACGCGGTGGTCGAGGACATCATCGAGCGTTACGAGCGCGGACAGCCCGTGCTGGTGGGCACGGCATCGGTGGCCAAGTCCGAGCACCTGTCGCGCCTGCTGGACCGTCGCGGCATCCCGCACAACGTGCTCAACGCCAAGCAGCACGCGCGGGAGGCCGAGATCGTCGCCCAGGCCGGCCGCCTGCACGCCGTGACGGTGGCGACCAACATGGCGGGCCGCGGTGTGGACATCCTGCTCGGGGGGAACCCCGAGGGCCTGGCCCGCAACGAGGCGCTGGCCCGGGGGCTCGACCTCGAGTCCGACGAGGGCGAGGCGGCGTTCGGGTCGCTCGTCGAGCGCTTCGAGAAGGAGTGCGCCGAGGAGGGCGACCAGATCCGCGAGCTGGGCGGTCTGTACGTGCTAGGCAGCGAGCGCCACGAGAGCCGCCGCATCGACAACCAGCTCCGGGGACGCGCCGGGCGCCAGGGCGACCCCGGCGAGAGCCGGTTCTTCCTGTCGCTCGAGGACGAGCTGATGCGGCTGTTCGCCACCGGCGCGATGCAGTGGGTCATGAGCAGGACCCTGCCCGAGGACGTCCCCATCGAGGCGAAGATGGTCAGTCGGGCCATCGAGCGAGCGCAGAACACGGTCGAGGGCCGCAACGCCGAGATCCGCAAGGACGTCCTCAAGTACGACGAGGTGATGAACGAGCAGCGCAAGGTCATCTACGCGCGCCGGCTGCAGATCATCGACGGCGACGACCTCCAGGAGCGGACCGAGGAGCTCGTCGACCTGACGGTGGAGGGCCTCGTAGAGAGCACGTGCCCGAGCGACTACGTGGAGGAGTGGGACCTCGAGCAGCTGCTGGCGGAGCTGGGTCAGTACTACCCGACCGCATTCTCGGTCGACGACCTGGCCGAGGCCACGATGGTCGCCCAGGTCACCGAGAGCATCCTGGCCGAGGCGATGGACTACTACCACGGGCGCGACGGGATGTTCCCCGGCGGCGCCGAGGAGGCCCGCCAGGTCGAGCGGGAGGTGATGCTCCAGATCATCGACCAGCGCTGGCGCGAGCACCTCACGGAGATGGACTACCTGCGCGAGGGCATCAACCTGCGCGCCATGGGGCAGCAGGACCCGCTCGTCGCCTGGCAGCGCGAAGGCTTCGGGATGTTCGGGCAGCTCATGGACTCGATCGACGACGACTACCTGCGCTACGTGATGCACGTCCAGGTCGTGGCCGAGGCCCAGGCGGAGCCGGACCTGTCCAAGGCGAGCTACGTGGCCGCGGACGACCCCGTGGGCGGCGCCGCCCTGCTGGAGGCCTTCCGGGCCACCGCCCCCGCACCCGAACCCGTGCCCGCGGCGGTGCCGGGCAACGGAGGCGGGCGCAGGCCGACCCCGCAGGAGGCGCTGGAGGCGCAGGCGCCCCTGGTCAAGGCCCCGAGCGAGAAGCTGGGCCGCAACGACCCCTGCTGGTGCGGGAGCGGGCGCAAGTTCAAGCTCTGCCATGGCGCGCAGTGAGGCGGCGGGCAGCGCCGAGCCCCGTGACCTGCGTTCGGAGCTCGCAGGCCTGCGCACCCGGCTCGGCGAGGCCGAGCACTACCTGGGGCTCGGGGCCCTGCGCGACCGGCTGGCCGAGCTCGAGAAGGAGGTGGCGCGCCCCGACCTGTGGGACGACCCCGGCGAGGCCAAGGCGGTCACCTCCGAGTACCGCCGGGTCGGAGACGACATCGCGCTGCTCCAGGGCCTCGACGCCCGGCTCTCGGACGCCGAGGTGCTCCACGAGCTCATGGTGGAGGAGGGCGACGACTCGGTCGCCGGCGAGCTGACCACCGCCATCGACGCGCTCGACGCCGAGCTCGGCCAGCTCGAGCTCCGGTCGCTGTTCATGGGCGAGTACGACGAGCGCGATGCCATCGCGGAGCTCCACGCGGGCCAGGGGGGGACCGACGCGCAGGACTGGTGCGAGATGATGCTGCGGATGTACCTCCGGTGGGCCGAGCGCCGCGGGTTCGACATCGAGGTGGACGAGACGACACCCGGGCAGGAGGCCGGCCTGCTGTCCGCCACCTTCATCGTCAAGGGTCGCTTCGCCTACGGGCTCCTCGATGCCGAACGCGGCGTGCACCGGCTGGTGCGCATGTCGCCCTTCGACGCGCAGCACCGGCGCCAGACGAGCTTCGCCTCGCTCGACGTCATCCCCTTCATGGAGGACGTCGCCGACCAGGTCGACATCGACGAGAAGGACCTGCGCATCGACACCTACCGCTCGTCGGGCGCCGGCGGTCAACACGTGAACAAGACGGACTCCGCCGTCCGGATCACCCACGCGCCCACCGGCATCGTCGTGTCGTGCCAGAACGAGCGGAGCCAGCACCAGAACAAGGCGCGGGCCCTGCAGATCCTCGCGGCCAAGCTGGCCGAGCTCCAGCGCGAGGAGCGCCGGGCCGAGCTCGAATCGCTCTCGGGGCCGAAGGTCGACGTCGCCTGGGGGAACCAGATCCGGTCGTACGTCATGGCCCCGTACCAGTTGGTCAAGGACCTGCGCACGGACCTCGAGACCGGCAACGTCGACGCGGTGCTCGACGGCGACCTCGACGCGTTCATGGAGGCCGAGCTGCGCCGCCGCCGGGCCGCCAACGCGTGACGGCGACGTCGTTTTCCGTGGTCATCGTGCCGAACGGCACCGAAACGGCGGTGCTGCCACGGGCAAGACCCCCGGCGCTGCTAATCTCGGTCCCTACCTGCCGTGCACGGTCCGACGAGAGCGTCGGGCGCGGCGAGCCCGTGCAGGATCCTCCTCGATGATTCGGTTCGAGAACGTCACGAAGACATACAAGACCGGCACGGGCACCCACGCCCTGCAGGACGTCACCGTCGAGATGAACAAGGGCGAGTTCGTCTTCCTCGTCGGTCCGTCGGGCTCGGGCAAGACGACCTTCATCCGGCTGCTGCTGCGCGAAGAGGTGGCCGACACCGGCCAGATCTGGGTCGCGGGCCGGGAGATCGGCCGCATGAGCCACTGGCGCATCCCCTACCTGCGGCGCAACATCGGGTGCGTCTTCCAGGACTTCCGCCTGCTGCCGAACAAGACGGTGTTCGAGAACGTGGCCTTCGCCCT
>Ga0187778_10000791_pt1 | contig 22603 bp, 26 predicted proteins | sample 1015_Q2_SP5_20_M_FD_132418 | JGI IMG/M metagenome (GOLD analysis project Ga0187778, IMG submission 132418) | Tropical peat soil microbial communities from peatlands in Department of Meta, Colombia - 1015_Q2_SP5_20_MG | ecosystem: Environmental > Terrestrial > Soil > Wetlands > Peat | place... | reverse complement strand
AGGCGCGGGTAACGCCGGGTAACACGAGGTCCGTTTTGAAAAAACGGGTGTCTGGCCGGAAGCCCGACCGTTTCATTGACCTGGTCTTACAGGATAATACTTGGCTCCACGAGTCTTACCCTCGATGCGAAGCCTCCGATGCGAAGCCTCGTACCCACCGAGGGCTCAATCGCCACTTGGACCATTCTCTTATTCATACCGAGGATTTCAGCGATTTCCACGACGCGTAGACCGGCGGTTCCCAGCCTGGCAGTGAACAAGCACCCGCAATTCCACGGACGAATGAAGACGTGAACGATCCGAACTTCCTGAAGGCGATTGCCTTCACAGCGGGCTTCCATTTTGCGTTTATCGAGCAGGGCGGCAGCAGTCTGTATCCGAGCCTAGCGCAGCGTGTCCATAACGCGGAAGCATTGCGCATCCTGCTCAGCATCGGTCCCACCGAAACCATGCATTTTCAAACCTGGCACGATAAGGCAGGCAACGCGACGCCCCTGACCGCGACCGATCCGGTGACGGGTGTAAGAGTAACGTTCAAGACTTTGGGGACGCCGGCAGTGGGTCCGCTGCTACAAGCGAACTTGATCATGCCTGAGCCCACAGTGTTCCTGAACCGCAAGTTCACTGTTTGCTCAATCATTCGCCCGACAAACACAACGAACGCGGCCATGGGCGCGGTGAAGGGCCTGACAGACGATGGACTTTTCATTGGCCAGTCGCCCGAGTTCTTCTCCTTCATCACTGAACTAGCGACTCAGGCGGACGCGGCCCAGCGCGGCTTCTGAAGGCGACGGTTGCGGTAGGTGCGCGGACGGGCACTGTGCCTCGAAACTGGGGGCAGCGCCCGTCTTCGCACAGCAAGTTCAACTTTGGGCCGATTGGTTCAGCGTTTTAAGGAACAGGAGGACTCATGTTTGAAGGACTATTTCAACCGATGCACCTGCTGGTGATCGCGGGCATTGCGCTGCTGGTGTTCGGGCCAAAGAAGCTTCCCGAACTCGGCAAGGGCATTGGCGAGGGCATCCGCGGGTTCAAGTCAGCCATGCGGGACGAGGAGAAGCCCGCTGAGACTTCAGGCCTCGTCGAGAACAACAGCTGATCAGGAGGGATCGTGGGTTTCGGCACGGAGATCTTGTTCCTTGCGATGCTCGGACTGGTGGTGTTAGGGCCGAAGCGGATGCACAGCATGATAGGGTTCGTAGGCCGAGCTAAAGCTGAATTCGACAAAGCCAGCCGCGAGATCAAGTCCCAAGTCTCGGCAGAGCTGCAGCGTATACCTCAAGACGAGAAGAGTGCGTCTGCCGAAGGAGCGCAAACGCTGAAGGCGACTCTCGAGGCCCGCAATGCTCGGACTGGCCGGGCTAAAGCTGAATTCGGCAAAGCAAGCCGTGAGTTCGATCCACTGGTGCAGCGAGACTCTAACGAGTAGGTTCGCGGGAGCAATGCCGGAGACTTGACGGAACATTCGTCAGCGGTTTCCTCGATCACTTTGTGATGGCACAGCTCTCGGAAAACGAGATCGCCCTGTTACGGGCGATTCCCCGCGTGCTTCCCGGCTCGTGTCCCAAAACACCTCAAGTCTGGTGCGGCGTGCGTGGACTTGGTCACGTGCCTGAGGCAGTTTTACTGGCAGCTCACCGACAGCCGCCGCATTTCACCATTCTTCCATCCACTGCCGTCAGTAGGCAGGTGAGTAAAGTACACGTAGAAGTTCTGCCCCAGAATATGCGGATCGTCGCCGAGTCCTACGGCGGTGGGATAGGCCGCGATCGGACTGAATGTGCCAATATCGATCGGAACCGTCCATTTGAGGCCGTCGATCGATTCAGCATACGCAAAATCGGTATCGTCGGAAATAATCAACACATAACGCTGAAGCGCGCTGTTGTAATGGACATCGAGATAGCCAGTAAAGGGCGCTTGGGGGACCAGATCGGTTGAAGCGCCGCCGACAGCGGGCTGTAAATCCCATGTGCCGTGGTAAAACTTCTCGAACGTAACCGTGTGTGGCGGCGAGGAGGCAAACGCCGCGTTCAGCACGGCGGAAACCGATGCGCGCGCAACCGAGACGTTGTTCGTGGAACTTCCGATGTGCAGCGTGCCGTTGGCGATCCAGTCCGGAAAATAGAGATAAAAGTACTTTCCATCCGGAGACAACACCAGCGGACCGTCGCCGATCTCGAATCCGTCCAGCCCCGGTGCATAGGATTGATTCAAGCGAATAATCTCGCCCAAGTCGGTCCAGTGCAGGCCGTTGTCTGTCGAAGTCGCCAGGCCAAGCGCCGCATACAACGCGTCATTCGGAAGCTCGGCGTGATAGGTCGCGAGCAAGTTGCCCGCTCCGGGCATGCCCGGCGGGACCTGAAAAACTGGACCTCCGCCCATGTAGCCGTAGCTGGGATAATTTGGGTTCACGGACCGATCGGGATTCGGGGAGACGCTGACATCCTGAGGAGCGCCGGAGCCAAGTGGGTTGTCGAGCGTGCCAACCGTGGTAACGAACGACCCGGACTTGTTGTTGCCGACCCAGTGACCGTTCCACAGCTGGCGATAATGCGCCCCACCATCGCTGCCAAAGAATTCATATCCGCTGCTCATCTTGATTACCCCCAACGGTGTGTCCGGCCAAGCGAAGCCGCTACTACTATCGGTGAGCGGCGGCTCCGCTTTCTGTCCGGCGGCGTAGCGCTGCGCAGGAGAAACGACCAAGTCGTTGGCGGTAATCTTTGGCGTACAGAGCGGCGTGATGGTTTGCGCTCCGGCTGTGACAGAAGCCGCGGCGATTACCAGACGGACAAATGTGGCGAAGTGAGGCTGGCGCATGCTGGTCATTCTCCGTTCGGATTGAACCCACACGCGGAGGGGAAGTCGCGTCAGAAATCCGGTCTTCGGATTCATTTTAGCCGGAATACGTCAACCGCAATACGGTTGAGGTTTGGTCTGATTGATGTACTCAACCTTGAATCACGTTCGACTCCGACCTTGCCCGGACAAAAATTGGAAACAGACTCCGCCTCGGCTCCAGGTCAATGCATTATGAAGGAAACGCCCCGCTTTAGAAGACTGAAGCTGCGGTGGCGTTGGGGGCACGCCAGACTCAGGATGGTTAACGCCGGTCTCTAAAAGGCGGCCCGGAACGATGGCACTTTTACCTTGGGGGAAAGTTAGACGTTAGCACGAAGGAGCTTCCCCCAAGAAGGCAACTCACATGAGTCGGGAATGCTGCGGCCGGTCTACCACGGAGAACACGGACTGCGAACGCTGCGCGAGCTGGGGCGGAGTTAGGAGACCATCAGCAAAGATTTGAACCGAGTCATGAATCGAATCAAAGCTCTGTATCGTGGCTGGAGCATTCCCTGTGCGGTACCCAGGTGTATGCTCCGCGTTATCGCGAGGAATGGGTTACACAAGATCGAGCACGCGGGGGTACACCGGCGACCTCGCACTCCGATGCTCCGCGCCGGCCCACTTGTCGATAGGAACAACTAAGATTTTTGGCCAACCCTTCTTACTTGCCGAGTGTGGCACGGTTCCTGTGACTGTCTCTGCTTGACGCGTCAAGGTGCCTAGAACTCTGCACTCCATACTTTGGCGAACTAACCTATTGTGTGAGATAGCGCGCCACAACCATGCTGTGCTCTGGTCGGCCGTAACCGGTCGGGTTCGGTAGCGTAAGATTTCCCACCGCGACGAGCCGGCCTTCGCCATCGAGCGCGATCGCGACGATGCCGGCCGTTATTCTCCCAGAAGACGCCTCGATGGAAGTAATGACCGTGCCGCCGGAACCAAACGAGGTGTCCAGGACTCCAGTGCTGATGTATCGGGCCAAGGCAAAAGTCGGCCGGGGTGATACATCCACTTCTCCCGCAGCGATGATGCGCCCGTCGGACTGGATTACGACGCTGCTCGGGAAAGCGAAGGGGGCGTTGTCGAAGCTGGTGATCACGGCTCCTTTGCTGCCGAAAGTATCGTCGACGACGCCGTCCGAGTTATAACGAGCCACCGCAAATGCCGTTTCGAACGTGAGCGATTGACCGGCGAGGCTGACGATCGATTTGCTGACGATGGGTCCAACAGCCACGATTTGGCCGTTACTCTGTAACTGCGCGCCTGTAATTCCAACTATGCTGGCGATTCTGCCCAGCGTGGCTAAGCTGGTATCGAGGCTCCCGTCTTCGTTGTAACGAACAATCGTGCTGTCAAGCGGGAAGAATTCGATACTCATTAGAGGGGTAGATTCGACGTTGCCTGTGGGTCCAGATATGGCCAGAATCTTACCGTCGGATTGCAACAGAATCAAACCGGCAGGCGCAACGAGCGGTGCGAGGCCGTCCTGGCCGAAAGTTGTGTCGCGCTTGCCGTCGGCCGTAACTCGCGCCATCAGCATGCCCCCTCCGACCAAAAACCTTCCATCGGGCAGCAGAAGCACAAACGCGGTATTGGGGCCGCCGTTGAAGATAAGATTGGCGAGGCCGGCCCCGCCGAAGGTTGTGTCCAGCGCACCGTTTTCGTCGAAGCGAATCAGCAAAAGGGCCGGCTCGTCGGCAAAGGACACGCCAATGACGATCTTGCCGTCGGGTTGCAAAACCACACAGGTGGCAATGTCACCGGGAACAAAAAAATCGACGCTCGCCACGCCATGATCGCCGAAGGAGGTGTCCAGTGTACCGTTGGAATTGAGACGCAAGACGCCGACTTCCTGCCCTAGCGTTTCCCCCGCAACGACGATTCTGCCTTTGCTGTCAATGGCAACCGCGTTAGCAACCGAGTCCCTTATGCCCGCGTTGATCGCGAGAAATATGCCGCCGTTGGCAAATGTATTATCTAACTGTCCGGCCGCGGCGGCAGCGCGAGTCGGCGAGACCGCTGCCAGTTCGAGGGCAAGCAATCCGGTTAAGGTGGTCGTGAGAATCCTTGCGAGTCTCTGTGCATTTGTCCGAATCATGTCCGGCTCCTTGTAGAAGTCGGATCGTGCGCTTCTGAGCGCACTCTAACCTCAGCTCCCGCCGATGATGTCATGCGGGCGTCAAAGCCGTGTCATTTTTTCGTACAAAAATGTTTCTTGATCCGAACAGGACCAGAGCGAACTCTAGACCAAAGTCAACTGATGCAAACAGGCCGTTGTCACAAGCTTGCGCTATTTATTCGCCCTCCAGGCGGGCGGCGGCTCGCGATTTTCCTCCCTTTGCATGAGGTGTCGGACCGAATGCGCTCCATTGAGATTCTGGCTCGGCGGCTCGATCCGCGTGGAGCGCGGGGTGGTGGCCGGGACCGTGGGCGACGTGAAGACTGAGGCCAGTGCCGCGAGATCCCCGTCGTCGCCGGGTTCCTCGAGATCCTCAAGGCGTGGAAGTGCGCGGCGCCGGCCGGCGAGTGGGTCTTCGCCTCGCCGTGGAGGCCGGAGGCGCCGGTCCGCTACTCGCACGTCTGGGAGTAGCTCGACAAGGCCTCGCGCGCGGCGGGGCTCCGCGCTGAAGTCCGACATGCGCGGCAAACGGGAAAATCCTAGAATTGGTTTCGCCTGGTTTCGCGGAAACCCAAGACGCTGGATCGGAATGAGTTGTTGGGGTGGGAGATGGGAATCGAAAATACGGCGGAGCGCCTTTCCAAGATCTTGCAGGTCGCTCTAGGTCCGTCTTGGCCCTTCCTAAACCCTTGATTCCGTAGGAATCTGGTTTCGGCTGGTTTCGGCCGGTTTCAGTCAATCCCAATTCCATTAACAGTTACAGAATGACTCAACATGGGGATCGCCCTCCCGATGCAGCCTCGACAGGAAATTTTCTTCGCGTACGTCGCCCACTGCAGGACGCGATCATACTGGGGGTGCCGCACCTTTAGTTTGTGTTAGGGTTCTTCAAAAAGGAGGCATTATGAAGCTCCAAGGGAAGAAGGCTCTTATTACGGGCGGTAACAGCGGCATCGGCCTGGCCACAGCCCGCATTTTCATCTCTGAAGGCGCGGAAGTCGCAATTACGGGTCGCGATCAACAGACACTGGATGAAGCGGTCGCCGAGCTGGGATCGAAAGCGCACGGCTATCGCGCTGACGTTACGGTTGCGGAGGACCGCAAGAAGCTCTTCGCTGAACTCGCCAAAGACTTTGGCAAACTTGACATCGTCTTCGCTAATGCAGGCATTTCTGGCAGGACGCAGACTGGCACGACCGACGAAGCCATCTTCGAGAAGGTAGTCCACACCAACCTCAACGGTGCTTTCTTTACCGTCAATTCAGCTGCTCCTCTCATGAACGACAACGGCAGCATCATCTTCAGCGGATCGGTGCACAATTATCTCGGTCAACCAGGTGTGGCTGCCTACGCTGCCACGAAAGGCGGACTGGTGTCGATGGCTGGATCCATCGCCGCAGACCTTGCACCGCGCAAGATTCGCGTGAACGTGGTGGCCCCGGGAGCGACGAAGACTCCCATCTGGAAGCGCGGGGCGCGCGCCAACGCCACGGCAGAGGAATCCGCAAGAGTTTCCGACTTCTTCTCTTCCACGGTTCCACTTGCCCGTTGGGGCGAGCCGGAAGATGTGGCCAAGGCGGTTCTTTTTCTTGCCTCGGACGATTCGTCGTACATCAACGCGGTCGAGCTGATGGTGGATGGCGGACTGACGGGCGCTCCCTTCGGAGGCCCCATTCTTCGCGGCTGACCGTAGAGAATAGTTACGAAGGGCGAACCGCCGGACTATCGGACAAAGCGTGGGTATTGACGCTACGACGGAATTTAAAGTCCGCCACCTGAGAGTGCCAAATTATGAGGAGCGAATTGGAACATCCCGCATCAGTCGGTGCGAAATCGCCAAGTCACGTAGAGCGAGCTCGGCGGCCTGCATCAGATATACCTTCCAGTGTGCGCGGACGGCTTCACTGTATGAGGCGGGGGGTGCAAGGGCGTAGACCGCGTAGGAACAAGAGGACGTGGTCGGGCTGGACCTCCGGATGCCGGAGGGCGACACGATCGCCCGGCTACCGAGTGTAGATGGCGGCGAAGGCTATTGGTTACCGCGTTCGAGCGCAAGAAAATCTGCCATGAAAAAGTGTCGCCTTACAGGAAATCTCCGCAATTTTGGATCCAGGTCGGTCATCTTAACTCGAGTTGTCTAATTGCCAATGCTTTTCAAGGAGATTCTGTATATCGCATCATTTCGATACCAAACTGGCGAAGGAAGATCCGAGCCTCAACCTCTGCGACTTCTATTTATTTGACGGCCCCTCGGGCAAGACGGTAATGGCGATGACCGTGAATCCGAATGCCGCGCCGTAGTGGTCCATCGTGGGGCCGGAGCCTCCCGCAGGTTTCCGGGTCCCGGACCCGATGGTGAGCGGCTCGGAAGGCACGACGACCTGCAGAAACGACCGGCGTGGAGCTCAATGTTTATGCGGCCATGATGCGATTTTGCAAAAATGCGCAGGTCGCCGGCACCACCGACGCGAGACGGCTGGCGGGAGAACACGCGGGTGAAGGGTGCAGAAAGACGGCGAATACGGGGAAATGACCCGGAGGATTCCTGCGTAGCTACCTAACAACGTTGTGAATTAGTGTGTCGGACTGAGATCTTCGACTGGAGCAATTCCTTCGTGTCAAGTTCTCCGTTCCCGTCTTTGTCCATTTTTGTAAACTCCGCTTCCATGAAACTCATCCATTCGCCCTTCGAAACTCTGCCATTGTGATCGGCGTCCATGAGAAGCAACAGTTCTTTGACATCCCCGTCGGCGAGGGCAAGTTTATCTTGCGGATTTGTATTCGTTGCCTTTTGCGCGACGGCAGTTCCAACCGCAACCCCGGTTGCACCTAACAGTACGATCAGCAAACCTCTTCGGGTCATCGTGAACCTTCCTCGTTGGGTCTCATTGGTAAAGGAGTTCGATCCTGAACCGAGATTGTGACGTATTTCAGCGGAACGGGACAGTTACGCGGGTAATGAAAGGACTGTGTGGCTGCTGGCAGCGCCAGATCAACAGCCCGGCTCGACAAGCTCCGGGCATTCTGTAAGCGGCCGGAACGAGCCATCGCAAGAGCCTCTGCGTGCGCCACCCAGTGTTCCGCGCCATGCTTGCCCTTGGCCAGAGCCACCACGCGAGCCATCTCCTCCTTGTCGCCCTCTAGCGCCGCGAGGTTGTAGCGGAGGACCAGAAGATATGCCGACTTTCGAGTCGGGTGCCAGCGGGCCGAGGCGCTGCGATCACCGCGAGACGCAGCACGCGAAAATGGATCACGGGCCACGGAGTCGATACGCCCCGCGATTCGCCAGGGATGACCCTGGCTGGCGATACTGGTGGGTGATTTAATATCTAGCGATTTGATAGGGGTTAGACAGGAACAACGTGAGGTGCAGCTGGATTCAGGTTCGGGTGAGACCTCGCGCTTAGTGATCCGAACAGACATAGGATGATTACCATGGCACGGCAGGCGAGTGGCGGGTCTGGGGACTGAGGCGGGTTTCGTGTCGAAAGAGCCAGGCGGCCCCGGGGAAGCGAGGACGGGTTCACCTAGGAAGGTGGCCGGTAAACTCGCCGGGCAAGACACCTCAAGCTGCACTCCAGACCAGCATAGAAAAAAATTCCGAAGTTGTGAGCCAAATCGTTGTTGTTTTACACAATTGTTTAATAGAAGCAAGAGTTGCAGGACTAAAATCTTGCCGGGCAGTTAACCAAATCGCTGTCAACGCCTGAAGAAAGGGGCGGAACATGAAATTCGACAGATCAAAGATTACGCTGTTCTTGCTTATGCTGGCTTGTGCTCCTGTTAGTGTCTGGAGCCAAGATTTCGGTATTAGCTACCACGGTTCTGTCTATACCAACGCTTGTGCCGGACAAGACAAATCGTACCAGTACCCGGAAAGAGGCTATGCGCTCGGGAAATGCCCGAAACCCAATGCTGCGCTTGTTCAGAGCTCTGCAGTCGTGAGTTTGAACCTTCTCGGGAGTAGTGCTCAAGCCACCGCAATTAACGGGCAAGGAAAGGCTTATACCACGACCTTCGATACTGCCACTCTGTTTCCTCCGGCCGATTTCGATGGCACCAGTGTGAAATTCACTCTAATCGACGATATCACCTATGACGTGGTTGGCAACGGAGGTCTTGCAAACATCCAAGCATGCTGGGCCGCGACCGGATTGTTTCACGATTGCCTTGCGGCTACGGGAAAGGGTCAGTTAAAGCTAACCAAGGTGTTAACGGTTGCTAAATCTAGTTCAGGTTTTCAGTTTGAATTTAGGAGAGACGCGCATGCCCTTGTCAGTGCGCCGCCCAAGAAGGCAGCTTATTCGGCGTATTACGTAACTGGAGGAGAACCATACCTCAAGCTCCCGAAAGGCTGGACTTGTACTTGGGCCTCTGGTGAGCAATGTTGAACCGCAAGGGTCTGCCGGCGGACCATGCGGTTAGCTTCGGGCTGCGCATCTCCGAGTTGCACGGCCTGAAATGGTCCGATGTCTATTGGCTGGGCAAGACCCCTCCGCATCGAGCGTGGCGCGGTGAAGCAGATCTGCCTATTACCTGGCCGCATTTCGCTGATCACCTGGCGCTTATCACGTCGCAGGCCGCGCACATCGCGGGCGCGAAGCGATCGGTGAATGGCGGTGATCCCGTGGTGAAAGGTCGGGTATTGGAATTGAGAGGCAGGAGGAGGGCGGCGGGCATGCTCACGTTTCGGTGCATTTGACTCAATCGGGATGCCTTGCCATGATGTTGGCGTGGCAGACCGAAATTTGAAAATCGTCAGATTTATTGGCAGCACGCCCAGCGTGGCGTTTTGCGATGTCTGCAGACTAACCTTCCGTACGCGGCAGGAGTTTTTGCTAGATGCCGATATGGCGAAACTCCAGCTTCAATCCGATTTCGACAAGCATGAGTGCAAGCCAGAGGAGAGCGCGGTCAAGGACGCCCTGGACCATATCGGGTGAGACGTGTCACTCCGATCCCCGCGCTGGCACAAGCCAAGAAACAACTTTTTTGAGATCGGGCAATACCTTACCCAGCCGCACATCCTGTCCCACCAGAAAGAACGTTTGTGGTTGTGGCGACCTATATCCAATTACCCCCAATCGTCGAATTAGGTGGCTGTGTTGCCCTCCGGCGGCAGCTGACTTGACTCACTTGCCGCACTACTATAGTAGTACCACGCTGCGTGAGTCATGCAGCTATGCTCGCATGACAACACCACCCAGCGTTGGGCCGATTGACTCACGCACCAAAAATGGCTGTTCGAATTGGTTGGAACTGGTTGTGACGAGGGCTAACTGCTTTAGAACTGGGGTGGGAGATGGGAATCGAACCTACCTCGAAACGTAACTTTTAGTACTTAGAGCGCACGAGCAGCACTCTTAAGCACTCTTAAGTCTTCTAGATCCAAGGCGCCGGTAACGCTGGGTAACACGGCCACGTCCCCTTGCATTCTGTGCCAGTGTCGTGATGTCTTCAAGCGGGGATGCAATCCCGCGAGGATCCAAACTCACATAAGGAACAACCCCTTGTGCAAGCTGGCCAGAAAGAACTTGACTCGACCCAAACCAGATTCCGTTTGACATAGCTATCTAAGATAGCTATCATGGATGCTATGAAAGTCAGTGTCGCAGACGCCAAAAATAAGCTTCCCGAGCTGATTAAAGCCGTCGAGGACGGTGAATCGGTGACCATTTGTCGCCGCGGTACACCCGTAGTCGACATCGTCCGGACAATAAAGGCGAGCGGCGAAAAACCAAGATTTGGCACTCTTAAGGGTAGGGTCATAATCCACGACCCCGATTGGTGGAAACCTATGACAGACCAGGAGCTCGAAACTTTCCTGAGCGACCACTCCTGAATGCGACTCCTTCTCGATACGGTTACGTTCCTTTGGGCCGCAAGTTCTCCAGCTCACCTTTCCCGCGAGGCGATGTCTGCTCTTCGCAACGAATCGGCAGTACGAGAGATTAGCGCAATTTCCCTCTCGGAAATCGCCATTAAGTCTGCAAGAGGCAAACTGACCTTCGGGCAAGATGATCTCTACGCCGCCGTGACCGCTCTTCAGTTGCGCGTGCTGCCTTACACGGCGGAGCATGCATTCCGGCTCTTCGATCTGCCGCTCCACCACGGTGATCCGTTCGATCGCCAAATCATCGCTCAGGCTTTGGCGGAGGGCATCCCAGTGGTCACCGCTGATGAGACCTTCCGGCTCTATAGGGGCCTCAAGGTCATCTGGTGAGCCATACGCCGCGATTCATTGTTCAATGTTCTCCAACTGGCGGGAATTCTGGGGCAAGGCGGGATGGAAAATCTATTCCGACAGGCGTTAACGAACCGCAAACGGGACCAGGAAGCCAGCTAACTGAAAACCTGGGGTGGGAGATGGGAATCGAACGCCTAACCATCCTAGAAACAACGGACTTGACTGGGCATGGGTGGCACTTAACGGCAGATCTGGCCGTCGACGGGACCCGTAAACGACTCTTAACTGACTCCGAGTTGTCGAATCATAAATAGCTCTGTCCGGGTTGTGAGTGGAATGAGGCGTTACAAGAGGAATGGTCCTACGTGGCGTCTTTAGCAGCTAGGATTGACTCGTAGAGAATGTTCTCCGCGACTTGCTAGGAGCAGTTTGCCACGATCCACAAGACCCGAACGGGCCTCGTTGTAAGGCGGTCTAATTTCTTCTTTACTCTTTCCCGAACGGGTCCTCCAATGATGGGCTTTGAGCCGTAAATAATTCGGCCCGTCCTCAATTGCTGTCCGCGATCATCGCGCTGGGATCACCCTCAGTCAACCCGCGTTGCTCTGACATGCCCCTTGGCGCGATCTAGCGCATGCTACAGCCAGTGAGTGGATGCGGCTTGAGAGTCTCTATCCTCCTAGGTGGGGCGCAGTAGGGCCAGCTCCGATTCGATTTAGCTCTGCATTCCCGACGCCAGCCTTTTTCAGGGCTGGATTAAATCATGTTAACTAATTGATTCCGTGAGGCTTGTGCTCCATCAAAATTTCGGAGGCCCAAAAATGGACGCAACCGCGGAAGCCAGGTGGTTCGCCTCAAACCGACTCATCCGTGATCTTCTAAAGACGGAACTCGGGCGGCCTGTTATCTGACTTATCGAAGCTGGCGGTATATTTGTGACGCCACTTCGAACTTGTTGCGGGAGTGCACAGGTAAAGCTACCAACGCGAATGAAAAAGTTGTCACCTGTGCCGGGCAGGGAGGATCGGCGTACAATGGAGCCGTTTTTGAAGTAAAAAAAGAGATTCGAGCTCAGTATGACGCTCCATGTTCTCCCGCTATTTGGCATCTGCTTGATAGCTCTTCTAGGCGGTGCGGCAAAGGATGAATCGGACACCCTCCGGACCCGCACATCTATCTGCGAGGTATCGGCCAACGCTGCGGCCTTCGACGGGAAAATGGTTTCTGGCGAGCCCTAAGCAGATTGTGGCAGGATGTGGCTTGAAATAGAGGGTGGCTAATGACGAAGCGCAAGCCCCAAACACCCTTCAGCGTACAGGCCGCTTCACAAGAGAAAGAGGATTCTCCTAGCCAGAGCATTCTTAGGATCCCGGAGTTGCCTCGGAGAACGAAAACGACCGATGGGGCGCCGCCCGATGTCAGGTCGATCCCAGAACGTGACGAGTCTTCCCCCGCAAAGTCCTTCCCAGTCGTCGGAATCGGTGCCTCGGCGGGGGGCTTGGAGGCTTTCACGACATTTCTTAAGGCGCTGCCTCCCAACACCGGCATGTCGTTTGTTTTAATCCAGCACATGGATCCCAAGCACGAGAGCATGTTGCACCGGCTGCTGGCAAAAGACACCTCAATGCCCGTGACTCAGGTCGTGGACGGCACGTCGGTGGAGCCGAACCGCGTGTATGTGATCCCTCCGGATACGGAAATGACCATTCATGGAGGGGTTTTGAAGTTGGTTGCCAGACCAGGCGGAGCGGCGCGGCACACGCCCATCGACACTTTCCTTTGTGCTCTGGCCGAGGATCAGAGATCCAGAGCGATCGGCGCCATTCTGTCGGGAATTGGTTCGGACGGAACCAAAGGGTTGCAAGCCATTAAAGCCGAAGGAGGCATTACCCTCGCACAGGATGAGGAATCAGCGAAGTATCCGGGAATGCCGCTGCACGCTGTGGCGGCAGGCTGTGTAGATCTCACCCTGTCACCGGAAAGAATCGCCCGGGAAATGGCCCGGATGATCCGCCACCCGTACCTTCAAATTGCTCCGCAAGCGCTTGAGCCGGACGTTTCCTCCGCGGACGACGGCAGTCTGCGGCGGATTTTTCGCCAGCTTCGGTCTACGACTGGATTGGATATAGCAAATTACAAGCAGACCACGGTTCGGCGACGTATTGGCCGGAGGATGTTGCTGCGGCGATGCGAGACGCTATCACAATACGCCAAGTACTTAGGAGAGCATCCCGAGGAAGTGAAAGCCTTGTTCCAGGATGTACTGATTCATGTCACCAGCTTTTTCCGGGACTCAGAGATGTATGAGGGTTTGAAAGCCACGATTTTTCCCCGGATTTCCGCAGCTCTCGAACCGGCAGAACCTATCCGGATCTGGGTGCCGGGATGCTCCAGCGGCGAGGAAGTATATTCCATCGCCATCGCATTGAATGAGTTTTTGGGTGACGCTCCCAATCAGCCTAAAATTCAGATCTTTGGCACCGATATCAGTGACACTGATATTCAAAGGGCGAGGACCGCCATCTACTCTGAATCGTCCACGAGCGAAGTCTCACCGGAACGTGTGCGACGTTTTTTTGTGAAAGTAGAGGGGGGCTACCAAATCTCCAAAGCACTTCGCGATCTGTGCGTGTTTGCCCGGCACGATGTGACCAGGGATCCTCCCTTTTCCCGCATGGATCTGATCTTTTGTCGGAACTTGCTGATCTACTTGAATTCGGCTCTCCAGAAAAAAATTCTGAGCTACTTTCACTATGCTCTCAAGCCATTGGGGCATTTGGTCCTGGGCAAATCGGAAAGTGTCAGCGCGGCGCCCGAGCTGTATTCCGTGGAAGACCGAAAAGCGAACGTCTATGCCAAGGTAGCAGCACCTATGCGTGCGGTAACGCAATTTCGAGCTTTTGAACCCGAAAAAGTGGTGGCCGTCGCTTCCACGGCGCCCTCCAGCCCCACTTTTGATCTGCGGAAGGAAGCTGAGCGGATCATGCTGGAGCGATACACCCCACCGGGATTTGTTGTGGATGCGGGGTTACAGGTAGTTCACTTCCAAGGCGACACCAGCCCCTTTCTCAAACCGGCACCAGGAGAAGCCAGCTTCAGTCTGCCAAAACTCGTAGCTGCCCCATTGATGTTGGAGATTCGAGCTGCAATCCATGAGTCGAAAAAGTCCGGGGCCTTGGCCCGTCGCGAGGGCGTTCGCCTCAAACGCGATGGCCACACGTATGTGACCGATCTAGAAGTCGTACCAATCGAGGGCCGGATGCCGAAAAGTTCGGACTTTTTGGTGCTTTTCCAAAATCTGCGGCTTGAAGCCTCAACGAAGCCGCAGAGCACGGTGGCGGCCAGAACGAAAAAGACACAAGAAACCAAGGAAATAGAACAACTGAAACGCGAACTCGCCTCCACCCAGGATAGCTTGAGCGGTCTTGTTGAGGACCAGGAGGCCTCCGCCGAAGAACTGCGGGCGGCTAACGAGGAGATACTTTCTAGCAACGAAGAACTCCAAAGCACCAACGAGGAACTGGAGACAGCTAAGGAGGAGTTGCAATCCTCCAATGAAGAACTGACGACGCTCAACGAAGAATTGCAGAACCGGAACACAGAACTTAGCCAAACGGCGAGCGACCTGAATGGCCTGCTGAACGGGGTCGACATACCCGTTGTGATCCTAGGGAAAGACCTCTGTATCCGCCGCTTTACTCCGGCGGCGGAAAAATTGATGAATCTGATCCCTGCCGACGTTGGACGGCCTATCAGTCAAATCCGGCCGAATATCGACTTCCCAGATCTGGACGGACTGGCCGCTGAAGTGGTCAGGAATTTGCAACCCCTGGAAAAGGAAGTGCGGGACCAGAAGGGGCATTGGTACGCTTTGCGAATACGGCCCTACGAAGCGATAGAGGACCGTATTGAAGGTATCTTGATCGCGCTCGTGGACATTCATGATGTCAAGCAGTCTTCGACGGCGATTGTCGAAACCATGCGGGAGTCCCTTCTGGTTCTGGATTCGCAGTTGCGTGTCCTTTCGGCCAACCCTTCCTTTTACAAAAGATTCCATGCCAAGAGGGAGGAAACGGAGGATCGCTTTCTCTTCGAACTAGGCGAAGGCAAATGGAATGTTCCGAAATTTCGGGAGATGCTGGACGAAGTCCTGTCAGAGAAGAAACCGATCCTAGATTTTGAGCTCGAACAGACCTTCCCGTTTATCGGCCGCAAGACTCTGTTGCTCAACGCACAGCAGCTTGCGCAGGCAGGGGCGGGTTCGCAGAAAATACTTCTTGCCATTCAGGACATTAGCGAGCAGAAGCTTTCGATGCAGATGTTGGAGTCCGAGGCCGCTTCCCTAGCCAGATTGAGCAACGCAGCTTCGCGTTTGTGGCGGATTCGAAGCCTGCGTGAGGGACTCGACGAGATGCTGGCCGCGGCCATCGAAGGGCTAGGCGCTGATATGGGCAACATCCAGACTCTAGATGCGCAGCGGGGAGTCCTGGTTATGGCGGTCCACCGCGGATTCAGACAGGATTTCCTTAGCTTTTTTTACGAGGTATCCGCAAAAGATAACTCAGCTTGTGGCAGGGCGCTGCGCTCTGGCCAACGAATCGTCATCGAAGACGTGGAGACGGACGCGGCATACGCCCCTTTGCTTCCGACTGCCCGCGCAGCTGGCTACCGCGCGGTGCAATCCACGCCGTTAGTGAGCCGGGACGGGACGCCGCTGGGCATGATTTCCACCTATTTCCGGTCGCCGCATCGTCCAAACGAGCAAGACCTGCGGCGGTTGGATTTGTATGTCCGCCAGGCGGTAGATTTTATCGAGCGCCTTACCACAGACGAAGCGCTGCGTGACAGCGAAGCGACTACCCGCGCACTGCTGGAAACTGCCGCTCAGGCAATCCTGGCCATAAACCAAGAAGGGCTTGTCGAACTGACCAACATCACCGCAGAACACATGTTTGGCTACACCCGAAAAGAAATGCTGGGACAGCCAGTCGAGATGTTGATTCCAAGCCGGATGCGGGATACCCACCGAAAGCACCGCGTCGATTACTTCGGGCATCCACAGAATCGGCCCATGGGAATCGGGCTGGAGCTTGCCGGTCGCCGCAAAGACGGCTCCGAATTCCCGGCAGAAGTGAGCCTGAGTTACTTAGAATCCCAAAAAGGCCTTCGGGCAGTCGCGTTTGTTTCTGATATCACCCAACGCAAGCAGGCCGAGGCCGACTTGCTCATCAGCCAGCAGGAACTCCAGTCACTGTCAGCCCGTTTACTCACCTCCGCAGAGGATCAAAGGAAAGCGATATCGCGCGAACTCCACGACGATATCGGACAAAAGCTGGCCGTGCTCAACGTGCGGGCTGGCGAGATCGAAGCCCTCATTCCCGGCCAGCCTAATTTGGCGGCCGAGAAGTCGCGCGCACTCAGTGAACAAATCGGGATTGTGGCGCACGAGATCCAAGAATTTGCAAGAGGACTCCATCCTGCTGTTCTCCACGAGTTAGGTTTGGTGGTAGCCCTGCGAAGTGAGTCTGACGCGTATGCTCACCGGACTGGGATTAAGGTAGATTTTTCGGCGGCGGGTGTCCCCGAAGATATTCCCGAAGATATCAGCCTTTGCCTTTATCGCGTAGTCCAGGAATCTCTGCAAAATATTTGGAAACACGCGGAGTCGAACCGTGTGAATGTGCAGGTGAGTGCTACCCAAGCGGATATTAAACTGACAGTAGAAGATTTCGGGAAAGGCTTCGATGTCGAATCCGCGAAGGGGAAGAGGGGATTAGGATTGGTCAGCATGCAGGAACGAGTGCGTCTGATAGGTGGTAGCTTTTCTCTGAAGACGAAAGTTGGTGATGGAACTCTCGTTGAAGTTCACATCCCACTCGGAAGAGGTAACAATGGAGCGTCCACGAGTTCTGCTGGGGGATGACCATGTCATGTTCACGGATGGATTACGCAGCTTCCTCAACCCTCATGTTGAAGTTGTAGGCACGGCGGAGGATGGCGAGCAGGTAATAACAGCTGTCCAGCGACTCCATCCCGACGTTGTCATCTTGGATATCTCAATGCCGGTCTTGAACGGAATCAAGGCTGCCCGCAAGCTTCGGGAGGTGGGGACATCTTCGAAAATTATCTTTTGCACCATGCAGACGGACCCCGCCTTTGTCACGGAGGCTCTAAATTCTGGGGCAACGGGATATGTCTTAAAGACCGCCGCTGGCTCGGAGATGATTGCAGCGATTCACGAAGTTATTCAAGGCCGTACATATATTTCCGTGAATATGCGCAGCCGTGTCGCTGGCCCACCAGAAAGAGATTGAACGACAAAGCACTACCCGTGTAAGTGTGAAGGCGTTTATATTTTGCCTCGTCTCCGGTGCAAAGAAAGCTAGGCACCGACCCGTGGAAAACTGGGGCAAACTCTTGGGAGACAGTGCGGCTGTCACCGCCATGCTCTACCGACTGCTCAATCACGGGCTCGGGCCCTTTTGGTGAAGGGGGTTCAGTCCTTCACGCATGCACCACACAGGCTCGATCAAGCCGGGTACAGTACGCGAATCCGCAGCAGATCGAGAATGGCTCGCCGGTACATCTGGCGTTTGATCAGCTTCAGTCGGTGAATGTGTCCTTCTACCGGTCCTGTGCTCCAGGGCAAGGTAAGCGCAGCCTGTACCGCTGCCGCGTCACGCTGCAAGTGCACCACGAAGTGATGCAGAGGCGACTGGCTAGTCGCCTTGAGCCATGTTAGCCACGCGGAAGCATCGTGCTGCTGCATCATGCAGCGGAAGTGTTTGGCTAATTCCGCAGTTTGGGCGATCTCGGGAGAAAGAGCACACAGGGTTGCCGAGAAACTTTGTTGCCAAGGACTTGGGTTGCGGACGAGGCCGAGCAACAGCGCACTGGTTTGCCGCGGACCAGGACGTTTCCTGGGCGGGGAGAACGAACTGAGCTGAGGGCGGCCCCGCACTCCCAGGCGAACGCGGAACCCACCGCTTCTCCAAGTAGGAGAGCCAACGGTCAACCGAGGAGCGCCGTTGCGCGACTTGACGCTCAGGAAACTGACCAGCGCATCTGTTTTAGCCCCGTCTGGCCTTTCCAAGGGTCGGAGGCCATATGACCTGGCTGACCGCCCAGGCGGCCGCCAGCTACCTACGGGTTTCAACTCGGGTGGTCCTTCGTTGGGCCAAGAAAGGCCAGCTCCCCGCCTATCGTCTCAGCGGAACGCGGAGATGCACCTGGCGCTTTCGTGCTGAAGACCTCGACCGCCATCTTGTGGCACAATGTCCGCCGCTGCCCGTGCGCTCGGAAACGGAGCCAAAGTGAGAGCGCACATCGTTCAGTACAAGACTAGGGGCCTTTGGGCGTTGCGCTGGACGGAGGACGGAGAGCGCAAGACAAAGGTTATTGGCACGGTTCGGCAATGGCCTACACGCAGGGAATGCGAGCAGGCCAATCGCCATCTGTTGAACATGTACAACCGACCCGCGAAGCACGTTCCAACCATCGCGGAGTTAATCAAGGAGTACCGCAAAACCGATATGCCGGAGAGAGCATCAACACGAAGGGGGTATGAGTCGTACTTCGAGAATCACCTCATTCCGCAGTGGGGCTCAACACCCATCAACGAATTGAGGCCCGATCCGCTTGAGCAATGGCTTCGTCGATTGAAACTGTCTACCAAAACCAAGCGCAATATTCGTGGATTGCTCTCTGTCCTGTAGGATTTCGCGGCGAAGAAGGAACACGTCCCTCTCGCGTCGCGCAATCCCTCGGAGCTAGTCCGGCTGCGCCGCCAGCCTGGCGAACAACGCCGCTTGCCTGTAAAGGACCTGTCGGCGGAGCAGTTCCAGCTGCTGCTCGATGCCCTGGATCCGATGCTGCAGACGCTGTTCACCGTGCAGTTAAGCCTCGGGTTGCGCATCTCCGAGGTGCTCGGCCTGATGTGGAAGGACATCGATTGGCTTGGCAAATCGATCAACCTCGAACGTGGAGTGGTCGCGCAAATCGTGGATGATGTAAAGACGGAAGCGTCGCGCCGCAGAATGCCTGTATCGGATGGACTGCTGGAAGTGCTCCGGCAGTGGAAGTCCGTCTCTCAGTTCTCGGAGAGCGACGATTGGGTCTTCGCCTCACCGTGGAAGTTGGGAAGGCGACCAATCTGCTACACGCACATCTGGGAGTCACTCGATGCGGCTTCAAAGAAGGCTGGCATTCCCCACGTCAGCTCCCACGCATTTCGCAATGCGTTCCGCTCTTGGCTGGATTCACTCGGCTTGCCGGTGGGACTTCAGCAGCGCATGATGCGCCATGCCAGTGTGACAACGACGATGGATCATTACGGCACGGCCATGCAGTCCGATATGCGGACTGCACATGAGAGGGTCTTTGCTCGGGTAACAACGGGTAACAAGGCCATTTAACTGCTTTAGAATCTGGGGTGGGAGATGGGAATCGAACCCACAACGTCCGGAGCCACAGTCCGGTGCTCTGCCAGTTGAGCTACTCCCACCGAATCTGATCGATTATAACAACTAACGCTCGCTCTTCGAGACGCGCACTAAGCAGAGCCGCTCCGGGAAATTCGCTGCAGCCGTGCCGGTGTAATCATCGCTCACCAAGCAAGAGTCCATGATCTGGCGTTCGCAACCGCCGAACTCGGTGCTGAAACCACGCATCGCGCTCAGATAAAGAAACCCTCCTGGCCAATACCAGGAGGGCTGGCAAGTATGGCGGAGGTTTATGCGCGGACTACGTTTGCCGCCTGAAACCCTTTAGGCCCCTTCAATAGGTCAAACTCCACAGTTTCACCTTCATTCAGCGTACGATAACCATTTTCCTGGATCGCCGAAAAATGAACGAAAACGTCCTCCCCGGTGGAGCGTTGGATAAAGCCATAGCCCTTGGCCCCATTGAACCACTTCACTGTGCCCTTCTCTCTCACAAAAAAACTCCTTTCGCCTCTGCTGAGATTAGAGTTCCACGTCCCCGCGAAACGCTTCCTCACATCGCCGAAACTTACGTGGAACCAATGGACCGAACAACTGCGCTCAACAAGAAAGGCCCATCTGTTCCACACCGCCCAAAGCTTGGGTGCAGAGCTCGAGAGCCTGTCGTGACGGCACCAGTTGTCACTGCAATGAACATCAACCCCAACTCATTCAACGTCGTTCGTTGCCATAGTAAACCGGTAGCAACGAGCACAGCATCATATCAGGAACCTGCCATCTGGCAAGAGCAGAATGTAATGAGTGAACAATTTGACGACTCTTGCGTGCGATAAACGCACAAGGGGTCTCGAATTGAGCCTGGCTGGTCCTGCCCCCATGTCGTCTCCATGAGCGTGTTGGACGGCGTTGTCCGACGGGTTGTGGCATGAACATCGGGAATTATCTTCCCCGGTTCTGCAACGACCACACTTGCAACTTGGCGCCCGCGCTGCTGGTAAAGATCCCTCGTCCGTTGCCCAAGAAGCCGCCGCCATTGGGCGTGACTTGGGGTGGTGAAGCCTCCGCCTGGACTGACTCCGCAGCCACATCCCAGGCCACGACCGGTGCAGGTTTTGCCGTGTCTGTCTCATCAAAGTAGAGGGCCAGTAGAATCTTGCCGTCCGCGGAACTCGCGAACTCCGAAACCGCGTAAGTTTGCCGAGGGAACGTGCGAACCACTTTGCCGCCGGCCACGTCAATCACGGAGACAGTCTTGTCGGCTCCGCCGACATAAAGAGATTTACTGTCGACGGAAAATGCGACCGCGAAGGTTTCTAGCAAGAGATCGCTGGTGGTGGCACGCAGGGCACCGGTGCGAGATTCATAAATGCGGATTTGGGTATCAGCATCCGCGCAGGCTAGCCACTGGCCGTCGGGAGAGAAATCAAGCGACAAAGAGCCGGCAAATCTGGCGGGAAGCTCGGTAATCACTCTCTCGGTACTAAGATCCCATAACTGTGCGGGTTCATCTTTGCGCGCCGCCGCCAGCAAGCTTCTGTCCGGCGAAATGGCCAAGGCGACCACCGGTTCCCCCCCCTTTAACTGTAGTCTCAACTTTCCCGAAGGGATGTTCCAGATGCGAACTCCACCCCGATCACCCCCGACTGCAAGCCAGGCTCCATCCGCCGAGAACCGTAAGCTCGTGACTCGCTGATCCTCGAGATCGAAGGCCTGCCGCAGTTCACCCGAAGGAAAACTCCACACGCGCACACGACCGTCCTGGCAAGCGCCTGCGATCCAGTCTCCTTTGGGCGAAATCGCGGTGAAGCGAACGACGGCATCCGGCGGGACCGTGATGGTCCTCTCCAGCTTCAGATTTTCGCCCAGCGCGGGCAGGATCAAAACCAGCGCGCAAAACCATCGCATGGACCGCATTAGAGAAGCTCCAGCACAAGATCGAAGTGGACTAACGCCTGCATCTCGTGGGGATCGCCGGTAAGCACAACCGGCCGCACCAGCTCCCGGCTACGGAGGAGCGGGTCACGCCCGAAATTGTGGTCCGGGTCGCCATCAAAGACCGGATCGGTGGCAAAGTACAATTGCGTAACCAAGGGCTTATGGCCAGATGCGAGTGCCAGGAAATGGATATGCTGGCCTACCCGGTCCGGATAGTGGCCGGGGATCACAGAATCGAACTGATATCCGCCGGCAGGATCGAGCGGCAGCTGGGCCCGATAGCGGTATCCGTCGAGGTCGTAATGGCCCAGGTGATCGGCCTGCCAAACCTCGATCACGGCATTCGGAGGCGCATCGCCACGGGTGTTGAACAACTGTCCTCGCACGGTCAAGGGCATGCCGGGGTCACCCGGGGTTCGGAGCGTTGCGGTCTTTGGCGCGTTCTTTTTGTAAAAAGGGCCGATTTCGTTGGGCGGCGTCGGCCGACGATGCTGCGGCGCCGAGGCTTCGGCAGCGCCAAGGACGCGGGATGAGGAAAGGATTGCCAGCGAGCCTAGGAAATTTCCGAGGATTTCACGCCGCGTGAGCGACGGACGATACCATGCCATGCGGATCTCCCTGCAGACGCTCAAGATACTCCAAGGGCGGAGGAAAGTGCTACCGGATGGAAAACAATAGCCATCGGCAGCAAGAAATAAGCTAGAGAAAATGTGCTCGACGGTATCAACACCGCCGGGTTCGCTCGGGCCACCGCCAGGTCCCGACCGCCAGCATCGCATTGACGCTGGCAAAATCGGGTCGCTATACTTCTTTGTGGCTCCTAGGAGAAGGAATGTCCTTATCGGCCGTAATCGTGGACGACGAGCAACTCGCCCGCGATGAACTCGCCTTCCTGCTCAAAGACGTTGGGGATGTGGATGTGGTGGCGCAGGGAAAGAACGGCGTCGAAGCCATTGATCTGATCCGCGAACACAATCCTGATCTGGTTTTCCTCGATGTGCAGATGCCGGGCCTCGATGGCTTCGGTGTGATCCAAAAACTCCTCCACCGCAAAGTTCCTCTTCCCAAAATCGT
>Ga0187778_10000790_pt1 | contig 22616 bp, 18 predicted proteins | sample 1015_Q2_SP5_20_M_FD_132418 | JGI IMG/M metagenome (GOLD analysis project Ga0187778, IMG submission 132418) | Tropical peat soil microbial communities from peatlands in Department of Meta, Colombia - 1015_Q2_SP5_20_MG | ecosystem: Environmental > Terrestrial > Soil > Wetlands > Peat | place... | reverse complement strand
GAGATTCGCGCCGACGCCGAGAAGTACGGCGACGAGCGGCGCACGAAGATCATCGAGCGTGAGGCTGCGCAGGCGATCGACGAGACCGCCCTCATCCCCAACGAGCCGGTGACGGTGGTGTTGTCGACCGGCGGCTGGGTGCGCTCGGCGAAGGGGCACGACATCGAGCCTGGCGCGCTTTCCTACAAGAGCGGTGACGCGTTCCAGGCGCTCGCGCGCGGGCGCAGCCTCCAGCCCGCGGTGTTCATCGACAGCACCGGCCGCACCTACGCGCTGCCTGCGCATTCGCTGCCCTCGGCGCGCGGGCACGGGGAGCCGCTCTCCGGACGGCTCGATCCGCCCGACGGCGCTAAGTTCGCCGGCGTCATGATCGGGGAGCCCGACGACCTGTGGCTGCTGGCGAGCGACGCCGGCTACGGTTTCACCGCGCGGCTCAAGGATCTCGTCACCGACCGCCGCGCCGGCAAGACGGTGCTTACGGTACCGGAGAATGCGCAGGTGCTCGCGCCCGCACCCGTACCCTCGGCAGACGCTCTGGTGTGCGTCGTCAGCAGCGAGGGGAAGCTCCTCGCCTTTCCGGTGGCGGAGGTGCCGGAGATGCCGCGGGGCAAGGGCAACAAGCTCTATGACATTCCCGGCAAGAAGGCCGCCTCGCGCAGCGAGCTCATGACGGCGCTCGCCCTGGTGCCCCCCGGTGCGACCCTCGAACTCTGGGCGGGGGAGGTGCGCAAGCAGCTCAACTGGAAGGAGCTGCAGGAGTACCTCGGGCAGCGCGCCCAGCGCGGCACGGTATTGAAGCGCGGTTGGCCACGCAAGATCACGCGCATGGAAGCTCTTGCGCCGCAGCGAAAAAACGGCGGTTAGTGCGCCGGCCGCGCGGGTGCAGCCAAGCCGATAAGACCACGGCGCCCGGGGATCGGGGCGAGTCACAGTGCTAGCGCTCCGCGCGCAGCACGACCTCCTCGGGCTCGTTGACGAAATAGCCCTGGATGTACTGCACCCCGAGCTGCCAGAGCACCGCCATGGTGTTGGCGTCTTCGACGCGCTCGCCGATGGTTTGGATACCGCGCTTGCGTGCGGCCTCGACCAGCACGCGCACGCGCAGCTGCAGCTGCTGATCCGCCGCCAGCCCCTGGATGATCGTGCCGTCGATCTTGACGAAGTCGAGCGGCATCGATTCGAGCAGCCCCATGCTGTCGCGTCCCGAGCCGAACCCCTCGAGCGCGAAGCGGAAGCGCCGCTCGCGCAGCGCCGCGGCCAGGGCCTTGACCTCCGGCACATGGCTCGCGGCGCCTTCCTCGGTCACCTGGAAGCACAAGCGCGGCGGCTCGGCGCGGCTGGTGCGCAGATGGTTGTCGAGCCAGTCGATGAAGCTGTTGTCGCGGGCGGTTTCGCGCGACAGTCGTACGAACAGGCACTCGGGCTTCTTCTGCGCGGCGAACGACAGCGACGCTCCCACCACCCAGCGGTCGATATTCTTCAGCAGGTCGTTACGTCCCGCAGCCGCCATGAACTCCGACGGCAGCACCTCCTTGCCCTGGTGATCGATCATGCGTACCAGCACGTCGAACATGCCCGGATCGTCGCCCTGCAGGCTGGCGATCGGCTGCTGCACCAGGCGGAAGCGGTTCTCCATGAGCGCCGCCTTGATGTGCTTGACCCACACCTTGTCGTACGACATGACGCGGCTGTCGGTATCGGCGCGATCCGAGGTCATGCTCTGGTTGCCCCCGCGCGCCGCCCCGCGGCGCGCACACTCGAGCGCGTCGGCGATTACCGCATCGAGGTCGGCGTCGCCCGGTGAGACGACCGACAGCCCCACGGTACAGGTCACCGATACCGACTTGTCCCGCACCCGCATGACATGCTTCTGCGCGCGCGCCAGCAGCCGCTCGCTCCACGCATTGATGTCGTTCTCGTTGCCGCGCTCGAGCAGCACCAGGAAGCGCACGCCACCGAAGCGCCCGGCAATCTCCTTGGGGCTGAGCGTTTCCTTCAGCAGCCGCCCGACCTCGATCAGGATCTCCTCGCTGGCTGTCGCGCCGACGACGCGCTCGAGTGCGGCGAACTTGTCGAGCTTGATGAGCGCCAGGCAGCGCATGCCGCCCGGTGAGGGAGTCGCCAGGCGCTCAGCCAGTGCCTCGAGCAGCTCGCCGCGACGCAGCAGCCCGGTCCCGGGCTCGGGACGTGCCGGTCCCGTAGAGACCTTCTCCATGGGGCGCGTCTGCTCGGGGGGGCGCGAGGGCACCACGAGACGCACGCACGGCGCTGCCTCGTGCTCGCCGAGCGCCAGAGTGATTTCGATCGGCAAAACGCTGCCGTCGGCGAGCAAGGCGTTGGCTCGCAGCGGATGACCGTTCCAGCGACCCTGCAGGCAGGCGGCCAGCGCACCGCGCAGCGCGGCGTGCGTCGACTCCTCGAACAGGTCCATGACCGGTTGGCCGGCCATGCTCTCCGCGACGCCGAACAGCTCGAGCCAGGCCGGGTTGGCATCGATGACGATACCTTCCTGTACCTGGAGGATGGCGTCGTTGGAGCGCTGCAGCACCGTGTCGAGCTGGCTGCGTGCGTCGTGCGCCGATTTCAGCGTGGCATCGAGCGAGCGCGCGGTGCGAAACACGCGCAGCTCGCGCAGCACCACCGCCGACAGCCGCTCGGGGCTCGCGAGGGTAACGACGTCCCGTGCCCCGCGCGCGAGCGCCGAGGCGATCGAGGGTTCGTCCACTGCGGGCGCAAGCAGCAGCACGGGCACGGCGGGCGCGAGCTGGTCGCGCACGCGGATGACGGCTCCGAGCTCCGCCGGGTTGGTAGCGATGAGCAGCTCCGGGTTGATCTGCTCGAGCGCCTCGCCGAGGTCGCGCAGCGCCGGAATCCAGGTGCAGTGGGCCGGCTGACCGGCGCGCCGCAGGATGCCGTTGATGGCCTCGACCGGGTCGCGCGCAGGGCTGAGCACGATGAGCGGAACGGCGTTCTGCTCGCTCAAGGGGACCTCCACGGTGCACATGCAAGCGCTGCCGTCAGTTTAGCACCCGCATGCAGCAGCACCGCGTGAGCGGTCTCGCGGAACCGTAAGGCGCACCGCACACGGTACCCGCGGCCGCGACCCCGCGGGTACACGCCGCGAGCTCGAGTGCCGCTCGCTTGCGCGAGCGGCCGCGCCCGAAGCAGAGGCGCCGCGCGCCGCGGTGACCGCTTGACACCGCACGTTCGCGGCTGGCGAGGGGAAACCGATGCCGTTATGATACGCGGCTCTTTTGAGCGGCCGCGCTTCGCTCGGCCCCCACCGTGAGAGAGAGATGGCCAGCTACACCACCAGCGAGATCCGCGGAGGTCTCAAAGTCCTGCTCGACGGCGATCCGTACACCGTGATCGAGAACGAGTTCGTCAAGCCGGGCAAGGGACAGGCGTTCAACCGCATCAAGGTACGTAACCTTAAGACCGGCCGCACGATCGAGCGCACCTTCAAGTCCGGCGAATCGTTGGAGGCCGCCGACGTGGTCGACACCGAGATGCAGTATCTCTACCAGGATGGCGATTTCTGGCACTTCATGGTGCCGGAAAGCTTCGAGCAGTACACCGCCGGTAAGTCCGCGGTGGGCGAGAACGCGCAGTGGCTCAAGGACGGGGTGGTCTGCATCGTGACGCTGTGGAACAACGTTCCGCTGGTGGTGACCCCGCCTCCGCACATCGAGCTGAAGATCGTGGAGACCGACCCAGGCGTGCGCGGCGATACGGCGACCGGAGGTCAGAAGCCGGCCAAACTCGAAACCGGTGCCGTGGTGCGCGTGCCCCTCTTCATCAACGAAGGGGAAGTGATCCGCGTCGATACGCGAACCGGAGCGTACATCTCCCGCGGCAAGCAGTAGCCGCGTTGGGCGTGCGCCGGCGGCGGACGGCCGCCCGTCAGGACTCTCATCCGCTCCTGAGCGGCGAGGAGCGCTGCAGCCGTGCGGGCGCGGCCCGACGGGCTCGTGCGAGCCCGTCGGCGACGCAGATCAGCAGCGCGCTCCAGATCAGCACGAAGCCCGCGGCGCGCGCGGCGCCGAAGCTTTCGTGAAAGAGCAGCACGCCGCATAGCAGCTGCAGGCTCGGGCCGATGTACTGCAGCAGCCCGACGGTCGAGTACGGCAGGGTGCGCGCGCCATAGGCGAAGAGGAACAGCGGAATCGCCGTCGCCAGCCCGCTGCCGATGAGCAGCGCCGCCACGGTCACCGGGGCACGCGTCAGCGCGCCACTGCCCGTCAGCTCGCACCACCCGAGGTAAGCCGCCGCGAGCGGCATGAGCAGCAGCGTCTCGGTGGCAAGTCCCGGCAGGGCGTCCACGCTGGTCACCTTGCGCAGCAGTCCGTAGAGGGAAAAGGTGATTGCGAGCGCCAAGGCAATCCACGGCGCTCGCCCGGCGAGCACGGTGAGGTACGCCACCGCAATCGCCGCCAGCGCGACGGCGAGCCATTGCGCACGGTTCAGCCGTTCACGCAGCACGAAGACACCGAGCACCACGTTCATGAGCGGGTTGATGTAGTAGCCGAGGCTGCTGTCGACCACGTGGTTGTGCGTGACGCTCCAGACATATACCAGCCAGTTGCAGCTGATGAGGCATGCGGTCAGCGTCAGCCGCCCGATGAGCGCCGGCCGCTCGAGCGCGGCGGTGAGCCGCCCGAGCTCGCCGCGCAACCCCATCCACGCGAGCAGGAACAGGCACGACCAGGTCACGCGGTGCGCGATCACCTGCAGCGCGGGCACGGCGCGCAGCCCGTAGAGGTAGATCGGAAACAGACCCCAGATGGTAAAGGCGGCGGTGGTCGCCGCGAGCCCGCGGGATGACAGTCGCGGGTGGCCCATCAGACGGTCACGGCGGGTGCGCACCCGCGGCGCTGCGGGCGACCAGCGCGCGCGCGAGCGCCTCGAGGCCGCGGGCGTCCGCCTCATCGAAGCGCGCGGCCCGTGGACTGTCGATGTCGAGCACTCCGAGGAGCGTCGCCCCGTCGATGAGCGGCACCACGATCTCGGCACGCGAGGCGGCATCGCAGGCGATGTGGCCGGGAAATTTCTGCACGTCGGGCACGATGAGCGTGCGCCGCTGCACGGCGACGGCGCCGCACACGCCCTGGCCGAGCGCGATGCGTACGCACGCGGGCTTGCCCTGGAAGGGCCCGAGCACGAGCTCGCCGCCCCGCAGGAAGTAGAAGCCGGCCCAGTTGACCTCGGGGAGCGCGGCGAAGATCAGCGCGGCGGTGTTGGCCGCGTTCGCAACCAGATCGCTCTCGCCCGCGAGCAGCGCAGCGAGATCCTGCACCAGGCGTGCATAGTCGGCGGACTTGTCATGGAAGTCGTAGCGCCGGGCAGTGTAGCTCATCGGTGTGGCGAATCTCGGCGATCGGGACGCCATTGTCGCCTACATCGGCGCCGTGCCGCACCTCAGGCGCGTGCCGTGGGAAACGGCAGCACCTCCTCGATGTGTGACGCACCGGTCGCCAGCATCACGATGCGGTCGAAGCCGAGCGCCACGCCGGCGCACTCCGGGAGTCCCGCGGCGAGCGCCGCCAGCAGTCGCTCATCGGGCGCGACGGGTGGCAGCGCCCGGCGCCGCCGCGCCTCGCTGTCGCGCACGAAGCGCGCGCGCTGCTCACTCGCCTTGGAAAGCTCGTGGAAGCCGTTGGCGAGCTCGATGCCCTCGCAGTAGAGCTCGAAGCGCAGCGCCACGCGCGGATCGGCGGAGTCGAGACGCGCCAGCGCCGCCTGACTCGCCGGGTAGCGATGAACGAACGTGAGGGCCCCGCGCCCGAGCCGCGGGCCGACCACCGCGCCCATGAGCAGCTCGAGCCACTCGTCGCGATCGACGCGCGCACCCGCATCGCTCGGTACGGCGGCCGCGCCGCTGTAGCCGAGCGGTCGCGCCACGCGCTCGAGATCGGCCGCGGTTGCTCTGAGCGGATCGAGGCCGACCTCGCGCCGGAACGCCTCGCGGTAGCTCAGCCGCTCGCTCGCACGCGCCGCGGCCGCGGCGCCGAGGAGTATGCGCACCAGCGACTCCACCTCGTCCATGAGCGCATCGAGCGAGAACCCGAGGCGATACCACTCGATGAGCGTGAACTCCGGGTTGTGCAGGGGGCCGCTTTCCATGCCGCGCACGACGTGGCAGATCTGGTAGATGTCGCCGCTGCCGGCGGCGAGCAGGCGCTTCATGGCATATTCGGGTGAGGTGTGCAGGAACAGGGGCCGTTTGGCGCCGGGGGCACGCGCCGTGCATTCCGGGGCGAGCTCGACCCGGGCGGCGTGGATGTGCACGTCGCTCACCGCAGCGTTCACCACCAGCGGCGTGTCCACCTCGAGCACGGCGCGCGCGGCAAAGAACTCGCGCGCGCGTGCCAAGAGCGCCGCGCGCGCGCTGAGACGCTCGCGCGAGGCGGCCGGCCGCCAGTCAGCGCCGTCGCTCACGTCACTCGTCCGAGCATCTCGCCGACGCGCAGCGTGCTGCCGCGGGCGAGCGCCGCGCGCCAGGCGCTCTTTCCGGGCGGTAGCAGCAGGATGACCGTCGAGCCCATGTTGAAGCGCGCCACTTCCGCGCCGCGTGCCAGGGCGAGGCTCATGTGTCCCGTCGCGAGCGGCAGCGCGGTGCACTCGCGCGGGCGGCGCGGCGTCACCTCGCCGTGCCACACCGTCGACATGCTGCCGACGAACAGCGCCCCGACCAGCACCAGGGCGAAAACGAGCTGCCCGGCGGCGAACACGCACACCACGCGCTCGTTGCGGGCGAACAGCCCGGGGACGCTGGCGGCGGTCGTGGCATTGACGCTGAAGAGCTGCCCGGGCACGTACCACGCCGCTCGCAGCGTGCCGGCGAGCGGCATGTGGATGCGATGGTAGTTGGCGGGGGCGAGATACACCGTGGCGAACGAGCCGTCCCGGAACACTTCCGCCCAGGAGCCCCCCTCGCCCGCCAGCAGCGACTCGAGCGTATAGGCGTGCCCCTTGGCCTGCACCAGCCACGAGCCGTCGAGCTGCCCGAGCTGGCTCACCGTGCCATCGACCGGGGAGACGACCGCCGCGGGATCGGGATCCGCGGGACGCGCGTCGGCGCGCAGTGCGCGCGTGAAGAAGGCATTGAAGCTCTCGTAGCCGAACGGGTCGGGCTGCACGGCGTCATGCATGTCGGGATGGAAGCGGCGCACGAAGCTGCCGATGAGGGCGTTCTTGAGCCAGCGCACGCGACTGCGCGTCAAGGCGTGCGCGAGCTGCGTGAGCAGGTGCTGCGGCAGCAGATACTGCAGAGCGACGAACAGCCGCGCGGGCGCCTCGTCGGTCGCCGCGACACTCATGTCGCCGCGCGCGTGCGCGAGAGGTAGGGCGCGGCGCGCTCGAGGTCGGCGGCGATGCCGGCAACCTCGAAGGGCGGGGTGAAGATCGCGACGATGCGCGCCGCGTCATCAAGCAGGAACACCACCGCGGAGTGGTCCATGGTGTAGTCGCCACCGGGCAGTTCGTCGCGGTTGACGGCCACCCCGAAGTTCGCGGCGATCCGCGCGATGCTGGCGCTGTCGCCGCTGAGCCCCTCGAACTGCGGGTCGAACGCGTGCACGTAGGTCGCGAGCAGCGCCGGCGTGTCGCGCCGTGGGTCGACGCTGACGAACACCACGCGCAGCCGCGCCAGCGCGGCGCGTTTCCTGAGCTGCGCGAGCTTCAGCAACGTCGTCGGGCAGACGTCCGGGCAGTGCGTGAAGCCGAAGTACACGAGCGTCGGTGCCCCGGCGAGCTCACGTCGCGTAAACGGCCGCCCGCTCGTGTCGGTGAGGCTGAAATCGGTAACGGTTTTCGCCTGCGGTAACCACGTGCCGCTTGCCAGCTGCGGGCTTGCCCTGTCAAGTTGGCGTGCCAGCCAGAATCCGGCGAGCGCCGCGCAGGCCGCGGCGACGACGAGAAGCAAGCGGGCGCGTGTCGGGCTCATGAGCGAACTATCTTACACAGGCTCCGGTGCTGGGCGGGCGGCCCGTGCCGCGCGTGTGCGCACGGCGCGCCGTACACGCACGGTGAGCGTGCGCACGCTCATCGCACGCGGGGCCGCGCGCCTCACGCGCGCCCGCGTGGTGTTCGGCCACGGCACGGACAATGCCTGGGATGAGGCGGCCGCACTCGTGCTGCATGCCCTGCGGCTGCCGCAGGCCGGTGGTGCGGCACTCTATCGCCGGCGCATCGGGCAGGCTGCCGCGCGCCGCGCGCGCGAGCTGCTCGCGCGGCGCGTTCGCGAGCGCATCCCGGCGGCGTATCTCACCGGCGTCACCTGGTTTGCGGGATTGCGTTTCAAGGTCGACACGCGCGTGCTCGTGCCGCGCTCGCCGATCGCGGAACTGATCGAGCGACGCTTCGCGCCATGGATTGCGGCCACGCGCGTGCGGCGGATCCTCGACCTCGGCACCGGCTGCGGCTGCATTGCGATCGCCTGTGCGCGCGCGTTCGCGCGGGCGCGGGTGGATGGCGTCGACATCTCGCCGGCGGCGCTCGAGGTGGCGCGCGACAACGTGCGCCGTTATCGCCTCGGCCGGCGTGTACGGCTGCTCAAGTCCGACCACTTCCGCGCCCTCGGCGGTGCAACCTACGATATCATCGTGGCCAATCCGCCCTACGTAGGGGCTGCTGAGCTCAGGGGGCTGCCGCCGGAGTACCGGCACGAGCCGCGCGTGGCATTGGCGGCGGGGCCGTCCGGTCTCTCCTCGGTACGCGTGATCCTGCGCGAGGCCGCGCGGCACCTGCGCCCGCGGGGGTTGCTCATCGTCGAGGTGGGCAACACCGAGCGTGCTGTGCGCCGCGCCTGGCCCCGCCTGCCCTTCGTGTGGCTTGAATTCGAGCGCGGCGGGGGCGGTGTGTTCCTGCTCAGCCGCGAGCAGCTGCAGGCACACTCGCTCGGGCGCCGCTGACGACGACACGCACATGTCGGGCAACACCATCGGCCGGCTGTTCACGGTGACCACCTTTGGCGAGAGCCACGGGCCCGCCATGGGCTGCATCGTCGACGGCTGTCCGCCGGGTCTGCCGCTCACCGAAGCGGACCTGCAGCAGGACGTCGATCGCCGCCGCAGCGGCACCTCGCACTTCGTCAGTCAGCGGCGCGAAGGCGACGTGGTGCGCATCCTCTCGGGTGTATTCGAGGGACACACCACCGGCACGCCGATCGGCATCCTCATCGACAACACCGATGCGCGCTCGCGCGACTACGAGAAGATCAAGGATCGCTTCCGCCCCGGTCACGCGGACTACACTTACCAGCAGAAGTACGGCGTGCGCGACTACCGCGGCGGCGGCCGCGCTTCGGCGCGCGAGACCGTCATGCGTACGGCGGCCGGCGCCATTGCCCGACGCTATCTTGCCGCGCGCCTCGGCGTGCGCATCTACGGCTACCTGAGCCAGGTCGGTCCGCTCGTGCTCGAGCCGGTCGATCCGGCCTTCGCCTACCAGAATCCGTTCTTCTGTCCCGATCCGCAGCGGATCGCGGAGATCGAGGAGCTGATCTGGAAGGTGCGCGGTGAGGGCGATTCGATCGGCGCGCGCGTCACGGTGGTGGCGAGCGGCGTGCCCCCGGGGCTCGGCGAGCCGGTGTTCGATCGCCTGGACGCGGACATCGCGCACGCGCTCATGAGTATCAACGCCGTGAAAGCGGTGGAGCTTGGCGCCGGGGTCCGCGCCGCTGCGCAGCGCGGCAGCGAGCATCGCGACGAGCTCACGCCGTCCGGCTTTCGCAGCAACAACGCCGGCGGCATTCTCGGCGGCATCTCCTCCGGGCAGGATGTGATTGCCCATCTGACGCTCAAGCCCACCTCGAGCATCCAGGTGCCCGGCAGCACCATCGACACTGCCGGCAACGCCGTCGACATCGTGACCACCGGCCGGCACGATCCCTGCGTCGGGCTGCGGGCGACGCCGATCGCGGAGGCGATGCTTGCGATCGTGCTCATGGATCATTACCTGCGGCACCGGGCACAGAACGCGGACGTGCGCTCGGCGACTCCCGACATCGCCGCGCGGCGCCCCTGACAGCGGCGCGCGGTGCGCTCAACGCAATTCAGGTGCAGGGCGTGGACAGACAGTTCGCCGTTGCCGTCGTTGGCGCCACGGGTCTCGTCGGCGAGACCGCGATCACGGTGCTCGAGGAGCGTCAGTTTCCCGTGTCGCAGCTGCATGCGCTGGCGAGCGATCGCTCGCTCGGCCGCAGCGTAAGTTTCCGCGGGCGCAGCCACCCGGTGGGGGTGTTGGCCGGATTCGATTTCGCGCAGTGCGACTTCGTGCTGTTCTGCGCCGGCGCGGCCGTCGCGCGTGAGCATGCGCCGCGGGCTGTCACCGCCGGATGCATCGTCATCGACAACAGCGTCGAGTTCCGCTACCGCGCCGAGGTGCCGCTCGTGGTTCCGGAGGTGAACCCCGAAGCGCTGGCGCGCTTCGGTGCGAGCGGCATCGTCGCCAGCCCCAACTGCGCCACGACCCAGCTCGTGGTGGCGCTCAAGCCGCTGCACGATGAGGCGGGACTCGAGCGCGTCGACGTGGCGACCTACCAGTCGGTATCGGGCGCCGGCCGCGAGGCGGTTGAGGAGCTCGCGCGGCAGTCGGTCGCCGCGTTGAGCGGCCGGGGTCCGCCCGCCACGCACGGCGCCGCCAAGCCGATCGCCTTCAACTGCGTGCCCCACATCGACCTCTTCGAGGACAACGGCTATACACGCGAGGAGATGAAGATCGTGTGGGAGACGCGCAAGATCCTCTCCGCGCCCGCATTGAGCGTGAACGCCACGGCCGTGCGGGTCCCGGTGTTTTATGGCCATTCCGAGGTAGTGCGCATCGAGACCCGACATCCGCTGCCCGCCGCGAGGGCGCGTGAACTGCTCGAGAATGCGCCCGGCGTCACGGTTCTCGACGAGTGCCGTCCCGGCGGGTACCCCACGGCTGCTACCGAGGCAGCGAACCGCGACACAGTTTATGTCGGGAGAATCCGTGAAGATCTCGTCCCTGGCCGGGGACTTAACTTATGGATTGTCGCCGACAACGTGCGCAAAGGCGCCGCGACCAACAGCGTGCAGATCGCCGAGGCTTTGGCGCGGCGGCTCATTTAAGTTATATTGCCGAAGGATTCGCCGGGGGGTGGCGAAGAATCGTCCATCCTACTGTTTTCACTAGAGATCCCACCCAAATAATGCCTGCCGGGGTGTCCTGATGGTCGCCAAACGCTCAAGCTGGGCGCTGGCATTGCTGCTGGCCCTGCCGTCGGCCGCGCTTGCCCTGGGTCTTGGGGACATCCGTCTCCTGTCGCCCCTCAACTCCCCGCTCGATGCGGAGATCGACCTCGTCGACGTTGCGCCCGATGAGGCGAACACCGTGCACGTTCAGCTCGCCTCGCGCGACGCCTTCGCCAAGAACGGCCTCGAATGGCCCGCGTTTCTCTCCGGTGTTCAGGTGCACACCACGCAGCTGCCGGACGGGCGCGCGGTCGTCAAGCTCAAGTCCACCGATCCGGTGTCCGACCCGTTCGTCACGATCCTCGTGGAAGTGAACTGGGCGCGCGGCCGGCTGATGCGCGAATACACGATGCTGCTCGATCCGCCGGTATACACGCCCGGCCCGTCTTCGGTGGCAAGTGCGCCGGTCAGCGCGCCCGCGACGGGGGCGGGTACGCGCGAGGGAACGATTGCACGCACGGCCGAGACGGCGCCGGCACCTCAGGCATCCGAGGGTCCAGCGCCTGCACCACCGCCGCCTGTAGCTCCGGCGGCGGCCGAGACTGCCGCACCCGCCGCCGCCGCGACCGCCACCCCCGAGCCCGCACCGTCCGAGTCGGCGGCTCCGGCGAGTCTGTCCGCAAGCCCGCCGAGTCCGCCCCCCAGCTCGCCGGCACGCCGCGCCGGCGAGCCGCGCGCCGCCGAGGCCGAAGGCTCGGAGCACGTAGTGCAGCATGGCGAGACGCTCTCCGGCATCGCCGCCGACATCTCCGGTACCTCGGGTCGCACCCGCAGCTGGATCCTGGCGATCTATCAGGCGAACCCGCGGGCGTTCGAGCAGAACATGAACGTGCTGCGCACGGGTGCAGTGCTGCGCATTCCCGACGTCGCGACGGTCGAGGCGATCTCCTCGAGCGAGGCAGCTGCCGAGATTCACCGCCAGTACACCGCGTGGCGCGGTGCAGCCGGCGCTGCACCGGAGACCGCCGCCGCCGCGCAACCGGGGCGTCTGAAGCTCGTGACGCCCTCCGAGAGCGCATCGGCCGGCGCGGCGCCCGGTGCTGCTGCCAGCGCGGAGGTGAGCGCGCTGCAAGGGCGCGTGCACGAGCTCGAGGGCCAGCTCGCTGAGTCGAAGCGGCTGCTCGAGATGAAGAACGCAGAGCTCGCGCGGATGCAGGCGGAGCTCGCAGCGAAACCAAGTCCAGCGCCCCCCGCGGCGCCGCCGCCTGCGCCGCCCGAGGCGCCACCGGCAGCGGCTGCGCCACCGCCCCCACCACCGCCGGTAGCGCAGGCAACTGCGCCCCCGCCCCCGCCCGCGGTGACGGAAGAGAAGCCGCCGGCGGCGGCTGCCGAAGCGCCTCCACCACCACCTCCACCGGCGAAGCCCGCGGTCACCAAGCCAGCGCCCAAGGCTCCTGCGCCGAGCGCATCCGGCGGCTCGATCTTCGACTACTGGTGGGTGGCACTGCTGGTGCTGCTCGGAATCGCCGGGCTGATCGCCTCTCGCGTGCTGCGCTCGCGCCGCGCGGCACAATTCGATGACTCGCTCGGACGACTCGCCGTCGCCGGGGCCGCGGCCGCTGGCGGATCCGGCGGCCTGGATTCGGGCCTCGGGGGCGGCCCGCCCACCGTGGGCCGTGGCTTTGGTGCGAGCGAGCCGCCGCTGCGCGCAACTCCGACACCGGCGCCGGAGCCGACGTTTCTCGTCGAGGAGACGGGCACACATGAGCGGCCGCGCGCGGCCACCGGAGGGGGCGCCGCAGCGGCTGCGCCCGCCCCGCGACACGTGGCGAGCGATGAGACGATCAGCAGCGAGACTGCGATCAATCTCGATCAGGGTGACCCGCTCGCCGAGGCGGACTTCCACATGGCGTACGGCCTGTACGACCAGGCGGCCGACCTCATCCGTATCGCCATCAGTCGCGAGCCCGCACGGCGCGATCTGAAGCTGAAACTTCTCGAGGTGTTCTTCGTCTGGGGCAACAAGGAACAGTTCCTGCAGACCGCCCGTGAGCTCGCCGAATCGCGCGCCGACGCTGCACCGGGCGAGTGGGAAAAGATCCTCATCATGGGCAAGCAGCTCGCCCCCGAGGATCCGCTGTTCTCCGGCGGCGGCGCGGTTACGGGTGCGGCCGCAGGCGGCGTGGACCTCGATCTCGAAGGCGGGCAGAGCCGTGTCGACTTCGACCTGCTCGGTGAGCCGGGGGGCGGCGAGTCTGCCGCGGGCGTCGACCTCGACATCGGGGCGGCAGTCGGCGAAGAGGCCCCCGAGTCTCCGAGCATCGTGACCGACCGCAACGCGGCGCTGCTCGAGACCACCTTCTCGAGCACGACCGGCACCACGCGAGAGATGACCGCGCGGGTGCGCCCGGATTCGGGCGGCTCGACGGCTGAAATGGAAGGCCCCACGGTGGAGCAGCCGGCGCTCTCCCAACAGAGCCAGCCGACCGTGCGCCAGAAAGTGGAGACGGCGCTGCGCAAGGGCGGCCTCGAGCAGACGGCCGAGCTTGCGGTCGACGATCTCGGTCTCGATGTGGGCGCCGTCGACACTGTGGATCAGCCCGGTCCCGCGGCCGCCGCGACCTCGACACCCGATGCGCCGACGCTGGTCGCGGGCCTCGATGAGCGCTCGCGCAAGCTGATGGAGACCGCCTCGCAGCGCGCCCTCAAGGAGGATACGGGAGTATCGACCGGCGCCTGGCAGTTCGATCAGAACGAGCTCGAGGCGGCGCTGACGCAGACGAGCATCGCGCTGCAGGACGTTTCGGCGACCGGACGTCTGGCTGCGCTCAAGGGCCACGAACTCGACGTCGATGTCGGCGACGCCACCGGCACGCACACCGCGACCTCACCCGATGTCGATCTCGATGTAGGAACGGCGACCGGCAGTCACGCCGCCAACGGCGCCGGCCTCGACCTCGACGTGGGGACAGCCACGGTGCCCGATGCCGCCTTTGCCGCCACGCAGAAGTTGTCCTCCGAGGATCTGGCGCTGCCCGATCTCGAGCCGGTCACCATGAGCGAGGTGGGCACCAAGCTCGACCTCGCGCGCGCCTACATGGACATGGGCGATCCGGACGGCGCGCGCAACATCCTCGAGGAAGTGCTCAACGAGGGCTCGGCCGCGCAGAAGCAGGAAGCGCAGCGCCTGATGGAGTCGCTCCCCGGCTGAGGTCACAGCGCGCTGCAGCGTCAGCAAGGCCACAGGCGCAGGCGTGGTGAGGATCGCCGTTGGCGTCGAATACGAAGGCACGGCCTACGCCGGCTGGCAGGCGCAGGCGTCGCTCCCGACGCTGCAGCGGATCATTGAGCGCGCGCTCGCAAGCGTCGCCGCGGAAGCAGTGACTCTCACCTGCGCGGGCAGGACCGACGCGGGCGTGCATGCCCTCGGGCAGGTGGCACATTTCGATACCCACGCACAGCGCAGCACCCGCGCCTGGGTGCTCGGCGCCAACAGCGCTCTGCCCGCCGACGTGAGCCTCTCCTGGGCGCTTCCGGTGCCGATGCACTTTCATGCGCGCTACTGCGCCGAGGCGCGCACCTATCGGTACGTCATCCTCAACCGCGTGGCCCGCGGGGCGCTGTGGGCATCGCGGGCCGCATGGGTCCATCGCCCTCTCGATCACCAGCGCATGGGCGAGGCGGCACGCTTGCTCCTCGGCGAGCATGACTTCAGCGCCTTTCGCTCGTCGGAGTGTCAGGCGAAGTCCCCGATCCGGCGCCTGGAGCGTGTCCGCGTCGAGCGCCAGGGCGACCACGTCGTGATCGAGGCGACCGCCAACGCCTTTCTGCACCACATGATGCGCAACATCGCGGGACTCCTTGTCACGATCGGCAAGGCCGAGCGCGATACCGGCTGGGCGCGCGAGGTGCTCGAGGGGCGCGATCGCACGCGGGGCGCCCCGACCGCGCCGGCCGCCGGACTGTACCTCCTCGCGGTACGCTACCCGCGCGCCTTCGGCCTCCCCGAGCGGCCGGCGGAGGTCTTTTCGCCCTGATCGGCTATGATCGTGCAGCCCCTGTGCTGCACGCGGACCGCCATGTCCTGGTTCGAGAAGATAATGCCCTCCCGCATCAAGACCGAGCGGCGCACGCGCTCGGTGCCCGAGGGCCTGTGGATCAAGTGCCCGGCCTGCGATGCGGTGCTGTATCGGGCCGAGCTGGAACGCAATCTCTACGTGTGCCCGAAATGCAGCCATCACATGCGCATGGGGGCGCGCGAGCGGCTGGAGCGCTTTCTCGATCCGGGTTCGGGCGAGGAGATCGGCGCGGGCATCGCGCCGGAGGACCCGCTCAAGTTCCGCGACAGCAAGCGCTACCGCGATCGGCTGGCGCAGGCGCAGAAGGCAACCGGCGAGAGCGATGCGCTCGTGGTGCTCGCGGGTGCGCTGCACGGGCTGCCGATCGTCGCCTGCGCCTTCGAGTTTCAATTCCTCGGCGGCTCGATGGGCTCGGTGGTGGGTGAGCGCTTCAAGCGCGGCATCGACTACGGCATCCAGGAGCGCCGCGCGCTCGTGTGCTTCTCCGCAAGCGGCGGGGCGCGTATGCAGGAGGCGCTGTACTCGCTGCTGCAGATGGCGAAGACCGCCGCGGCACTCTCCGGGCTGGCTCAGGCGCATCTGCCGTTCATCTCGGTGCTGACCGATCCGACCACCGGCGGAGTCTCGGCGAGCCTCGCGTTGCTCGGGGACCTGAACATCGCCGAGCCGCGCGCGCTCATCGGCTTTGCCGGCCCGCGTGTCATCCAACAGACGGTGCGCGAGACGCTGCCGGAGGGCTTCCAGCGCAGCGAGTTCCTGCTCGATCATGGCGCCATCGACATGATCATCGATCGCCGTGAGATGCGCGACCGGATCGCGGCGCTGCTGCGTCTGCTGCTGAAGCTCCCCGCCGCGGCCGCCTGAGGAGCGCGCCGCTCTCCAGTCAGCGCGCGACAACGACCCCATATGCGCACCCTCGCCGAGTGGCTCACGCTGCAGGAGTCGGTGCACCCCAAGAGCATCGACCTTGGGCTCGCGCGCCTCGGCACAGTGGCGCAGGCACTGGGCGTCAGCGCCGTGGAGTTTCCGGTCATCACGGTCGGCGGCACCAACGGCAAGGGTTCGATCGTGGCACATCTCGAGGCGCTGCTCGGCGGCCTCGGCGCCCGCACCGGCAGGTTCACCTCGCCGCACTTCCTGCGCTACAACGAGCGCATCCGCGTCGCCGGGCAGGAAGTGTCCGACGAGGAGCTGATCGCGGCATTTGAGCGCATCGAGGCGGCGCGCGGTGCCACGACGCTCACGTTCTTCGAATACAACACGCTCGCGGCGCTGCTGATCTTCGTGCGCCGGCGGGTGGATGTCGCGGTGCTCGAGGTGGGTCTGGGCGGGCGTCTCGATGCCACCAACCTGCTCGCAGCGGACGTCGCCGTGCTCGCCTCGGTAGGCTTCGACCATCGTGACTGGCTCGGCGATACTCTGGAGCAGATCGGGGCGGAGAAGGCGGGGATCTTCCGCCCCGCGCGGCCGGCGGTGCTCGGCACACCGCAGATGCCCGCGAGTGTCTTTCGCACGCTCGGCACGAGTGGCGCGCGCGCCGTGGTGGCCGAGCAGGACTTTCGCTGGGAGCTGTGCGGCACGCGCTGGAACTACCAGGGGCTCACCGCATCGCTGCAGGATCTGCCGCCATCGGCGCTCGCAGGTTCCATCCAGTATCGCAACGCCGCTACCGCGCTCGCTGCCCTGGAAGCGCTGCGTGCGGGGGGTGGGCAGGCGCGGGAGGCGGTGCGCAGCCTCAGCGCTCGACTCGCCCCGCTCGATCAGCACAGCGCCGCGGCGGCCCTCGCGCGCGTTGAGCTCGCCGGTCGCTTTCAGGTGGTGCCGGGCGAGGTGGAATGGATACTCGACATTGCGCACAACGAGCCGGCGGCGCGGGTGCTGGCGGCGGAACTGCGGGCGCGGTCGCTGCCGCAGCGCGCAGCCGCACCCGCTCGCACCATCGCGGTGATCGGCGTGCTCGCGGACAAGGACGCTGCCGCGATCGGCGCAGCGCTCACCGGTGCCGTCGATCACTGGATCGTGTGCGCGTTGCCGGGCCCGCGGGGCACGAGCGCCGCGCAGCTCGCTGCGCGCCTGGCGCTGCGCGACGGCACGTTCGAGCTCGCGGACTCGGTCGCGGCCGGTTGCGCACTGGCGCAGAGTGGCGCCCGTCCGGGAGACCGCGTCGTCGTGTGCGGCTCGGTGTACACGGTAGGGCCGGTGCTGCAGTGGCTTCGGATATACTAGCGGCCGAGCTGCTCGCCACGAGCGGCCGGTGACGGCGCACCGCGCACGGCGCTTGCATTGCGCGGTTTCGCCCCCATCGTGGGGTCAAGGTGAAAGAACGGCTGACGGGCGCGATCATCCTCGTGGCCCTGATCGTGTTGCTGGTACCCGAGCTGTTGACAGGGCCGATCCGGTCCACACCGCGGGCCGCGACCGTCGTGTCATCGGCAGAAGGAGCGCCTCTGCGCGCCTACACGATCAACCTGGCGGACGAAGCGCACACACACAGCGCCACGCACGACGCGAGCGGACCGCCGCAGCCAGCTCCGCTGCCGGCGCCCGCGCAGCCGATTGCGGCGGCCTCCACCGCCCAGGCCTCGATCAATCCTGCGCCACCTCTGGCACCCGCGCCCACCATGTCCGCGGCGCTGACTTCTTCCCGGGCTGCGCCGGCGAGCGCCGAGGCCGCCGCGGCGCCGCCCCTCGCCGCAGCCGGCACCGCGGAGGGCTTCATGGTGCAGCTCGGCAGCTTTGCGAGTCGTGCCAACGCGGAGCGCCTGGCGCGACAGGTGCGCACGCAGGGATTTCCAGCGAGCGTGTCGCAGGGCGCCAGTGGCCGGCGCTTGTACCGCGTGCGGGTCGGGCCGGCGCGCGACCATGCCGCGGCGAGCGCGCTCGCGCAGCAGCTGCGTACCGCCGGACACTCCGGTGCCATCGTGCCACGGTAAGTCGTGTGATCACGTGATGCGCTCCGCAGGCAGCCCGTCGGGTGCTCTTGTACAATCCGCGCCGCGCGGAATGGCCGCGGTTGTGAACGGCTGCGATGAACTCGACCGACTACGTGGTGCTTGCCGCCATTATCCTTTCTGCGATCATCGGGGCACTGCGTGGCTTTCTGCGCGAAGCGGTTGCGGTTGTCACCTGGGTGATCGCTCTGTTCCTCGCCTGGCACTTCTCCGACCTCCTCGAGCCGCACCTCGGCGGACTGCTGGCGGACTCGGAGGTGCGGCCGTGGGCGGCGCGCGTCATCATCGTCGCGCTGCTGCTGCTGCTCGGTTCGGGCCTCGGCGCGGCGCTCGGGCACTTCGTACGGCTGTCGATCTTCAGCGGTATGGATCGGCTGCTCGGGTTCGTTTTCGGCGTGCTGCGCGGCTTCGTACTGCTCGGCGTGTTCGTCATTCTCGGCCAGTTGCTGCGATTGCAGGGCGAGCATTGGTGGCGTCACTCGCTGCTCATTCCCTACGGGGAGTCCATCGCCAACGGCCTGCGGACGCTGGTCGGGGAGGCGCGCGTGTATCCCGCGGCGGACGAGCACCTGCGGATCTGAGGAGCTGAGCGTTCAAGGTATGTGCGGCGCCGTCGGCATCGTTGGCGTGAGCGCGGTCAACCAGCGCCTCTACGACGCGCTCACCGTGCTGCAGCACCGCGGCCAGGACGCGGCCGGTATCGCCACGTCCTCGGGCGCCGGCGAGCTGTGTGTGCGCAAGGGCAGCGGGCTGGTGCGCGACGTGTTCCAGCAGCACCACATGCTCGAGCTCAAAGGCAACGTGGGTCTCGGCCACGTGCGCTACCCGACGGCCGGCTGCGACAGCGCCTCCGAGGCACAGCCCTTCTACGTCAACGCACCCTACGGCATCTGCCTCGGCCACAACGGCAATCTCACCAACGCCGCCGAGCTCGCCGAGATCCTGATCCGTGAGGACCGGCGTCACCTCAACACCACCTCGGACTCGGAAGTGCTGCTCAACGTATTCGCTTCCGAGCTGCAGCGCGTCGGCACCGCGCGTATCACGCCGGCGGACGTATTCGCAGCGCTCAGTGCGCTGTACCGCCGCTGCCACGGCGGCTACGCGGTCGTCGCCATGATCATCGGCCACGGCATCCTCGGCTTTCGCGACCCGAACGGCATCCGCCCGCTGGTGCTCGGCGAGCGGCGCACGCCGCGTGGTACCGAGTGGATGCTGGCCTCCGAGAGCGTGGCCCTCGACTCGCTGTCGTTCCGCCTGGTGCGCGATGTCGCCCCGGGCGAAGCGGTGTTCATCGATGAGCAGGGTAGGCTCCACACCCAGCAGTGCGTGGCCGCCTCGCGACACACTCCGTGCATCTTCGAGTATGTGTACTTCGCGCGGCCCGACTCCAAGATCGACAACATTTCGGTGTACCGGGCACGCATGCGCATGGGTGACCGCCTGGCGGACAAGATCCTGCGCGAGCGACCGGTCCACGACATCGACGTGGTCATCCCGATCCCCGATACCAGCCGCACCAGCGCGCTGCAGCTCGCGCAGCGCCTCGGCCTGAAGTACCGCGAGGGCTTCACCAAGAACCGCTATATCGGCCGCACCTTCATCATGCCGGGGCAGGAGCAGCGCGAGAAATCCGTACGCCGCAAGCTGAACGCGATCGACTTCGAGTTCCGCGGCAAGACGGTACTGCTGGTCGACGACTCGATCGTGCGCGGCACGACCTCGGCGCAGATCATCGAGCTCGCCCGTGAGGCCGGCGCCCGCAAGGTGTATTTCGCCTCGGCGGCGCCGCCAGTGCGCTTCCCCAACGTCTACGGCATCGACATGCCGGCGGCGAGCGAGCTGGTCGCGAGCGGCCGCACCGTGGAAGAGGTGACGCGCCTCATCGGCGCCGATTGGCTCATCTACCAGGATCTCGAGGACCTGATCGCCGCCTGCAAGCACGAGGATGCGCGCATCGAGGAGTTCGATACCTCGTGCTTCTCCGGAGTCTACGTGACCGGCGACGTCACCCCCGAGTACCTCGAGCGGCTGCAGGTGGAGCGCTCGGACGCTGCCAAGCTCGCCCGCAGCGAGCACCACGGCAAGCTGAAGGTCGTGCGCGGGACTTGAAATACGATTTCCCGGCGACCCCGGTACACCACCCCAGGAAATCGCGCCCGCTGCGCCAAGTGAGCATCCATCGCCCGATAAGACGCGCGATTTCCCGGGGACCCCGGTGACTGCGGACACCCTCGACCCGCGTCGCGAGCTGCTGCTCACGCTGTTGCAGGCGGGGCTGCGCCGCGTGGACGGGCGGCGCTGCGTTCGCGAGGCGCTCGTCGGCGCACCGGTAGCCGCACCCGTCTGGGTGGCCGCCGTCGGCAAGGCGGCGGTCTCGATGGCGCTCGGCGCGCATGAGGCGCTCGGCACTGCAATCGAACGCACGCTCGTCATTACACGCGACGGCGAAGGCCTGCCCGAGCTCACCGCGCGCACCGCCGTCGAGGTGTACTTAAGCTCGCACCCAGTACCCGATGCGCGTTCGCTAGCTGCCGGGGAGCGGCTGCTCGCCTGGGTGGACGCGCTGCCGCCGCTCGCATGCCCGCTGTTCCTCATCTCGGGAGGCTCTTCGGCGCTGGTGGAGGTACTCGAGCCGCCCGCCACGCTGCACGATCTCGAGCAGCTCACGCGGCGAGCACTGGCGGCGGACATCGGCATCGGCGAGTTCAACGCGCGCCGCGCCGCGCTGTCGCGGATCAAGGGCGGACGGCTCGCGGCGCGGTTGCGCGGGCGCGCGGCGCGCGCGCTGTTCGTCTCGGACGTGCCGTACGATGACCCGCGGGTGATCGGCTCGGGTCTCATGGGGCCCGCCAGCCTCGGCGAGGACCACGTGGAGCGGACGGTCGTGGCGAGCGTCGATCACGCGGTGGCCGCGGTTGCCAGCCGCGCCCGCGAGCTCGGCCTCACGGTGCATGCACCGCCCGGACGCTTCGCCGACAATGCGACACGGCTGGCGGCGCGCTTCGCGCACGAGCTGCGGCTGTCGCCGGCGCAGCTGTGCGTGTGGGGCGGGGAATCGACCGTGCAGCTGCCCCCGCACCCCGGGCGCGGCGGCCGCAACCAACACCTGGCGCTCGCCGCCGCACGGTTGATCGCCGGCCACGCCGATCTGCTGCTGCTCGCCGCGGGCACCGACGGCTCGGATGGCGTGACTGCAGACGCCGGCGCGCTGGTCGACGCGGACACCTGCGCGCGCGTCGCGCTTGCCGAGCTCGACGCCGACCGCTGCCTCGAGCAGGCGGACTCCGCACGCGCGCTGGCCGCAAGCGGCGACCTCATTCACACCGGGCCGACCGGCACCAACGTCGGCGATCTGGTCTTGGGACTCAAGATGTCGGGCGATGAGGCGCAGCTTCTTGCGCAGCGTCATGGCGGCCGCGCGCAGCGCGTGCTGTAATTCGACCAATGCGCTTGCTGTTGATCGAAGAAGACGCGCAGCGCTGCGCGCACATTCACGAGCGGCTCGTCTCGTGGCGCCCGCACGCTCAGCTGGTGGTGCACAGACCGGTCTCGCAGGGCACACTCGCCCGCGAGTTCCTCGCGCAGGGGTTCGATGCGGTGCTGCTCGCGGATGAGTGGCCGGGGGGTCGCGGACTTGCGTGGGCGCGTGAGCTCGCGGGCCGCGCCGGCTTTGCCCCCATCGTGCTCCTGTGTCAGGGGTCGGATGCCGCCGTGGCGCGCGATGCGGCCGCGCTCGGCGCGTTCACCGTCAGCCACCAGGAGCTCGATTGCGAGGCGTTCGCGCACGTACTCGCCGCCGCGGAGCGCCGCCAGGCGCATGCCCGCGCCATCTGGCGCAGCAGCCACGCGGGCCGCGAGACGCAGCGCTTCGGCGATGCGTTCATCCGCGGCTATCGCTGCATCCGCCGCCTCTCGGCCGGCGTGAGCAGCGATCTGTACTTCGCCGAGAGCGAGCGCGTCGGGGCGCTGGTGGCGCTCAAGGTCGCCCGCGACCGCCAGGACGAAGAGCAGCCAGTCGACGCGTTCCGCCGCTTCCTCCAGGAGTACGAGATCGCCCAGCGCATCGACAGTCCGGCGGTGGTGCGTTTGTACGACCTCGGCGTGAGCGACGAGCATGCCTGGCTCGTCATGGAATACTTCGCGCTCGGCGATCTCAGACGCCGCATGCGCGGCGCTCCGCTTGCCCCGCGCGAGGCGCTGCGCCTCGGGGTGGCGATCGCGCGCGCGCTCGCCACGGTGCACGCTGCCGGTGTGCTGCACCGGGATCTCAAGCCCGGCAATGTCATGCTGCGCGCGGACGGCACCGTCGCGCTCATCGATTTCGGCCTGTCCAAGGATGCCGCGCTGGCGCTCGACGTCACCGATAGCGGCACCATCTTCGGCACACCGCATTACATGAGCCCCGAACAGGGGCACGCCGAGCCGCT
>Ga0187778_10000789_pt1 | contig 22622 bp, 20 predicted proteins | sample 1015_Q2_SP5_20_M_FD_132418 | JGI IMG/M metagenome (GOLD analysis project Ga0187778, IMG submission 132418) | Tropical peat soil microbial communities from peatlands in Department of Meta, Colombia - 1015_Q2_SP5_20_MG | ecosystem: Environmental > Terrestrial > Soil > Wetlands > Peat | place... | reverse complement strand
GCCGTGTGGATCGGAGCGCCGCTCTCCGCCGCCCCACAGGATGCACCAAATGGGCCAGGCGAACTGCCGACTTGGACGACCGGGGGCAAAGAGGCCGTGGGCACGGCCACTGCCCTGGGCTCGAGAGTGTGGTTCACGCTGCAGGGCGGAATTCTCACCGAGGTTTACTACCCGCGACTTGATACAGCGAACGTGCGAACGCTGGAATTTGCCGTCAGCGACGGACGGAAGGTTTGGATGGAGTCGAAGGACTTGGCGCATGCACTGGAGCGCGTGAGCGAGCACGCGCTTCTCTACCGGCAAACGAGCAGCGATCCCGCTGGGGAATTCAAGCTCACGAAGACGTATGTAACTGACCCGCAAAGCGATTCGCTGTTGATCGATGTGTCATTCAGCGGGCCGGCGGGCTACTCGGTCTACGTTTTGTTCGATCCGGCGCTGAAAAACAGCGGGTACGGGGACACGGGCTACTCGCAGGGGGAGGCGCTGGTCACGACGAAAGGCGACGTAGCCGCAGCGCTGATCAGCTCGCCGAGCTTCATAGAAGCGACAAGCGGATTTGTCGGGACGAGCGACGGGCGCACAGACCTGCTTTTGCACCACGCACTCTCGCGGAAGTATGCGAAGGCACAGAACGGGAACGTTTTGCAGGCGGCGAAACTGCCGACTGCGGCGCACGTTGTTTTTGCACTGGGGTTCGGTTCAAACGCTTCTTCGGCTATAGAGACAGCCAAGAAAAGTCTGGCCCGTCAGTTCACAGTGGTCAGTGCCGAGTATGTCGCGGGGTGGAAGGAATATCTGGCCGGACTGAGACGCGTAGATGCGCGCTATGAACGGATGTTTGAGCTCGCAGCTATGGTCCTGAAGGCGCATGAGGATAAGACCTTCCGTGGAGCGATGATCGCCTCGATGAGCATCCCTTGGGGATTTGCCGTGAAGGCCAGCGAGCCGAGCGTGGGCGGCTATCATCTGATCTGGGCGCGCGATTTGTACGAGGTTGCGACAGGGCTATTGGCCGCGGGTGACCGCGCAGCGGCCGAGCGCGCACTGAATTATCTGTTTACGGTGCAGCAGAAGCCGGACGGCGGGTACCCGCAGAACAGTTGGCTAGATGGGAAGCCCTATTGGACAGCCATCCAGATGGACGAAGTGTCCTATCCCATGATTCTCGCGTGGCAATTGGGCCGCACGGATCCGGAAACGTGGAGCAAGCACATTAGGCCGTCCGCGGAGTTCATCGTTGCGCGCGGACCCTCCACCGAGCAGGAACGCTGGGAAGAAGTGTCCGGCTACTCGCCCTCGACGATGGCCGCAGAGATTGCTGGGCTGGTGTGCGCGTCGGACATAGCCCGCAAGAATGGTGCGAATGACAACGCGGACCGTTACTTGCAGGTTGCGGACGATTGGTCAGCGAACCTTGAAAAATGGCTGGTGACGACGACCGGGCACCTGGAAAAGTCGGGAACGGGCCAGGGCTACTACATACGCATCAACAACAACACTGACCCGAATGATGGCGCGAAGATTGACGTGCGCAACGGGGGAGGAGTTTGGGATAAACGGGACGTCGTAGACGCGGGATTTCTGGAGCTGGTGCGCCTGGGAATCAGGCCGGCCGACGATCCGATCATCGCTCACTCCGTGCAGGTGATTGACTCGACGATCCGCATCGAAACTCCCAATGGGCCCAGCTTTCGACGATACAACCATGATGGTTACGGAGAGACGTACTTTGGTGGGCCATGGCTGGGCGAGGGAGTTGGACGAATATGGCCCATTTTTACGGGAGAGCGTGGAGAGTATGAAGTTGCAAGGGGCAAGGACCCCACGCCGTACCTGACGGCAATGCAGCGGTTCGCCAACGCGGGCGGCATGATTCCGGAACAGGTGTGGGACCAAGCGGACCCGACGGCGTCGCAATTTGTGTTTGGGTCAGGCACGGGGAGCGCCACTCCACTGGCTTGGAGCATGGCGCAGTTCCTCCGGCTGGTGGTCTGTGCGGAAGAGAAACGCATCGTAGAAAGACCGAGCGTGGTGGCGGAGCACTTCCTAAAAACTGAGAAGTGAACGGCGTGAGTTGCAGGTTGGTCCAGGGCCACTAGGACGCATTGGCCTGCGCCTTTTCTTCCGAGAGCTCATAAAACGGAGCGAGCTTGCCGTGGAGCGCAAGTTCTTCGGCGAGCAAATCGGCTACGTCTTCGATTCTTCGGAAAACCAAGGGATGGTTGGTGCGGGCATCCGTCAGAACAACGATGGTCGAAAATGTGGACTTGGGATGACGAACATGGGAATACCAGAAGCAAACGGAGATTTTCCCGGTTGATCCGGAGGAGCGCTCGATCGGGTAGGGAAGAGGCCTGTCTGCGAGCAAGAGATGGAACGATTTTCCATCCGAGCGGGAAATCATGGGCATCCCTTCGCACAGACGGCACAGCAAGGCTTGCTGCCCATGAAAGACACAATGCGGGCAGAGGTTGAAATTGCGATAAATGACTGCAGTATCCTGCAGACACCCCGTGGTCATAAAGCCCTCCGCTCAGGCGGAAATCAAATACCAGGCCACTGAACCGAACGTGCGTACTTGAGGGGCGAGGGGCTTGGGCGTCTACATAATTCGCTTTATTATTATGAAAGTCAAGTCCCTAATTATTGACCTGTGCAAAACCGTTATGTCTTCACAGTGTTAAGGGAAGAGAACTTGCAGGCATCCCGCAGGGCCGCATCCAGGACCGCCTCCGGGAAGCCAAGTTCTTCGAGGATCTGACGGTTGTGTTCGCCCAGGAGAGGCGGTGGCAAGCGGTAGAGGATGGGCTGAGTCTCCGAGCGAACAGGATTGGCGATGCTCCGGGCAATCTTTACAGTCGGATGTTCGATTTCGACGACCAAAGCACGCGAAAGCGTTTGTGAGTCGTTTAGGGCTTCCCCAACGGTTTGGATGGCGGCTGCGGGGATTTCTGCTGCGGCAAGCTTGGCCAGCCACGCGGAAGCAGGCAGGGTGTCAAACCGTTGCTGGAGAAGAGGAATGAGCGCGTCACGGTTCCGGATGCGGTCAGGGTTGGTAGCAAAACGAGGGTCAGCAGCAAGCTCATTTTCGGGGCTGAGGAGATCCAAAAGACGGCGCCACTGGTCTTGCGTGCCGACTCCCAGGACAAAACAGCGCATGTCGCTACCGCGGAACATTTGGTAGGGAACGATATTCGGGTGGGAATTGCCCCAGCGCTGGGGAGAGACCCCGGCGTTCAGATAGCTGCTGCCGACATTGGCCAGCCAGGTCAATTGGGAGTCGAAGAGAGCCAAATCGAGGAAGTTGCCCTTGCCCGTGCGTTCGCGGGAGAAAAGAGAAGCGAGCACGCCCATAGTGGCGTACATGCCCGTAGTCATGTCGGCAAGGGCGATGGGAAAGCGCATGGGACCGCCGTTGGGCTCACCGGTGAAGCTCATGACGCCGGCTTCGGCTTGCGCCAGTATGTCGTACCCTGGCTTACCCGCCTTGGGCCCCGTAAATCCATAACCGGTGATGGCGCAATAGATCAGGCGGGGATGCTTGGCGCGCAAAGAGATGGGATCGATGCCGCGTCGCTGGAGAGAGGCGAGGGAGGGCTGATTGCACAGGAAGACGTCGGCTCTCGCGAGAAGGCGGTGGAGAATTTCATTGCCGGTGGGATGGTCGTAGTCGAGAGTGATCGAACGTTTGTTGCGGTTGGTCGCGAGGAAGTAAGCTGATTCCGTGCCGACAAATGGCGGACCCCAAGTACGGGACTGGTCGCCGACGCCGGGGCGCTCGACCTTGATGACGTCAGCGCCAAAATCGCCCAAGAGCATGCTGCAGTACGGGCCTGCCAGAGCTTCGGTTAATTCGACGACACGAATACCTTCGAGAAAAGCGGACATGAGTGAGGATTATAGCGAACCAGAAGGCGTGCAACCGATGGAATCAAGCAGAAACTTGACGCGCGAGTTTTCTTGCTTGAGGGGCGCGGTTCTCGCAGAATAGTAAGTTTAAAGCAGGCCAAACAGACGGGAAAGCAGGCTAGAGAAAGGCGCAAGGCAGTAACTGAAGACCCATGGCCAATTTGGCTCATCCCCCGAAACGATTTGTGGCGTACTTCTCTATGGAAATCGCGCTGGAGAACGCCATGCCGAGCTACAGTGGCGGCCTGGGCGTCCTTGCGGGTGACACTATTCGTGCCGCAGCGGATATTCGATTGCCGATGGTGGCGGTATCGCTGCTGTACAGGAAGGGCTATTTCCACCAAGTTCTCTCGGAAGACGGCAGTCAGACCGAAGAACCCGTGGAATGGGAAGTCGAGAAGTTTCTCCAGGAGGAGGCGCCGCGGGTAGCGGTCACGCTGGAGGGCCGGCGGGTGGAACTGCGCGCATGGCGTTATACGGTGAAGGGCGTGCGCGGGTACGAAGTGCCCGTGTACTTCCTGGATGCCGACCTACCGGACAATGATCCGCGGGACCGCGAGCTAACAGGGTCGCTGTATGGAGGCGATCCGTACTACCGGTTGTCGCAGGAGGTGTTGCTAGGGATAGGTGGAGTGCGGATGTTGCGGGAGCTTGGGCATACCGAGCTGATGCGGTACCACATGAATGAGGGCCATGCGGCGTTGCTCACGATGGAATTGTTGGGCGAAGAGTCGCGCCGGATGGGGCGAACTTCAGTCAAGGGCGAGGATATCGAGAAGGTGCGCAGCAAGTGCGTGTTCACGACGCACACGCCCGTGCCCGCTGGACACGATAAATTTCCACTGGAATACCTGACGCGGCTGTTCCCTGACCGGTCGCGCTTCTTCGACGTGCAAGATGCTTCGTCTGCGGACCTGATCAAGAGCATCCTGCAGGCGGAACAGGATTTCCCGGACCTGGCCGAGGCTGCGCGGCGCGGGGCTTCCGTCAACATGACCTATTTGGCGCTGAGCCTGAGCAATTACGTGAATGGCGTGGCGAAATTGCACGGGGAAGTTTCGCGGAAGATGTTCCCGAACGTGCCGATTGAAGCCATTACGAATGGCGTGCATGCAGCGACGTGGACGGCGCCGGCGTTCCGCGATTTGTTCGACCGGTACATTCCTTCGTGGCGCGAGGACAACTACAGTTTGCGGGGGGCGCTGGGGCTTCCACCGGAAGAGGTTTGGTCATCGCACCTACTCGCAAAGCACGACCTGTTCGAAGCGGTGCGGAAGAAGACCGGGCTGAAGCTGGACCCGGAAGTGTTCACAATCGGATTTGCGCGCCGCGCAACTGGCTACAAGCGCGCCGACTTGATCCTGCGGGATCCGGATCGCTTGCGGCAAATTGCGAAAAACGCGGGTGCTTTCCAGATTGTGTTTGCGGGGAAAGCCCATCCGCGCGACGCCGGGGGAAAAGAGATCATCAAGCGCATCTTCAAGGCAAAGAAAGCGCTGAAGAAAAATGTGTCGATTGTATTTCTGGACGATTACAACCTGGACCTAGGCGGCAAACTGACTTCCGGCGGCGATTTGTGGCTCAACACGCCGCAATATCCGTTGGAAGCTTCCGGGACGAGTGGAATGAAGGCGGCGTTGAATGGAGTGCCGAGCTTGAGCATCCTCGACGGGTGGTGGGTGGAGGGGTGCATCGAAGGCGTGACGGGATGGTCGATCGGAGAGTCTCACCGGCGGGAACCTGAGCCAGACCTAGCCGCCGACAATGCCTCGGATGCGGAGAGTCTCTACTCGAAGTTGGAGAGCGTGATCCTGCCGATGTTCTACGAGGACCGCAACCGATACCTTTCGGTCATGCAGCACGCCATCGCGATGAACGGCTCGTTCTTCAATACGCAGCGCATGGTACAGCAGTACATTACCGACGCTTACCTGCGCTAGCACGGCGCGTGGGGCTTTTCTCCTCAGGGCGAACTTCAAATAGCATCACTTTTCGCGGAAGAAGGCGGAAGCCCGCCTTGCGGTAAAAAATTTCCGCGGCTTTGTTGTGATGCTGCACCTGAAGTCCGACAGCGCGAATGCCGCGCTCGCGGCAAAAATCCTCGATTTCATAGAGTGCGAGCGACCCGACGCCACGATTGCGGAAACGCTTCTCCACATACAAATCGGTGAGCATGCCCTCCACGCCGCCGTATTCGAGATCGAAGTTGTAGGTGACAATGGCGTAGCCGACCGCTTTGTGATGCGTCTCCATGAGCCACGCCTGGCCTTGGGAGAGGTTGCGCAGGAGCGTGTCCAGACCGCGGCTGAGCGAAGCGAGGCTGTAAGGGATCTTGTCGAAGCGGTAGTAGGCTACGACGAGCCTCAACAGGGTCTTGTGATCCTTGGGGCCACACGGTCGGAAGGAAACAAGCATAGGACCTCGCATTGGAAATATCGTACTGCAGGTGGGAGTGTGCTGAAAGATGTAATCGGATTGGAAGAGAGCGCGGGCGCTCGGTTGAGATCGTTCGCACCGCCAAAGGCGCGGCCCTCCGGATGACAATACACTTTTGGTGGTGGCAATGGATAAGGCCACGACAGAAAAGACAAAGCTATCGGATACGGTTTTTATAGAGGGCCATGCCGACGGCAGCATCCATTCCGATTCTCTCGAGGGCGCGAATTTCATGAGCAGATGAAATGCCGCCGGCGGCGACGATAGGAAGCCGCGTGGCTTCGCGCAAGGAGCGAAACCAGTTGATATTTGCGCCGCGCATCGTGCCTTCACGATCCACATCCGTGCACAGAAATCCGGCGCAGTAAGGTTCCAGCGCAGTCATCACTTCTATGGGGTCCGCGGCGAGAGCAGTGCGCCAGCCGTGAATGACGATGCGGCCTTTTGCAGTATCGAGCGCGATAAGGACGTGTTTCTTGCCGATACACGAGGCGAGCTTCTTGAGAAAGGGAAGATTCGGACTGCTGTGCCGAAACGCGGCGCTGCCGATGATGACCTGCTTGGCGCCGAGTTGGACGAGAGCTTGAGCTCGGCGAACGGTGCGAATGCCACCGCCCACGCGGACTTTCATGTTGAATTTTTGATGCGCTTCCACGCAGAGTTGTAGAACGAGACGATTGTTGTGCCCCTTACGCATCGCGGCATCGAGATCAATCAGATGCAGCCATTCGTACATTGAGAAGCGGTCAAGCAAGCCAAGCACATCGGTGACGGCAAGTTCAGGTTTGCGGCCGTGAATCAGCTGGACGGCTTGGCCACGCTGCAAATCGATGCAGGGAATCAGCACGGCAGCCTCACGGCGACGCCATGGGACTGAAGGAAGGATTTCAGCGCACGAATCGATTGGACCTGGTCGTGAAAGATGGAAGCGGCGAGGGCCGCGTCGGCTGCGCCATAGGTGAAGACCTCCAGGAAATGCTGTGGTGCTTTTGCGCCCCCGGAAGCGATGACCGGAACGCTGACGGCGCGGCTAATGGCCGCGGTGAGCAGGAGATCGAAACCGGATTGCGTGCCATCGCGGTCCACGGAGGTGAGAAGGATTTCTCCTGCACCCGACTCTACGCCGCGGCGCGCCCAGTCCAAGGCATTCCAGGTCGTGGCCGTGCGCCCACCGCGAACGCGGACCTTCCAAGAATTGTGTTCGTGCTTAGCATCAATGGCGAGAACGACTGCCTGCGCGCCAAATTCGCGGGAGAGTTCGCAGATGAGTTCGGGCCGTGCGACTGCGGCCGTGTTGACGGTGATTTTGTCGGCGCCGGCACGCACGACCGCGCGAGCATCATCGAGCGAGCGGATGCCGCCTCCTGCGGTGAGAGGAATGCTGAGCTGTTCGGCGACGCGGCGGATGGTCTCGAGAAAGGTGGGCCGATTGTCCCGGGCCGCAGCGATGTCGAGAACAACCAACTCGTCCGCACCTTCGCAGTTGTAGCGTGCCGCGAGCTCGACCGGATCGCCAGCGTCGCGCAAGCCTTCGAAATGCACGCCTTTGACCGCACGCGCGCCGTCCGTATCGAGGCAAGGAAGGATGCGCCGCGCGAGACTCATGCGGCGAGCCTCAGAAAGTTCTCAAGCAACTTTGCGCCGGAAGAGCCGCTCTTTTCCGGATGGAACTGGACGCCAAAGACGCGACCGTTTTCGAGGACGGCGGCGAAATCGCGGCCATGTGCGCAGACGGCCGCAGTCTCCGCGCCGGATGCGGGCGCCGCATAGGAATGCGCGAAATAGAAATAAGCATCCGGAGAAATTCCGCCGAGCAAATGGCTGGAGCCCACGGCGCGAATTTGGTTCCAGCCCATGTGCGGCAGTTTGACGGTTTGAGCAAGCAGACTCACGCGTCCCTGGAAATAACCGAGGCCGGGGAGTTCGGGCGCCTCTTCGCTGCTCTGAAAGAGAGCTTGCAAGCCGAGGCAGATTCCGAGGAAAGGAACGCCGCGAGCGAATGCATCGAGAAGCGGCCGGCGCAGGCCGTGAGCATCCAGCGAGGTGAGCAAAGCGGCACAATGACCCACGCCGGGAAGAACCAAGGAGGTTGCTTTGGCGATTTCTTCAGGGCGATTGGTGGGGCAAACTTCGGCGCCAAGGCGACGCAGTGCGCGCTCGACGGAGGTGACGTTCCCCGCGCCGTAATCAATGAGCGTGACGATCACAGGAGTTCCTTGGTGCTGGGTAGGACGTTGCGGAGGCGGTTGTCGCGAGCCACGGCAAAGCGCAAGGCGCGAGCGAAGGCTTTGAACAACGCTTCGACTTGGTGGTGCGAAGAACGGCCGTAGACGACGCGCAGGTGCACGTTGGCGCGAGCGGCTTGCGCGAAACCCTGGAAGAAATCTTCGACAAGTTCGGTTTGGAAGTCACCCACCTTGGAGGCGGAAAATTTCGCGTGGATGATGCAAAAGGCGCGGCCGCCGAGGTCAACGGCAGCGGCAGCGAGAGTTTCGTCCATGGGCATCAGGAAGTAGCCGGCGCGGAGAATGCCGCGCTTGTTGCCGAGTGCCGCGTTGAGAGCTTCGCCGAGAGCGATGCCGACATCTTCGACGGTGTGATGCTGGTCAACGTCCAAATCGCCCTTGGCCTTGAGGCGGAGATCGAAGCCGCCGTGGCGCGTGACGAGGTCCAGCATGTGATCGAAAAAGCGAATGCCAGTGGAAATTTCGGATTTGCCGCGGCCATCCAGATTCAGGCGCAGGTTGATTTGCGTTTCTTTGGTTTTGCGGTGGATGTGCGCGGTTCTGTGCATGCGTGCTCCTAGCGGCCGGAGCCAAGTAGCTGCAGGAGTTTCTTGAGTTCGAACTGCGTGCCAATGGTAATGCGAGCGAAGCCAGGGCCGAGGTCTTTGCTGCGTTCGCGAACCAAAATGTTGTTGCGGGCAAGTTTTCGGAAAAACGCGGGTCCGCGTTTGCCAAAGTCGGCAAGCAGGAAATTGGCGGTGCTTGGATAGACGCGCACTCCGGACTTCCCAAGTTCGCGGGAAAACCAAGCGCGCAGACGCTTCACGTTGCGCACATAGCGGGCGATAGTTTTGCGCTCTTCGGCCGCGGCCACGCCCGCGGCCAGCGCCGCGATGTTGATGGGGTAAGGGGGCATGGCGCGGCGAACGAATGCAAGCGAATCTCGTCGGCCAATTACGGCACCGAGGCGCAGCCCTGCCAAACCTTCGGCTTTCGAAAACGTGCGCGCGACGAAGAGGTGAGGATAGCGGTGAATCCAGGGTACAGCGCTTACGGGGGAAAACTCTGCGTAGGCTTCGTCCAGAACCACAACCGTGTGTGTGGCGGCGCGAAGAAGTTTTCGGATCGAGGCGCGGTCCACTTGTGTGCCTGTGGGATTGTTGGGATTCGCGAGGAAGAACACGCGCGGTTTCTTCTGGAGGGCAATGAGTGCGGCTTCGAGGGGGAATGCCATATTCACGCCGTAGCGCAAAGCGTGAATTCGGGCGCCGGCAATCTCTGCATAGTAGCGGTACATGGGGAAAGTGGGCTCGCAGATGAGGATGGTGGAGCGCGGCTCAACGAAGGTGTCGAAGAACACGCGCAAGGCGTCGTCGCCTCCGTTGGTCAAAAGCAGTTCTTCAGGGCGAACGTGGAAATAGCGAGCGAGCTTGCGTGTCGAGGCCTCGTATTCCGGATAGGTAGCGATTTCTTTTGCCGTGAGGCGGGCGAGAGCTCTTCTTGCTGCCGCGCTGCAGCCAGAAGTGTTTTCGTTGAAGTCGAGGCGAATCTTTCCGCGACGGCCCTCGGCGGGGGCCTCGTAGGTCTGGCGCGCGAGAATCGCTTCCCGAACTGGCAGGCGCACCTTCATTTCCGCACCTCGACGGCGTTGGCGTGGGCGAGGAGGCCTTCGGCGCGGGCCAGCATTTGGACGTCACTTGCGAGGCGACGATAGCCCACACGATCGATCGTCTGCACGCTAATCTGTTTCACAAAATCAGAAATGGAGAGGCCGCCGCGGCGCCTTGCCCAACCACCAGTCGGCAGAACGTGATTGCTGCCGGAGGCATAGTCGCCAAACGGTTGCGCGCTGAGCGGGCCAAGAAAAATGGTGCCGGAAGAGCGAATTTTCTTCAAAAGCGAAGGTGCGCCCACCGGCAGAGACAGGTGTTCCGGCGCAAAGCGATTCACAAAGTCGAGGGCTTGTTCCCAAGTGCGCGCCAACAAGATGGCGCCGGTTGTTCGACAGGAAGCGTGCGCCGGATTGTTGCGAGGAAGAAGATTCAATTGTGCGGCGACCTCCTGTTTCACTTTTTGCGCGAGTTGCGGCGACGAAGTCACGAGATAACTTCCCGCGTCCGGGGCGTGTTCGGCCTGGGCCAACAAATCGGAGGTTATCCAGGACGGATTCCCGCGCCGGGCAAGAACAATCGCTTCGGTCGGACCTGCAGGAAGATCGATGGCGCAATCCGAGCTGACAATTTGCTTTGCGGCTGTGACGAAACGATTGCCTGGCCCAAAGATTTTCTCGACCGGCGCGATTCGCTTCGTGCCATAGGCTAACGCAGCGATCGCTTGCGCACCTCCGATTCGCGCTAGATGAGTTACCCCAAGTAAATCGGCGGCGGCAAGAAGTTCGTCATTGGCTCCAGGGCAGACGGCAACGATACGGCGGACGCCAGCCACTTGCGCGGGCACGACGGTCATCACCAGAGTCGAGAACAGCGCAAAGCGCCCGCCGGGAATATAACACCCAATCGAATCGATTGGCCGAATGAGTTGGGCAACCGTGACTCCGGGCTCCACGGTGAGAGACCACTCGCGAGGCATCTGTTTTTCGGCCACGCGGCGCGCATTCGCAGCGGCATGAGCGACGGCGCGGAGAAACTCTCGCGGCACACGCTGGCGAGCCGCGGCCATCTCAGTGCGGGAGACCCAAAGTCCCTTTTGTCTCAAGTTCACTCCATCGAGTTTGATGGACCAAGCGTCCAGAGAAGCGTCGCCTCGTCGTCTCACGTCGGCGACAATGCGGGTGGAAGCGCGATATGCGGCGCGATCCTGGCCTTCGCGAAGACGAATCAGGCGGGCTTCGGTTGCAGCGGTGAGATCCAGGATGCGCATCAGAGCACGATCTTGTTCAAGGGATATTCGACGATGCCTTGGGCCTTTGCCGCCTTTAGACGCGGAAGAATCTGGCGAACCACAGCTTCTTCGACGATGGTGTTCACGGCAACCCAGTCCGAATCGCTGAGCTCGGAGATCGTCGGATTCTTCAACGCTGGCAGGACGGAAAGCACGGCCGCGAGGTCATCGCGCCGGACGTTTAACATCAGGCCGACACGCGTGGTGGCGGCAATCGCTCCTTGCAGCATCAAGACAAGATTTTCAGCCTTTTCCCGCTTGACGGGGTCTGCGGCGGAAGCACGGTTCATGATAAAGACGGTCGAAGATTCGAGCACGGTGTCCAGGATGCGAAGGCGGTTCGCGCGTAGAGAGGAGCCTGTCTCCGTGACTTCGACGATGGCATCGGCAAGCTGCGGCACTTTCACTTCCGTAGCGCCCCAGGAAAACTCCACTCGGGCCTTGACCCCATGTTTTGCCAGGTACTTCTCGGTGATGCCGACGACTTCCGTGGCGATGACCTTGCCTTCCAGGTCGCGAGGTTCTCGAATTGAGGAAGCTTCTGGTACGGCGAGCACCCACTTGACGCGGGCGAGTCTCTGCTTGGCGTAGACCAACTCGGCAAGTTCGAGCACGTCGGCGTGGGTCTCCTCGACCCAATCATGCCCGGTGATTCCTGCGTCGAGAGCGCCGGTCTCCACGTAGCGCGCCATCTCCTGAGCGCGGACCAGAAGACAATCCACCTCCGGGTCGTCGATCGCCGGGACGTAACTGCGCGAACTCAGGGTTACTTTCCAACCCGCACGGGCAAGAAGGTCGAGAGTCGCTTCCTGGAGGCTGCCTTTTGGGATTCCCAGCTTCAGCAAACTCATCGCGCCCCCTGTTCGCCGTAGACTTCGCCGGGCATGAAGGTACGCTCGGCGATCACGCGGGCGCCCAAGTCCGAATCGAGTTGCTTGAAGAAGCAGCTCCGGTAGCCCTCGTGGCAGACGCCCGGGCCCACGGGCTCAACGAGGAAAAGCAGGGCGTCGGCATCGCAATCCAGGCGGACTTCGCGCACCCGCAGGACATGACCGCTGCTCTCGCCCTTCTTCCAGAGGCGATTGCGCGACCGGGAGAAGAAGTGAACTTCGCCAGTGCGCTGGGTCTGCGCCAAGGCGTCAGGATTCAAGTAGCCGAGCATCAGGACCTCGCCGGTGCGATGGTCCTGAACGATCCCGGGAACAAGTCCCCCAAGTTTTTCGAAAGCGAGTTCCACGACGGCCTCCCCAAAAAGAAAAAACCCGCTGAGCGATGCGCGCCAGCGGGCTGATCAGAGCTTGATTTCAAATAAGCGCTAGACAGAGCTCGACGGGCGCGACAGAGAGCCGTGATGGTGATGGTGTCGATGCGCCCGAAGAGTCATACGAAGGCAAAATACACCAGAGGAGAAGCGAACAGCCAATGGAAAGTTTGTCGCGGGAGAATCGAAATATTGGATATTAGACTTGACGGATGGAGCCCGGAGGAGCGCCACCGCTATAGTTCATGGTCATCTTGAGAAGGACGGCAACCCCAAATCGGCCGTTGGGCAGATTCTCGACGCGCACGACCTCGGCCACATACTCGCAATTCATGGGATCGTTGACAGAAGAGAAGGGGAAGGTCACGAACAGGCGCATGCCTTTGTAGTAGTTGGAACGTCTAGTCTGAAAGTAAATTCCTTCTTTTGAAGCATTTACGCTGACCGGGAGATCTTCAAAGTGCTCGTCACGCGGCTCGGAGGGACGAACCCGCAGCGGTTTGACGATCTTGGCTCGACGACTCCGCCGTTTGTCCTTGTACTGGATTTCGGTCGGTTCAGGCATAAGTTGTCTGGCTGGGCGGCAATTTCTATGATTGCGGCGTGTAAATGAAACGTCAAGGTAGTGCGCCGAATCTGATACTGGCAGAAGAGGAATTGGCGTGCAGGCTGCGGAGAACAAATGGGCGAGAAAGAACGAAAGAGCGAGAGCGAGTGGAAGAATCTGCTGACCCCGAATCAGTTCTACGTCACAAGGCAAAAGGGAACGGAACCCCCATTTACGGGTGAGTACGAATCTACGGATACACCTGGCAGCTATAAGTGCGTGTGCTGCGGTCAGACGCTATTTCGCTCGGAGACGAAGTTTCATTCCGGGTGCGGGTGGCCGAGCTTCTACGACGCCCAGAACCCCGAGGTGATCTCCACGGAAGAAGATCGCTCCCATGGGATGGTCCGGACAGAAGTGAAGTGCAGTAATTGCGACGCGCACCTGGGCCACGTGTTTGAGGACGGGCCAAATCCGACCGGGCTGCGTTACTGCATCAATTCCGTGGCGTTGAAACTGGATGAAGATTGAGGCGGGTCGAGGTGACCCGCTGCAGAAGGAATCTCAGGTTTTCGCGTTGTGAGCGTCAGGCGGCAGGGCGGCTACAGGCCACCATCTCTGCGACCGGATCGCTTTCTTTCATCCAGGCGGCCACGAGCAGGACCTTGTGGCCCGAGGGATAGCGAAACACATAGTAGACGTTGGATTCGCCATCAATTTCATAAAAGCCCGGCCGGCGCACGTCAGGCCTGCCCGTGTAGCCCGCATTCAGAAGGACACGGAGTTCCGCCAGTTGCTCCGGAGTGTGTGTCCGGAGGTCCTCAAGCACAGGCGGCATTTTTTCCAGGTTCAACATAATCGCGTCCTTTGTCGCCACGAGAAGCATGTTCAATCTTCATATATAAAGACGCAAAAACACGGAAAATGTTTCACGAAACCGAAAACAGGGTGCTTGGGGGCAGAGTCGCAGCAGAGATCGGGCCCCAGAGAATTACCAGTAGACAACTGACCAGGTTTTTACTATTTTGCGGGTGTGGACAGCCTCGATTAGGAGAGCCACTTGTTGTTACCCGGTATCAGGCCTTTTCCTCTCAGCGCAGGAGTACTTTTATTGGGGGCTTTATTGACCGCTGTGCCCTCAGCCTCACAGCAAACCTCCCCTGGCGCTTCCCATATACCGGCAGAGAATCAATTTGGCGGATGGAAGTTTTTGAGTTCGGCCGATGGCCGCTCACCGAAGCCAGTGTTCTCTGCCCCCAGCTACATGCGCGGTTACAGTTTTGTACGTCCCGTGAAATCGGCGCCAGCGTTCCTGAAGCCAGTTCCGGCGTGGTCCCCAGGAATGATCGAGAGGATGGAGGGGGCATTTTCCTGTAACGACACGCCGTTCGTTGACCAGGTGCGTTTGCCAGTCGCGACACTTTGGCGAGGGCGTCTGAAGCTCACAGGATTTGAAAGCGACGTGACAACAGCAAACTTCGTTCTCGGCCTGCCGGGAGCGGGAACTTTGCCTAACCTGAGCCTGATGGGCTCCGGGCACTTGGCGGTTCACGCGCCGCCATCCGACCAGTTGGTCGGCATGCATGTGACGTTTTACATGCGTGGCGGGGAGACGGACGCGCAGGACAGCAGCGGGCTCCGAGGCATGCAGTATCTTGCACGAACCGGCCGCGAGTTCTTGCGGGCATTTTTGGATCGTTGAGTTTGTTTGCGCGGAAAGAATTTCCTTAGTAAATTATTGGAGGATTGGGGTTACTATTTTGTACGCCACATGCGCATGGTTAGGACTGTTGCGATATTGGCGATTCCAGGCCGTTCCATCACTGAGGTATACACCGTGGCCAAATCACCAAAGAAGCCCACTCGAAAGACCGTTCGGGACGAAAAGTCCGAATTCGGCAAAGATCGGCGCCGGCGTCACCATCACTATCTGGTCAGCGTGAATTACGCGGACGGAGAGACATTCGGACGCGTGTACACGGACAAAGAAAAGGCGACCCGCTTCGCGGAGAGGCAGAGGCGGTCGCCGATCGTCAAGTCCGCGCGTGTAACACAAGTCTCCTGAAGGTAGTGCCGGAATCAGCTCGCAAATGCGATGCAGTTTTGTGTTTGGTGTGCGGGCGTGCTATAAAAGATATGCTCGAAGCGGCCTTAGTATAATGGTAGTACGGAACCTTGCCAAGGTTCAGGCGTGAGTTCGATTCTCATAGGCCGCTCCATTAAATCAATCACTTACCGAAGCTGACCTGTTGAGCGTGGGAACAAATGGGAACAACTTCTGTTTCCAGGGTTGGTCGGATCATCTCAACAACCTTCAAATGCGCTGCCCGCTTTGCGGGCGTGAGGGCTTGGGCGTAGACGTCCAGTGTTAGTCTGCTGTTCGCGTGGCGCATCAGTTCCTGAACCGTCTTGACATCCTCACCGATGCCCTTTAGAAGCGTTGCAAACGTCCTACGGAACGAGTGCCAGCCGATTTGCTTTGTGATGCCCACGCGTTTTGCTGCGGGCTGCACGTAGCATCTAAGCAGCGTTTCCGGCCAGTACGGTTGTATGCCGCGCATCTTCGGGCTGGCGAAGACCCAATCTTCCGGCTGACGGTACCACGTCTGCCCTCTCCAATATTGCAGAACAGCAGCCAAGGCACCATCCATCGGGACTGGTTTCTGCGACGCTTCCGTCTTCATTTCGCCAACGTACTGATGGACAACGGCACGGCTGAGAGTGATGGCCCGGGAGCTGAAGTCCACGTCAGACCACTTCAACCCCAACGCCTCAGAGATTCGCAGCCCTGTTGCCGCAGTCAAAAAGACCACAGCGCGGGCAGGATTCTGAAGTTCGGCTAGAAGCTTCTTGAGCTCCTCGGCATCCAGAATGTCAGGCGTCTTCGTCCGCTTCGCACTCTGACGCACGAGGCTGATGGGATTCCTCATCAGCCATTCTTGTCGGCAGGCATGCGCGAAGAGTGAGTGCATGACGTTTCTGACCTTGGCCTTTGTCGCATTTGCCAGCGGAACCCCGCGGAGCCAGCTCTCTACCTGGACTGTTCGAACGTCGGAAAGCCTGTATTCGCCCCACTGGGGAACCACCCAAACATTCAGCGAGGTTTCCACAGTTCGTTGAGTTGAATGGGCTTTGCTGGGCAGTTCGTTATCTGTGTAGTGCTTGACCAATTGTCGTACAGTCACCGGCACTGCGGGGTTGCCCGCGCTTGCGTTAGTGCGGAGTGGTTCAGCAGCCTTATGAGCAGCTGATCTTGTCGGGTACTCCTCGACACTGCCCAAGATCACCTTGCGATTGATCCTGCCGGCTGGCGTGTCTTCCCGCCAGCGAAAAACCCATACTGCGGGTCCGGCTCTCCGCCTCTCCTTGAACAGACCTCCTAATTGATACCGTTGACGTGTGAATCTCACGGAATCTCCTCCTGGGCGAGATCCACGCGGTCAGCGGGTTGGCAATTTGAATTTAATCGAGAGCGCAGCCACATGTCTAGTTCCGATCCACGGAAATACCAGTGACCTCCAATTTGGTATCCGGGGACGCTCCGTTGACGAGCGTAACGCTGCAAAGTCTTGACATGAATGTTTCCGAGTAAGCGCGCTGCCTCGCTGCTGTCGATCAATGGTTCGAAGCCTTGATTTGACTCTTGGGGGCCATCGCGTACAACCATCGCTGAACAGACTGCAACGTTTCCATTCCTTGCTCCCGAGGCCGCATGAGTTCGCACGTCATGCAGCGGATCGCCCTGGCTGGCTTGCGAATGATCATGAGTGATCAAGTGCTGCTGTGAGGGGGTGTTGGCGTCCTGGAGGGAGTCTCGATTCGAGTGAGCATCCATTGCTACTCGCGTGGCACGTCGTCGCTTTGACAGCAGTCCTTCGCGGTGGCTGGGTTCATTGCATGGTATTTGGCGTGCGGTAGTGCTTTCAATGCCGACAAACTGGCCTGATGCAATTGTGGCTTGGCGGGACAATTCTGTACTCACGGGTTTTCTCCTGGCGTTGACAGAGACAAATCGTCCCCGCCATGCGAGTTTCACAGTAGAGACAGCCATCCAGACAGTCCAATACTTTGACGACAGCTGCCTATAGGCACGGTGTATTCGTCCTGGGCAATCCTACCTGCTGATTTGTTTTCGATTCTGGCGAGCAATTCCTGCGCAGCTCTGCTGGCGACGGAGCGAGGAAGGCTGCGTGATAAACCTGGGCGGTAGCGACCCCGACACCCGTGGCGCTGGGCGGCTGCCAAGCCGCTCAAAGAGGGGTCGCTACCGCCCAAAAAACGGTTTTCTCCTCCCTCTTTTCCTCCGCTCCGTCGCCGAGTATCTCCATCCTGTCTTGCATATTCTGGTGGCAAGCAACGGAAACCTCGTCAGAATTCCACCTAGAAAACTACTTTGGGACGCCTCTGCGTTCCTGGAGGCCGTCCTTTGCGCTGTTCGCCTTTGCCCTGGTTGCCTTCGGAATTCGTTATGACCATTTACCTTCCTCTTATAGCCGCCGGAGATCTGAACGGACCCGCTCCCGGAAACCTGGGGCACGGAACGGTTCAAAGTTGATTCCAGCGAGGTTTCCGTTACATTTACGTGCGGATAGGGAGACACTTGGGCAAGGGCCCACAAAGACGCCATCGAAACCCAACACCTTTTGGTTTGGCAACGATTCGAGAAGAGGCATTGGAGCGGCTCGGACTCGCTGTTGTCGCATAGCGTATAATCCTCCGTCATGGGTGACGGAGCTATTGCCAAAGACCTCTCTGTAATCACTCGCCTTATTCGAGAAAGCGCACACAAGCTCTTCAAGCAAAGCAAGTATTCGGCTTCCGACTTGTTCAGTAGGCGCTCCGAAATCGCCAAGGCGAATCTGGTCATTCATCTCGCATCTTCATTCATTGCAAACCGATATCTGGTATGGGCCGAAGTCCCATTCAAAAACCGTCATTCGAAAAGAAGCAACCGCTTCGACCTCTCAATTGAGTTTGGCTACGATAACGCCGAGAACTCGATGTGCCTGAAGATCGAAGCAAAAAGGATTGCGCAGGGCGAGGAGGATCGGAAAATCCAGGAGGTTATCGACGACTTTGAACGGATAAAGTCTTGGCGCGATCCGCTTTATCTCTTTCGCAAGATTGAAAGGCTCTACGGGGCAATAGTCATCATCTTCCCGGAGAAATGCGGGAAAGACGGATCAATCTCTTCTCCGTCTCTTTCCGAATGGTGGAGCACACCCCAGAGCGCTGCCCCATTGCCGTACAGCAAAGAGGCATTGAGCCGGTTGCGCGCGATTTTGGAAGGTGGGGCCAAGGCGAAAGGTGTCGTGTTGGCCGGCCCACCCTGGAATGGGGGAAGCCGACTTGCGGTGTCTTATGCTGTCTTCGACTTTGGCAGTAGAAGCGCTAATGACCTAGCCGAAGGCAAGAAAACCAAGCTCTATGCTCTCATCATCCGATACGCAACCAAGAGCGGCGGAACTTGGAGATCGTCTTTTGCTCCGAGCCAGACTTACGCAACACAGAAGGACGCGGAGGCCGCGATGTCGAGAATGGACTTCAGCGAACTGGCCGGTAAACATAAACTGCAGGAAGGCGAGAAGCTGGCCGAGATCACATTGGAGTTGCATGTGGAGACGGTGCGGGGCGATAAGAGGCTGAGAATGCTTAGGTACGTGCCCAAAGACATGTAAGGCAAGCCCCAGATCTGCTGAACCTTAGATCGTTCGCAAGCGTCTTTTCAGAGCGAGAGAATCCATTACTAGGCTACAACTATTAACTTCCATGAATGACGTGACCGGCGTTTTTCTGCGCCAGCGGGAGTAAGAATGAATTCCGGTATCTCCAGCTCGGCCTGCTTCAAGATGGCCAAAATTTGCTCGATGGAAAAACGCTTCTTACCCACGCCCAATCCCCCCTCCTCCAGGTTCAGATTGGTGCTCTCAACACTTGGGAATTCTTGTTAGACTCCAATTGCACCCAGATCCACCCACATCAATAGGCCGCAAACCAGAATCATTTCTCCACATATCCGACCGTCCAGCCCAGTGGCCACAGGACCACGTTCGGGACCCATTGCTCCCCGGAAATGCCGTCTACTCATTGTGGTATTTCAAAGGTGGGGCCAGCCATTCCAGATGTGAGGCGTTTACATTCCGGGTGACTAATCTTCTCGGACGTAAGCAGCTAGGAACTGTACTACTATTTACTTGACTCCACGCGGTTCGTTGTACGAGACTCTCGCAAGATTCGCGATTCAGGTCAGGCGACCGCCAGCCTTTGGGCGGATCAAGATCTGCCACCCTCGCCATCACGTAGCTGCCAACGGCGCAGACTGAATTGCGTGGCCGTGCCTCGCTCCATCATTCGCTCCCACGGAGATTGCGAGATGTTTCATGAGAAAACTCGTGTACTCGTTCATGCTTCTGTTCTCCTCGTTGCTCCTCGTATCAAAGGGTTTTGCGCAATCATCACCAACGATTTCCTATACGACGCCCGTGAATGGGCCCGTGGGTACATCTGTAAAGATCGTGGGAAGCAACTTCGGCGCTTCCCAAGGAAGTAGTACGGTTACTTTCAACGGGACGCCGGCGACGCCCACGAGCTGGAGTAATACTCAGGTTGTCGCGCCGGTCCCGACTGGGGCAACGACCGGGCCGGTGATCGTGACCGTTGGAGGAGTCGCCAGCAACAAGGTGAATTTCACGGTCGGGACGCCGCCGACGATTTCCTACACCAACCCTGTGAACGGGCCAGTGGGCACATCTGTGACCATTGTTGGCACCTATTTTGGCGCCACGCAGGGCAGCAGCACGGTCACGTTCAATGGCACGGCAGCGACGCCCACGAGCTGGAGCAACACGCAGGTGGTCGCGCCTGTGCCGAATGGGGCAACGACGGGACCCGTGGTCATGACCGTTGGAGGAGTTGCCAGCAACAAAGTGAATTTTACGGTTGGAACGCCGCCGACGATTTCCTACACCAATCCTGTAAACGGGCCGATCGGCACGTCGGTAACGATTGTTGGCAATTATTTCGGGGCTTCCCAAGGAAGTAGCACGGTTACCTTCAACGGTACGGCGGCGACACCCACGAGTTGGAGCAATACTCAGGTGGTCGCGCCCGTGCCGAGTGGGGCAACGACGGGGCCGGTGGTCGTGACCGTGGGAGGAGTTGCCAGCAACAAGGTGAATTTCACCGTGGGGACGCCGCCCACGATTTCCTACACACTTCCAGTGGATGGGCCCATCGGCACATCCGTGAGTATCGCCGGAAATTACTTTGGTTCTTCGCAGGGCTCTAGCACGATCACGTTTAATGGCATCGCCGCGACTCCTACGAGTTGGAGTAATACTCAGATCGTGGTGCCGGTGCCCAGTGGCGCTTCGACGGGGCCCGTTGTCATAAACGTCGGGGGAATGGCAAGCAATGGCGTGAACTTTATCGTGGGCACGCCCCCGACGATCTCATACACCAATCCGGTGGATGGTCCGGTGGGGACGTCGGTTTCCATTGTGGGAAACTATTTCGGTGCCACGCAGGGAAGTAGCACGGTCACGTTTAACGGGGTTGCCGCGACACCAACAAGTTGGAGCAATGCACAGATCGTCGTGCCCGTGCCAAGTGGTGCTTCGACAGGTCCCCTCGTCATAAACGTCGGCGGGATGGCCAGCAATAGTGTCAACTTCATCGTTGGCACCCCTCCGACGATTTCCTATACCAATCCCGTGAACGCTCCTGTGGGCAATTCGATCATGGTGGTGGGGAATTACTTTGGCTCGGCACAGGGAAGCAGCACGATCACCTTCAATGGAATCGCTGGAGCTCCGACAAGTTGGAGCAACACGCAAATCGTCGTTCCTGTTCCGAGCGGCGCGTCCACGGGACCCTTGATTGTGACAGTGGGAGGGATGGCCAGCCACAGCGTGAACTTTACAGTGCTTCCGACCCCGAGCATCACCAGTTTGTCTGCCAGCTCCGGTTCCGTAGGCTCGGCACTTACGATTACGGGAACGAACTTCGGCGCGACCCAGGGTACGAGCACGGTGACATTCAATGGGGTGGCGGGAACCCCCACAAGCTGGAGCAGCACTCAAATTGTGGTGCCGGTGCCGAATGGTGCCTCGACGGGAAATGTCGTCGTGACCGTGAACGGTGTTGCAAGTAGTGGGGCTGCATTTACGGTGCTGCCGACGCCAGCCATTACAGGTCTGAGCCCGGCGTCAGCTCCCGCAGGTGTCTCAGTGACGATCAGCGGTACGAACTTTGGGACAACGCAGGGGGCGAGCACGGTGACCTTCAATGGCACGATTGCCACTCCGACAAGCTGGAGCGCGGGAAGCATCGTTGTGCCGGTGCCAGCAGGAGCAACCACGGGAAGTGTTGTCGTGACGGTGGGAGGAGTCTCGAGTGTCGGATCAAGTTTCACGGTTCCCACGCTGGTCTCGTTGTCTTTGAGCCCAGCGGTTGCTTCCATCTCCGTTGGCCAGACTCTGCAATTCACACTGACAGGGACGTATTCCGAAGGAACGAAGCTGAGTATTGGCTCAACGGGGACATGGACTTCCTCTTCGCCTGGTGTCGCGACGGTTGACAACTCGGGTGTCGCGACCGCCGCAGCTGTTGGCCAGACTACCATTCAAGCAGCCGTGGGTTCCTTAAATGCTTCGGCAACCCTTGGTGTTTCTCGATTCGTTCTGACCGGAAGTCTTAATACAGGGCGGAACGGGAGCACGGTCACAGTATTGGACAGCGGCAAGGTACTTGTAGCCGGGGGGAATGACAGTCTCTTGAATTCCCTTGCCAGTGCCGAACTGTACGATCCGGCTGCTGGGACGTTCACGGCGACGGGCAGCCTCAACGTTGCACGATCCGATCACACCGCCACGCTCCTGAACAATGGCCAGGTTCTTCTTGTGGGTGGAAGTGATAGCTCGGGTCTCGATCTCGGGAGTTCAGAACTGTACGATCCCGCTTCTGGAACTTTTTCGCTCGCTGGCAATCTCAGCACGTCGCGATACTTCCACTCTGCGACCATGTTGAAGAATGGACAGGTACTCATCGCAGGCGGTGTGCAGCAATCTGTCGGGTGCCTCGTGAGTGCGGAGCTGTACGACCCCAGTTCCGGGACGTTCACTCCTGCCGGTAATCTGAACGTGGCGCGCTCTTTCCAAACGGCTACGATGCTCGACAACGGCATGGTGCTGTTGGCGGGTGGTGCTGATTGCAGTTCGAACGCTTTGTCGAGCGCGGAATTATACGATCCGACTTCAGGGACGTTTACCCTCACGGGCAATCTCAACAACCCGCGATGGGGCCACAGTGCGACGCTACTCAACAACGGCTCGGTGTTGAT
>Ga0187778_10000788_pt1 | contig 22640 bp, 18 predicted proteins | sample 1015_Q2_SP5_20_M_FD_132418 | JGI IMG/M metagenome (GOLD analysis project Ga0187778, IMG submission 132418) | Tropical peat soil microbial communities from peatlands in Department of Meta, Colombia - 1015_Q2_SP5_20_MG | ecosystem: Environmental > Terrestrial > Soil > Wetlands > Peat | place... | reverse complement strand
GCGGATACAAGGAGCTGAACCTGCGCGCCTTAAAGATGTTGCGTCCCGGGGGAATTTTGATTACCTGCTCTTGCTCCTATCATGTGAGCGAAGCCGACTTCCTCCGCATGGTCTCCGAGGCCGCTCAGGACAACCGCCGGAGCCTGCGCATCCTCGAAAGCCGCACCCAGGCAAGAGATCATCCGATCTTATGCGGCGTGCCGGAGACGGCCTACCTTAAGTGCCTAATATTGTTTGTAAGCTAATGAAAATAAATATATAATCAATATTGACAGTAATACGCTCATATTTTATGATTCTTATACGCTAAATTAACATCTAACGTACCGTGGAGTCATACAAGAGACTCATAAGGAGGAGATGGTTATGACAGTACTGACCCGTTGGGATCCGTTCCGTGAGTTCAGCACGCTGCAAGACCGGATGAACCGGCTGTTCCGCGACAGCTATGGGGAAGGTCGGGATGAGGCGCTGACGACTGCTGGGTTTGCTCCGGCGGTCGACGTTTATGAGGACGAGCACAACGTGACCCTGAAGATCGAAGTGCCGGGCATCGAGGAGAAAGACATCGACGTTCGCGTTGAGAACAACGTTTTGACCGTCCATGGCGAGCGGAAGTTCGAAAAGGAAGAGAAGGAAGAGAACTATCGCCGCATCGAGCGGCAATATGGGAGCTTCACCCGTTCCTTCACCCTGCCGAATACGGTGGACGCCGAAAAGGTGACCGCCAACTACGACAAGGGTGTGTTGAAAATTACGTTGGCCAAGAAAGCCGAGGCAAAGCCGAAGCAGATCAAGGTCAACGTGGGAAGCGACCGCACGCTCGACGCCAAGGGCACGGGCAAAGCCGCGTAAGACGGACCCCCTCCGGTGGACAACCGCCGAGCGGGAGACCTGGAAACTTGGCCTTTCGAGGGGAGGCGGCCGCGAGCACGCCTCCCTGATTCTTTTTACCGGCCAGAGTGCCATCAACGTAGAGTGAACGAGGAGAGAATTTATGGCTATCCGTTGGGATAAATTGACGGTCAAAGCGCAGCAAGCGGTCGAACGCGCGAGCCAGCTCGCTTCCGAGCACGGCAACCCCGAGATCGTTACCCTGCACCTGCTGGCGGCCCTGGTCTCGGACCCTGAGGGAATTGTTCCACCGGTTCTCGAAAAAATAGGCATCGGAACGCAGGCGATCCTGCATGCCTGTTATCAGCAAATTGAAAAGCTGCCCAAAGCCTCGGGCGGCACCGCTCAGCCCGGTTTCTCCTCGGCCGCGAATCAGCTGCTGGAGCGGGCCTTCAAAGAAGCCGACAACTTCAAAGATGAATACGTTTCCACCGAGCACTTGCTGCTCGCTGCCACCCAACTGAAGCGCGATCCGGCTAGCGAAATCCTGGTCCGTCAGGGCGCCACCCATGAGGCCATCCTCAAAGCGCTTACCTCGGTTCGTGGCTCGCAGCGCATCACCGATCAGAATCCGGAAGCCAAGTATCAGGCGCTCGAGCGTTACGCCCGCGATCTGACCGAGATGGCCCGCCGCGGCAAACTCGACCCCGTGATTGGTCGGGACGAAGAGATTCGCCGGGTCATTCAGGTGCTTTCCCGCCGCACCAAGAATAATCCCGTCCTGATTGGCGAGCCTGGGGTGGGCAAGACGGCGATTGTCGAGGGTTTGGCGCAGCGCATCGTCTCGGGCGACGTTCCGGAGATTCTGAAGAACAAGCGCGTGGTGGCGCTCGATCTCGGCGCGATGCTGGCCGGAGCCAAGTACCGGGGAGAGTTTGAAGACCGGCTGAAGGCTGTGCTCAAGGAAATCGAGGACTCGCAAGGGCAAATCGTGCTGTTCATCGACGAATTGCATACTTTGGTGGGGGCAGGAGCCGCCGAAGGGGCGATCGATGCTTCGAACATGCTGAAGCCCGCCCTGGCCCGGGGAGAACTGCGCGCCATCGGGGCGACCACGCTCGACGAGTACCGCAAGCATATCGAGAAGGACGCCGCCCTCGAGCGCCGTTTCCAGGTGGTGTACGTGGGGGAACCGAGCGTCGAGGACACGATTGCCATCCTGCGGGGATTGAAGGAGCGGTACGAAGTGCACCACGGGGTTCGCATCAAAGATTCCGCCATCGTAGCCGCCGCCACGCTTTCCAATCGCTATATCACCGATCGTTTTCTTCCCGATAAAGCCATTGACCTGATCGACGAAGCGGCCGCGTCCCTGCGCATCCAGATCGATTCCATGCCGACCGAAATTGATCAGCTGGAGCGCTACGCCACCCAGCTCGAAATCGAAAAGCAGGCGTTGAACAAAGAAGACGATGCCAACTCGAAGGAGCGGCTCTCGGCTATTGAGCAGGAGCTGGCCGATATTCGCGAGCAGTCGAACGCCCTCAAAGCCAGATGGAAACAGGAAAAGGAATTAATCGCGCGGACTCGCGCCCTCAAGGAAAAACTCGAGCAGCTCAAGATCGAAGAGCAAGCGGAAGAGCGCAAGGGAAATCTGCAGCGCGTGGCCGAGATCCGTTATGGGCTGATCCGCCAGACCGAACAGGAACTGGCCAAGCTCACGGCCAAAATCGACAGCCAAGGCGGCGATGGCCGTGCTCCCCGCATGCTGAAAGAAGAAGTGGATGAAGAAGATGTGGCCCGCATTGTGTCCAAGTGGACTGGAATCCCGGTTTCGAAGATGCTCGAGGGCGAGGTCAAGAAGCTGATCACCATGGAAGAGCGGCTTCGCCAGCGGGTGGTGGGGCAAGAGGCGGCCGTCGAACGTGTCTCGAACGCGATTCGGCGTTCGCGCGCCGGCTTGAGCGATCCCAAACGCCCGATTGGCTCCTTCATCTTTCTGGGACCGACGGGAGTGGGCAAGACGGAACTGGCCCGCGCCTTGGCCGAGTTTCTGTTTGACGACGAACACGCCTTGATTCGAATCGACATGTCCGAGTACATGGAGAAGCATGCGATTTCACGACTGATCGGCGCTCCTCCGGGATACGTCGGTTACGAGGAAGGCGGGCAGCTGACCGAGCAAGTGCGCCGCCGCCCCTATTCCGTCATCCTGTTCGATGAAATCGAGAAGGCGCATCCCGATGTCTTTAACATCCTGTTGCAGGTCATGGATGATGGCCGTTTGACCGACGGCCAGGGTCGTACCGTGGACTTCCGCAACACCGTCCTCATCATGACCTCCAACATCGGGTCGCAGTATTTGCAGGCGGAGAAAACGCAGACCGCGGCAGAGTTTGCCGAAGCCACGAAGTTAGTCATGGCCGCCTTGCACGCAAGCTTTAAACCCGAGTTCCTCAACCGGGTGGATGACATCATCGTATTCAATCCCCTGGGAAAGGAGCAGTTGGTCAAAATCATCGAGTTGCGGCTCGAAGATGTTCGGCGGCTCTTGGCGGAACGCAAGATTTCGCTGGAGTTGACCGATCGAGCTCGCGAGCTCATATTCCGCGAAGGCTTCGATCCGAACTTTGGGGCGCGTCCGCTCAAGCGAGCGATTCAAAAACTGGTGCAGGATCCTCTGGCTATGAAGATCCTCGACGGGGAGATTCTCCATGGCGATCACGTCATCGTGGATGCCGGGGCGGGGAAAATGACCTTCGAGGTCAGCCGCCACGGGGGAGCCACGAAAGCAGCCGAGGCATCCCAGCCGGCATCTACTTCGACAAAGCGGCCAGCGTCCGCTTAAACATGGCTTCAAAAGACTGTTCCGTTCCGTTTGTAGCGGCGGTCGAGGCCGCCTTCTCCGCCGCCGCTCGTGGGTAGCCCAAATTTACCAGCGCGGAAACTACATCTTCCTCGACCGCCGTGGCCGCGGACGGAACCGAGATTTCGCCGGGTGCCGCGAACGGCAACTTGTCACGCAGCTCGAGAACCAGCCGCTCGGCCGTTTTCCGGCCAATTCCAGGAATCCGGGTGAGCCTGGCTACATCATTCCCACGAATGGCTCCCGACAACTCGTCAGCCGGCATCCCGCTCAAAACCGTAATCGCCAGCTTGGGCCCAATCCCGCTGACCGCGATGAGTCTCTCAAAGAGCCGCTTCTCAGCTGGGCGCAGAAATCCATAGAGCGCGATCAAGTCTTCCCGCACGTGGGTGTAAATGTGCAGCGAGACTTCACTGCCCGCTGCCGGCAAATTCGAAAAAGTTGGCACACTGATCGCAACCTCATAGCCAACGCCTCCGGTCTCAACCACAACCTGGTTGGGATGCTTGGTGAGCAGTCGTCCGCGCAAATGGGCAATCATCAGGAATGTTAGGGTGCGATCAGAAACGGCGGCGTCGAGATCGCCCGAGCGACCCGAGACTTCCTGGGCCTGGGGAGATTCGTCTTTCGGGCAAGATCGATGGTCACGGGTTCTCTCCGCGGACTCGAACCTATTCTAGAACAACGAACTCTGCCGCCGAGAAGGGGTTATCCCGAAGTGCTCATACGCCAGCTGGGTTGCGACCCGGCCTCGTGGAGTGCGGTTCAGAAAGCCGATCTGGATGAGAAACGGCTCGTAGATTTCCTCGATCGCGTCCGCTTCCTCGGCCAAAGCCGCGGCCAGGGTGTTCACGCCGACCGGGCCGCCCTGAAACTTCTCCATAATGGTCAGCAACAGCTTGCGATCGACTTCGTCGAACCCGTAGCCATCCACCTCCAGCATTTCAAGGGCGGCCTGCGCGGTAGGCAAATCAATATTTCCCGCTCCCCGCACCTGGGCGTAGTCCCGCACCCGCCGCAGCAGCCGGTTCGAAATTCTCGGTGTTCCGCGGGAGCGGCGGGCAATCTCGAGCGCACCCGCGCGATCGATCTCCACCCCCAGGATCTCCGCCGACCGCTCGGCAATGACCCGCAGATCTTCGTGACCGTAGAATTCCAGCCGCAACACGATACCGAAGCGCGAGCGCAGCGGGGAAGAGATCAATCCCGCCCGCGTCGTGGCCGCCACAAAAGTGAACGGTTTGATCTCCAAGGTATGGGTGCGTGCCGCCGGCCCCTGCCCGATGATGATGTCGAGTTTGTAATCTTCGAGAGCCGGATAAAGAATTTCCTCGAGCGCGGGTTGCATGCGGTGCACTTCGTCGACGAATAGAACCTGTTTGTCACGCAGGTTGGTGAGAATGGCCGTCAAGTCCCCTTTGATCTCGAGCAACGGCGCTGCGGTGGGCTGGAAGGCGACGCCGAGTTCGTTGGCGATGATGTTGGCGAGCGTGGTCTTGCCAAGCCCGGGTGGTCCGTACAGGAGAACGTGGTCCAACGCCTCGCCGCGTGAGCGGGCAGCTTCGATGGCGATTGCCAGATTTTCCTTGATCTTGGATTGCCCGATGAACTCGCCGAGCCGCTGCGGCCGAAGTTTTAATTCAAAGGATGAATCGTCCTCGACGGCTGCTGCCGATACCAGGCGCTCGCGTTCTTGGGGAATCTTGGGAGTGTCTCTGACCGTGGCCACTGGACGGATGGTACCAGATGTAAACGACTTGCGGAAGTCGGATTACCTTTCCTGATCGGTGTCCGGCGAGGAGAAAAATTTTAATCAAGGACGCGAGCCAACCTATCGGCGTCGAGTGTTCCCTCAGTGAACTCGCCTTAGTGCGCAAGCCGCCAACCATAGTGAAAGCGCGAGAGATCCTGCTCGAGTACTTTGACTACGCTAATCCATCTGACATCCGCGCGGCATCATTTCCTATTTGAGGGCCATCGACCCTCGAGCACAAAAGAATTCGGGTGCTCGCCCTGTATCGATGGATGGGCGTGAAAATCGAACCGAGGATTCCCACGTCTCAACCGACCAAATCGCTGCCTGAGGTATGGACCGACGAGCAAGTGTCGATTCTATTCAAGGCAGCGACTCCCCGGCGGCGGTTGCCGTACACACTCCTTGTGCAATCCGGACTGCACGAAGGAGAAACAACCGCGCTGCGGTCGTGTGATCTGATTCGGCGACAGAGACAATTCCGATCGAGCACGGCCAAATACTTCAGGTGATCGAGGCGGCGCTGTCGCCATCCTCGAGCGCCGAACTACAATAAATGTTTGGCGGAGCGCTAACCAACTGGTTTGTTTACCTGCCTTGCGCTCCGCCCAGATTCGCTGAAAGCCTCCTATTTCGGCTTGAAGAAATCGGCGAAGGCTTTGGAGTTGGGTACTCCTAAACCTGTCACATCGTCCCAGCCTGGGGCCGTCATGAGGCCACTGTCCGTGCCAAAAGTCACCACATAAGTAGTGTCCTCGGACAAGGGAAAATCCCACAGCGCGCTGTAGAACCTATTCGTAAAAAAATACCCCTCCAACCCTGCCAACTGGACTGCCGTGTAGGTCGTTGTGCCAGTTGCGTCTTGGATGGTCGCGGTGACATTGCTTGACGAGCCAACGGGAACTACATCCAGGATAGCCGCTGCCGGCATGGAATAGAGATGGCGTGCGGCTTGTCCAAGGGCCTTGCCAGCCTCCTGGTTGGCGATAGCCCACAACCCGGAAAACATGGGGGCGGCCAAGCTGGTGCCGCCGTAGACTGTCCATTGCAGTGGCGGAGAATAGAAAGGAAGCGTAATCGCGATTATGCCTCCCGTGAATGGGTCGGCCAACCACGAAATGTCGGGAAGCAGACGCCGGGTTCCGCCCAATTTGTTCTGAAATGCCGGCTTCGAGAAAACCGCGCTGGGTCCTCCGCCAGAGCCACCAAAGAAAAACGCCTCGTTCGTGGGAGGATCAGAAATTGCTCCCGAAGAAATGAGCAAGTTCTCATTTGTGCCCCATCCCGCTTGCCAAGCGATGGTGTTGTTGGATTCTAACGCTAGACTGACTCCACCAACTGCTGTTGCATAAGGCGAATCTGCGGGCGCGCTAACTGAGGCAGGAAGACCGATGAGGTCAAACGTATAGTCGCCAGAGTCGCCGCTAGAAAAATTGGCCGAAATTCCCGTTGCAGCGGCAATTTCATTAATCAGATTTTCTTCGTTCAGCTCTGCTGTCGGAGTGTAGAGCTCTTCGCTTCCATAGCTGCCGGAAATGATATTGCCTAAACCATTGGCAATCGCGTAGAGCTCTCCCTCGTCAACATCCATAAAGCTAGCCGACGGGGGTACCACCAAGTCGATGTTCGCGCCGGGCGCAATCGCGTGGGCCCATTCCACGTCGATGTTAATTTCCGGGTCTGGTGCACCGCAAGTCGGTACGGTAAAAGAGTAGAGGATGTGAAAGTTTGACGAGGTGAGCGGCGGCAGGCCGAATCTTGTGGAGAACGCATTGGCATCATTCATGATCGTGGGCGAGCCACACCAGTCGATAATGACGATGGTTTGGCCTTTGCCGTCGAAGCCCTCGCTATACAGTCCGGTCAAATTGTAGGCAGTATGAATCTCCTGGGGTGTGTAGCCGCAACCAATAATATTGTCGGTGTAACCGTTGCCCGTGTACGTGGCGATCGGAATCGAGCCATCCGTGGTGTAAGTTTCAGTCCTCTTACCCGTAAAGCAGTCCGTAGTAGCGAAAGTCGAATCTCCAGTAGCAGCGAGAGTCGATGGGGAGTTTTGATTCAAAGCGGCGCGCGTTAACAGCGGATGCCGGTACGCGAGGTTATCCATCCCGTACACGGCGCTCGTGAGTGCTGCGGCAGGTCCTTCCACGTAAGGATCGCTTGCGTTAGCACGGTACGTCGTGCCTTGCACGTCATACTTATTGATTTGCACCAGAAATGCCTTTTCTACGTCTGCCACTGTGCCTCTGGCACGCACGAAAAGATTAGCGGGACCAACTCTGACGGGCACTAGGTTGTGGGACGTCAGAAATTGTTCAACCGTTCGGACATCCTCTGCCGAGGGGGCAAACTCATTCACGATATCCGTGGGCTTGAGCCAATCACGGTAATGGGACGATGTGGGGTCATAAAGCTGGCCAACTAACCTGTCCAGCTTTCCACGATCCGCGATATTCAGCCACATGCTGATGTCAATGGTCTCAGCTGAATCAGCGGGGCCAAGATTCTTCGCCGTTGCGACCAACTTTGAAGTGTTGTTAGCGATGTATTTTCCGGTCGCCGCGCTCGCCGGCAAAACCGCGGAGGAGATTAACGCCACTACGCAGCCCAGCGCGAACATCCGCAACCAGGTGCCCATCGATTTGTGTGTTCCTAATTTTCGTCTCTGGTGAACCATAAACCCTCCCCTGTGAAACGTCGCTGATCGATTTCGGAAAGCGGTCAGGATTGTACAGCCGAATTTCCTTTTTGAACAGGAAACCGCCAAGGCAGCATACGATCCGTTACCTCGCGCGGGTGTGAAGGAATTTTCATCTGCATCGGAAGCCCGCAAGACCGCCAGCGCATGCAACTTCGGTCGGTCATTTCTAGCCAACCTTCAAAGCATCGTTTCCCGGGTGGTCCAAAACTCCGTGTTCCATTTTCATCGTCATGTAAGGAAGACAGAAGATCGCGAGCACGCGCAGCTCGCATCAACGTCAGATCCTATCGGAACTGCCAGGCTGAGGACGGGAGGGCGGCTGGCAAGGTACTGAAGCCGTGAAGCTGGCGAGAGAAGGTGAAGGTGGATTACAAAGCTATCTCCGAAACGTATTCGGGTTGGCTGGATTGGCGCCGGACTATAAGAAACTTCTGGGGCGATTCGAGAGAATGTTGGAAAAGTATGGACCCACCCGCGAATGCCGAGAAGCATCCGATTCCGCCGTGGGAATTTCCAAGCCTCAGCCTAGAACTCCGGAGCCTAGAACAGAAACTGGAATCCATCCCTACGAGATCTGTAGCACTCAAGCGGTCGACTGCCCGAAATACAAGATGGATTCTAGGCGGGGCCCCGAGATTCAAGGCCGACGGACAAAGGTCGCGGAGATCCCTCAGGGCGCACGGAAGCCAGTAAAAACTTTGAGCTTGGACCGACGCAAGAAATCCTCTGGGTTCGTAAACGCCAATTTCGGCGGACTGAATTTCCATCAAGGGAGAGCCGAAAGGGTCTCGGTCGAGAATCGAGATGGTCGAGAAGTACCAGTTCTCGATTCTCAGTTGCCAGACGTTAGTTTCCTTCCTCCCGCCACCCCAGCGTGCGCGAGGTGTCCCCCCACCGTAGTTCGCGAGTGAAGGCGATGGTGCGGAATTCTATCGGTCTTAGTGGGTCACGTAGGTCGAAAAGTAGTAGAGGAGAATGCCAAACAGCACTAATCCGGAGATTCCGTATGCTGTCAGCACCCAGACATTGCGGGTTCCTCGATGCGCGTCAGAAGAGTCAGAGTTGATTGTCTTTGTCGAAGACTGAGCCGGGGCCCGATCCTCCATGAAAAACCTCCATTGGTGAAATTTCCCCGGCGCGATACCGCGGTTTTCTAACCCCACCCCTGCCCTCTAAGGCAGGCTTACCAGCGGAGATGTTACTACAGATTTGAAATGGCGCAGCCAGGAAAGATGGCCAGGGACCGCCTGCCCGATAAAGGCTGTAAGCTCAAACTGTTGGGCGTGTTGCCCGGACCAGGAACCAAGCCGAGCCAGGTTAAGCATGGGTTCCCGGAGGGTTCGCCGGCAGACCGTCCGGTACCATCGGCAGCGATCGCAGTCGGATGCCGGTTGCGGCAAAGATGGCATTGCTGATCGCAGGAGCTACCGCCATGAGGGGAGTCTCCCCGGCGCCGGCTGGAGCCAGGTCCTTACGGTTGACGATTTCCACCTCAATCTTGGGTAGGTCACTGAAGCGGGGAACCCGATAGCTAACCAGGTGGGGGTTCAAGATCCGACCGTTGCCAAAATGAATGGCCTCAAACAGGGCCCCTCCCAAGCTCATCATGATCGCCCCTGCGATCTGGTTCTCGAGCCCATTTGGATTTACCACCGCTCCACACTCGAAGGCCTCAACCACACGCTTTAGCTTGACTTCGCGCCCCGTGATTTCCAGCTCCACACAGGTGGCGACGTAGCTCCCTTTCTCGGCGCCGAGTGCGATCCCGAGTCCCCGGGTCGGGGAACTCTTGTCCCGCTGCCAACCAAATTTCTGGGCGGCGGTCTCAAGCACTGCCCGGACCCTCGCATCGGTAAGGTTCTTCATGCGAAATTCCAAGCAATCCATGCCGATAAGGTGCGCGAGTTCATCCATGTGGACTTCACGGGCGAAGTGATTGGCCGGCGCTGCCAGCCCGCGGTAAGATCCCTGGCGAAGAGGCGGATCGGTGGGGTGGAATTCGATGGCCTGGTGGGGAATCGCATAGGGTGGGCGAAGGCCGGCTGGGCCTGAGCTGTAGTTGTCGAATCGCCAAGCAACCACCGAGCCATCGCGACGAATCCCGCTTTTCACGTCAATCACGCCTGCGGGACGGAAATACGCCCAGGTAAACTCTTCCTCCCTCGTCCACACCAGCTTGACCGGTCGGTTAGCGGCTTTTGCCAGCCGCGCGGCTTCGACCGCGGCATCGCCCGTGTGTTTGCCCCCGTAAGCGGATCCGGTATCGGGAACCAGGACACGAACCTTGTCCGAGGAAATTCGGAATGCCTGCGCCAGTTCGTCGCGCACGGCGAAAGGGCGCTGCGTTCCGGTCCATACCGTTAGTTTTCCATCCTGCCATTCCGCCACCGCCGCTCTAGGCTCGAGAGGCACGTGCGCGATGTAGGAAACCCGATAGCTTTGCGCCAAGGTGTGGTCCGCAGAAGAAAATCCTCGTTCGATCGAGCCAGCCGTAAACCGAGGTGGGCCACCTGGGTTGTCGGTCTCTTCCGTGGCCGCTTTGCGGACATCCTCAAAGAGCGTGGCCTCGGAGGTCTGAGGCGGCGCAGCCCACTCGGCGTGCATGGCTTGCAAAGCCTTGCTCGCCGTGCCCAGGTCCGGGGCTGCCACGCCGACGAAATCGCCATCGCGAACCACGGTGACCTCCGAAATTTGCTTGGCGCCGCCAGGATCAAAGGATTTGAGTGTGGCGCGGAATGCCGAGGGCCGAAGCACTTTGCCGTGCAGCATGCCGGGGCGAATCACGTCCGAGGGGTATTGGTGCTTGCCGGTAACAAAAGCGCGCGCCTCCACCTTGGGCATCGGGGTACCGGCAATTCGCCATTGACTGGGCGGCTCCAAGGCAGGATCGTCGCCAATCATCTGGACGAGTTCCCGGCCCTTGGTGAGCTCACCATAGGCAACCGAGCGATGCGAGTTGCGGTCGCTGATCTCTCCATCGGCGGCGACGAGCGACGAGCGATCTGCATGCCAGCGCTGAGCGGCAAGATCGATCAGGATTTCGCGGGCGGCCGCCGACACATTCCGGAGCTGTGGCCCCATCGTTGGCGTCGTACGGCTGCCGAAGGTACCCATGTCATAAGGAGTGAGAGCCGTATCTCCCATGATCAATCCGATCGAACTTGCGGAAACACGCAGTTCTTCTGCGACCTGTTGGGTGAGCGAGGTACGGATGTTCTGGCCGACCTCCACCTTCCCCGTATACACCGTCACCCGGCCGTCCTCGGCAATGTGCAACCACGCCTGGATGTTTTGTGGAAGATCTTCTTCGGAATGGCGGCGGGCGCCCGATTCCTGAGTCCGGGCGGGACCGGTCGATAGGCATACCACCATGCCGCTTCCGAGCAACTTAAAGAAATCCCGCCGCCCGAGCGCAAAGCCGTAGCGCAGAGGCCGGATAGCAGCGTGCTGCTGAACTTCTAGGAGAAGATCGCCGTCGGCTTCGTCATTCATTGCGCCGATCCTTTGGCCGCGGCTTGGCGCACCGCCTCGACAATGCGTGGATAGGTGCCGCACCGGCAGATATTCCCATCCATGGCATCGATGATTTCCTCATCGCTTGGCCGGGAATTGCGGTTGAGTAAACCGACCGCCGCCATAATCATGCCCGACGTGCAGTAAGCGCACTGGAAAGCTTCCACCCCGACGAAGGCCTCCTGTACCGGGTGCAGCCGGCCGTTTTGCTCGAGTCCTTCGATGGTGGTGATCTTTTTTCCGACGACCGTGCTGAGGGGAGCCTGGCAGGAACGCGCCGGTTTGCCGTCGAGCAGCACCGTGCAGGCGCCACACATCCCCTCCCCGCAGCCGTACTTGGTCCCGGTCAGGCCCAGACTGTCGCGCAGGACGTAAAGCAGCTTGCTGTCGGGTGGGGCATCGACGGGATGTTCGGCTCCGTTTACTGATAGCAGGAATGGCATTGCTTGCCTCGAAGCCGCGCCGGGCAACTCATGCCGATTATAGCTCTAGACGTCGGCGCCTGCTTCCTGGCGTCGCTCTGGCGACGAAGGTTTCCACAATTCTTCGACAGTATTCTCCTTTTCTTCGCTTTGCGGCAAGTATATAATCGCGGCTGAGTCGAGCGAGCTGACTCCCTAGGAGCCTCCCACATGGGCGATGAACGCAGCAAAGCCATTGATCTGGCCTTCTCGCAGATCGAAAAGCAGTTCGGGAAGGGTTCGATCATGCGCTTGGGGTCGAAGGAAGCCATTGTTCCGATTTCCGTGATTCCCACCGGTGCGATTTCCTTCGATGCGGCGCTCGGGGTCGGAGGTTTTCCCCGCGGGCGGGTGGTCGAGATTTTCGGTCCGGAATCTTCCGGCAAAACCACGATTGCCCTGCAGGTGATTGCCGAAGCACAAAAGACTGGCGGCATGGCCGCCTTTGTCGATGCCGAGCACGCCCTCGATCCCGGTTATGCCAAGAAGCTGGGCGTGGATGTGGACAATCTCCTGGTCTCCCAGCCGGACTATGGCGAGCAAGCCCTGGAAATTGCGGAGACTCTGGTTCGCTCCAACGCGATCGATGTCCTGGTCGTCGACTCGGTCGCGGCCTTGGTCCCTAAAGCCGAGTTGGATGGCGAGATGGGCGACAGCCACATGGGACTGCAGGCGCGCCTGATGTCGCAAGCGTTGCGCAAACTGACCGGAATCGTTTCGAAGTCGCGCACTTGCCTGATCTTCATCAACCAGATCCGGGAAAAGATTGGGGTCATGTTTGGTAATCCCGAGACCACCACCGGAGGCCGCGCCCTCAAGTTTTATGCCTCGATGCGCATCGATATTCGCCGCATTGCCGCCATTAAAGAAGGGGACCTGGTTACCGGCTCCCGGACTAAGGTCAAAGTGGTGAAAAACAAAGTGGCCGCTCCCTTTCGCGAGGCGGAGTTTGACATCTTGTATGGCGAGGGCATCTCCCGCGAGGGGGACTTGCTCGATCTCGCCGTGGCCAACAACATCGTGGAAAAAACTGGCTCCTGGTTCAGCTACAAGAGCGAACGCATCGGCCAAGGCCGGGAGAACGCCCGCCAGTTCCTCCGCAGCAACAAGGATACTTTGGCCAAGCTCGAAGCCGAAGTGCGCAAGCAACTCGGTCTAACGGCTACGACGCCAGCCTCGGCAGCATCCTCGGCGCAAGCGTCTCCGCAAGGTGCTCGCGTTACGACCATGCCGAGTGCTTCGGCTGAACCCGCCCGAGTGCCGGCGGCTCGTCGCTAGTGGCTCAATGGCGGCTGTCTGAGGCAGGCAACACGGAGAACTGGATCTCCAGTTCATCTTTGACTCGGACCGTACCTCCTGCCACTCGAACCGGCTGAATACCGAAATCGGTCTGCCTGATTTGACATCGCCCGACGTAGGCGTTTTCCTGCTTGCGAACCGTGGTGCTGACCGGCCGAGTTTGGCCATGTAAGCTCAATTCTCCGCGCACCGTCCAGGTATCCTGCGAGGCTGGTTCGATCGAGGTGGAATGGAATCGAATCTCGGGATACTTTTCGCTCTCGAGCACCTGCGTCTGCATCGTGCTCTCGACCTGCGCCTGCTGGCTGGCCGAAAGGCTGTTGTCTTCCTCGACCTTCATCTGGCGGGACTCAACCCGAAAGCTTAGGCTCGGCGGCGTGCCTTCTTCGAGGGTACCTTCGGCGATGGGAGCGAGAACCCAATGCTCGTGGCCGGCGGCCGAGAACAATCCCGACTTACCCACGTGGATGCGAATCGTGCTGTGTTCGACATCGATCGCTTTGGGCTCGGCGAGAGCCGTTCGGGCGGCGATCACGACGAGCAGGAGAAACCCGATTTGGGCCTTCCTGGTCACTCAAGTCTGCCTTCGCGCCAAGCCCGCCTCATAGGCGGCAATCTCCGCTTCGTGTTCAAGCGTAAGTCCAATTTCGTCCAATCCTTCAAGCAGGCAGTGACGGGTGAATTCGTCGATCGCAAAGGGGGCAGAAAATCCCTGCTCATCCTTCACCCGGCAGTGCTCAAGATCGACGGTAAGCTGGTAGTTTGCTGCCTCCGTGGCGCGCTCGACGATCTGGCTCACTTCTTCTTCCGGAAGCGCGACGGCCAGCAAACCATTTTTGGCACAGTTGGTGGCGAAGATGTCGGCAAAGGAAGGCGCCACCACCGCGCGGAAACCGAAATCCGCAAGCGCCCACACGGCATGTTCGCGGGAAGATCCACAGCCGAAATTTTTTCCCGTCACCAGCACGGTCGCACCCTTGGCGCGCAATTGATTCAACACAAACGAAGGATCCGGCGTCCCCTCGGGAGAGTGCCGCCAATCAAAGAACAGGAACTCACCGAAGCCACTGCGCTCGATGCGCTTGAGAAACTGTTTGGGAATAATCTGATCGGTGTCGATGTTGGCCCGATCGAGCGGAACCACCCGGCCGGTGTGCCTGCGGAATGGCTGCATAGGAACTCCCGTGTTCAGCGAAATTGCCAATCGCGAATGTCGGTGAAGTGGCCGGTGATGGCGGCGGCGGCGGCCATCATGGGGCTCACCAAATGGGTGCGACCGCCTCGGCCTTGCCGGCCCTCGAAGTTGCGGTTGCTGGTGGACGCGCAGCGCTCGCCGGGCTGCAGAATGTCCGGATTCATGCCCAGGCACATCGAGCAGCCGGACTCGCGCCACTCGAAGCCGGCCTCTTGAAAGATTCGATGCAATCCCTCCTGTTCGGCGGCGCGCTTCACCGCCTGCGAACCCGGCACGACCATGGCGCGCACTTGCGGGGCCACGCGGTACCCCTTGGCTACCCGCGCCGCGGCCCGCAGATCTTCCAAGCGCGAATTGGTGCACGAGCCGATGAAAACCCGGTCGATGGCAATGGTCGCGATGGGCGTGCCCGGCTCCAGTCCCATGTACGCGAGCATCCGGGCCACTCCGCCGGCATCGCCGGGTTTCAGGTCGTTCTTGGTCGGAACCCGGCCGGTGACGGGCACGACCATCCCCGGATTGGTTCCCCAAGTGACCAGCGGCACGATCCCGGAGGCATCGAGTTGGACCACCAGATCATATTTCGCGCCGGAATCAGAACCGGAACCGCGCCAACGGGCAAGGGCCTCGTCCCAGGCTCGTCCGCGCGGGGCAAAACGACGGCCTTCAAGATAGGCGAAGGTCGTATCGTCGGGAGCCACCATGGCGGCGCGCGCGCCCGCCTCGATACTCATGTTGCACAAGGTCATCCGGCCTTCGATCGAAAGCGAGCGTACTACCTGGCCCGCGTACTCGATGACGTAACCGGTGGCTCCGTCGGTCCCGATCTGCCCGATCACGGCCAAGGCGAGATCCTTGGCGCCGACACCGTGTCCCAGCCGACCGCTGACCTCGATCAGCATGTTCTTGGGCTTGCGTTGCGGCAGACACTGGGTGGCGAGCACGTGCTCTACCTCGGAAGTTCCAATCCCGAATGCCAATGCCCCCAAGGCGCCATGCGTGCTGGTGTGGCTATCCCCGCACACCATGGTCATCCCGGGCTGGGTCAACCCCAGTTCCGGACCGATTACGTGCACGATCCCCTGATCGGGCGAGTCGATATCGAACAATCGGATGGCGAACTCTTCGGCGTTCCGCTCGAGCGTCTGAATCTGCAGGGCGGCGATGGGGTCGGCGATCGGCGTGCCCCGCGGCGTCGTCGGCACGTTATGGTCTACGGTGGCCACCGTGCGTCCCGGCTGCCGTACTCGGCGGCCGGCAACCCGCAAGCCGTCAAAGGCCTGCGGCGAGGTGACTTCGTGCACGAGATGGAGATCGATGTAGAGAAGTGGTAGTCGGCCGGGCGGTTCGCACACCACATGATCCGTCCAAATTTTATCGAGGAGTGTGCGTGGTTCACTCATGACGGTCTCAATCCGGCCCAGGCCTTCCGGAGATCAGGCTACGCGGCTTCGAATCAACCAGCAACTACGCGCTCAGGAATCGCCGAGAGCGCATGGACGGCTTCCACCACCTGGGTTCCCATCTCTTCGGTGGTGACCGAGCTCTCGCCCGGCTTGGCCAGATCGCGGGTGCGATGCCCGGCCGAGAGTACGGCCTCGACCGCTCTCTCGGTGCAACTGGCCTCGGCCTCCAAATGAAACGAATATCGGAGCATCATGGCCACGGAAAGAATCGCGCCCAGCGGATTGGCGATCCCGCGGCCGGCGATATCGGGCGCCGAGCCGTGCACCGGCTCGTACAAGCCGACAGAACCGCCGAGGCTGGCCGAGGGCAATAGCCCAATCGATCCGACCACACTGCCGGCTTGATCCGACAGTATGTCGCCAAACATATTTTCCGTCAGCAGCACGTCGAACCCCGTGGGATGGGAAACCAGGGCCATCGCCGCCGAGTCCACATAGATGTGGGAAAGCTGAACCTCGGGGTATTCCTTAGCCACGCCACTGACCACTTCGCGCCACAGGCGGGAACAATCGAGCACGTTGGCTTTATCTACGGAGGTGACCTTGCGCCGCCGGCCGCGCGCCAGCCCAAACGCCATGCGGGCAATGCGCTCGATTTCGGTTTCCTTGTACTGCATGGTGTCGATCGCGACGCGATTGCCCATCGATCCCTGGAGCGACCGCGGTTGGCCAAAATAAAGGCCGCCTAACAACTCTCGCACGATCAAGAGGTCGGTTCCGCGGACAACGTCGGGGCGCAAGGGCGAGCCTTCGACGAGAGCGGGGAAGCAGATGGCGGGCCGCAGGTTGGCGAATACTCCGAGCTCCTTGCGCAGCTTGAGCAAGCCCCGTTCGGGACGCAGGTGAGCCGGATAGCCATCGAACTCCGGGCTTCCCACCGCTCCGAGCAGCACCGCCCGCGAACCTAAGGCGCTCTCCAGTGTGTCTTTCGGTAAGGGATCGTTCGCGGCTTTAAGAGCAGCACCGCCGATATTCTTCTGGGAGAGACTCAGCGGGTGGCCGAATCGCTCGGCCACCTCTTCGAGCACTCGCAGGGCTTCCCGGGTGACTTCCGGACCGATGCCGTCGCCCGGCAGGATGGTGAGATTGAGCAGCATTCCCTAGCGAAACTATACACCCCAGAGATAGTCCTCCTGCTCACCATGGTGATCGGCGAGCGGAGCGCGCGGGAAATGGGGAAGGTCCGGCCTGAGGCTCGATTTCGCAGGCTGCGGCGGGATTGCCGTGTCATTGAGGGGCCCACCGCTGGCCGCGACGGCAAGGGCTTTGTCCGGGGGCGCCATCATAGACTGGGCGGGAGCCTTGCTGGTCCCGATTAAATCGAGCAAATGATAATCCTCGATCTGCTTGATGCGGTCGGCGAGCGCCACAAAGCCGCGGTAGATTTCGTCCAGCTGGCGGGCTTCGAAGCGATATCCCAGTTGCTCATAACGCAGGCCGAGCGCGTGGCGGCCGGAGTGTTTGCCGAGCACCAGTCTCGAATCCGGAACCCCTACGGACTGGGGAACCATGATTTCGTAGGTTAAGGGATTCTTGAGCACCCCGTCCTGGTGAATGCCGGCTTCGTGGGCAAAGGCGTTGCGACCGGTAATCGCTTTGTTCGGCTGCACCCCGACCCCGGTGATCTCGCTGAGCAGAAGACTGGCCGGGTAAAGCTCCTTGGCCACCACGGCGGTGTCGTACGGCAGCCGATCGGGACGAACCCGCAGGGCCATCACGACTTCCTCGAGCGCGGCGTTGCCGGCGCGTTCTCCAATTCCATTGATCGTGCATTCTACTTGCCGGGCGCCCTGGGAGATGGCGGCGAGCGAATTCGCCACCGCCAGTCCCAGATCGTCGTGGCAGTGAGCCGAGATCACTGCCTTTTCGATTCCCCTGACTCGCTGCTGGAGAGTTTGGATCAGTTCGCCGAATTCGGCGGGGGTGGCATAACCCACCGTATCGGGAATGTTGATGGTCGTGGCCCCGGCTGCGATGACGGCTTCGACCACTTGGCAAAGAAAATCAGGATCGGTGCGGGTGGCATCTTCCGGAGAAAACTCCACATCGTCGCACAAGCTTTTGGCCCGCGCTACCGCCCCGCAGGCCCGCTCCAGGCACTGCTGACGTGAGATTCGCAGTTTATATTCGAGGTGAACGTCGGAAGTCGCCAGAAAAAGATGGAGGCGGGGATGCGCCGCCGGTTCGACGGCCTCCCAGGCGCGCGCGATGTCCTCGGGGCAAGCCCGGGCAAGAGCCGCAATGATGGGACGGCGCAGAGCGGCGGCAATCGTACGCACGGCCGCGAAGTCTCCCTCGGAAGCAATGGGGAATCCAGCCTCAATCACGTCCACACCGAGGCGGTCGAGTTGGTGCGCCATGCGCAGTTTTTCCTCGACGTTCATGCTGCAGCCGGGTGACTGTTCGCCGTCGCGCAGGGTGGTGTCGAAAACTCGAATTTGCGTGCGCTCCATGCCGGATTCTCCGTGGAGATGAATAAAGGGTGATCTTACGTCGACACCAAGATTAAGCAAAGTTTATAATGATTAATCTAGTATTAGTTTCTCTGAATACCATAAGCCAGGCTAATGACGTCTGAAGTTTGGCTAAAGAGGGTGGGGCATGGATTTGGGGCAACTCGAGGTCTTTCTGGCCGTGGCCCGGGAGCGTCGCTTCTCGCGGGCGGCGGAAAAACTCTACCGTACCCAGTCGGCGGTCAGTCAATCCATTCGCAAGCTGGAAGAGGAAATCGGAGAGCCGCTGTTTGATCGCTCCTCGCGCGAGGGGCTGCTCACCGATGCCGGTCGCGTCCTGCAGGAGTACGCCGAGAGAATGCTGAACCTGCGCGCCGACGCCCGCGAAGCGCTGGTCGAGCTCCGCGCCCTGCACAAGGGCAAGCTGGTCATCTCGGCCAATGAATTCACGGCTCTCTATTTGCTTCCCGTGCTCGCGGAGTTCCGCCGACTCCATCCCATGGTCAAAATTACCGTCAACCGCTCCCTGGGCAGCCAAATTCCCGACGAGGTGTTGCGCCACACCTCCGAACTCGGAGTTCTCACCTACGACCCCCAGGACACGCAACTGCAGGCGACCGTGGTCTATCTGGACGAACTTGTCTTTGTGGTCCCGCCCAACCATCCCTTGGCCAAGCAGGGTCAGGTGAGCATTCGCCAACTCGGGGCGGAGTCCTTCGTGGCCCACAATGTGCCTTCGCCCTATCGCGAGAAGGTGTTGCAGGCATTCCGGCGGCATAAGACTCCCTTGCACATGAACGTGGAATTGCCCACCCTGCAGGCCATCACGCAGTTTGTCGCCATGGGCAATGGGGTGGCGCTCGTGCCCCAGATCAGCGTGGAAGAGCAACTTCATCGCGGCGAGCTGGTGCAGATTGCGGTCCGCGAATTGCGCCTGGATCGCAAGCTGAGACTGATCCAGCGCAAATCGGCCAGCCTCTCCCATGCCGCGCGCGCGTTCTTAACCGTAGCCGAGAGCTTCGCCCGGGAACACGGCGGCCGCTACCGTTTTCAGGCGCAGCACTGAATCGGCCTTGCAGTCGCCTGCCACTTTCCAATAGTCTCGCTAACAGAGGCGATGTGCGCCTCCGAGGAATTCGGTTGCATGAAATTTTGCCGCTTCCAACTCGATGACCACGCGGAATACGGCCTGGTCGAGTCGATTGCCGGAAGGGAGGAGATCACCCGCCGGTTGTTGAAATCCCCGTACGAAGGCGGGGATCTCGAGGATCTCCCGAGCAAGGCCATCTCGCGGATTCCCTTGGACGGCGCTCGGCTGCTGCCTCCCGTCTCGCCCTCGAAGATCGTCTGCGTGGGCCGCAACTATCGCGAGCATGCCACCGAACTGGGCAATGAAGTTCCGCTCGAGCCGCTGATTTTCTTAAAGCCACCCAGCTCCTTGCTGGCTTCCGGGCAAACCATCCGTCGACCGCGAATTTCCGAGCGGACCGACTACGAAGGGGAGCTCGCGGCCGTCATCGGACGGAGTTGCTATAAACCGGCCGGGGATGAGGATGTTCGCCCGTATGTCCTCGGCTACACGGCCTTGAATGACTTCACCGCCCGCGACCTGCAGAGGAAAGACGGCCAATGGACTCGAGGCAAGGGCTTTGACACGTTTTGCCCGGTGGGCCCGGTGGTGACCGACGAGATTGATCCCTGGGCTGGCGTGGAAGTGGAGACGCGAGTGAACGGTCAAGTCCGGCAACACGGGAACACCCGGGATTTTGTATTTCCCTTGGATGTGCTTCTGCGTTACATTGCCGCGGTCATGACCCTGGTGCCGGGTGATCTCGTAGCAACCGGTACGCCCGAAGGCGTGGGGCCGGTGGTGGGCGGCGACGTCGTCGAGATCACCGTCGGAGGCATGGGCACGTTGCGCAACCCTGTTGCCGACGAATAATGCCGACGCCGGAGTATCTGCGGCGCCTGCCACCTGGTCGGTTGCTAACCAGAGAGCTCCTTGGTTAGTCTAAGTTCTACGTTCCTTACGCGACCGCCAGTTTCCGGCCACAGTTACGGTTGCGAAATGCTCATGCTTACCCAGGAGAAGCCATGCAGAACCGATTGAACGCTACCTTAGGGATCTTCCTGATTCCCGTCTTTGTCCTTCTGGGCGCCGCCCAGACCAAAGACAAAAGCCAGCGCCCGAGTCCGCCCGAGCAGGCGCAATGCAAGTTCTCCGACGGCAACAGCGTCACCGTCAACTATTCCAGCCCGCGTATGAAGGGCCGCAAGATCTTCGGCGACCTGGTTCCCTATGGCGAAGTGTGGCGCACGGGTGCGAACGAGGCGACGAGCTTTGTGACCACGGTCGGCCTCACCGCCGGGAGCACGAGTGTGCCGGCGGGAAATTACACGATCTTCACCCTTCCTACGGCCAGCAAATGGACGCTGATCATCAACAAGAAGACCGGCGAGTGGGGAATTCCCTACAAATATGAGTCCGACGAACTCGGCCGTGTCGATATGAAAGTCTCGCAGACGGCTTCGCCGGTTGAGAACTTCACCATTGCCTTCGATCCGAGTGGCAGTGCCTGTACCATGAACCTGAGCTGGGAGAACACCCAGGCCAGTGTTACCTTGCGCGAGGCAAAGTAGCCTTCACTGGCTGCTCGAAAACGCCAGTGCGATAAGCGCCCTCTGCTCCATTTCGTGCGCCTTGGCGGAACCCGTGGCCGGGCTGGCGCTCGCCGAACGCTTGACCGAGAGCACCGGGCGCGAGCCTGCAATGTGCCGCAAACGAGGCAGCATGTAGAACAGCGCTCCCATATTCGCCGGTTCTTCCTGAACCCATACGATGTCGGCGTCGGGATGGCGTTTGAGCTCGGTCGCCAGTTCCCGTTCGGGAAAAGGATAGAGTTGATCGACGAAGATGATGGCGGTCGAAGGGTCTTTCCGCTTCTTGCGCTCCTCCCGCAATTCGTGACCGATCTTGCCGGTGCATAGCAGGATGCGCTGCACGCTTTCCACCTCGGGATCGGGCCACACCTTGAGAAAGCTGGGTTGGGTGAACTCCGCGATGGGCGAACACGCATCCGGATGGCGCAACATGCTCTTGGGCGTGAACACCACCAGCGGTTTTCGCCACTGCATCAGCCCCTGCCGGCGGAGGAGGTGGAAGTATTGAGCGGCGCTCGCGGGCTGGCAAATCTGCAAATTGTCGCGCGCCGCCAGCTGCAGAAAGCGTTCGATGCGGGCGCTCGAATGCTCCGGCCCTTGTCCTTCGTAGCCGTGGGGCAGCAGCAGAACCAACCCCGAAAGCAAGCCCCACTTGTCTTCTCCCGCGCTGATAAACTGATCGATCATGGCCTGGGCGACGTTGGCAAAGTCGCCGAATTGTGCCTCCCAAAGCACCAGGGCCTCGGGATAGTCCCGGCTGTAGCCATATTCAAAGCCCAGCACGCCGGCTTCCGAGAGCGGGGAATCATAGATTTCGCAGCGCGCCTGATTGGCTGCGATGTTGGCGAGGGGCATATACTCGCCCTCATTCTCCGTGTCGATGAGAACGGCGTGGCGCTGATTGAACGTACCCCGGCGGCTGTCTTCTCCGCTGAGGCGCACCGGGATGCCGGATTTCACCAGGCTGGCGAAGGCCAGAGCCTCCGCCATGCCGTAGTCTACGGTTCGTTTGCCCCGCACCATCTCGGCGCGCTGCTCGAGCAGCCGCTTCACCTTGGGATGAATGTGAAAGTCGGCGGGATAACTCGTGAGCGGCGCGGCGAGCTCGGAGAGTGCGGAGGAGGAGATTCCGGTCTCGACCTCGTATTCCGCCTTGTAGCGCCCGCCGCAAAAGCCGTCCCAGTAGCGGGGTAGCTCGCGGAGAAGCGGCATCTTGGTGAGCCGCGCAGCCTTCTCTTGTCCGGATTCGAATTCCTCTCGGATGGCACGAACCCGCGCTTCGACGTCCCCGACACCGATATCTTCCGCATAGATCTGCCATAGCGGCGGATGATTCTTGATCGCCTTATACAGCAACGGCTGAGTGATCGTGGGATCGTCCACTTCGCTGTGTCCATGGCGGCGATATCCGATGAGATCGACGATCACGTCACTG
>Ga0187778_10000787_pt1 | contig 22645 bp, 20 predicted proteins | sample 1015_Q2_SP5_20_M_FD_132418 | JGI IMG/M metagenome (GOLD analysis project Ga0187778, IMG submission 132418) | Tropical peat soil microbial communities from peatlands in Department of Meta, Colombia - 1015_Q2_SP5_20_MG | ecosystem: Environmental > Terrestrial > Soil > Wetlands > Peat | place... | reverse complement strand
TTGCTTTGCCCACAATCGCACACGAACCCGGGCACGAGACCGCATCCGGGCCTCCCCACGTCCCCCAAGACCAGGGGTGTAGCATTTTCCCCTCAATGCGTAATACCCCCCTGTGGCGTTGACAGGCGAAGAAAAGGCGGCAATACTTGCGCCGCTGGATTAAACTAAACGACGGACAACGATGATTGGCCAGCTTCGCGGACGCCTTGCGGAAAAAAGACCGAACCAGGTGCTCATTGACGTGGGCGGCGTCGGCTATCTGGTGCAAGTGCCCCTTTCCACATACGCCGCGCTCGGCGAACTGCACACGGAAGTTACCCTCCTGATTTACACCCATGTTCGCGAAGATGCGCTGGCACTTTACGGTTTTGTATCCGCACGCGAAAAACACTTTTTTGAGCTGCTGCTCTCGGCTTCCGGAGTCGGGCCAGCGCTGGCGTTGAAGATTCTGTCAGGGATGAACGTCGAAGAACTGGTGCCGGCGATTCGCGGCGGCGATCTGGCACGGCTTACGCGGATTCCCGGCGTCGGCCGGAAAACCGCTGAGCGCATGGTCGTGGAGCTCAAAGACAAACTTGAAGCAGTCGCGGTGGAAACGGAGAAACCTGCCGCGGCTTCGCCTGCGGGCGTGGAAGCGGACGTCGTCTCCGCCCTGGTGAATCTGGGCTATGAGGCGCGCGCGGCAGAAAGCGCGGTGGGCGAAGCGAAGCGCGAAAGCGGCGCCGGAGATTTTGAGAAGCTCTTACGGGGCGCCCTGCAAGCATTAAGCGCGCCGAAGGGCCGCGCCGCGCGATCGGCATAAGTCTTCGGTTGTCATCCTGAGCCTATCCGATGAGGATAGGGGAAGGGTCTCAGCCTAGAATTCGCAGCTGATTCTCAAGTGCTCGCGATGTGATCGGTTGAGATCCTTCAGCGAACCTCATCGGTTCGCCTCAGGATGACAAACGCAAATTGGCGAGAACGGCAAAATGGCGGACGGCACAGCAAGACGGATGATGCAGCAAAGGCAGCCCGAGCGAATTGTCTCCGGAGCCGCGTTCGAAGAGGACGTGCGCGTCGAGCTGAGTGTGCGGCCTAAGAAATTAGACGAATACATCGGCCAGAAGCGCGTCAAAGAAAATATCCAGATTGCTGTGGACGCGGCGCGGAGCCGTGGCGAAGCGCTGGATCACGTGCTGCTGTACGGCCCGCCGGGGCTTGGCAAAACCACGCTCGCGCAAATCATCGCCAACGAATTGAACGTCCCCATCAAGACCAGCGCGGGGCCGTTACTCGAACGCAAAGGAGACCTGACCGCCGTTCTGACCTCGCTTGAAAAAAGAGAAGTTTTCTTTTTGGACGAGATTCACCGATTGCAGCCCGCCGTCGAAGAAGTTCTTTATCCCGCGATGGAAGATTTTCGCGTGGATTTGATCATCGGCCAGGGGCCGGGTGCACGCATTCATCCATTCCCGCTGAGCCACTTCACGCTCGTGGGCGCGACCACGCGCGCGGGCTTGATCACCGCCCCGCTGCGCTCGCGTTTCGGCATCGTGCATCGTCTGGATTTTTACGAGCCGGAAGATTTGCTCATCATTCTTCACCGTTCGGCAAGAATTCTGAGCATCGACATGGATGAAGGGGGCGCGGAAGAAATTGCGCGCCGCTGCCGCGGAACGCCGCGCATCGCGAACCGCTTGCTACGGCGCTCGCGCGACTTCGCAGAAGTGCGCGCCGCCGGGCGCATCACCCGCGCCGTGGCCCAGGAAGCGCTGCAGATGCTCGGCATCGATGAAAACGGCTTGGACGAAGTGGATCGCAACCTGATGCTCGCTCTTCTCGACAAGTATGGCGGCGGACCTGTCGGGCTCGGCACGCTTTCTGCTGTCCTCGCCGAAGAAGAAGACGCCATCGAGGAGATGTACGAGCCTTACCTGATGCAAATCGGCATGATCGACCGCACCCCCCGTGGCCGCGTCGCTACGCCGCGGGCGTACGAGTACTTTGGCCGAGAGCTGCCCCGCCGCCAGCCCCGGCTTTTCTGATTGGATGCTTTTGTTTCGTAGAAAAGGTCTGGCCCGTTAGGAAAGCAGTTGTCGCAGCAACGGGTGCGGCAATTTGGCGAAGGGATTTGTTACCGTCACGCCGTTCCATGTAAAGCCCTCCTGCAAGTCCTCCGTTAACAGCAGCCGGCAGTCTCCTTCGGCGGCGGAAGCAAGAATGACAGCATCCCAGATGCCTAGGGGATGCGAGGCAGCAAGCTCCACTGCGGCCACCATGACGGTTTCCGAAGTCTCAATCACTGGAAACGCATCACGCCAGCCAAGAATCGCTGCTCGTGCCTGCGTCGCGGAACGTTTTGCCTTGCGCACGAGCAGCTGGAAAAGTTCCCCCAACGTTTGGACGGGGAGGTGCGCCGCATTCGCGGGCAGTTGCTGAATTAGCCGGAGGGCCTCCTGCTTCTTGGCTGCTCCATTAATTCCTTCAGCATAGGCCAGGACGTTTGTGTCCAGCGCCACCCTCATTTGCTGTCCTCGTACAGCTCTTCGCGCGTCCAGCGCCGGCGCGCCCCGCGCGTCTTTGCGGGCCTTTGCGAGTGCAGGCGCTCGAAGAGAACGGCGCGTGCGGATTGCACAGCGCGTTCGTCCACGTCGGCGGGAACGAGCTTGGCCACCGGCTTCCCATGCGACGTGACGACATAGCGCCGGCCTTTGCGCACTCCGCGCAGGAGTTCCGAGAACTTGCGGTTAGCATCGGCCGCGGGCACGCTCCGTTCCATTTTCCCTCCAAAGTAGTGATTTTAACTACTCTATTCTATTCCTTTGCTTCCCTCTACGGCAAGCCGTTATTGCGTGCCGCGAAACGAACTGGCTTTAAAATGGCAGACCGTCAACAGGAAGAGCTTGCGCGCGAATTGCGTTTTAGACTAACTTCCTGCCGGTACCAATCCCCTGTTCCTTCACTTTTGGAGATTGCCTCATGTACAGATTACTCGCTGGAATTCTAGTTGCCGGCGCCCTGGCAGGCGGAACACTTGGCCAAAGCGCGTCAGGAAAAAAGGCTTCGTGCGAGAGCCTCGCGCAACTGGAGCTGGCCAAAGCGAAAGTTGCTTCCGCAGAGACCGTTGCGGCTGGCGCGTTCACACCGCCGGCGAATGTCGCTCCGTGGCTGGTGGGCGACCCCGCTTTGTACAAACAACTCGGGCCCTTTTGCCGAGTCGTCGTGCACGCGACACCCAGCACGGATTCGGACATTAAAATTGAAGTCTGGATGCCAGCGGAAGGATGGAACGGGAGTTTTCGCGGGCACGGCAACGGCGGATTCGCGGGAGAGATCGGCTACAGCGCGCTGGGGCAAGCGGTGCAGCTGGGTTATGCGACGGCGGGAACCGACACGGGACATTCCGCGGGAGGAACCGACGCGAGCTGGGCCCTGGGCCATCCGGAAAAAGTGATTGATTTTGGTTACCGCGCGATCCACGAGATGACGCTGATCGCCAAAACGGTCATCAGCGCGTATTACGGCAACCTGCCGAAGCACGGCTACTTCGCGGCGTGCTCGAATGGCGGAAGACAAGCCCTGATGGAAGCGCAGCGGTTTCCATCAGATTACGATGGCATCCTGGCGGGGGCTCCGGCGAACTTCTGGACACACTTGCTAACCAAGGCTCTTGCCGACGCGCAAGCCACAACGTTGGATCCCGCCAGCTACATTCCTGCCGCCAAGCTGCCCGCGATTGCGCAAGCCGTGAATGCCGCCTGTGACGCGCAAGACGGCGTCGCCGATGGCGTTTTGAACGATCCGCGCAAATGCAAATTCGACCCGGCATCTATGCTTTGCAAGACGGGTGATTCGAATGAATGCCTGACGGCGCCGCAAATCGCCGCATTGAAGAAATTGTACGAAGGTCCTCACGACGCCAAAGGCAACTTGATTTTTCCCGGATATCTGCCGGGAGGAGAAGAAGGCCCGGGGGGTTGGGGACCCTGGATTACCGGCATGGCGCCGGGGAAGAGCCTGCTTTTCGCGTTCGGCGGAGGATATTTTTCCAACATGGTCTATGAGAAGGCGGACTGGAATTACCGGGACGCTAAACTCGACGACGCGCTGAAAGCAGCGGATGAAAAATCTGCGGGGATTTTGAATTCTACTGACCCGAACCTCGATTTGTTCCGGGGCCGCGGGGCCAAGCTGATCCTCTACCATGGCTGGAATGATGCGGCCATTTCCGCGCTCAATACCATTAATTATTATGAGAGCGTTGAGTCGAAGATGGGAAAAACAGAAACAGGCTCGTTCGTGCGGCTCTACATGGTTCCCGGCTTGCAACATTGCGGCGGCGGCCCCGGTGCCAACTCTTTTGGCCAACTCGACGCGGGCGCGAAAGATCCTCAACACAATATGGAACTGGCGCTCGAGCAATGGGTGGAGAAAGGCACTGCCCCGTCCTCGATCATCGCGACGAAATATGTGGACGACAACCCGGCGAAAGGCGTGAAGTTTACGCGCCCGCTGTGCCCGTACCCGCAAGAAGCAAAACATAAGGGCAGCGGGGACACGAACGATGCGGCGAATTTTGTTTGTGCGGCGGAAAGCAAGTAAGTTGAGAAAGTTTTAAGGCGAGCGGGTGTTCGCCAGAATCTGAGGAGGAAACCTATGTCCAAGAAAACTGCCTTGAGATTTGCGGTTATTGTCTCGTTGATTGCAGTCGCGTTGGGAAGCGCGCTCGCGCAAATGCCCAATCCTTACGGAATGCCCATCAGCCTAGAGAACGCCAAGAAAGCAGCGGCGCCAGCACTGGCCGAAGCCGCGAAAAATAATTGGAACATGGCCGTGGCCATCGTCGATCCAGGCGGCAACCTCGTCTATTACGAAAAGATGGACAACACGCAGCTGGGCAGCGCGAATGTCGCGATTGACAAAGCTCGCACGGCGGCGTTGTTCAAGCGGCCCACGAAAGCGCTGCAGGATGCGCTCGCTGCTGGCGGAGACGGCTTGCGGATTCTGAAGATTCAGGGTGCCACGCCGGTCGAAGGCGGCATTCCGCTCGTCTTGGATGGGAAGATCGTGGGAGCGATCGGCGTTTCGGGCGGTTCAAGCGCGCAGGATGCCCAGTGCGCCAAGGCCGGGGCGGACACATTGAAGTAGGTGCTGCGAAAGTCTTCGCGTGAACGAAACGATTGTCTATCTCTCCTTGGGCTCGAATCTCGGCGACCGTGAGAAAAACTTGAGCGATGCAATCGCCGCGCTGGCGGACGCCGGCGTTTACGGGCTGAAGGTTTCCTCGTTCTACGAAACGGAGCCAGTGGATTTGCGCGAGCAGCCTTGGTTCTTGAATTGTGTGGTGCAGGGCGAAACGAAAACTCCCGCGCCGGATCTGTTACGTGCGCTCCGCGAAATCGAATCTCGCATGGGCAGCAAGAAACTGATGGCGAAAGGGCCGCGGCTAATTGATATTGACATCCTGCTCTATGGCGACGCGACCATTGCTACGCCCGAATTGCAGGTCCCTCATCCGCGCATGCTGCAACGAAGATTCGTGCTTGTGCCGCTCGCGGAGATTGCACCGACACTCAAGCATCCCTCATGGGACGGAGCAGTCGCGGGGATGTTGGTAAAAACACCCGATTCGAGCGTCGTCAAAAAATTATCCACGCATTTGTAAGTGCACGATATAACTTGCCCTCGCAAGAGCAGAGCTGACTCTTCGCCGGGTCGTCAGCTAGTGCGATGGAGCATCAGCCGGTGCAGCGTCATGGGTTTGGGCTGGAGAGCTTCCAGCTCGATTTGCGCCAAATGGCCTTCGTTGATTTCGCGCCAGCGATACACGCCGGGCTCGGTCTCCTGGACTTCGCGGCCATTCAGGCGGCGCAAAAACTCACTGGCACTGTCACGCGACGCAACGACACGAATGGTGGGGCGGGCGAGCGCTTCCACCGCGTAGCTGCGCAAGAGTTTGTGCCAGTAATGGTCGAAGAGCTCGCCGGAAGCGAAGATATCGCTCCAGGCGATTTCACCGCCATAGGCAACGACCACGCCAACGACGCGTTCGCCTTTCAATCCGGAAGTGGCGTAGACAAAGCGGCGCTGCAGTTCCGCAACGAAATCGTCGATGGAGACGCCGACCGCTGGCGACTGGTAAATCTTCTCGTACGCTTCGGTGCGACCATTGTTGGCGATGGCGCCCTGAATATCGCTCAAGGTCATGCGCGGAGCCGGCAGTGAGGCAGCGCCTGAAACCGGTCCTGCGGTTTTGGCCGTGGTGCCGTTGCGAACAGCGTCCCAGACATTGTTTTGGTTTTGGTTGACGGCCGCCTGCTCGCGGACGCTGGGATGCACGATGGTGTTGGCCGCGGAAAATTGTGGAACACCAGTCCAGCGGCCATGCTCGACGCAGAACACGTCCAAGGGCAACGGCGGCGCACCCGCGGGAACGATGCGGTCTTTGCCGATGATCCGGTCTTGCTTGCCGCCGCTGACGAGTTCACCGGCGAGCAGCAGCAGCGGACGTTTGCTGCGATTAATCAACACGAGTTGATTGACGGCAGCGCTTGGCGTAGGGGTTGGCGGAAGGTAGACGGGCCGGCCATCGCGCCCGCGAACCATTCCTGTTTCCTCATAGCCGCGCTCGCGAACGACTACTTCCCCTGTGGCTAGGCCTTCTTCGAGGGTCAGGAAGGCGCTGGTGTCTTGCCCGTACGAAGCCACAACGGGGAAAATGGAAATATTTTCGTAGGTGACAGGATCGAGCAGCCGCCATTCTCCTTCCGGCCGTGGTTGGGGAATGGCAGACGGCGTGGGGAGGGCGGCGGGCTGTGCTGTAGGTTCTGCTCCAGGCATGGCTCCCATAAAAGCCAGGCCACCGAGTGTAAGGACTCCCAAGAAACTACCGATGACGGCGGCGAAAATCGACCGTTCCATGAATTCCTCCTGAGCGTGAACTTCGACCACTTCACGGTGGGCCGCCGCTGAGACGGCTCAGGGTTAGAACGTGGGGCTCAGGATTTCTTGCAGGATAGGCGTTCGAACTGGAGTTATCGGTATCCGCAGCGAAGAAGTAAGGAGGTAATGAAGTAAGGAAGTAAGGAAGTAAGGAAGTAAGGAAAAGAAAGAAGATTCTCAGCGGTGGGGGTCGCCGAGATTGACGCGGGGCTTGTTGGGTTTGGTCTTGGACGATTCGGCTTCCATGCGCTCGTACTCGGCGATTTCTTCCTCGGTATAGGAATAAGAATCTCGCGAAGCGAACATGGAATTAGTGCGTCCTCCTTGACGCCGCTTCTTACGGAGGGCGCCGAATTCGCGGCGCACCTGGCGGATGGGTCCCTCGATGGCTTTCACTTCGACCAGCAAATCGCTGACTTTTTCGAGAAAGTCGTGCAGGTGGTACGGCCGAACGACATAGGGAAGCTTCGCCAATTCGAGATGGCCGATAAACTGGCCGCCCGCCATTTCCGGGATGAGGTAGAGGACCCGAATTCTGCCGCCGTCTTCATGGGGGACGACTGCCAGTTCGCGGAGCGTGATGAACACAGGTGTGTTCAACCCGATGGTAGCGATATCCGCGACCACCAGTGACCACTCGGCGCTTTTCAATTCCGCAAGAAGGACACGGGTGTCCGGCACAACGCGGACGCGCCAACCTTCCGAGTCGAGGATTTGCTTGACCGCGCCCGCACCTTGGAGGTCACTATCGAGGACAAGGATGCCGACCTGCTGCGGAGCGACAGTGGGACTGGTACTCACAAAGAACAGTATAGAGGCGACCGGTCAAGGGCTTCCATCACCTGCTGCTTATCGGGCAACTGGCCATTGTGTCAGGTGCCTGTGATGGCTGGGGACAGTTATTGGCCGACCACGAGCTGGGTGCCTGGAACGAACTTCTGGAGCCCGATGCCGTCCCAAAAGATGCGATACACCGCCGAGGACTTTCCAGGTTCCTGGCCGGTGAAGAAAATCTGCAGCCCATCGCGGGACCACTCGGCGCCTTGCGCAAACATGTTTGGAGGGGTCATCATGGTGCGCCGCTTCGAGAGAATTTCGTACAAACCGAAACCGATGCTCCCGCCCATGTGGGGATCTTTCGGCGTGCCTGGCGGGGGATTGGGAATCTCCGCGGAGATCAACAGCAAGTCCGGATTGGCGGGATGGATTCGAATGCTGTTGCTGCTGGAACTCCCGAAAACCTCGCCATAGATTTCCTTATGCGGGAAGCTAAGCAGAATGTTCCCGTCGTCCGCAATCCAGGACAACTGAGAGGCATCGTCAACAAGGATGGTGTGAGCGTCTGCCCAGCCTTGTAGGGAACTAACATCTCCGGAATAAACGGCAATGGCGCTTTCCGGGGCAGAGATAGACGCCAGCCATAGCTGCCACTTTCCGTCTACAAATTTCAAGAAGGTAAAGCGCATGTCGTCAGGCGACCAGAAGGCTTGCCGAACGCTTCCATGCAAGAGCTCCGTGGATTTCTCGGTGGCAAAGTCATACAAAAAAATCGAGCGGTTTTCCGCCTTTTCCTCGTGGGTGAATAAAAGCCTCTTCCCGTCATGAGAAACAGCGAGCTCGCTGCCTTCCGTTCCGATAATGTGGGTCACCGCGCCACGCTTGAAGACAATTTTCCCTGCCGTGTTCACGTACGCAAAAACGACTGGAGACTGGAACTTGGTGACGGTCGAGACGGGAACGGGCGGGTGCTTTTTGGCCTCTTCCACTTCCTCCGGGTCGGGCTGGTTGTTGATTTTTGGGAAAAGCTCGGTGGCGATGCGCGCACAGCCTTTGCGGGAGCCGATCTGCGCGTGGTCGACCGAGGCGCGGAAAGAGTATTTTCCGCCAAGCGGGGGAGTAGCCGAAAGTGTGTCGTTCGCAGCGTCGGTGCAGGCTTCCCGCGAGAGATGAACGGCCACGACTGCACCGGTCTGCGAATCCTTGGCGTGGTAGGTCCAGGTGTCGGCAGCAGTTTCGTAGGTGACCTCGGCTGGCTCAAGCGGGATGGGGGGATAGCCGGCCCGGTCAAAGCGCTCGGGACCTTTCAGGCCGATGCGAACGCTCCAGTTGGGCTCATTACCGAAGGCAAGTAGCAAGATCGGGTAGTGCTTGGACTGAGGAGCGGGAGGACCGACAGGGGGATTCTTCTGGGCCGGAACAGGAGGGGCGGGCTTGGCTTGGCCAAGCAAGGAAGTTGGGCTGACGACCAAGGCGGCAAAGGTCGCCGTCGAGAGCAGTAGCCGCATGTGAGGGGTCAAGCGCAAGAGGTTCTCCGGGAGTAATGAGGATACCCTCCCAGGGGGAGCGAGGCAATTGTGCGAGAGGGCAGTAGCCGCTGACGGTTTCCAGGAGGGCACGGCGGACCCGGCTGCGGACTAGTCTAATTGAGACTAGTCTAAATGAGACTAGCCTGAAACGAATAAAAAGCGAAAATAGTACTTGACAAAGCGAAGAAAAAGCGAAATGCTGCGGAAGTTCGAGGCGGGCTATGTCTCCAGTTCTTACCTTACCGGCGCGGGATCTTCGGATTCAGCGCCGCCACGTTTCACCAACTCCAGTAACACTCTTTCCGGAGTGCCCTGAAGGCACAAGCCCAAAGCAGCAGGCTGGCGACCTTGCCCCGGTTACCAGCCGACTCGGCAGCATTTCGGACCGCAGGACGCCGGATTGCCCCTTGGCGTCGAGAATCGTGCAAGGGCCCTCAAGCCCTGAGCGCGATTCGGCCCGAAATGGTGCCGCGAACCCCAGTCAACGCGCTCGCGCGCGGCTGGTGGGCATCGCCCGCCTCGCAGCATCTTCACCGCCTGCGGAGACGCGAAGAAAGTCGGCCGAGCGGCCGGAATACTTCGTGCTGCCGGTGAAATCGATTTTGAACCGGTGCGATTCGAATCGCGTGCCCTTTGAATGGACCATTAATCCTTATCGGGGATGCGAGTTTGCTTGCAAATACTGCTACGCGCGGTACACCCACGAATACATGGAGCTGGACGGCGGGGAGTTCGAGAAGAAGATTTACGTGAAGAAGGACGCCGGGCCGCTGCTGGCGTGGGATGTGACGCACAAATATTCCTACGCTTCGGAAGCATCGGGTGGAACGCAAGCCGAACACATTGCCATCGGGACCGCGACGGACCCTTACCAGCCCGCAGAGCGAGAATATGGTGTGACGCGGGCGTGCCTCGAGGAATTGGCGAAGAGGAAAGGCCTGAGCGTCTCGATTATCACGAAGTCGGATCAGATTGTGCGCGATATTGACGTGCTGAGGCGGATTGCGGAACGATCGGACCTGGGGATCGACATTACCATCACGACCCTGCGGACGCGGCTGGCACGATTGCTCGAGCCGCGGGCGCCGAGGCCCGATTTACGGTTGGCGGCGATCAAACAATTGCGGGAAGCTGGGTTAGCAGTGGGGCTTTCTGCGTCGCCGCTGGTTCCCGGAATCACCGACCGCGAAGGCGATTTAGAGGCTGTGGCTGCCGCTGCGCGGGAAGCAGGCGCCGAGTGGTTTTTTTCCGGCGTTCTTTTTCTCATGCCGTCCTCGGCGAAGCAATTCTTGCCGTTTATCCGAATGAAATTTCCAAGGCTGGCCAAGCAATACGAGCAGTGGTATTCGAGAAACGGCTACGCTCCGGAAGACTACCGGAAAAAAGTCGCTGAGCGCGTGGCGAAGATTCGGCAGACGTATGGTTTTCGATCGCGGCCCTGGGTTGAGAAGAAGCACGCTTCGCCGTGCACGCAATTGTCGTTGACCTGGGATGCGGGGGCAATTGCCCGGCAGCTTGAGCGACCAGGGTCTTGTGCCGCGGGATAATGCTCGAACGTAGTGGGTCATAACATACGCTGAGATTCTTCGAGCATCCTCGTCGGATGCTCTCAGAATGACACGTGTTGTCGCGTGATCGTCTACGGGACGATGATGCGGGATTCTTCACGCTTGAGTTCCGGAGCTTGAGGGAACTGACCGCGGAGGAATTCGATGAAGCGGCGCGCACGAGAGCGGCCGTTGGTGCGCAGCAATCCCATCCGGTAGAGAAAGACTAGAAGATAGAAAACATCTGAATCTTTCATGTTGGCGGACGTGGCTTGTTCCGCTTGCTTCTTCTTGAGTTCTTCCAGAAAAGTGGCAAGGGCGGCGTAGAGCTCGCGCGGCAAGGGCGCATCCGGCGGTTTTTCGTAAATGATGCCAGAGGAAAGCGTTTTGTAGGTTTGGGCCAGGGCGACAAGGGCGGCGAGAACATCGGGATCCGTTGTTGAGGGCTGGGACGCGCAGAATTTGGCGATGGAAAACGCAATTGCCGCCATGAGCTGCTGGTGGGTGTGGACGATGTCCCGCGGGATTCTCTCATCGAGCAGAGGGGTATCCGGCGGAAGGCTGCGTTGGTGTTCGTCTTCGTAGCGGTGCGCCGAAACCAGATACGCGCAATCGGCGGGGCAGTCAATAGTGACTTCGCGCTCGGTGCCGCAGCAGACGGCGCAGATTTTTTCACCCTTTGCAGGGCAAAAGCGAGCCGCTTTGCGCTTTTCACAAATCGGACAGGACACAGAATTCACAATCCTCTCAAAACAGTGCAGCAGAATACGCCCTCAGCGGTTAAATCGCAAAAGATGCAGAGGGATTTCATCGCGCAAAAAACGGCGGGATGAAGAAGAGTACTTGCTACGCTCGAAATTGACGGTGCGCTCGAGAGAAGCGGCTGCTCAAGCCATGATGACTTTGTCGTGGAAACGCCTGGCGGCGATGACCAAAAGAATCGAGCCAATCACGAAAAGAGCAAGGCCATCCGTCCAAAGATGGCCAATGCCGGCGCCGCGCAGAATAATGCCGCGAGTGATGTTGATGAAATACGTCGCGGGTATCAGGAAGCTGATGGGATAGAGGATGGCTGGAATGGTTTCCCGCGGGAAGATGTAACCCGAGAAGAAGACGCTGGGAAGAATGGTGAGGAAGGCAAGCTGCATGGCTTCGGCCTGGGAATTGGCCTTGCTGGAAATGAGGATTCCCAGGGAGAGCGAGACGAAAAGATAGGGCAGCGACAGGAAAGCAAGCAGCAACACGTTGCCGTGGATGGGAACCTGAAAAACAAAACGCATGAACGTCAAGATCATGCACAGCTCGAAGAAGCCGATGCCGAGGTACGGAAGCAGCTTGCCAAGCATCAAGCCCATGGGCTTGACGGGAGTGACGAAAAGCTGTTCCAGAGTGCCTTGCTGCTTTTCGCGGACAATCGAGAACGCGGTCAGGAACGTGGTGACGTTGAGCAACAGAATCGCCGTAAGGCCCGGCAAAAAGAAATTCGGGGAGCGGGAATCGGGATTGAAGAGAATTTTGGGACGCATGTCCACTGCAAACGCCGCGCGGTCTTGCAGGACGCGGCGAAGCGACTCGTCCAGGCCAATGGCGGTTGTGACATTGATGGCCTGGCCGGCGACGGAAGAGTCCGAACCGTCGATGAGCACCAAAACTTGCGCGCTCATATTATGCAAAAGGCGATCGGAATAATCGACGGGAATCTTGATGCCCACGCGAGTGCGGCCCGAGATGATCATGTCGTTGAGATCGGTGTCGTTCTGAACGTACTTGATGATGTGAAACGTGTCGGAATTTTTCAGGCGGTCGAGCAGTTCGCGGCTTTCGCGGCGGCCATCAGCGTTGTAAACGACGGTGTTGATTTGGCGAATGTTGGTGTCGATGGCGAAGCCAAGCAGCAACATCTGCAAAAGGGGAATAATCAGGGAGAAAAAGAGCGTGCCAAAATCCCGCCGTACATGCAGGGTCTCTTTATAAAAGACAGCGCCTAATCCGCGAAAAGTGCTAGTCACTGGCGGCCTCCAGTAGCGCTTGATGTTTGTACGTAAGCTCGACAAAAGCGTCTTCGAGGCTGGGAGCGAGCGGGCGAATTTCCGTTACAGCGATGCCGTTTTTGAGGAGCTGCTGGCGCAGATCGTCCAGATCGAAGGTCTCGTCGATCAGCGCGTGAATGGATTGGCCAAAAATCGTGGCGCTGCGAATGCCGGGAAGATGCCGCGCGATGCGCAGCGCACGTGTGACCTCCGGCGAGGTGATTTCCACGCGCGAAGTGCCGTGCGGCTGAACTTCGGGAAGATTCCGCAGCGACTCCGGCGTGCCGTCAGCGATCAGCTTGCCATAATAAATGTACGCGACGTGGCTGCAGCGCTCGGCTTCGTCCATGTAGTGCGTGGTGACAAAAAACGTGATGCCGTGGCCGGAAAGTTCAAACAGCAGATCCCAGAGGTGACGGCGGGCCACGGGATCAATTCCGGCGGTAGGCTCGTCCAAGAAAAGAAGCCCCGGTTCGTGTAACAAAGCACAGCCGAGCGCCAAGCGCTGCCTCCACCCTCCGGAAAGTTGCGCGGCGAGGCGATCCACGTAAGGGCCGAGGCCGTTGAGTTGAATGGTTTCGTCCATGCGGCGCTTCAACCGCGCGGGTTCCAGACCGTAAATGCGGCCGTAGAAGAGCAGGTTTTCCCTCACTGTCAGGTCTGAGTACAGGCTGAAGTTTTGCGACATGTAGCCGATGCGCTCGCGGACCTCTTCGGCTTGCGTCCGCACATCCAGGCCTTCCACACGCGCGGAGCCGCCGCTGAGCGGCAGCAGGCCAGTAAGCACCTTGATCACTGTGGTTTTGCCGCTGCCGTTAGGGCCGAGGAAGCCAAAGATTTCGCTTTTCTCGACGCGGAAGCTGACGTCGTTGACGGCGGTGACATGGCCGAAGCGGCGCACGAGATGCTCGGCGGAGATGGCGGGTTCCAGGAGAGGCTGTGATTCGGTAGCCATCGGTTCAACTCGCAGACTTGAGCTTCACATCGGCGGCCATGCCGGCGAGAACCCTGCCGGCGGGATCATTGATGCGAATCTTCACGCCAAAGACCTGGTGGACGCGCTCTTCGCGGGTTTGCACATTGCGCGGGAGAAACTCCGCTTGCTGATTGATCTGCTCGACTTCGCCATCGAAGACCGTGTTCGGAAAAGAGTCCACGCGAACTTCCGCTTTTTGCCCAATCTTGATGCGGCCGTATTCCGTCTCAGGGATATAAATGCGGACGTAGATTTGGTCCTTCTCGAGAAGTGTAGCGATGGGCGTGTTCGGAGCAATCAGGTCGCCGGGGCGGACGTCCAGGACTTCCACGATGGCTGCGGAAGGGGCAGTGACCTGACGTTCGCGAAAACGCGCTAAATCGTAGGCGTAGGCCGCTTTCGCTAGGTCGACGTCTTCACGGCGATTGCCGCGCTCCAGTTTCTCAAGTGTCGCTTGAGTCTGGTGAAAGCGTGCTTCGGCGGAAGCAATTTCTTCCGGGCGGTAGCCGCGCTGCAGCTCATCCAATTTGTGCTGGGCCATTTCCCTTTGCGCCAGCGCCATTTTCCAGTTGGCCTCCGCGGTGTCACGCTGTTGCTTCGAGACCAGGTCTTTTTGAGCGAGTGCCTCGTAGCGGTCAAAGTCGAGGTGCGTGCGAATTTCATCCGCTTTCGCGCGTTCTAAATCATCTTGCGCGGCATCGATATCTTCTTTGCGATAGCCGTTCTTCCTCAGTTCGTAGTCGGCCTTGGCTTGTGCGGCAGCGGCCCGGGCTTCCGCGATTTCTTCGGGGCGGTACCCACGCTCTGCTTTTTCGGCGTTGGCGCGCGATTCTTCGAGCGCGGCTTGCAGCTCCTTGTCGTCAAAAGTGATCAGGATTTGGCCGGCTTGGACGGAATCGCCTTCGCGGACGAGCACTTTGTCAATACGCCCGCCGATTTTCGAGCCGACGCGAATGTTGCGCGCTTCAACGGTGCCGGACCCCAGAAGCGTCGAGTCGCGGCGAAACCACCGCGCGTAGACGGCAGTCACAGCGAGAACTGCAGCGACCGCGAGAAGGATTAGAATGCGCTTGCGAGTCATGGAATCAATCTCCCGAAACGGTGGAAGGCGATCGAGGCGCTGGCGAGCCCGCCGCACGTGGAGCTAATCCGGACCACAAGATTTGGAAGGCAGCCTCGATCCGGGAATGCAGAGTGTCGTCGCCGTACAGGGACCAGACGAGCAGCGTACCGAAGATGGTCTGCCGGAAAACGTGGGCGATCTCCGCGGCGGGAAGGTCGTTGCGAATCTCGCCGCGGTCCTGCCCAAGCTGAATCATCTCCGTGTGCAGCGCGTGCACTCGCTTCTGCAAATCGATCATGCCCTGGCGGACGGGGTTCGTGGAAAGATAGCCTTGAAGGAGTGCACGAATGATTGCCGGATTGCGAACAGGTTCCTGAGTCATGCGCGTCCCCAAGCCACGAAGGAACACGGGCATGGGTTCGTTGGTGCGGCGAGCAGTCTCGATAGCAGCCTCGAGCTTGCCAAGCTGCATTTCGCCGAAGGCCAGCAGGATGTGGTCCTTGCTGGGGAAGTAATTGAAGAATGTTCCCTTGCCGACGTCCGCCGCTTCGGTGATGTCTTCTACGGTGGTTTCCGCAAACCCTTTCTGCGCAAAGAGTTGCAGGGCAGAACGGAAGAGCCTCTCGCGGATTTCGGCGCTGCGGCGCTGGCGGCGGCCTAAAGATGGCGGACGCGATCTGAGATTGTTCCGGGCGGGGGATGCGCGTTTAATCGGCACAGTGACTTGCCCTCACACATGACTATAGGTCATTTATGACTCTGTGTCAATCTTCTGTCTTAAACTACGATTGCTGTCGCGCAGAAGTAACAAGGTGCAATAAAAAACAAAACACCCTGGCCGAAGCCAGGGTGTACTGAAAGCCCTTCTCGGGTTAGAAGCTATTCTTTGAGCGAAGCAGGGTCAGACAGGTTCTTGGGTGATTTCTGGTTCAAATAGGCGATTAATTTCTGTGCGGGTGGGGGAACAGCGACCGCCCCCTTGAAAACGATTTCACCGGCCTCGACTCTTTTGCCGTAGACGTGTTCATTGGCGTCGTTGTCCGGACGTACCGTTGAGCCTTCCAGGGAAAGCCCAGCGAAGAGCCCACGCGCACGCGAGTAGCTGAGTACTTCGGCGCGCAACGTGACGTCTGTCGAAGCGTCTGCAGTGCGGCCCTTCGGGCCGGCCGCGGCAGAAGCGTCAGCGCCCAACTTCACTTTGCTCTTGAGAATGGAATGAGCGCCGCGCGGGTTCATGACTAGCAGCACAAAGTCAGTGGCTTGGCCGCCGAGCTGCAATCCAAAGCTGCCGCCTTCCAGAGCCATCATCGTGGGAGCGCTCCAGGGACCGGTGTAATGTTCGCCGGTGCGGCAGGTCATGGCGCCGCGGCCATAGCTGCCGCCAAAGACGAATGCCGCCTTAATGACGGAGGGGTAGATGATGACGCACTCGGCCTTGTCGATCAGGTCTTGCGGAATGTCATCGGGAATGTCCATGATTTCCTTGATCACCGTGCCGCAGTTTTCCAAACGGTCGGCTTCTTTCTTGTCCCCCGCGGCCATGATCGGCAAGGCAGCCAGGGACATAGCCATTAAACAGGAGAATATTCGCTTAATCACAATTCACCTCGACGTAGTTTTCTGGGCTACTTCATCATAGAGTGCGCCAAGGCTTGGTGCAACCTTGGAGATGAGAAGGGAGTGAGGGTGGGCTCTCTCGTGGAATTGGACGCTCCGCAGGCGAATTCGGTTGTCTTTCGACTATAATTTTCGAGGCGCAGCGGCGGCGCGGACGAATCGGACGAATAATGATCACAGTAAAAATGTTTCAAAGGTGCGGGGTTGCGATGCTGGCAGTGGCATTGGGTGTTTCGGCAGGGGCGCAACAGGCGCCCGCTCCGCGAAAGATGCCGAACAGCCCAGCAGCCTGCTGCGGGCCGCAGCGACAAAGCGCTGTTACGAAGAGGGCTGCGGCGAAATTCGCAGAGCGGGCGGAAGCCTTGCTCGGAGTGAATTCCGTAGGAAAAGGGGAGTGGGGGTTGCTGATCGTGGACGCGGAGTCAGGCGAGACGCTTTATCAGCAAAACGCCGACCGCTATTTCGTGCCCGCATCGAACATGAAGCTTTTTACGACGGCCCTGGCGCTGACAAAGCTCGGGCCGGATTTTCGGTTCCACACGACGCTCGAAACAAGCGGAACGATTTCCGATGGAATATTAAGAGGAAACGTGACGCTTGTGGGGCGCGGCGACCCGAATCTTTCGAACCGGAAATTTCCCTACGAACTCAAGGAGGAATTCGACGGACCGCCGGAGAAGGCGCTGGTTGAACTGGCAAGTGCGCTAGCGGCAAAAGGGGTAAAGGAAATCACGGGAGACGTGGTGGGGGACGATAGTTATTTCCCGCGCGAGCGTTATCCGAACGGATGGGAAATCGACGACATGGTCTGGGAGTACGGCGCGGCGATTTCGTCGATCGTGGTGGACGATAACACCGTAACGCTGACGCTCACACCGGGCGAACAAGCAGGCAGTCCAGTCCAAGCGGTGGTTAGCCCGGCAACGCCGGATTTTCTCGTCGAAAACGAGGTGCAAACAATCGCAGCCGAGGAGAAATCAGACTTGACGCTCACGCGGGATCCAGGAGCGAACCTCATCGTCATGAAGGGCACGATGCCCGCGAAGAGCTCGCCGAGAAAGTTGGTCCTTGCGATTGAAGAGCCGGCACAACATGCGGCGGTTGTATTGAAGCGCCTGCTGGAAGATCGCGGGATCAAAGTAGACGGGATTGCGCGCGCGGAGCACGAAACATCGAAAACGCAAGAAGACCCCGTCGTGTTGGCGGAGCATGTTTCTGTGCCGCTCGGCGAGGCTGTAAAGCTGATCAACAAGATCAGTCAGAACCTGCACACGGAGATGTTGTTGCGCACCGTGGCGCGACAGAACGGGGTGTGGGCCACGCCGGACGATCTAATGAAAACGCCGCAGGATTTTTACGCGTCGGCCGGGATCTCACCAGATGACGTTGTCCAGAGCGACGCTTCGGGATTGTCGCGGCGCGATCTGGTGACGCCGCGGGCCATTGTGGCGCTGCTGGCCTTTGCCAAGGAGCAGCCGTGGTTCGATATCTACTATGGTTCGCTGCCGGTGGCCGGCGTGGATGGCACACTGGAAGACCGCATGAAAAATACGCCGGCCGCGGGACGCATTCACGCGAAGACAGGCTCGGTCGAGCACGTCCGCACGCTTTCCGGATTTGCCGAGACATCGGCCGGCCGCCGGCTGATTTTTTCATTCCTGAGCAACAACCAAGGCGGAAAAAGTCATGAAGCCGCGGATGCGCTCACCGGGCTGTGCGTGGCCATGCTGGAAGAGTTCAACGCGCCACCGCCGAAGCGCGCCCCGGAACACAAGCACCCGCACTGAACTCACGAAGCGAAATGACGACGGAAGCCATCGTGACGGTATTTGGCAGTTCGCGCCCGCGAGAAGGCAACGCTGACTACGAAGAAGCGCGTGTGCTGGGGCGGGCGCTCGCAAAACACGGCTTCGCGGTTTGCACTGGCGGCTATGGCGGCGTGATGGAAGCAGTTTCGCGCGGCGCTAAGGAAGCGGGCGGAAAAACCTACGGCGTGACCGCGGAATTTTTCAAATCGGCGAAACTCAATCCGTGGATCGATGTGGAAGTGCGCAAACAAACTTGGGAAGAGCGGCTGTTCGAACTAATTCGAATGGCCCACGGTTTCGTGGCTTGCAAAGGCGGAACGGGAACGCTCGTCGAGCTGGCAGTGGTTTGGGAAATGCTCAACAAGTCCGTGATGGCGGGAAAGCCCTTCGCCGTGCTCGGCGAGTTTTGGAGGCCAATCATTGAGCGTGTAAGAGAAGTGGAACTTGGACACCCCGCTGCGTGGAGCGAGGCAAACGGCCGGCTAGTCTATATCGCAGGCACACCGGGCGAGGCTGCAAACCATCTGCAGCAAGCCCTTAAGAAGAGCCGTTGATGGCGCGCACCGCACAAGAAGTGCTGGAGTTTGACAAGCTGCTGGAATTGCTGCGGCTGCGGTCGACCTGCGCACCGGGGCGCCGCGCGATCGATGCGCTGGCGTTTACACAAAACCGCAAAGCGTTGGAGTCCGATTTTGCCCTGATTGGCGAAGCGCGCGAATGGATCCGCGCGGGCCACGAACTGGGATTCGGGGCGCTGGCCGATCCGCAAAGCTGGCTGGAGCGAATCGAGGGCCCAGGGGCTGTGCTGGAGCCTCGTGAATTGCTGGATGCGGCTTCGTTGCTCGAAACCGCCGGATGGTTGCGGCAGCAGTTTCACGAAGAAGCATCGAAATTTCCGTTGTTGGCGGCAAAGGCGGCGTCAGCCGGCGATTTTCGCGACATGCTTGCGGCAATTCGCCGCTGCGTGCTGCCGAACGGCGAAATCAGCGACGACGCTTCCACAGCGCTCCGCCGCATCCGCGCGAACATCACGCAAACACGCGAATCCATTCAGAAAACGCTCAAGCAAATATTGCGCGCGCGAAATGCGGAAGCCGGAGAAGACTACGTCACGCTGCGCAACGACCGCTTCGTCATTCCCGTGCGAGCCGAGCATCGCCGGAGCGTTCCGGGTGTGGCGCACGGCGCCAGCGCCACTGGCCAAACGGTTTTCATGGAGCCGTTCGAAACCGTCGAAGCGAACAATCAGCTCGTGCAGCTTGCAGAGGATGAAGCCGCGGAAATCGTGCGCATTCTGCAGGAACTGACTGGCAGGTTGCAGGTTATCCGTGTAGCGCTCGCAAGCACGGCCGCGACAATCGCGGAATTGGACAGCGTCTTCGCGCGAGCGCGGTTTGCACGCGAGTTCGACGCGGCCATCCCGGAATTCTCCATCGGCGCAGAAATGCGCCTGGTGGATGCGCGGCATCCCGTGCTGGAAGACAAGCTGCGCAAAGAAAATCGCGCAATCGTTCCGATAACGCTTTCGCTCGGCGGAGAGGAAAGGGTGCTCGTCATCAGCGGTCCAAACACGGGCGGCAAAACCGTCGCGCTGAAGACGACTGGCCTGGCGGCGCTCGCTGCGCAAACCGGCATTCCCGTGGCGGCGCAGCGCGCGGTGCTGCCCCTGTTCGACCGCGTGCTCGTCGACATCGGTGACGAGCAATCGATTGCCGCCGATCTCTCGACGTTTTCTGCGCACATGCTGAATTTAAAAAGCATGCTCGAAGCTGCCACTCCGCAATCTCTCGTTCTGGTCGATGAGATGGGAACCGGAACCGCGCCAGAAGAAGGCGCCGCGCTCGCGGTTGCGTTATTGGATGAGTTTCGCGCGAAGAACTGCTTCGTGCTGGCTACGACGCACCACGACAGACTCAAAACCTACGCCTCTACGACCCTGGGCGTCGTGAATGCTGCGGTGGAATTCGACGATGTGAATTTGCGTCCCACGTACCGCCTGATGGTTGGTGTGCCGGGTGGCTCCAGCGGAATCGCTATTGCGCAGCGGCTCGGCCTCGCGAGCGGCATTATTGATCGCGCGAAATCCCTGCTCACTCCCGAATCCCGCGAAGCTGCCGACTTGATCGCTTACCTGCACCGTAGCCGCGACGAACTCGACCGTCTGCAACAGCAAATGACCAGCGAACGCCGTTCGCTCGAAGAAGAGCGCAAGAAACTTCGCACGGAGTGGGTCGAGCGCCAGCAAAGGCGCATCAAGGAATTGGAAGCGCAATTCGCCGAAATGCAGAAGCGCTTCGAAGAAAATGTTGCCAACATCGTCGAAGCGATGAAGGAACGCGAGTTGCGTTCTCAACTGGAGAAAACCGCGCACCGCAAAATGCAAACTGCGCGGGGCGACGCGCGGGAAGAGCTCAACGCCGCAGTAGTGCAAACGATTTCTGATTCGCAGGCCGATCTCGGCTCTCATGCAAACCTGGTTCAGCCCATCAGCCCGGATCAATTGGAGTCTGGCGCAAGGATTCGCGTGCGGGGATTTTCGAAGCCGGTCATTTTCCGCCGGCTTGACGGTTCTTCTGCGGAAATCGAAGCCGGTCCTTTGCGCATGAAAGTCGCCGTGGACGAAATCACCGGAGTCGAAGGAGAGGTTTCAGCCGACAGAGCGGGAAGCGCAGCTTCTCGGTCGGCTCAGGTGAAAGTTACCGCGCAGCAGAGTGAAAACAGCGCCTTGGACGAGATCAACCTCATCGGATTGCGCGTAGAAGAGGCGACCGAGCGATTGGACAAATTCCTTGACGATGCTGCCCTTGCGCACAAACCTCGCGTGCGGATCATTCACGGCCACGGCACGGGAGCGCTGCGCAAAGGAATTGGCGAGTTCCTCAGCTCGCACCCGCTCGTAGAGAATTACTCCTTCGAGGCTGAGGACCGCGGCGGGAAAGCAATCACTGTGGTGGAATTGCAGAAATAGCAAAAAAGCAAGAAAGCCAGAAAGCCAGAAAGCCAGAAAGCCAGAAAGCCAGAAAGTCACATCTCTCCACAGCTCCCCGCGAGAAGGAAATTGGCCCCCTTTGCTATACTCCCCGGTCGTCTTGCCAAACTACAACGAGGTGTCGTGATGAGAGCTCAGAGAAGTATGCCGCCGTTAGTGAGAAGTGTATTCCCTGCCAGCCGATGGAGAGTGGTGTCCGCGTTGTGCTTTGCGATGTTGCTAGGCATGGTGAACGTAGCCCTGGCGCAGAGTCCTTCAGCAAAGCGAACGGTGATTCATCCAGGGCGCTTGCTCGATGTGAAGACGGGCGAACTTCGCACGAATCAGGCCATTCTGATCGAAGGCGAAAAAATTGTGCAGGTTGGGCCCGCCAGCGAGGTAAAAGCGACCGCGGGCGACGTCACCATCGATCTTCCGGATGCGACCCTCCTTCCAGGTTTGATTGACGCGCACACGCATCTCACATTCGACCTCAATTCGCTCGGCTATCCAGGGCTAGGCATTTCGACGTCGCGCGAAGCGCTGCACGGCGCGCGAAACGCGAAGCGCACGCTCGAAGCCGGGTTCACCACCGTGCGCAACGTCGGCGCCAGCGACTACGCGGATATTGCTCTTCGCGACGCCATCAATGACGGCGACGTCATCGGACCGCGCATGGACGCGTCCGGGCCAGCGCTTGGCATCACTGGCGGCCATTGCGACAGCAATCTTCTTCCTCCCTCGTTTCATCTTCAAAGAGATGGAGTGGCCGATGGCGTGGAGGCCGTGCAACATAAGGTCCGAGAAGTCATCAAATACGGCGCGGACGTCATCAAGATTTGCGCTACGGGCGGCGTGCTTTCGAAAGGCGACGACCCGAACGCCTCGCAGTTCACGCTCGAAGAAATGAAGGCCATCGTCGCGGACGCGCACCGCCTCGGCCGCAAGGTCGCCGCGCACGCGCACGGCGCCGAAGGCGTGCGCTGGGCGTCGGAAGCGGGGGTCGATTCAATCGAACACGGGCATCTTATGGACGACGCGGCCATTGCCGCGCTCAAGAAAAACGGCACATACCTCGTACCTACGCTATTCCTGACGGAATACATGCAACAGAACCTGGATCGCAGCGACGTGCCGGAATTTTCCAAACAAAAGATGCGCTGGATCGCTTCCGCCGCGCAGCAGAATGTGAAGAAGGCATTCGACGCCGGTGTGAAAATTGCGTTTGGCACGGATGCCGCTGTTTATCCACATGGCTTGAACGCTGGGGAATTTCACGTTTACGTGAAACTTGGAATGACGCCACTCGCCGCAATTCAGACCGCCACGATCAATGCAGCGGATTTACTGGGATGGAGCAAGCAAATCGGCACGCTTGAGCCCGGCAAGTGGGCGGACATGGTTGCGGT
>Ga0187778_10000786_pt1 | contig 22675 bp, 21 predicted proteins | sample 1015_Q2_SP5_20_M_FD_132418 | JGI IMG/M metagenome (GOLD analysis project Ga0187778, IMG submission 132418) | Tropical peat soil microbial communities from peatlands in Department of Meta, Colombia - 1015_Q2_SP5_20_MG | ecosystem: Environmental > Terrestrial > Soil > Wetlands > Peat | place... | reverse complement strand
CAGCCTCTACCGCGTGCCGGACTTCCTCATGGGTCCGATGGCCAATCCCTACTACCACGACCTGGGGCTTACCAAGCAAACGGTCGGCGAGATGCGCGTCTCTATCGGACTCGTCGCCACGTTTGCGGGCATCGCGGCGGGCGGATTCTGCTCGCTGAAGCTTGGATACATGCGCGCGCTCATCATCGGAGGCATTTTGCAAGCAGCCGCAACTGCCGCATTTGCGACTCTTGCGTTCGCGGGCCTGAGCATTCCTCTCTTCGCCGCCGTCCTGGCAGGTGACAACTTCAGTTTCAGCTTTGCAGGCGTTGCGCTGGTTGCGTACATGTCGAGCCTCACCAATCTGGGGTACACCGCTACGCAGTATGCGCTCTTGAGTTCCACCTATGCCTGGCTGGGGAAAATCTTGAAGGGATTTTCCGGCGCTGCGGTCGAACACCTGAGCGCCACGCACGGCCTCATCCACGGCTATGGCATTTTCTTTATCGCTTGCGGACTAACCGGGCTGCCGGGCGTCCTCCTGTTCGCGGCATTGGGTTATTGGCACAGGCGCAAGCAACCGGCCCCGACCGCGGCCTAGGAAAGTCTTCATACAACGCAGGGTCGTGCGGATGGGGGTGGAAAATCCCACGCGACCTGTTAGGCTACCTTCGACTCCACGGTGCTTTCGCTATGTTGAACAGTATCACTCCATTTTTCATTGTCGACGACTTGGCCGCTACGCTTGCGTTCTATCAGTCTAAGTTGGGCTTCGACGTTCGTTACAAGGGAGGCGGTGACGGAAACGCAGACGGCGACTTCTGGGCCATTCTTGGACGCGACCAAATCATGCTCATGTTCAAGGCCATCACGCCCGAGGTCCATCCCCAGCCGAACCGTTCGCGTCACGAATGGGCTCGCTGGGACGCCTACATCTACACGGATGCCCCCGACTCACTGTATGCAGAGTTCGTAGGCAAGGGGGTTCCCATGCTTCAGGAACTGGCCAATACGCACGATGGACTCCGGGCCTTCGAGATCACCGACAACAGCGGCTACGTGCTCTGTTTCGGCCGCCCCGTCAACGAGTAGCTCCACCCTTCTACGATCCTCAGTCCGGTCCTTTGTCAGCCTGGATGGTGTGTTAGCTGCCGGCCAGAGGCCAGCGCTACGAAATGGGTTGGCGGGAGCTACTTCGTCAGGACGACCGGCGTGCCTCGCCCTAGCCCCAGCGTTCGCGCAGCATTCCCTTTGTTGACTGCAATTTCCACGTACCCGCTCGACCCCACGTACGCGATCGGCTCGGTGTTACTTCCTTGCGCGAACGTTTCCACAAACTTTGTTATCGCCTGATTTCCCGCTTGCAGTTGGATCGTTCCTCCGTTGCGCGCTGACTCCGGCAGGTCCGCCTCTCGGAAATTCGTAATCAAATTTCCGAATGCGTCGGCGCGCATCACCACGCCTTTCACCACGCCATCCACATCCTTCGGCCGCGGTAGCGCAAACCGCTTGTAGTCGTTAATCTGCTCGCCCATGCTGGCCGATTGCCAGCCCTTGGTGAGCCACGCCGCTACCGGCGCAAAAATGTCGCGTCCGTGAAACGTCTTGCTCACCGGCTGCAAATAATAATGCTCGGCGTTGGCGTGCCGCACGACGAGATTCTCCTGCTCGCGCTCGTAAACCACCGAGAGCACGCCATTGTCCGGCGCCACAAAATATTGATTGCCCGCGCTTACCAGTAGCGGCCGCCGCTCCGTACCCACCCCCGGATCCACTACTACAACGTGAATCGTCTTCGGCGGAAAGTAGGAATACGCCGACCCGACCGCCAGCGCCCCGTCCAGTAAATCGAACGCCGTGACGTTGTGCGTGATGTCCACAATCGTTACGTCCGGATTGATTTTCAGGATAACGCCCTTTAGCGTGCCGACCAGATGGTCGTTCGTGCCGTAGTCCGTCGTCAGCGTGATAATCGCGTTGGCCAATGGATTCTCTCACCCAGGATGATTTGTGCAGCTTGCACAACGAAGCGCACACACAAACCCCACGCCGCTTCGTATCTTCTGACGCTATCGGAGGCTAGCGGCGGCGTCAAGAATCCACACGTACCATGCTGTGCAATTGCCAACAGTCCTCATCGGCGAAGGGCCGCGCAAGACGCTTGCCCGCTGGCGGGGCGGTTTTAGACGTGGCCCTGCTCGGGCGCGCAGGCGTGCCACTCGGGATCAGGGTAGTGCCCCCGGCAGAACCACTGGCCGCACTTCTCACAGAATTGCTGGGCGCTCCGGTCGCATGGTTCATCCACGCGCGAAACTCCCTGGCAAGTTTGTTCCTGAGGCTTTACCGCTGCAGTGCTCATGACTTCCTCCTGGGCACGCTTGGGTGCCGGTGGGAAGGGGACTCAGCGGCCGGGTTCCACGACACCAACCTTGTCCACGCCGCTACAAGCAATATACACCCGCCCGTCAACGGTTGCCGCCATATTGCGCACCACGCCACCGCCTGAAGGAATCGAGGCGCGCGCAAACTTCTCCGTTTTCGGGTCGAAGCGAATCATCGTATTGGGTTTCACTCCCGACTCGCTGTACCAGACCATTCCATCCGGTGTAATGGCAATGCCATATGGGCCAGACTCGGGCCCGCCTGGCGAATCCCACATCTTCACCGCGCCCGTTTTTGGGTCGAGCCGTCCGAGGTGGCCACCCTTGAAGTCTGTGAAATAGACGCTGTCGTCCGCCGCAATCATCAGCCGCCGCGGCCGCGTGCCTTCCGGCAAAGCGTAGTCGGTTAATTCCATTGTCTTTGGATCGATTTTGCCCATTTTGTTAGTGCCCAATTCGCAGAAAAACGGCACACCTTTGCTGTTCACTTGAATGCCGTAGGGCAGCGCACTTTCCGTAGCTACTTTTTTCAGATCGATTTTGCCAGTACGTGGGTCCAGCCGTCCGACGGCGTTGCCGCCTTGCGCCGTGAACCACAAAATACCGTTCGCGTCGAAGACCAGAGAGTGCGGGTCATCCACACTTTCATCGGGCATCTTGTATTCGGTGATTTTTCCTGTGCGCGGATCGAGTTTGCCAATGTAGCCGCCAAAATTCGCGGTGTACCAGATGTTTCCGTGCTTGTCGGACATCAGCCCGTGTGGGCCGGAGTTTTTGCCTTCGACGAGTGGATATTCCTTGAAAGTACCGGTGGCCGGGTCGAGCCGTCCCAGCTTGTTGACCATTTGCTCGGTGAACCATAGTGACCCATCCGCGCCCACCGCAGGGTCGTGTGGATGTGCGCCCTTTGTCGGCACCGCCCATTCACGAATTGTCACCTTCAGTTCGCTTACATCGTTGGCCGGGCCCGCTCCAAATGCAGCCAGGCCAGCTGCCAGCCCGCTGACCAAGATCAAAGCACCGGTCATCGTTCGCCAATCTGCTCTCATGACTGCCTCCTCGCTGCAATGCTTCGCAATTCTTGCGAGAGGCGAACAGCTTAACTCTGCGGCGCTTCCGGGGAAAGCAAAAGTGTTAGGACTTCGATGCGCAGGACACGTTCCTCTCTGGCGCGCTCTACGGTACACTCTCCGGCGTTTGCCACGCGTACGACGCCAGTAAGCAACCAAAGGAATGGGAGGGAATCGATGAACCGCAGAACTTTGCTAAAGATGGGCGCGCAAGCCGGTGCTGCGGCTATTGCCGCGCCTCTGATGAATTTCGGACGCTTCCGCGTATTTGCCTCAAGCCCCAAAGAATACTCGTCGCGGTGCGTCGAACTGGTCCGGCGCGCCAATGTGATTGACATGCTAAACGTCTTTAACCTGGGCATGGTTCTAGGTTTCTTGGCGGGCGACAAGAAGCCGACATGGCTCGACAATCCCGCTTTGATTCCGCCAGCCGAGCTTCAGCGCGCCCGCGAGAGCGGCTTCAATGTCCTTCACATCGCCGTCGGCTACAACGATTACGACAGCACCCTTCGCTTCTTATCCCAATGGAACGGCCTCATCGCTCATTACAACGACACGTTCTTGCGCGTCGACTCTCCCGACCGCCTCGCCGAAGCAAAGCGCGCCGGCAAAATCGGCATCATCCTCGGCATCCAGGACTCCGACCATTTCCGCACCCTCGACGACATTGACTTCTTCTACGGCCTGGGCCAGCGCGTCTCGCAGCTCACCTACAATGCGCGCAATCTGATCGCCAGCGGCTCCACCGAGCGCAACGACAGCGGCCTCAGCGATTACGGCGTCAGCGTCGTCGAGCGCATGAACCAACTCGGCATGGCCGTCGACGTCTCGCACTGCGGCGATACCACTACGCTCGACGCTTGCGGCGTCTCCAAGCAGCCCGTGCTCATCACCCACTCCAATTGCCGCGCCCTCACTCCGCATCCGCGCTGCAAGACCGACGAAGCCATCCGCAAAATCGCCGCGAGCGGCGGCGTGATGGGCATTACCGGCGTGCGCCCCTTTGTCAGCGCCAAGGAGCCCACCACCATCGAGAACCTTCTCGACCATTACGACCACGTCGCCAAACTCGTCGGCGTCGAGCATCTCGGCGTCGGAAGCGACATCGGTCTCGATGGCTATGCGCCTTGCCCGAGCCTGTCCGCAAAAAACTCCATGCCAGCTACAAAGCCAGCTACGGTTTCCGCGAAAAGGATGACATCGAGGGAGTGGATCATCCCAAGCGCACCTACGATTTGACCGAAGGACTTATTCGCCGCGGCTACTCCGACTCTGACATCGCCTTGATTCTCGGCGGCAACTTCCAGCGCGTCCTCTCCCAAATCTGGAGCAAGCAACTCGGCCAAGTCGCTTCCACACACTAGCCGCTTTCCAGTACTCACCCTATGCCACATTGTGGTACTATTACATTGTGGAATTCATTGAGTCGCGACTATTCACGCGGCGTCTTCATGAACTTGCCGGCGATGAGGCGGACGATCTGCTCAGAGCGATTCAAAACCAGCTTGCGCAAAAGCCGGATCGCGGAGCCGTGGTTCCCGGTCTCGGCGGCGTGCGTAAAGCGCGCATTGGAAACCCAGGTCGCGGAAAAAGTAAGCGTGGAGGGTTGCGGTGCCTTTACTTGCATCTGGAGCAGCGGCAACACTTCCACTTGTTATTGTTGCTGGACAAGGGCGAGCAGGAAGACGCCACGGAGGCTCAGCGGAAACAGATGCGGGAATGGGTCGCGCAAATCAGGAAGAATCTGGGAGGGTGAATATGACGGAAAAAATTAAAGTAAACATCTTCGAAGCAATGAAGGAAGCGCTTCAAGATGTTGCGGCCTATGAGCGCGGCGAAGCCGTCAATCTTCGCGTCACGCGGATCCCAGAACGGCCGAAGCCGATTTCACCCAAAGAAGTGCGCCGTATCCGCCATTCGCTGAAGGCCAGTCAAGCTCTGTTCGCTACCTATCTGAACGTGAGCGCAAACGCAGTGCGGAGTTGGGAGCAGGGCACGCGTCGGCCACGCCAGGCCGCTCTCAAGCTCTTGGTGATCGCCAAGAAAAACCCGAAGGCTCTGCTCGTCGCTTGATTCTCACTGAGCTTCACTGGCCTTCGTCCGGAGGTTGGTACAGCTCCGCTATCGCCGCGACCACCGATGGGTCCAGAGGATTCAGCTTCAGTTGCTCCGCAAGGAACGCCAGGCGATCGCGGCGAGCCTCAGCGTTCAGGGCATGTGGCGCTTCGTACAACTTGAACTTCTTGGGCTCGCTGACATTCGCGGCATACTCTTTGGCTCGCTTCGGCGTCAGAAAATCTTCCTTCGTGGCGTATTGCAAAAACACGGCGGCAGGCGCCGCGTGCGACACGAACTTGCCCGGATCGAGCCAGCCATATTTCCCTTGAAATGCGTCCAACTTCTCAGGGCCGACCTTCTGGCGGTAGTCCTGGAATTCCTTGGATTTCATGTCCACTTCGTCGGAAAGGCTCCCCGCCATCAGCACGAAGGCCTTGAAACGCTTGTCCAGGCCACTGAGGAATCCGCCGACCGTCGCGTTGTAGCTGTGCCCCACGTAGGCCAGGCGTTTCGGGTCCACGTCCTTGCGCGCGAGAAGCAGATCCGCCCCTCGCTCCATGTCAACGATTTGCTGAATCAAGTCGGTCACCTGTTGCTCGTTGAGCGGGCTTTTATCTTGCACGTGCCCCGGCCTGGCGACCGGGCCGTCCGTCAGCAGCGACACGACTCCGCTCTTGGCGAGCGCCACCGCCTCGTCGAGAAACTCCGTGCGGTTCCGCGCCGCTGAATTATTCCAGTACCAGTGACCCCAAATCACCGCCGCAAACGGCCCGTCGCCGGGCGGCACCACCAGGTAAGCGGGCACGCGGCCGCCTTTCGGGCTTGCATACGAAATATCGTGAACCGCAATCTCACCGCGTTTCGTTACACCGCTTTCCTGAATGTCGAGCGGAGCCCCGCGATCGTACTCAAAAGCATTCTGCCCAGTCTGGCTCTGAACCGTTGCCCGCCGCTTCGCTTTGATCAAAACATCCACCGAATCGGGCCGCCCATTCCAGTAATCCAGCCGGATCCGTCCATCGGGCAACTGCCGCAGGCTTGCGGGAATCGCGCTGGCCAGCAGATACCAGCCGTCAGGCAAGACCACTGCATTGCGCGGACGCCCCAGACTCCGGTCAAACACCAATTCTTCGCCGTCCAAGCCATAGCTCGCCGGAGCCGTGTATGTCTCCGAGATGCGCAACCGCATCGACTGCCCTTGCTTCACGGGCGGGAAGGGAATCAGCACCACTTCCGTCGTCGGACTCACCGGCTCTTCCGTCGTGATTTTCTCCGCCGCCATCTCCGCCCCCGTCAGAATTCGTGTCTCGAGTTTCTCTCCCGTGTCCAGAATGTACGCCGAAGGATTCGATGCCTTGCTGCCTTCGCGCACAATATTCAAGTACCGGTTCACGCCGGGTTGCGATTCCGTGTAGTCGTGATACAGGCTGAACGAGTGCGTCTCCGGCTGCTGCAGGAAGTACACGATGTCGCGGTCTTGATGTGCGCGTTCGGAAAGTCGCTCCCGTTCCGTCTCGCCCTGAAACGGCGCCTCCCAGCTCTTCTTCGTCGTCAATGCCTTCGGCACTGCGGACGCCCCGGTCTGCGCTCCCGGCTTTGCCTTCAATACCAACGGCGCCTCCCCCGGTCCCGCATTCATGAAACTAATCCCGATTCGGCCATCGGCCTCCGGCAACACCTGCGACGGCACGTTGCAGTCCACCAATTCGTATCCCGCGGGCAGCACCACGCGGTTTCTGCGGATGCCCAACGACCGCTGGAAAATGATCGCGTCGCCCTCGCGGAGGTAGCTCTTCGCGTCTTTGTACGTTTTCACAATCAGGATGCGCCCTTGGCCATCCACCGGCACCGGCCGCGCCAGGTGCACTCGTATGAAGTCGCTTCCAGTGTCCGCGCTGGCCATCAACGGGTCCTTGCGCGCCTCCTCTCCGCTGACCACCTCAAACTTCAGCGGCTCGCCCGTCATCGCGTCATATACGGCCTCGTCGCTGGCCACGCTCCCTTTGCGAATCGGGTTGTAATAGACCGTCGCTCCGGGAGCCGTCGCCGTCACCTCGTACCGAATCTTGAAGCTGGCACTCTCCGGTGCCAGCAACTCGTACCGTGTGTATTCGTCCGTCTCCTTCTGCCGTACTCCAGCCGTAGCGCCCGCACTCGCGGCAGCGCCGGACTGGGTTTGACACTTGCCTGTCGGTGGTATCCAGAGCAAAAGGCAGAGGCCTGTTGTACCGATTGCAATCAAAGTGCGCATAGTGAGCATCCTCCGGCCTCAAGAGTGAATCACGAGTCACTTCGTCTTACAATCGGGGGACACAGATGACGCAAGGAATTGCCATAGGCGGAGACAGGACTATGATCGAGCAGGGGCGCCGGAAGCAAGGTGTTAGCAGAGAAGAAGCACTCGCGCTGGCTGGGGAGGCTTCCCTCGACGAACTGCTTCATGCAGCCAGCGAAGTGCGTCAACAGGGGAAAGGCAACACCGTCAGCTTTTCAAAGAAAGTGTTTATTCCGCTGACGACTCTGTGCCGCGACTATTGCAGCTACTGCACCTTCCGCAAAGATTCAGGTCAGTCTGGCGCTTTCTTCATGACGCCGGAGGAAGTCCTTGCCCTGGCCGAACAGGGCCGCCGCGCCGGGTGCAAAGAGGCGCTCTTCAGCCTGGGCGATCAGCCCGAGCGAATTTTCCCAGAAGCGCGAGAATTCCTGCGCAAGCAAGGATATGCGCGCACGCTCGATTACCTCGGGGCGATGTGCGAGTTGGTGCTCGAACGCACGGGGCTATTGCCGCACGCCAACCCCGGCGTCATGGACGGTGCGGCGCTCGACAAACTCAAAGAATCCAATGCCAGCGTCGGCTTGATGCTGGAAAACGTAAGCTCGCGCCTGATGCGCGAAGGCTTACCCCACGCGAATGCCCCGGACAAAGTTCCCGCCCTGCGACTGCGCACTATGGAGGAAGCCGGCAAGCGCTCCATCGCCTTCACCACCGGAATTCTGATCGGCATTGGCGAAACCATGGAGGAGCGCATCGATTCGCTGCTCGCCATTCGCGACACGCACGAAAAGTACGGCCACATCCAGGAAGTCATTGTCCAAAATTTTCGCGCCAAGCCGGACATTCCCATGGCCGCGCACCCCGACCCTTCGCTCGAAGAAACGTTGCGCACAATCGCGCTCGCGCGAATCCTTCTCGGGCCGCACATGAATGTTCAGGCCCCGCCGAATCTCAGTTACGACGATTTTCCTCGCTTGCTCGAAGCAGGCATCAACGATTGGGGCGGAATTTCGCCGGTGACGAAGGACTTCATCAACCCCGAAGCGGCCTGGCCGCAAATAAACAAACTACGCACGGAATCCGAAGCTCGTGGCTTTCAATTGCGCGAGCGCCTGGCCCTTTATCCGGAATTTATTTCACGTGAGAACTTTCTTGCCCCGCGCGTCCGCGAAAAACTGAATTCGCTTGCCGGTCCCAATGGCTTTGCCAAGGACGGCCCGCGCCCAATCGATGTAGGGGCGCAGCATTCTGCGCCCCAGGCGACGAGCGAGGATTGCGGGAGTGGCTCTCTGTCGGTGTGAGTCGAACCTATTTGAGCGGCAAGCCGGTGAAGCGAATGCCTGCGCTGTGCACCTTGTAGCGCGCATTCAAGCCGATGAGCAGCGCCGTCAGCGATTCGGCGATGCGCGCGTTTTCGAGCTTGCCGCCATTCACCGCGCGCGCGCCGGGAATCTTCTCGGCGAGATCGATGGCCGCCTTCTTCGCGGCCTCGTCGTCGCTGCAAACCAAGACGTCGCACTCGACCGGACCGTCTTTCGCGAGAAGTTCGGCGCTGAGATTGTGAAACGCCGCTGCAACACCGACGTTAGAGGGAACCAGTTCGCGGGTTTGTTCCGCTGCGGAACCTTGCCAGACGCCAAGCATACGCGAAGGCCCTCCGCCGACCGCCGCCGCCAGCGGTACCGTTGTGTCGATGACAATCTGACCAGGCTTCCACAGCGGCTTGAGCTGCTTCAACAGCGCGGCTTGCCCGGCAAACGGGACGGTGAGAACCAGGATGTCGCAGCGGCCCACGACAGCGGAGTTTTCGGCGCCTTCGACTGGGGCAGTGCCGCCGAGGCGATCGCGCATCAAGCGCGCGAATTCGGCGGCACGCTGCGCGTCGCGCGAGCCGATCACGATATGCTCGCCGGCTGCGGCCCAGCGCCTGGCAAGGCCGGTGCCTTCGGGGCCGGTGCCGCCGAGAATGCCAATGGTTCCACTCATGCGCCTCCTGTCCCGCGCGAGAAAGTCTCGTCCTGTCCAGCGCGACACTGCTGGTTTGGGGCGCGGGTTTCGGCCACGCCGAAATTTGCGGCTGACAATGTAGTGGCTAGAGCGCAATTTTTGAAGCTGAAAATGCTGGCGAGTTGTCTTCCGGAAGTTGCTTGTCATTGTACGATGGTTGCTCGCGCCATCGCGAGTCACGCATGCCTGAACTGCCAGACATTGTGGTTTACATCGAAGCGCTGGAGAGGCGCATCCTCGGGCAGACGCTCGAAGGCATTCGCATCGTCAGCCCGTTTCTCCTGCGCACCGCGAGTCCGCCGGTGAGCGGCGCCACCGGAAAGAAAGTCCTGAACCTACGCCGTCTCGGAAAACGCATTTGCATTGGACTCGAAGGCGAGCTGTGGCTCGTACTCCACTTGATGATTGCCGGCCGCTTACACTGGCGGGCACGCGGCGTGAAGGTTTCGCCGCCGCGGGGGCTTGCCGCGTTTGATTTCGGCAAGGGGTCGCTGCTCTGGACGGAAGCTGGCTCGCAAAAACGTGCGTCACTTCACGTCGTTTCGGGGGGAGCTGGACTGCAAGCGCTGGAGCCGGGCGGAATCGAAGTGTTGGAGTCGGACGCGTCGCAGTTCGCCGCCGTGCTCCTTTCCGCCGATCACACGCTCAAGCGCGCGCTAACCGACCCGCGCCTTTTCAGCGGGATCGGGAATGCTTACTCCGATGAAATTCTGTTTGAAGCAAAGCTTTCACCGCTTGCGCTTACCCAGAAACTTTCCGCAGGTGAGATCAAGAGGTTGTACGAAGCGACTCGCTCGACGCTCCTATCCTGGACCGATCGTCTGCGTGCGGAAACCGGAGGCAAATTCCCGGAAAATGTCACGGCCTTCCGGGAGGGAATGGCTGTGCATGGCCGCTACAAGCAGCCGTGCCCGCGCTGCGGCACAAAAATCCAGCGCATTCGCTACGCTGCGAACGAGACAAACTATTGCCCCACGTGCCAAACCGGCGGCAAACTCCTTGCCGACCGAGCGCTTTCGCGTTTGCTGCGCGAAGATTGGCCGCGTACTCTTGAAGAGCTCGAACTCCTCACTTCCAAGCGCGCCTAGCTTGTACCTTCGTCAGGTTGTTGAAACTCGTCACAATTCAGGCACGTCGACCTCGGTTCTGTTGACGGCGTTGCACTTGATGAATAAGATTAACCTTCGAATTTCTACAGAACGCTCCTTATGTCTTCCTACCGTTTTCGCCACCAACCCGCTCCAGCACGCAGAGGAAAAATCCTTTGGACGGAGGATAAGTTCCGTGCGTTGGTTGAATCAGCTCCCGACGCCATGGTGATCGTCGATGCGTCGGGGCACATTTCGCTCATCAACGGGCAAACCGAAAAACTCTTCGGCTACAAACGCGAAGAACTTCTGGGCCAGCCGATTGAAAACCTGATTCCCGAGCGATTCCGAAAGAACCATTTAGCGCATCGCGAGGAGTTTGCCCATTCTCCGCGTCTGCGCATGATGGGCTCCGGAATGGAGCTGTACGGCCGCCGCAAGGACGGCACGGAATTCCCCGTCGAAATCAGTCTTAGCCCGTTCAAGAGCAAGGACGGCGTCCTAGTTTTCAGCGCCATTCGCGACATCACCTTGCAAAAGCAGGCGCAAAGGGAACTATCCGAAGCCAAGGAGAACCTCGAGGTGCGCGTGCGGGAGCGCACGGCGGAGCTTTTGAAGTCCAATCAGTCCCTGCAATCGGAGATTGCCGAGCGGGAACTGGCGCAGCGGCAACGCGACGAAGAGCAAGAACACTCGCGCCGCTTGGAAGAGCAGCTTCTGCTGACGCAAAAAATGGAAGCCATTGGGCGGCTGGCCGGAGGCGTCGCGCACGATTTCAACAATCTTCTCGGGGTCATCCTTGGCAACTGCGAGATGATTCTGAATGACTCGCCTGCCGACAACCGCTTAAGCGGACGAGTTGAAGAAATCAAAATGGCGGGGGAGGAGGCGGCTTCGGTTACGCGGCAATTGCTTGCCTTCAGCCGCCAGCAGAATTTTCAGCAGCATGTTTTGGACCTCAACACGGTCCTCACTGACCTAGAACCGCTATTGAAACGAATCATTCGGGAAAGCATCCATTTCGAAATGGCGCTCGGCCAGGGCGTCGGTTCGATCAAAATGGATCGCAGTCAATTAGCTCAGGTGATTCTGAACCTCGTTGCCAACGCGCGCGACGCCATGACGGGCGGCGGCCGGTTGAAAATAGAAACTTCCAACATTGAACTAGGCGAAGCTTACGTCCATGAACACGTCGACGTTACGCCCGGCCCTTACGTGCAGTTGAGCGTTTCGGATAGCGGCGAAGGCATGGATCGCGAAACGGTCAGCCGCATCTTCGAGCCGTTCTTCACCACTAAGGAACAAGGACGCGGCACTGGTCTCGGATTAGCGACGGTCTACGGAATTATCCGCCAAGGTGGCGGTCACATCTGGGTTTACAGCGAGCCCGGCGCCGGCACCACATTCAAAATTTATTTTCCCCAAGTCATACAGGTAGCCGAAACACCGGGACCAAAGTCTTCCGTGACCACGGCGCCGTCGGGTTCAGAGACCATACTGCTTGTGGAAGATTCCAGGCTGCTCGCCAAGGTGACGCGTGATTTTTTGGAGAGTGAAGGCTACACGGTGCTTGCTGCTTCCAATCCTCGCGAAGCCCTCCGGATTGCTCAAGGTTTCAAGGAAAACATTCACCTGCTGCTTACCGATGTGGTAATGCCAGAGATGAATGGCCGCCAGCTCGCTGAACAGCTTCTGGCCAAGCGGCCGGGCTTGAAAGTCGTTTATATGTCGGGCTATACGAATGGAATACTTTCTGAGCATGCCTTTCGCGTTGCGGACGTGGCGTTCATCGAAAAGCCGTTCTCGCAGCAGGCGCTCTCCCGGAAACTGCGCGAAGTTTTGAGCCAGAAGCGTACCGCTTAGAACGCAATTCAACTTTGTGTGGATGCGCCCATGTGGGCAGCAGGGACGTCACATTAAGCGGCGGCTAATTCTTCCAGCGTCGCCTTGTTTCTGAGGACCATAGTCGAGCCGTTCAGCTCGATGATCCCTTGCTTCTTGAACTCGCTCAGCGTGCGTGTAACCGTCTCTCGGGACGTACCGATCAGTTGCGCCAGCTCCTGATGCGTTAGCGCCAGCTTCACTCGTACCACTCCGTTCGATATGGTTCCGTTTGCCGACCATTCCAGCAGGAATCTGGCGAGGCGCTCGGAAACCGATTCGCTCAATCCGATCGACCGAACCAGTTCATATGCTGCGTGGCAATCGCGCCCCAGGCTCTCCACGAAGTGCAGGCACGCATCGCCGTGCTCTGCCATGAACTTCATGAAATCCGCGCGCGGGATATACGCCAGTTGCGCGGGCTGTAGGATTTCGGCGGTCGTCTCATACTGCTTGCCGGTGATGGTGGAGCTGAGCCCCAGTCCTTCGCCGGGCTGCGCAATCTTCAGGATCAACGTGCGGCCATCGCTGTTGGTTGTTTGTAGTTTCACGCGCCCCTGGCAGAGGATGTAGACGCCGCGGGCGGGCTGGCCTTCCATAAAAATGATCGCGCCGGTGGGGTACGTGGTGGTGTGCTTGATCTTCTGGAGGGCCTTCAAAGCAGCATCCGAGAGGCCGCAGAAAAAGCTATCGGAGCGCAAAGAGCAATTAGTGCACTCATCCACTATGGGTATTCCATAGGGCGTTTTCACCTTCCTGGGGGAATTCGACCAAATGTCGAATTGGGGCGCCACTGATCGAGCTGCTACTATTGGACTTGCCATTGCCATCTCCCTTCGTCAGCCATTTCCCTGAACGAGGGGGTGATGGGCAAGCGCAGTGCCGTTTCTGTGATTCTTCCCATTTCCTCCATAGATCTTGTAACTGATTCATAATGGGAGCCTTATTGGAGAATTGCAGGCTTTGTTTCGCATGCGCAAGTACTCCCAATCTGGTCCTGTCTGCGCCTTTTCGCACATCTTTGGGTGATCTAAATCACTCTTCTTAGTGACCCCGCTCAACCTTGCGAGAAGGCACTTCGGTCAACCGCGCAATACGAAATGGGGCTGATTAGGCGCTGACCACGCGCCTGGCGGTAAACTTGGGTCATGACGTTCACTAAGCGCCTGCGCGAGGGGGTCCGCCGGGGAGAGATTACCTGCAGCGTGCGAATTTGGATGCATCCGCACGTTCGGGTCGGAGGGCGCTACCGGATGGAAGAAGGTGCGATCGAGGTGGATTCCATCGAACCGATCGGGTTTCCCGACATTACCCCTGAACTGGCGCGCGAGTCGGGGTTCCTCGGTGTCCTCGATCTGCTCAAAGTGGCAAAGCACGGACGAGGGGACAAAATCTACTTGATCCGGTTCCATTACGTGCGGCCCCGCGCCAGCCAACAAGGTAGGCCCCGCGAGGCAGAAAGAAAAAAGAAAAAGCGGAAAGCAAGAATTGTTCAGTGAAGGACCGCGGCGATGGCGCCGTCGGCGATGAGGGCGGAGACGGCCTCAATTTCTGGTGCCAGGGGACGATCTTCCACGACTTTTGCCGATTTTGCCCGCACGGCTTCGTAAGCCTTGCGCGCGAGTGCTCCGGTTTGCAGCGGGGCGAGCAGATCGATGCCCTGGCAGGCGCAGAGCAGTTCGATGGCTAGCGTGTTGCGAAGGTTTTTGAGCATGCGTTCGAGGCGCCGCGCGCCGCTCATGCCCATGGAAACGTAATCTTCTTGATTCCCGGAAGTGGAAATCGAATCCACGGAATGGGGAGTTGCGAGAGCTTTGTTCTCGCTGGTGAGAGCTGCTGCGGTTACCTGCACGATCATAAAACCGGAGTTGATGCCCGGCTCGGGCGTGAGGAATGCGGGCAGCAGGCTGGTCAGCGGATTGGTCATCTGCTCGATGCGGCGCTCGGAAATTCCCCCGAGCGTGGCGATGGCGATGGCCACCTGATCGGCGGCCATAGCAAGAGGTTGGCCGTGGAAATTTCCGCCACTGATGATGTCGCCGGCCGGCGCGGCGCTTTGGGCATCGCGGACAAACACCAATGGGTTGTCGGTGGCGCTGTTCAATTCCACGGCCGCGATTTCCCGAGCTTGGGCTAGTGCGTCGCGTACCGCGCCGTGCACTTGCGGCGTGCAGCGCAAACTGTACGCATCTTGGACGCGCGGATCTTTTTCCGCTGCACGGTGCGACTCGCGAATTTGGCTGCCTTCGTTCAAGTGCGCCAGGTTGCGGGCCGTCATCGCCGCGCCGGGATACGCGCGGGCGTGCATGATGCGCGCGTCGAAGGCGCCAGGGCTGCCGCGGAGCGCGTCGAGCGAAAGCGAAGCCGCCACATCGGCGGTGTCCGCGAGAATATCGGCTTCGTAAAGCGCGAGACTGAGCAGCGCTAGCATGCCTTGCGTGCCATTCAGCAGCGAAAGGCCTTCTTTGGCTTCCAGGGAAAGAGGAGTGATTCCCGAGCGCTTCATCGCTTCAGCGCCAGACAAAGCTTCACCGCGATACACCGCGCGGCCTTCGCCGATTGCGACATGCGCTAAATGCGCGAGCGGCGCAAGGTCACCCGAAGCACCGACAGAGCCCTGCGAGGGAATTACGGGATGCACTTTTTGATTGAGCATTTGGCAGAGCGTTTCGACGACGCGAGGGCGCACGCCGCTCAAGCCTTTTGCCAGTGCATTGGCGCGCAGCAGCATCATCGCGCGCGTTTCAGGCTCGCTCAGAGGAGCACCAACTCCGCTGGCGTGCGAGCGCACCAAGTTCACTTGCAGTTGCCGGACTTGTTCATGCGAAATGCGAACCGAAGCCAGTTTGCCGAAACCAGTGGTGATGCCGTACGCCGTCACGTCGGAATCGACCAGCCGCTGCACGACCGCGCGTGAGGCGTTCATTCGCTCAGCTGCAGCAGGGGCAAGCTCGACCGCTTCGCCGCGCAGCGCTACCCCGTAAAGCTGCGCGAACGTCAGATCATTGCCGGTCAGCGAAACGCTCATGCATGGCTCCGATGCGTTTCCGGTGGCGCCATCGCGACCATGATCTTGCGATATTTTTCGGGCAGCGATTTGGGGCGGCCATTGCTGCCGCAAATAACGTGGACCGTGTGGCCCGTGGCAAGCAGCGTGCCATCGGAATCGCGAAGTAGTTCATAGGTGAATTTGATCAGACGATTGCGCGACTCCGCAATCCGTGAGCGGACGCGCAATTCCTCATCGTAGCGTGCAGGATGGTGATATCGGCAATGCGCATCGGCCACGACGATATGGCAGTCGTCTTCTTTTTCCATCTGTTTGTATTCGATGCCGAGCGCGCGCATCAGCTCGACGCGGCCCACTTCGAACCACACAAAATAATTGCCGTGATAGACCACGCCCATCTGGTCGGTCTCGGCGTAACGCACGCGCACTTTTGCGTCGTGATATTCAATCATTCGGAGCTCTCAGATTATCCCGGCTTGCTTTGCCAAACGGGTTTGCGCTTTTCGAGGAAGGAGGCGACGCCTTCCTTGAAATCAGGCGTGCAGCGGATGCGCGCGTTTTCGAGAACCGCGCGTTCGAGGTCGTGGTCGACGCTGGCCGCCGCTGCGGAAGTCATCAAGCGCTTCGCGCGCGCGAGGCTACCCGGGCTTGCGGAAATCAAAACCTCAGCGAGTTCGTTCGCGCGCGCCAGCAGATGCTCCGCGGGAACAATTTCGTTCACCAGACCCAGCTCTTTTGCTTCTTGGGCTTCGATGATTCTTCCGGTAAGCAGGAGGTCGCGTGTTTTCTTCTCGCCGATTTGACGCGTAAGAAATACCGAAACAATTGCTGGAAGAAAGCCGATGCGCACTTCGGTGTAGCCGAACCTCGCTTCCGGCGCGGCCAAAGTGAAATCGCAAAGCGTGGCGATGCCGCAGCCGCCTGCCAGGGCCGCACCGTTTACCGCTGCGATGAGCGGGCGGGGGAAGCTCCAGATTCGGCGAAACATCTTGGCCATGCGGCGCGAATCTTCCTGATTTTCCGCGGGAGATTGCTGGGCGATGGCGGAGAGCATTTCGAGATCCATGCCAGCGCAAAACGCTGTTCCCGCGCCGGTAAGAAGCACGACGCGCGCATGGCTCTTTTCAATTTCGTCCAGTGCCGTTTGCAGTTCGGCAATCATCGCGGCAGAAATGGCATTGCGTTTGTCCGGGCGGTTGAGCGTGATATTGGCGATGTGCCCGGAGATTCCCAGAATCAGCGTCGTGTACACGATTCGGATCTCCTCTCAGTTCACCAACGGAGCATGCGCATATTTTGCGCGAATTTCGTTGGTCATTTCGAGAACTTTCGTGAGGCGCGCCGGGTCGATGCCTGGATCGGCGCCCTTTTTCCGAAGAGCGGCAAGCACGTCTTCGGTGGCGATGTTACCCACCAGATTGTCTCCTGCAAAGGGGCAGCCGCCAAGCCCGGTGAGCGCGCTGTCGAACCTGCGGCAGCCCGCTTCGTACGCGGCGAGGATTTTTTCTTCGGCGTTTTCCGGGCGGCTGTGAAGATGCACGCCGACTTCGATGCCCGCGACATGATCTTTCACTTGGCGATAAAGATCGCCGACGAGTTGCGGCGATGCGGTGCCGACGGTGTCGGCAAGGGACACGGTTCGAACGCGAACGTCTTTGAGCCATTCGAGCGTGTCTGCCACGATTTCCGGTCCCCACGGCTCATCGTAGGGATTTCCGAAGGCCATGGAAATGTAGATTACTAGGCCTCGATTTGTGGCTGCGGTTTCTTTTTTCAATTTCTCGACGAGAAGGCGCGATTCGGCGCGCGTCATGTTGGCGTTCGCGCGACGGAAGTAAGCCGAAATGGAATACGGGTAACCGATCGTAGTAACGCCGGGCGTAGCCAAGGCGCGCTGCAACCCCTTTTCGTTGACAACGATTCCGATGACTTCCGGCGGCTCGACATTTTGGGGAAGGGAAGCGAGCAATCGCTGCATAACTTCTTCACTGTCCGCCATTTGCTTGACGTGCTTCGGCGAGACAAAGCTGACCGCGTCAATATGTTTGACCCCTGCAAGTACAAGCTCTTTGAGATATTCAGCTTTATAGTCTGTGGGAATGAAGTCTTGCAACCCCTGCCAGGCGTCACGTGGACACTCAACGAGTTGGGTTCTTTCGACCATATCGTGTCCTCACCCAAGAGACAAAATCAACTAGCAAGAAAGCCATGCTAAGAATCGTTACCAGCAGCGCAGCCAAGCCTGCGCCTTCCGCAAGGGGAGGCGGGGGTGCGTCCAGTCCCGGATACTGCCGAATCAATTTTTCGTATCCGTGCATAAGATAGAAGGTAGCTACCCATGTGGGAATAGAGGCTACTAAGATGACCAATCCACGTTTGCGCATCTTGTCACGTCTGCAAGACGCCTGTTTTGAATTCGCGGATGTCGGGGTTTAAGGCGGCGGCCCCGAGCGCCCAGATCAACGCGTCGCGGGTGTGGGCGGGATCGATGATAGCGTCAACCCAAAGCCGCGCAGCGGCGTAACGCGGATCGGTCTGGTGCTCATAAGTTGCCCGGACCGATTCGTACAATTCTTTCTTCTGCTGCTCGTCGACTTTTTTGCCTTCGCGTTCGAGCTGCTTCAGTTTAATTTCGACGAGCGTCCCCGCAGCCGAATCACCGCTCATGACTGCGTAGCGCGCCGTGGGCCAGGCAAAAATAAACCGCGGATCGTAGGCTTTGCCACACATCGCGTAGTGGCCGGCGCCGAAGCTGCCTCCACAAATCACAGAGATTTTCGGCACGACGCTATTGGCAACAGCGTTGACCATTTTCGCGCCAGCGCGGATGATGCCGTTCCACTCCGCGTCCTTACCGACCATAAATCCGTTGACGTCATGGAGAAACACGAGCGGAATGCGGTTCTGATTGCAGTCGAGAATAAAACGCGCCGCTTTTTCGGCTGATTCGGTGTAAATTACGCCGCCAAATTCGATGCGTTTCTGATCCGAACCGCGCGCCAACGTTTGCACATGCTTCTTCTGATTAGCGACAATGCCGACAGCCCAGCCGCCAATGCGTGCGTACCCGCAAAGCAGTGTCTCCCCGTACTCAGCGCGGTATTCTTCGAATTCGCTGGCGTCCACGATGCGCGCGATAATTTCGCGCATGTCGTACTGCTTGGCGGGATCGCTGGAAAAAATGCCGTAAATCTCGTCGGCGGGGTATAGCGGATCGCGCGGCTTCGTATGGCTGAAGGGCGACGCGTCCGGTGCTCCCATTTTGTCCGCAAGCGCGCGAATGCGCTTGATACAGGCTTCGTCGTCCGGCTCGCGAAAATCCACAGTGCCGCTGATTTGCGCGTGCATCTTGGCGCCGCCGAGCTCCTCTGCGGAGGATCTTTGACCAATAGCGGCCTGCACGAGCGCAGGCCCGGCGAGGAACAATCCGGAGCCCTCTGTCATCAAAATGTGGTCGCACATCACCGGAAGATAGGCGCCGCCGGCGACACACATACCCATGATCGCGGTGATTTGCGGGATCCCCATCGCGCTCATTACGGCATTGTTGCGAAAAACGCGGCCAAAGTCGTCGGTGTCGGGAAAAACGTCTTCTTGTAGAGGCAAGAACACCCCAGCGGAATCGACCAGATAGATCGTAGGGATTTTGTTTTCGATGGCGATGTTCTGCGCGCGAATGACTTTTTTCGCGGTCATCGGGAAAAACGCGCCGGCTTTCACCGTGGCGTCGTTGCAGATCAGCATGAACGTGCGGCCGCAGACCTTCGCGAGCCCCGTAATCGTGCCAGCGGAAGGCGCGCCGCCCCATTCTTCGTACATTTCGAACGCCGCATAAATCCCCAGCTCGAAAAACTGCGTGCCGGGGTCAATTAGCTTGGCGATGCGCTCTCGGGCCGTCAACCGCCCCTTCTTATGCTGGGATTCGATGGCTTTCGCGCCGCCACCCTGGCGAATCTCTTCTTCCTGATTTTTGATTTCTGTCAGCAGGTCGACGATGCGGCGGGAGTGCTTTTCAAATTCGGGAGATTTGCGATTTGCGGCAGTTTTCAGTACGGAAGCAGACACACGATCTCCCCATTCAGATATAGCAACCGGGACAGTATAAGGGTTCTGGCGCGAACGCGCGAGGGCAGTCGCTCATCGAAATTCTTCGAATTATTTCGTGCGCCAATCGCGTCCGGTAGTCAGGCAATTGGTGCTGCGGCCGTCCTCGGCAATGTGCACTGCCACCATTTCACTGCTGCAAAACGCGTGCCCCTGTGTGCCGTCGGTGGCGGGCGGAGTGGCAAGCGCGGTGAAATGGTCGGCGTCGCAACCCTGCAGCGCGAGCTCATAGCCAAGCTTACGGGCTGCCTCCACCTTGGAAGTCCATTCCATTTGCGAATTCTGGGGCTTTTCCGCGCCCGCTGTAGTCAATTGGAATTCCGCGAGGTCGCATGTGTAATGGTCGTGGCTTTTGCGAAATTCGATCTCTGCTTCCTGCAACGCCAGCATTGTCGGCCCGATAGTGGATTCGGCCTGCGCTACATGGCCGCGGCGGTACTCTCGGAGAGCCGCAGCGCTGTCTGCTATATACGCTTTCGCGCGCGCGCGGCCGTCGACGATTAGTTGCTGCGTGCGAATCTGCCAAGTGGCGTAAGGAACGACGGTGTCGATGCACCGCGCTCGCACACTTTGGATTGTTCCGCTATCACTGCTGATGAGCGCTTCGCGATTCTGGTCCAGGATGGCTTGAAGCTCCGTCGCGGCGATCGCGGCTGCCGCAACGAAGTGTTCCGTAGCGGTCTCCAACTGGTCTTCCCATTCTTGCCTTCCCGGAAAATCCACTGTCTCGTATCCGTAGAGTGCGACCTGCTGGTATTTTGCAATGAGTTGCACCGCAGGAGTTTTTGAGTCCGCGGTCATTTGGTCGATTTGGCTTTTTATATCAGCGGCGCCGGGAATAGGGGGAAAAGAGCTTTCTATCTTGGTCCGAACCTGGGCCTCCGTGCCGGCCGCAGAATCGGATTCGGAGGAAGCTCGCCTGGCCGCGAGATCATCGTCAGTCAGCAAGTGCTTGGGAGGTGAGGATTTTTGGCGCTCGCGCGCGGCACGGGCGGCGTCGGCAACGGACTGTGCCGGCGGCCCGGAGTCTTGCTGCGCTGCTAGCGCCAAGAGCGCTGCCAGCAAGGGCAGGAATAGAGAGCGAATCATGGCGTTCCCATCTACCGCAAAGCAAACCTTCCCAAAATGGACGTGCCCCAAGCCTACTGTAACAGGAGCAGCGCAACCCGCTAACGGTTCTCTCGAAGCCCCGTTACGTTTCTGATACGCGCCAGAATGGCCGGCGAAGCAGCTTGACGCAGGATGCCAGGAAGAAGTCTAATCGCGCACCTGAACTCGAAGGCAGCGATGGAGGCGAGAAGCCATGATCAAGGTCAGCGTTATGTATCCGAATGTGGCGGCAGGCCGATTTGACATGCGCTACTACAGCGAAAAGCATATGCCGATGGTGCGAGAGTTGCTGGGCGCGGCGCTAAAGGGTATTGCTGTCGACCAGGGAGTCGCAGGAGGAATGCCCGGAGCGCCGGCACCGTATCTGGCGATGGGGCATCTCCTTTTCGATTCGGTCGAGGCGTTTCAAGCGGCGTTCGGTCCGCACGCACAAACGCTGATGAGCGACATCCCGAATTACACCAACACGCAGCCGGTCATTCAAATCAGTGAAGTAAAGCTGTAGCCAGATGGGCGTGTACAGCAAAAGACTTGCGCGGATTTAGAAGCAAGGTAAGCTAACAAGTGGGGTGGGGAAGTTTCTGCGAGTGTGGTCCGGCAGTTGACGGTCAATCTGCACCCAATTGAAAGGACACGGGGATGAGGGGAATCCATACGAGATTGCTGGCTTTAAGTGTGTTGGGAGTTTTGGTTCTTAGTGGGACCGCAAGCGCGCAGACTCCGGTTGCTCCGCAGGCTCCGGCTAAAACGGCAACGAAGCCGGTTGCAATACCGGCGCCGAAACCCGCGGCGCTGGAAGTTCCGCAGCTCAAGTTTGAAAAATACAAGCTGGACAACGGGCTGGAGGTGATTCTCTCCGAGGACCATCGCTTGCCAATGGTGGCCGTGAATTTGTGGTACCACGTAGGCCCGGCAAACGAACTTTCTGGTCGCACCGGGTTTGCCCATCTTTTCGAGCACATGATGTTCGAGGGCTCGCGCCACGTGCCGGGAAGTTCCCACTTCCATTTGCTCGAGGCGGCCGGGGCGAGCGACATCAATGGCACCACGGACTTCGACCGCACTAATTATTTCGAGACGTTGCCTTCCAATCAGCTCGAGCTCGCACTGTGGCTCGAATCCGATCGCATGGGCTATCTCCCGGACAAACTGGATCAAGCAAACCTGGGGAATCAACAAGACGTCGTACGCAACGAGCGGCGGCAAAGCGTGGAAAACGTCCCCTACGGCATCGTCGAAGAGGGCATGTTCCACCAGCTTTTTCCGAAAGGACATCCCTACTATGGCGATGTAATCGGTTCGCATGAAGACGTGCAGTCGGCCAAGCTCGAAGACGTACGGAATTTTTTCAAGCTGTACTACGCGCCAAACAACGCGAGCCTCGCGATTGTCGGCGATTTCGACCCGGAAAATGCGAAAGCGCTGGTCGAAAAGTACTTTGGTCCGCTCAAGCGCGGCGAAGACGTCCCCCGCATCAAAGCCCAGACCCCGCCGATTACATCCGAGCGCCGGGCCGTGATTCAAGACAACGTGCAACTCCCGAAAGTGTATATGGGTTGGCTCACGTCACCAATTTTCAAGCCCGGCGATGCAGAAGCCGACCTGACCGCTACCGTGCTCGGCGGCGGAAAGTCCAGCCGCCTGTACAAGAAGCTGGTCTACGAGAAACAGATTGCGCTGGATGTGTCCGTGAATCAGCAGTCATTGATGTT
>Ga0187778_10000783_pt1 | contig 22709 bp, 29 predicted proteins | sample 1015_Q2_SP5_20_M_FD_132418 | JGI IMG/M metagenome (GOLD analysis project Ga0187778, IMG submission 132418) | Tropical peat soil microbial communities from peatlands in Department of Meta, Colombia - 1015_Q2_SP5_20_MG | ecosystem: Environmental > Terrestrial > Soil > Wetlands > Peat | place... | reverse complement strand
GTCGTCCGGACGAAGAAGCCCTACGGTCGCGAGGACGGGACGCTGATCGGCTTCGACGAGAACGCGGCCGTCATCATCGACAACCAGCTGAACCCGCGCGGGACGCGCATCTTCGGGCCGGTCGCACGCGAGCTGCGCGAGCGGAACTTCATGAAGATCGTCTCCCTCGCACCGGAGGTCCTGTAGGCCATGGCGACGACGATGCGAGTCAGGAAAGGGGATCTCGTCCAGATCCTCTCCGGCAAGGACCGCGGCAAGCAGGGCCGCGTGATCGAGGCGCGCCCCGGCGAGCGGCGGGTCGTCGTCGAGAACCTGAACGTCGTCAAGCGGCACACGCGGCCGCGGCCGATGAAGGACTCGTCGCGGATGGGCGGCACGCAGATCGCGCCGGGCGGGATCATCGAGAAGGCGTCTCCGGTCGACGTGTCCAACGTGATGGTCGTCTGCCCGGTCTGCAAGAACGCGACCCGCGTGGGCGTCCTCGTGAAGGACGTCAAGGGCGAGAGCGTCAAGGTGCGCGTCTGCAAGCGCGAGGGCTGCGGCCAGGAGATCGACAGATGAGCACGGTCGAGACGTACGTGCCGCGCCTGAAACAGCGCTACGAGGAGGAGATCCGGGCCGCACTCAAGGACGAGCTCGGCATGAGCTCGGTCATGCAGGTGCCGCGCATCTCGAAGATCACCCTCAACATGGGCGTCGGCGATGCGAAGACCGACGCGAAGGCGATGGACGGCGCGATCGAGGAGCTGACGACGATCGCCGGCCAGCGCGCGCAGGTGCGCCGCGCGCGGAAGTCGATCGCGAGCTTCAAGCTGCGCGAGGGCATGGCGGTCGGCGCGCGGGCGACGCTGCGCGGCGCCCGCATGTACGAGTTCCTCGACCGGCTGATCTCGATCGCCCTGCCGCGGATCCGCGACTTCCGCGGGCTCGACCCGACGTCGTTCGACGGCCGCGGCAACTACTCGCTCGGCATCAGGGAGCAGGTCATCTTCCCGGAGATCGACTACGACAGCGTCCAGGCGATCCGGGGCCTCGACATCGCGATCACGACCACGGCGCAGACGGACGAGCAGGCCCGCGCGCTCCTGCGCGCGCTGGGGCTGCCGTTCGCCGCCGAGGGAAGAGAGAGGTAGGAGTAGTGGCCAAGAAGTCGCTCATCGCCAAGCAGAGCCGCACGCCCAAGCACAAGACGCAGCACTACTCTCGCTGCAACCGCTGCGGGCGGCCGCGCGCCGTCTACCGCAAGTTCGGGCTGTGCCGGATCTGCCTGCGCCAGCTGGCGCACGAGGGCGCCATCCCCGGCATGACGAAGTCGAGCTGGTAGGAGCCGGAGATGCTGACCGACCCGATCGCCGACATGCTCTCGCGCATCCGCAACGCCAACAAGGCGATGCACGACCGCGTCGAGATGCCGAACTCGCGCATGAAGCAGGAGATCGCCCGCGTGCTCAAGGACGAGGGCTACATCAAGGACTTCCGCGTCGTCGAGGGCTCCCCGTACAGCACCCTCGTGATCGAGCTCAAGTTCGGCCGCAACCGCGAGCGCGTGCTCACGGGGCTCAAGCGCGTCTCCACGCCGGGACGCCGCATCTACGCGCGCAAGGATCGTCTGCCGCGGGTCCTCGGCGGACTCGGCACGGCCATCCTGTCCACGTCGACCGGGATCATCACGGGCCGCCAGGCCGCCGAGCGCGGCGTTGGCGGCGAAGTGATCGCCTTCGTCTGGTAACGATGAGTCGAATCGGACGCAGACCGATCGACCTGCCCGCGGGTGTCCTGGTGGCGATCTCGCCCGGGCGCGTTCAGGTGAACGGGCCGCACGGCGAGCTCAGCCAGGCGGTTCCGGCCCGGATGAAGGTCGAGAAGGTCGAGGACCAGATCCTCGTTACGCGCCCCACCGACCGCGGCGAGGATCGGGCGCTGCACGGCCTGACGCGGACGCTGATCGCGAACATGGTCGAAGGCGTCACGAACGGGTTCGAGAAGCACCTCGAGATCCAGGGGGTCGGCTACCGAGCCCAGCTCAAGGGCACCGACCTCGAGCTCGCCGTCGGCTACTCCCATCCCGTCGTCGTCAAGCCGCGGGACGGGATCAGCTTCGAGGTCCCGGTGCCGACGCAGATCGTCGTCAAGGGGATCGACAAGCAGAAGGTGGGCCAGACTGCGGCCGAGATCCGCAAGGTTCGCCCGCCCGAGCCGTACAAGGGGAAGGGCATCCGGTACCGCGACGAGCAGGTTCGGAGGAAGGTGGGCAAGCGCGCATGAGCAGTCCATCGACGCGTGAGGCGCGGAACCGGCGGCATCGCCGGGTCCGCGGCAAGGTGGCTGGGACGGCCGAGCGGCCGCGCCTGGCGGTATTCCGCTCGAACCGCGGCATCTTCGCCCAGCTCGTCGACGACGAGACCGGCCGCACGCTTGCGGCCGCGAGCTGGCTCGGCCTGAAGTCGGGAGGCGGCGACAAGACCGACCAGGCGACCGAGGTCGGCAAGGCGATCGCGGCTGCGGCGAAGAAGGCCGGCATCGACCGCTGCGTCTTCGATCGTGGCGGCTATCTCTACCACGGACGTGTGAAGGCGCTCGCCGACGGCGCGCGCGAGGGAGGACTCCAGTTTTGAGCACCGTCGAATACGCCGAGACGCGTGAGCTGAAGGAGCGCGTGATCGAGATCAACCGCGTGGCGAAGGTCGTCAAGGGCGGCCGCCGATTCTCGTTCACCGCGCTCGTCGTGATCGGCGACGAGGTCGATCGCGTCGGCGTCGGCTACGGCAAGGCGCGAGAGGTTCCGCTCGCGATCTCGAAAGCGGTCGACGACGCGAAGAAGAACATGTTCTCGGTGCCGAAGCACGGCACGACGATCACGCACGAGATCCTCGGCCAGTTCGACGCGGCGCGCGTCTTCCTCCGGCCGGCGAGCGAGGGTACCGGCGTGATCGCGGGCGGCGGCGTCCGCGCGGTTCTCGAGCTCGCCGGGATCCGAGACGTGTTGGCGAAGAGCCTCGGCACGACGAATCCGATCAACATGGCGAAGGCCACTGTCGACGGGCTGAAGAAGCTTCGCCGGCCGGAGGACGTCGCCCGCACGCGCGGTCTCTCGATCAGCGAGGTCCTCCCGTTCAGCTCGAAGCCGGCAGAGCCCCCGGCCGAGGCCGTCGCGGCGCTGAACGCCAAGGCCGCAGCCGAGGTCGAGCCGGCCGAGGCGGAAGAGGCGACGGCTCAATGAGCGACAAGGTTCGCCTGACGCAGGTACGGAGCACGGTGGGGCAGAGCAAGGCGCACGAGGGGACGCTGCGCGCGCTCGGCCTCGGCAAGATCGGGCGGACGGCCGAGCACGCCGACTCGCCGGAGCTCGCAGGCATGATCAGGCATGTGCGCCATCTCGTGAGCGTCGAGGGAAAGGATCGGTAGGTGGCCGACGAGCTCGATCTCTCCAACCTGAAGCCCGCTCAGCCGCGCAAGGATCGGAAGCGGGTGGGCCGCGGCATGGGGTCGGGCAAGGGGCGGTTCTCGGGCCGTGGTACCAAGGGGCAGAAGTCCCGCGCCGGCTCGCACAAGCTCCATGTCGGGTTCGAGGGCGGCCAGATGCCGATCGACATGCGGCTGCCGAAGCTTCGGGGCAACACCTCGGCCGACGCGATGCCGATCGGCCCGTTCCGCACCTACAGCCAGCCCGTCAACCTGCGCGACCTCGAGGCGCGATTCGAGGCAGGCGCGGAGGTCACGCCCGACGCGCTCGTCGAGAAGGGCCTGATCAAGAACACGCGCACCGACGTGAAGATCCTCGGCTCCGGGGAGCTGACCAAGAAGCTCACGGTCACGGCGCACGGCTTCTCCAAGTCGGCACGCGAGAAGATCGAGGCCGCCGGCGGTTCGCTCACGTGGCTCCGCGGCGAGCCGGTCGAGCGCAAGCCGAAGGTTCGGCCGAAGCGGGTGGCCGCTGCTGCCGACGACCTCGACGACACGACGTCGGAGCCCACCGAGGACGAGGTCCAGGCCGAGGCCGCAGAGGAGTCCGACGCCACGGAGGAGAACGGGTAGCGATGCTCTCGTGGCTCGCGAACGCCTGGCGCGTCCCCGAGCTGCGGCGGCGTGTGCTCTTCACGGCGTTCGCGCTCGCCGTCTACCGGCTCGGCTCCTGGATCCCGGCGCCGGGCGTCAACTCGAGCGCCATCCAGGGCTACATCTCGGGGAACGGCGGCGGCAGCCTCCTCAGCCTGCTGAACCTCTTCTCCGGCGGAGCGCTCTCGCGCTTCTCGCTGTTCGCCCTCGGGATCATGCCGTACGTCACCGCTTCGATCGTCCTCCAGCTCCTCACCGTGGTGATTCCGCGGCTCTCGGAGCTGCAGAAGGAAGGCGAGGCGGGCTACGCCAAGATCAACCAGTACACGCGCTACCTCACGGTGTTCCTCGCCGCCGCGCAGTCGCTCGGCTACGCGATCCTCTTCCACAACCAGAAGGCGCCGACCGGCGAGCCTCTGCTGGCGGCGAACGCCGGACGTTTCGTCCTGCTCGTGACGACGCTCACCGCGGGCACCATCCTCCTGATGTGGATCGGCGAGCAGATCACGAAGCGCGGCATCGGGAACGGCATCTCGATCCTCATCTTCGCCTCGATCCTCACGACGGCGCCGCTCGGCATCAGCGCCTGGTACAACGGCGGCCCGAGCGAGCGCATCTTCTTCCCGCTGATCGCGCTCGCGATCGTCTCCTCGGTCGTCTTCGTCCAGGAGGGGCAGCGGAAGATCCCGATCCAGTACGCGAAGCGGATGGTGGGCCGCCGGATGACCTCGGGCGGTGCGACCTATCTGCCGCTACGCGTGAACATGGCCGGCGTGATCCCGGTGATCTTCGCCGCGGCCGTCCTGGCCTTCCCGCAGACGATCGCCCTCTACCTGCCCGCGACGCGCAACTTCGTCAACAACCACTTCCAGACGGGGAGCCTGACGTACCTCGGCGTCGAAGCGGCGATGATCATCGCCTTCACGTACTTCTACACGGCGGTCCAGTTCAATCCGGTGGACCAGGCCGACAACCTGCGCAAGTACGGCGGCTACATCCCCGGCATCCGGCCCGGCCCACCGACGGCGCAGTATCTCGACCGCGTGCTGACCCGGCTGACGCTGCCGGGATCGCTCTTCCTCGCGACGGTCGCGGTGCTTCCGAGCATCTTCATCCGCTACGGCGGCTTCTCACAGGCCACCTCGCGTGCTCTCGGCGGGACGTCCGTCCTGATCGCCGTCGGCGTGGCCCTCGACACGATGCGGCAGATGGAGTCGCAGATGATGATGCGCAACTACGAGGGCTTCCTGAAGTAGCGCGCCGGTCTCGCGCGCTCGGGCGGCAGCTCCGATGTTGAACCTCCTCGTACTCGGCCCTCAGGGCTCCGGCAAGGGCACCCAGGCGAAGCGCATCTGCGCGCTCCACGGCATCCCGCACATCTCGACGGGTGACATGTTCCGGGCCGCGATCGCCGCCGGCAGCCCGCTCGGACGGGAGGTCGAGCCGATTCTCGCCTCCGGTGAGCTCGTCCCGGACGAGCTGACCGTGGCGCTGATCCGCGAGCGTCTCGCCGAGGACGACGCGCGCGACGGGTTCGTGCTCGACGGGTTCCCACGCAACCTCGAGCAGGCGGCCGCGCTCGACGCGATGCTCGCCGACATCGGCCGCGAGCTCGACGCGGTGCTGTTCTTCGACCTCTCCGACGAGCTCGCGACCGAGCGGATGCACGGCCGCGCGGTCGCCGAAGGGCGGCCCGACGATGCGCCGGAGACGATCGCCCGGCGTCTTGCCATCTACCACGAGCAGACGGAGCCCGTCGTCGGCTACTACCGCGGCCTGCACAACCTCGTCGAGCTCCACGCCGAGCAGTCGATCGACGAGGTGTTCGCGCAGATCGAGGAAGCGCTGGCGTCGCTCGCTCCGAGCGCCTCGTGATCATCCGCAAGACAGACGCCGAGATCGAGGCGATCGCCCGGGCCGGCGAGCTGTCTGCCTCGACGATCGCGCGGGTCGCCGAGCACCTCGAGCCCGGGATCACCACCGCCGAGCTCGACGCGATCGCCGACGAGCACATCCGGGCGGCCGGCGGAGTCCCGACGTCGAAGGGCTACAAGGGCTACCCGGCCGCGATCTGCATCTCGCCGAACGACGTCGTCGTCCACGGCATCCCTGGCGGTCACGTGGTCGAGGAGGGGGACGTCGTGACGATCGACGTCGGGGTGACGCTCGACGGCTTCATCGCCGACAGCGCGTTCACGTTCGCCGTCGGCGAGGTCGACGCCGACGTCCTCCGCTTGCTCGCGGTCGCTCAGGACGCTCTCGGCGCCGGAATCGCCCAGGCCCAGCTCGGGAACAGGATCGGCGACGTGTCGCACGCGATCCAGGAGGTGGTCGAGGCGTCCGGCTTCTCCGTCGTCCGCAGCCTCGTCGGCCACGGCGTCGGCCGTCACTACCACGAGGACCCGCACGTCCCGAACTTCGGCGTCCCCGGCCGCGGGCCCCGCCTCTCGGAGGGGATGACGATCGCGATCGAGCCGATGATCTCCGCCGGCGAGCCCGACGTGTACGTGACGGAGGACGGCTGGACGATCCGGACGGACGACGGGTCGACCGCGGCCCATTTCGAGCACACCGTCGCGATCACCCCCGAAGGGCCGCGGATCCTCACGCCGCGGGCCGGCCTGGCCCGAGAGCTCGAGCGCGGTTTGCTACGATGACCAACCCCGCGAAGCGGCGGTGCGTCTTGCTGTGCGGTCCGGTTTGACACGGTCGTTCGATCCGTTCAGACCTGCGACGATCGGCACGCGCGCAGCGCCTTGGGGGGCTTGAGGGAAAGCGACCTGGGAAGGATGCGTTTGGCGGTCAAGGAAGAGAAGATCGAGGTCGAGGGCGAGGTCGTCGAGGCGCTCCCGAGCACCATGTTCCGGGTGCAGGTCGACGGCGGTCACAGCGTCCTGGCGACGATCTCCGGGAAGATGCGCAAGCACTACATCCGCATCCTCCCGGGCGACCGCGTCAAGGTCGAGCTCTCTCCCTACGACCTCACGCGCGGCCGCATCACGTTCCGACTCAAGTAACCGCCGACCACCCGCGCCGACCGACCTCCAGGAAACGAGTTCATGAAAGTCCGCCCGTCCGTCAAGCCCATGTGTGAGCGCTGTCGCGTGATCAAGCGGCACGGCCGCACCATGGTCATCTGCACAAACCCACGGCACAAGCAAAGGCAGGGCTGATTTGGCACGCATCGCCGGCGTCAACCTCCCGAACCAGAAGCGCCTCGAGATCGGCCTCACGTACATCTACGGGATCGGTCAGTCGACCGCGCAGAAGATCTGCAAGGAGCTCGGGCTCGACCCGGACGAGAAGATCCGCGACCTCACCGACGAAGAGGTGACGAAGCTCCGGGCGAAGATCGACACGCTCGAGGTCGAGGGCGACCTCCGTCGGGAGCGCTCGCAGGCGATCAAGCGCCTCTCCGAGATCGGCGCCTACCGCGGCCTCCGCCACCGCCGCGGGCTGCCGGTCAACGGCCAGCGGACGAAGACGAACGCTCGGACCCGCAAGGGGCCGAAGAAGACCGTCGGACGCGGGAAGAAGGCGAAGTAGATGGCGCCTCCTCGCAAAGCGGCGGCACGTGGCCGCACACGCCGTCGCGTCCGCAAGAACGTCGCGATCGGCCAGGCACACATCAAGACGTCGTTCAACAACACGATCGTCTCCCTGACCGACAAGGACGGGAACGTGATCGCCTGGGAGTCGGCGGGGTCGGCCGGCTTCAAGGGCTCTCGTAAGTCCACGCCGTTCGCGGCGCAGGTCACTGCCGACAACTGCGCGCGCAAGGGGATGGAGCACGGCCTGCAGAAGGTCGAGGTCTTCGTCAAGGGACCGGGCTCGGGGCGTGAGACGGCGATCCGGTCGCTGCAGGCGGCCGGGCTCGAGATCCTCGGCGTTCGCGATGTGAGCCCGCAGGCCCACAACGGCGTGCGCCAGAAGAAGCGGCGGAGGGTTTGATGGGCTTCGGTCGCGATTGTTCTTCTTCGCTGGAAAGTGCGCAGCACTTTCCAGCGCTGAACGGCGTGCGCCAGAAGAAGCGGCGGAGGGTCTGATGGCCAGAGATCTGGGGCCGAAGTGCCGTGTCTGCCGTCGCGAGGGCGTCAAGCTCTTCCTCAAGGGCGAGCGCTGCCTCACCGAGAAGTGCGCGATCGAACGGCGCTCCTATCCGCCGGGCGAGCACGGCCGCGGGCGGATCAAGCAGAGCGAGTACCTGCTCCAGCTCCGCGAGAAGCAGAAGGCACGCCGCGCCTATGGCCTGCTCGAGAAGCAGTTCCGGACGACCTTCGAGAAGGCGTCGCGCCGGAGCGGCTCGACCGGCGAGAACCTGCTCCGCCTGCTCGAGACCCGACTCGACAACGTCGTCTACCGGCTCGGCTTCGCGGGCTCGCGCGCGCAGGCCCGCCAGCTCGTCCGGCACGGCCACTTCAACGTCAACGGCCGCCGCGTGAACATCCCGAGCTTCGGGGTCCGACCGAACGACGTCGTCGCGCTCCGGCACGGGAGCCCGGTGGAGTCGCTCGTCCGCGACGCGACCGACCTGACGGCCTCGGTCGCGCCGTGGCTCCAGGCCGACCACGAAGGTCTCACCGGCACGGTGCTCAAGTGGCCCGAGCGGGCGGAGATCGACACGCCCGTCCAGGAATCCCTGATCGTCGAGCTCTACAGCAAGTAACCGGCGCCGAGGCTCCGTCTCGCGCCCACGGAACGAAAGGACGAACTTGTCTACCCGATCCAGCCTGATGGACTTCCAGGTCCCGCGCATCGTCGCCGAGGAGAGCGACGAGCACCGCGGCGTCTTCGAGATCGAGCCGCTCGACCGCGGCTTCGGCTACACGTTCGGCAACTCGCTGCGCTGCGTCCTGCTCTCGTCGCTCGAGGGCGCGGCCGTCACTGCCGTGAAGATCGAGGGCGTCGCCCACGAGTTCACGACGCTCCCAGGCGTGCGCGAGGACGTGACCGACATCATCCTCAACCTCAAGAACCTCATCTGCCGCCTGTACGGCGAGTCGCCCGAGATCGAGGTGCACATCGCGAAGCGGGGCCCGGGCGTCGTCACCGCCGGCGACATCGAGGCGCCCGCCGACCTCGAGATCCTCAATCCGGAGCTCGAGCTCGCGCACCTCGCCGACAAGGGCAAGCTCGAGGTCTCGCTGACGATCGGCCGCGGCCGCGGCTACGTCCCCGCCGAGCTGAACCGTGGGCCGGAGACGACGATCGGCGTGATCCCGATCGACTCGATCTTCTCGCCGGTGCGGCGTGTTGCCTACGAGGTCGAGGCGGCCCGTGTCGGTCAGCGCACCGACTACGACAAGCTGCGCCTCGACGTCACGACCGACGGCTCGATCGAGCCGAAGGACGCGATCGCCGAGGCCGCGAAGATCCTGATCAGCCAGCTCGCGATCTTCACCGACCTCGACCAGATCCCCGGCTTCGGCGAGTCAGCGGCCGAGGCGACCGCCGAGGTGACCGTCTCGCACGGGATGGAGAACTTCCCGATCGAGGAGCTCGAGCTGGGCGTCCGTTCCTACAACTGCCTCAAGCGTGTCGGTATCGAGACGATCGGCGATCTCACCTCGAAGTCGGAGGCGGAGCTCGCGGCGATCCCCAACTTCGGTCGCAAGTCGATCGAGGAGGTGCGGGAGACCCTCGCTGCGCACGGCCTGACCCTCAAGGGGGAGGAGCTGCCCCAGTGAGGACATCGTGAGGCACGCGAAGGCCGGCAAGAAGCTCGGCCGCGACTCGGCGCACCGCAGGGCGCTCTACTCCAACCTTGCGGGTGCGCTGATCACGCACGGGCGGATCGAGACGACCGAGGCGAAGGCGAAGGCGGTGAAGCCGTACGCCGAGAAGCTGATCACGCTCGGCAAGCGTGGCGACCTCCACGCCCGCCGCCAGGCGCTCGCCGAGCTGCGCACGAACGACGTCGTCCATCATCTCTTCGCCGAGGTCGCGCCGCGCTTCGCGGAACGCCCGGGCGGGTACACGCGCATCGTGAAGCTCGGGCCGCGTCAGGGCGACGCGGCCGAGATGGTCTACCTCGAGCTCGTCGACTACGAGCCCGGTGCCACGCCGCAGTAGCGGGCGAGCAGCGCGACGGTGCTGCTCAGGCTGACGCTCGAGTACGACGGGACCGACTTCCGCGGCTGGGCGAGGCAGCCCGGTGAGCGCACGGTCGAAGGGGCCGTTCGCGACGCGCTCGCAGCGGTCTTCCCGATCTGGGACGGATTGGCGGTTGCGGGCCGGACCGACACCGGCGTGCACGCGACGGGACAGGTGTGCTCCGTCGCCGTCGACGGCGGGCCGCCGCTCGAGCGAGTGGCGGAGGCGCTCAACGCGTCGCTGCCGGAGGATGTCGCGGTCGTCGCGGCCGCCGAAGCGCCGGACGGTTTCCATGCGCGGTTCTCAGCGAGGTCGCGCTCGTATCGCTACGTGGTGCTGAACCGGCGCGAGCGGTCCGCGCTCGAGGCTCGGCGTTCGCTCTGGTGGCCGCGGACGCTGGACGACGACGCGCTCGGCGCGGCCGCCGGCCGCATCGTTGGCGAGCACGACTTCCGGGCATTCACGCCGTCCGAGACACAGCACGGGGTGTTCGTGCGCGTCGTCGAGGCGGCGGCGTGGGGACGGCACGGCGCCGAGCTGCACTTCACGATCACGGCCGACTCGTTCCTCCGTCACATGGTGCGGACGCTCGTCGGCACGATGCTCGAGCGCGGCGACGAGGGCATGGCCGAGCTGCTGGACGGCCGCCCGCGAATGGAGGCCGGAATGACCGCGCCACCCTGGGGCCTCTACCTCGAGCGGGTCGATTACCGGTAGACGTCCCGACGCGCGCGCTCGGTCATGCCACGCGCACGGCGGCGCCATGGCCGCCCCCGTAGTCATGCCGCTTCTGCCGCGTGATCCGGGCGAAGGTGCGGACGACGGACGGGTCGAACTGGCTGCCGGCGCCGCGCTCGATGTCGGATAGCGCCTCGGAGACGGGTCGAGCATCGCGATAGGGCCGGTCGTTCGTGATCGCGTCGAACGCGTCGGCGACCGCGAAGATCCGCGCGGGGAGGGGGATGTCCTCCCCGCGCAGCCCCCACGGATAGCCGCTGCCGTCCCAGTGCTCGTGGTGGAACGCGACGACGTCGTGGACGAGGTGGGAGAGGAACGGGATGTAGGAGAGCAGGTGCTCGCCCAGGGCCGTGTGCATCTGCAGCGTCCGCCGCTCCCGTTCGTTCAGCGGACCGGTCTTGAGGAGGATCGCATCGGGGATCCCGATCTTGCCGATGTCGTGCAAGAGGTATGCGTGGCGGAGCTCCGGGTGCGCAGCGAGCTCCGGGTCGATCGCTGCGGTCAGCTCGAGGGCGAGGTTCGTGACGCGACGGGCGTGCTGGCAGGTCTCGTCGTCCCGCAGCTCGAGCGCGCCCGCGAGCGCCTCGACCGTCAGGTCGTACGTGCCCCCTCGTGTCTGCTGCAGGTCGCCGCCATCGCCGAGACGGGAGAGGAGCCGGCGCAGCCGCGTCCGCGCCGTCCGGAGCCCGAGCTCCGCACGCACCCGCTCCGCCGCCCCCGTGACGGTGAAGACGGTGATGGTCCGGCCCCCGAAGTCGAGCGTCGGCGACGCGGTCGCCTGCACCCAAACCCAGCGGCCGTCGGCGTGCAGCATCCGGCTGACCGCGGTTCGGACGCCCGCTCCCGCTCGGCGCCGGACCGAGCGGGCGAGCACCTCGGCTGCGTCGTCCGGGTGGATCAACTCGACGAGGCACCGTCCGCGCACCTCGTCCGGCTCGCGGCCGAGCAGGCGCCGGACGGCGGGGGAGGCGTAGAGGCAGTGCTCGTCCTTGAGGTCGAGCGCGAAGATCGCGTCGGCCGTGTGCTCGACGAGGAGTCGGAGCAGAGCTTCGTCGTCGGGCTTCGGCTTCGGCACGTTCGCATCGGTTCCCGCCGGCATCGGTGTCGAGTCGAGAGTGGTCATGCCGACGATTCTCGGCCGTGCCGGGTCGGGAGATCAGATCCATTTACATCAGCGGCATGCGGGAGTAGCTTGTGCCTTTCCGCATGAGCGATCTCGCACACGAGCTGGCGGTCCTCGGCGGTGACATCGAGGTCGCCCTCGAGGAGATCCGCGTCCCGGCGGCGCTTCTCGACAGCGACGGCGTGATCCGCTGGCAGAACGCGATCTCACGCGACCGGATCGGTGATCGCTCCGGTACGCCGTTCGCGGACCTCGTCTCCGAGGACGCGACCCACGAGACGAGGGCGCTGCTCGCGGCGATCCTCTGCCGGGGCGAGCCGGCCGAGTTCACGCTCTCGCTTCGGCTCGCGGACGGGAGCGTCGAGGCCCGCGAGCTCAGCGCGGTGCCTGTCCGCGACGGAGGGTCCGTCGTCGGAATCTTCGGGGTGAGCGCTCCCGCGACCGAGGCTGCACCGGTCGCGCCCGAGCGTCTGGCTCACCTGACCGAGCGCCAGCGGGAGGTGCTGCAGCTGCTCGTGCAGGGCAAGTCGACGAAGCAGATCGCCACCGAGCTCGGGATCAGCTCGACGACGGTTCGCAACCACGTGGCGAACCTGATGGCTGCACTCGACGTCCACACCCGTCTGCAGGCCGTCGTCGTCGCAAGCCGAGCCGGCATCGCCGACCTTTCGAACCGCTGAGCCGGCGGTTGCGGCCCGGCCTGGCGGCCCGGCTACGATCGCCACATGCGCTACCCGGTCGTCCTCTTCGACCTCGACGGCACGCTGATCGACTCGGGGCCGATCATCCTCGCGTCGATGAAGCACGCAGCGCGGAGCGTTCTCGGCGTCGAGGTGGACGAGGCGAGGGTGCGCGCCGCGATCGGCGGGCCGGGGCTCGTGGCGCAGATGGAGGAGCTCGACCCGGATCGGGTCGACGAGCTGATCGCGGCCTATCGGGAGCACAACGAGCCGCTCCACGAGGAGCTCGAGGCGTTCGACGAGATGCTCGACCTGCTGCCGGTCCTGCGCGAGCGCGGGCATCGGCTCGGGATCGTGACCGCCAAGAGGCGCCTGACGGTCGAGCTCGCCTTCGTGCGCTTCCCACGGCTGCGCGAGCTGACCGAGGTGCTCGTCGGCTCGGACGACACCGTCCGCCACAAGCCCGATCCGGATCCGCTGCTCGAGGCGCTCGCGCGACTCGGCGCCGAGCCCGCCCAGGCCGCGTACGTCGGCGACTCGCCGTTCGACGTCCGCGCCGCGCGCGCGGGCGGTCTCTTTGCCGTGGCGGTCGGGTGGGGCGGGATCCACGACGCCGAGCGACTGCAGGCGGCCGGGCCGGACGCGCTCGTCCACGAGCCACGGGAGCTCCTCGATGTCCTCTGACCCGGTGTCCTCGCCAGCGGGGGCGCGTGCTGCCGAGCTGCGTCGAGTGCTCGAGCACCATCTCTACCGCTACCACGTCCTCGACGACCCGGAGATCTCCGACGCCGCCTACGACGCGCTCTTCGACGAGCTGCTGGCGCTCGAGGAAAGCAACCCCGAGCTCGTCACGTCCGACTCGCCCACGCAGCGCGTCGGCGCGCCGCCGGCCGAGGGCTTCCGCAAGGTCGACCATCTGCTGCCGATGGGCTCGCTCGAGAAGGTGACGACCGACGATGCGATCGCGAAGTGGGCGGAGGACGTTCGCAAGCGGCTCGGCACGGACGAGCCGGTCGCGTACGTGGTGGAGCCGAAGATCGACGGCTCCGCCATCTCGCTCGTCTACGAGAGCGGCGCCTTCGTGCGCGGCGCGACCCGCGGCGACGGTACGCGTGGCGAGGACGTGACCGCGAACCTCCGCACCGTCGACGCGGTGCCGTTGCGGATGCTCGCCCCGGATGACGCTCCGCCGCCGGCCCTCCTCGAGGTTCGCGGCGAGGTCTACTTCCCGCTCTCCGGCTTCCGCCGCTTCAACGAGGCGCAGGCGGCGGCCGGGAAGAGGGAGGCGCCGAACCCGCGCAACGCGGCGGCGGGCTCGCTGCGCCAGCTCAACCCGGCGGTCACGGCGGAGCGTCCGCTCTCGGTCTGGGTCTACGGTGCCGGGGCGCGTAGCGACGGCGCCGGGCCGAACACCCATTTCGCGATGCTGCAGTGGCTCCGGGAACGGGGGTTCCGCACGAATCCGCACGTCGAGCGCGTCGAGTCCCTGGAGGAGGTTTCTGCCGTCGTCGCCGGCTGGGAGCGGCGCCGGCACGAGCTCGACTACGAGATCGACGGCGTGGTGATCAAGGTCGACTCGTTCGACCAGCAGCGGCGGCTCGGCGCCTTGCACGAGCGCCCGCGCTGGGCACGCGCCTACAAGTGGGCGCCGATGACCGCCACGACGAAGCTCCTGAAGATCGCGATCCGCGTGGGTCGTACCGGGGCCCTCAATCCGTGGGCGATGCTGGAGCCGGTCGAGGTGGGCGGCGTGACGGTTTCGCGCGCGACCCTCCACAACGAGGAGGACATCAACCGGAAGGGCATCCGGGAGCGCGACCTCGTGATCGTCCAGCGCGCAGGGGACGTGATCCCGCAGGTGGTCGGCGCTGCCGGCAAGCACGCGCCCGGGACGAAGGAGTTCCGGATGCCCACGCACTGCCCGCTCTGCGGCAGCGTGATCGTGAAGCCGCCGGGCGAGGTGATGCACCGCTGTCCCAACCGCGCGTGTCCCTCGCGAGGGTTGGAGACGCTGATCAACTGGGTGAGCGGGGCGATGGACATCGAGGGCGTGGGAGAGCAGTTCGTCCGGCGACTCTGGGACATCGGCCTGCTCCGCTCGATGCCCGACCTCTACCGCCTCACCGTCGAGCAGATCGCCGGCCTCGAAGGCTACGGCGAGCTCTCGGCGACGAAGATCGTCGACTCGATCGCGCTCTCGAAGAGCCAGCCGTTCTCCCGCGTGCTGTTCGGCCTCAACATCCCCGACGTCGGCTGGGTGACGGCGCGCAACCTCGCCCGCCACTTCCGCACCGTCGATCGGCTCCTCGCGGCGACGCTCGAAGAGGTCGAAGAGGTCGAAGGGATCGGGCCGGACCGCGCCGAGTCGATCGCCGAGTGGTTCGAGGACGAAGACAACCGTGCCCTCGTCCGAGAGCTGCGCGAGCGCGGGCTTCGCTTCGAGACGGGCGAGGAGGAACGTCCGGTCGAGGGGCCGCTCGGCGGGCTGTCGTACGTGATCACCGGCACGCTCGAGGGCTTCACGCGCGAGGAGGCGAAGGCGGCGCTGGAAGCGCTCGGCGCCAAGGTCTCCGACTCGGTCTCGGGCAAGACGACCGGGCTGATCGTCGGCGAGGAGCCCGGCGCAGCGAAGCTGAAGAAGGCCCAGAAGGCCGGCGTGCCGCTGCTGACCGAGGCCGATCTCCGCCGGCTCCTCGGCAGCTGAGCTCCGCAGCCGCTACCCGATGGCGGCGAGCGCCGTCACGAACCGGTCCTGGGCGAGCCGCGCAGCCCAGTAGGCGACCGGGTTGCCGTTCTCGAGCACCGCGAAGGCGTAGCGCTCGCGGACCAGGCCGGAGAGGGCCGTCGCGAGGTCGGTCGTTCCGGTCTTGGCCCGAACCGCGCCGCGGAGCTGGGGCAGGCGGTTCCGCATCGTGCCGCTGATCGACGCGACGGCCAGCGACTGCACGAACGGTGCGCGTAGCGAGTCGCTGAGCCACGCCGCGTGGAGGATCCCGACGATCGCGGCGGGCGTCAGCCGGTCGAGCGAGGAGAGCCCGGAGCCGTCCGCCAGCCGGAGACCTTGCGTCGGGATTCCGGTCTCGGCCAGCGTCGCGAGCACGACGCGCGCCCCGGCAGAGGTCGTCCCTCGGCCCTCGGCCACCGCTCCGAGCTGCTTGAGCAGCATCTCGGCCGTGAAGTTGTCGCTCTGGTGGTCCATGAAGCGCAGGATCTTCGAGAGCGTCTCCGAGCGGTCTTCGCCGAGCGGGACGGCCTGGCTCGGCGCGATCCCGAGGCCGGGTCGGCCGTCGACCTGGACGCCCGCCTTCGCCAGTGCGGCCGTCAGCGTCCTCGCTGCGAGGAGCGGTGGCGACAGCGCGGGCCAGCCCGCCGCGCGGTCGACGATCAAGGCCGAGAGCGGCGGCGACTCGATCGGGACGAAACCGTGCTTCCACCCTGGTGCGTCGCGTACGCGGTCGTAGTAGGACTCATCGCCGCGGACGCGGCCCGTGATCTCGGTGATCCCGGCGCGGCGCACCTGTGCTGCGATACCCGCGAGATCGGCGCTCGTGAGCGTCGGGTCGCCGTAGCCCTTCAGCACGACGTCTCCGTTCCAGGTCGCGCCCTCGCGGGTGCCGACGCCGTACAGCTCGGTGTGGAAGCGGTACGCGGGGCCGAGCCGCACGAGTGCCGCCCACGTGACGGTGAGCTTCTCGTTCGAGGCGGGGATGAACGGCGTCGTGCCCAGGTGCGCGTAGAGGACAGAACCGGTTTGGAGGTCGACCGCGATCGCGCCGGTTTGCGAGAGGGGCACGTAGGGGCTCGCGAGCGCCTGCGTCAGGCGGGTCGCCAGAGCAGGCGTCGCCCGGGGTTGCGCCGCGACCGCTCCCGCGCACACGACCGCGATCGCCCCCGCGGCCGTCGCCAGCACGAACCGGAGCTTCATCGGCTCAACCGTAGATGGTGATCGTGACGGTACGCCGTCCCCACGCGATCGCCTGGGCCGTCGTCGGCATCCAGAGGTCGATGATGTCGCCCTTGACGGCCGTGCCGACGTCCGCCGCGACCGCGGGCCCGTAACCCGGGACGAACATGCGCGTGCCGAGCGGGATGACGGTCGGGTCGACCGCGACGACGCCGACGCCGACCGGTAGCCCGCTCGCCGTTCTGCCCGGGAGGTGGTATGCGACCGCGTCGACGACGAGCGTGTGCGTGCCGGAGGTCGGGGCGGGAGCATCCGGCGCGGCAGGAGCACTCGTCGGCGCCGTCGGCGCCTTCGCCACTGCCGGTGCGGCCGGCTCGGCAGCCGTCGCCTGTGCCGCGAGCTTCGCCGATCGCTGCTGAGCTGCGAGCGCCGCCTGCTCCAGTCGGGCGAGGCGGGCGCGCGTGATGTCGCGTTCGCTGCGCAGGGACGAGACGAGTAGCGCCTTGCCGCGCACCGCTTCCGCGAGCCCGGCGGCCGTCGCGTCCGCTGCGGCCTCCGCCGCGGCGAGCGCGCGGTCGCTCTGCGCCAGCTGCGCCTCGACGGTGCGAAGGGAGCCCTCCGTGCCCCGGAGCTGCACGATCAGGTGACGGTTGAGCCGGGCGCTGCGGCTGAACGCGTCCAGCTCGTTCACGGCCTCGTCGAGCGACGCTGCGCCGAGGATGATCGCGATCGGATCCGGCTGACCGTGGAGGTAGAGCGAGCGGAGGACCCCGCCGAGCTGCTGCTGCGCAACCGAGACCGACTCCCGCACGATCGTCACGCGCTCGGCGACCGATCGCCGCTGCGCCGCGACGGCGGCGCGCCGAGCGCGCACCGAGGCGGCGTTCGCCTGCGCGCGGGCGAGGCTGCTCTCGGCGGCGTACAGCTCGAGCAACGCGCCGTTCTCGCGCTGCGCGAGCGACGCGCTGCGTGCCCGCAAGGCGCTCGCGCCGGGCGCTCCCGGATCGCCCGAGGCCCTCTGGAGCGACGGCCCGAGCCCTGCGACCAGCGCTGCCAGCACCACGGCCGCGAGGAGCGGCCACATCCTGCCCGTCCGACCTCGCACAGGGCCGGGACCGTACCACAGCAGCGCTGTCAAGGAGGAGGGATTTGCCCTTTTTTGCTGGGCTTTTCCCGCGGTTGCCGGTTGCAGGCGTCAGGCGGGGCTGGTAGTCTCCTGCCCTCGTGCCGGGAACGGGACGGTTTTCGCGCACGACGACGGTTTGAGACGGACGTCGAGTACGTCGGAAGGTCGAGAGTACGTCGGAAGGTCGAGAGTACGTCGGAAGGTCGAGAGTACGTCGGAAGGTCGATAGGTGCTCCAGTAGGCACGGCGCCTGCCGGTCATCGAACCAGAGGGTTTCCGATCAGTTCGAGAAAACGACAGACCCCAGCGCTACTGCTTCTCCTCGCGGCGCTCGTCGCCGCAGGCGCGGCGATCACCGGTTCGGCGACCGCCGACCCGTCCGTCGCCTCGAAGCAGGCGGAGGCGCGCGCCGTCCTGGCGCAGATCCAGGCCATCAACGCGAGGGCCGAGCGCGCCCAGAACGACCTCTACGCGGCGAACCAGCAGCTCGCCGGGATCGACGCCGACCTGAAGACCAACACGCGCCACCTCGCGATCGCACGCCAGAGCCTCACGGTCGCACAGGCGCGCGCGGCAGCCAGGCTCCGGGCGCTCTACATGCACGGCGGGGACGGCGGGACCGTCGCGATCCTGCTCGGGGCGCAGAGCCTCGACGACCTGATCAACCGGCTCGACGCGGAGAAGCGCGTGAGCCGGCAGGACGCCTCGGTGCTCCAGGACGTTCGCTCGTTCCGCCACGAAGTCGAAGTGCGCCAGCAGCGCCTGACGACGGCCCGGGCCGCGCAGGCGAAGGTCGTCACGCAGCGCGTCGCGGCGAAGCAGCAGATCGACTCGGAGCTCGCGCAGGAGAACCGTCTCTACAACTCGATCAAGGGCGAGATCCTGAAGCTGCAGGCGGCCGAGCGCGCACGCCAGGCGCTCCTCGCGGCTCAGGCCAGGGCGAGGCTCGCCGCCGAGGCGAGACTCCGCGAGCAGCAGCTCGCCGCGGCAGCGAACGATCCCACGCCGCCGATCGTCACGGACCCGACGGCGACGCCCGACGCGCCGATTCCGACGGCGCCGCCGTCGCCCTACGGAAACGTCGTCAGCATCGCGCTGCAGTACCTCGGCGTGCCGTATGTGTGGGGCGGCTCGACGCCGACGGGCTTCGACTGCTCCGGCTTCACCTCGTTCGTCTACGCCCAGGTGGGCGTGACGCTGCCGCACAACGCGGCCGCCCAGTACGGCTACGGCGTTCCCGTCTCGAGAGATCAGCTCGAGCCTGGCGATCTCGTCTTCTTCGACGGGCTGGGCCACGTCGGGCTGTACATCGGGAACGGCGAGTTCGTTCACGCGCCGCATACCGGCGACGTCGTGAAGATCTCCCCGCTCGCCGGCTGGTACGACTCGACGTACGTCGGCGCACGCCGGATCGTCTAGCGCCGAGCCCGCCTACCCGCCGATCGGCTCCGCGACCGGCGCCTCCGTGCTCGCGTACAGCTCCTCGACCGTGTCCGCGAAGTGCTCGAGCGCGCTGCGGCGCTTGAGCTTGAGCGTCGCCGTGATCTCGCCGTCCTCGATCGCGAAGTCGCGAGGCAGGATCGCGAACCGCTTCACCTGCTCGTAGCGCGAGCGGTCACGGTTCACGCCGTCGACGACGTCCTGGATCAGCGCGCGCACCTGCGGGTCGTTCGCGAGCGTGGGGACGTCCGCCGGGAGCCCTCTGCCCGTCGCCCACTTGCCGATCTCCACCGAGTCGAGGGTGACGAGGGCGGCGACGTACGGCCGGCGATCGCCGACGACGAGCGCCTGCGAGACGTACTTCGACGCCTTGAGGTCGTTCTCGAGGTTCTGCGGTGCGACGTTCTTGCCACCCGCTGTGACGAGGATGTCCTTCTTCCGGTCGGTGATCCGCACGAACCCGTCGGCGTCGATCTCCGCCACGTCGCCCGAGTGCAGCCAGCCGTCGGGATCGAGCGCATCGGCGGTCGCCGCCGGATCCTTGTAGTAGCCGCCGAAGACCGTCTCCGAGCGGATGAGCAGCTCGCCGTCCGCCGCGAGCCGCAGCTCGAAGCCGGGGAGCGCCGGTCCGACCGTGCCGAAGCGGCAGCGGTCGGGCGTGTTCGTCGTCGCGGCCGTTGTGCACTCGCTCAGCCCGTAGCCCTCGAGGATCCGGATCCCGAACACGTCGAAGAACTCGGCGATCTCCTTGGCAAGCGGCGCGCCGCCGGAGATCGGCGTGCGGAGCCTGCCGCCGAGCCGTGCGCGCACCTTGGCGAACACGAGCCTGTCGGCAAGGGCGTGCTGGAAGGAGAGGATGAGAGGCCGCGAGCGCCCTTCGCGCGCGAGATCGCTCGCGCGGCGGCCCACGCGCATCGCCCAGTCGACGATCCGCCGTTTCAGGCCGGTCTCCTCGTCGAACGCGGCGAGCACGGCTGAGTGGATCTTCTCGTAGACGCGCGGGACGCTCGGGAGCACCGTCGGCCGGATCTGCGGGATCGCGGACACCGCGTCCAGGGGGTCGGGCAGCAGCGCGATCGTGAAGCCGACGTACGGGCCTGCGAGGTGCATCAGGCGGCCGAAGTTGTGGGCGAGCGGGAGGTACAGCAGCATCATGTCGTCGGACCTGACGTACCCGGGCAGCCCGTCGACGACCGCCGTCATCGCGTAGTAGTTGCGGTGGCGGATCATGCAGCCCTTCGGCGGGCCGGTCGTGCCCGACGTGTACATGAACGTGTAGAGGTCGTCCTCCTCGATCGCCGCGACGGCCTCGTCGAGCGCGGCCGGGTTCGCAGCTGCGTACTGCCGCCCCTCGGCCTCCAGCGCGGGCAGGTCCGCGAAGGTCAGGACGTGCACGAGCGCGGGCAGCCGCGCCCGTGACGTCTCGACCTTCGCGCGCTGGTCGTCGTCCTCGCAGAGCACGCCGATCGACTCCGAGTGGCCGAGCACGTACTCGACGTCCTTCGCCGAGTTGTTGGCGTACACGGGAGTCACGACCGCGCCGACGTGGGCGAGCGCGAAGTCGAAGAGCACCCACTCGAGCGACGTGCGAGCGAGGATGGCGAACGCGTCGCCGCGCTTCACGCCGCGGGCGAGCAGTCCGTTCGCGAGAGCGGTGACGCGTTCGGCGGCCTCGGCCCAGGTCACCTCGTGCCAGTGGTCGCCGTGCTGCACGAGGTAGGCGGCTCCCGTGCGCCCCTTCGCGATCGCGTCCCGCCACAGGCGCGGGATCGTCCGGCGTGCCGACATCCTGCAGAATGTACGGGAGGAGCGGCGGCCACGGGAGAGAATGAGGCCGTCCGCCCTTCCTGCTTCGGAGGCCCATGCGTACGACCTGGAACGGCTCGCTGAGCTTCGGACTCGTCTCCATCCCCGTCGGGCTCGCTCCGGCGACGAAGGCGGCCGCCCGCCAGTCGGACGTCTCGTTCCGGCTGCTCCATCGGGAGTGCCTGACGCCGATCAAGCAGAAGCGCTGGTGCCCGCAGCACGACCGCGAGGTGACGCAGGACGAGCTCGTCCGCGGCGTCGAGGTCGCGAAGGGCCAGTTCGTCGTCGTCGAGGACGAGGAGCTCGAGGCGATCGAGCGCGCGGACGACTCGCGCGCGATCGAGATCTCGCGGTTCGTCGAGCTCGCGGACGTCGACGCGGTCTGGTTCGACCGGACGTACTTCCTCGTCCCCGGCAGCGCGCCCGCCCAGCGCAGGCCGTACAAGCTGCTGCTCGAGGCGATGCGCGAGGCGGGCGTCGGCGCGATCGGGCGCTTCGTCCGCGCGGGTCGCGAGTCGCTCTGCCTCGTCCGGTCGAAGGGCGACGCGCTCGTGCTCGAGACGCTGTTCCTCGCCGAGGACGTCCACTCGCAGGCCGAGATCGCCGAGGCGGTCGAGGGGACGGACCTGAAGGACGCGGAGCTCGGGCTCGCACGGCAGCTGATCGAGGGCCTCCGCGGTGACTTCGACCCGAAGGACCTCACGAGCGACTATCGGCGCGACCTACGCGCTCTGCTCGAGGCGAAGCTTCGCGGCGAGCAGATCGTCGCGCCCGAGCCGGTCGCCGAGGTCGCACCCGTGATCGACCTGATGGAGGCGCTCAAGGCGAGCGTCGCCGCGGCCAAGGTCGCCAAGCCGCGTGAGCCGAAGCAGAAGGCGCCCGCGCGCAGGCGCGCCGCCAAGTCCGCCTAGCCCGCCGAGCTCTCGTCCGGCGCCAGCGCTCCGTAGACGAGCGTGGGCAGGAGCAGCCAGGCGAGCACGATCAGCCCGGTGAGGATCCGTGCGAGCGCCGGGATCAGGACGAGCGGCAGGTTGACCGCGGCGTTCCAGTAGATGAGGACGATCGAGACGACGACGAGCGACGCCGCGAGCAGGAACGGGACGGCCTCGGTTCGGCGCTGCTTCACGATGCAGGCGACCGCGAACGCGACTGCGAGCGGCAGGGCGAACAGCGTGCCGCGGCTGACGAAGACGTGGAGGATCCCGTCGATCGTGGGGCGCAGGTTGCCTGTCTCCGCGCGCATCCTCGAGAGTCCGGGCCGGATGTCGGTGCTTCCGATCCCGTGCGCGGCGTTGTAGATCCGCCAGGGCAGGGTCGTCAGCGCGGCGATCGCCGCCGACGCCGACAGCTCGAGCAGCCGTCTCCGCTCCTCGACGGCGAGCACGATCCCGAGCCCTCCGTAGATCGCGACGTCGTAGAAGCCGCCGTCCTGCTTGATCGCGACTGTCGCCGCGAGCAGGACGGTCGCGAGCGCGAGGAGGTATCGCTCACGTTCCGCACGCCAGCGCATGAGCGCGATCGCGCCCGCGGCCCAGACGCACGCGAGCGGCAGGTCGGCGTATGCGCTCAGCAGCCGGTCGACCTGCGCGGGCATCAGCACGAGCCCGGCAAGCCCGGCTGAGAGCGGGAGTGCGGGAACGATCGGCCGCAAGAGCGCCCAGGCCGTTCCGATCGCACCCGCGAGCAGGAGCGCGAGCTGCAGGTGGACGACCCAGGTGTCAGCAGTTCCCATCCAATGGAAGT
>Ga0187778_10000782_pt1 | contig 22735 bp, 17 predicted proteins | sample 1015_Q2_SP5_20_M_FD_132418 | JGI IMG/M metagenome (GOLD analysis project Ga0187778, IMG submission 132418) | Tropical peat soil microbial communities from peatlands in Department of Meta, Colombia - 1015_Q2_SP5_20_MG | ecosystem: Environmental > Terrestrial > Soil > Wetlands > Peat | place... | reverse complement strand
TGAAATTCGCGCAGAATGGCAATCCGCCGTCCCACCCCCAATTCATTCCACGCCGGTTGTGCCGCACGGGCGCGAGCTATGGCGGCACGCATGTCGTCCTCTGTAGCAGATTCAAATTCACGCAGAACCTCCCCACTGGCCGGATTAATAGACGAGAATTTGCGGTCCGTGATTTGGACGTTGGTTACCATGCGCAATTGCAAAATAATTTAACCACAGAGAACACGCCGGACACAGTGAGTGCTTTCAATAATCGACCCGTACCAGGAACAACCCTGATGCCGGCGCGGTTGCCCCCGCCGATGAGCGTTTACGAGCTTCCAGAATGTGTGTGATCTCTTCTGGCAGAAGATTGCCTTTCCCGACCAGAATGAAAGTGCCGACCAGGTTTCGCACCATGTGGTGCAAGAAGCCACTCCCGCGGACGGTATAGGTCAATTCATCACCCTCCCTTGCCCAGATCGATTCGAAAATTCGACGTACCTTAGAGCCTTTCTCCTCATCCGAATCGCCTTCCGGATCCACCGCGGCAAATGATGTGAAATCGTGTTCGCCAACAATCAGCGAAGCCGCGTGCTGCATGGCGGTTTCATCCAACAGGTAAGGATAGTGCCAAACATAACGGGCCAGAAACGGTGAACAAATTGATCCGCGATATATGCGATAGCGATAGATCTTTCCAGCGGCTGATTTGCGCGCGTGGAAGTCCGCTGCGGCATCGTTTGCTTCCAGAACACGGATCGAAGCCGGCAGAATGTCGTTCAAAGCCTTGACGAAATTCTCCGCCGGCATGGGCGATTCCGTTGCGAACGTCGCCACCTGCGCCAGCGCGTGCACTCCCGCGTCCGTGCGTCCTGAACCTTGAGGCAGTACTTTTTCTCCCGTAATTCGTCCAATAGCTGAGGAGAGCGTGCCTTGGATTGTGGCGCAGTTCGGCTGCACCTGCCATCCGCAGAACTCCGAGCCGTCATAAGCAAGTACGAGTTGGATATTTCGCAACATGTTCTTCCGGATGTCAGTTCAGAGGCCGAGACCTCAATGCCAATGGCGTACGCGCGGCCAAATTAGCTTCCGGCAGTCAGCTATACTATTGCATTCCATTGAGTTCGATGTGATCACGACGCCTGTCTGGAAACCACAAAGTTGAAACCTCGGAAAGGTGTGTTGCGTAACTACACTTGTCCACAAGCATCTCTTTGTTCAACGGCAGCCCTTAACTGGAGATAAACGAATGCTTTCCCCTCGTTCGAATTCGGCTATTGCATTGCTGGCAGTCACATTTGCGATCGCGCTGGCAGTTGCGAGCAGGGCACAAGAATCAAATCAGAATGGTCCGTCCACGCCCAGCTCGCAAAGCACGCCCATCCAGGCACCGCAGCCACAGAATTATCAGCCAGTAGATTACTCTAGGCCTCGCGGCCATTTCCCTAATCCTTTGACACCCTATTCTCCCCAACATGTCTCTGCGCCCAAACTCAGCAACACTCCCCGCATTGACCAGCTCATGCATGAAGGCAAGATCATGCTCTCTATCAACGATGCGATCGCGCTTGCCCTGGAAAACAACCTGGACATGGCAATTTCCCGCTACAACCTGAATATGGCCGACACCGACGTGCTACGCGCCAAATCCGGGGCGAATATTCTCGGCGTGAATTTCGGCGTGGTACAGAATACGCCCGGCGGAGGCGTGGGAGGACTCGGGACGAGCGTTGGCTCCGGCACGGGTGGCACCAGCGCCGCCGCTGGCGGGATCGGCGCAGGCACCGCCGGATTGGTGACTTCGACCCTGGGCATTGGCGCCCCGATTGGCAGCTTTGATCCCATCTTCACCTCGAATCTTCAGTGGGATCACGCCAACTCGGTTGCCAGCAGCCTCTTCACCGGTGTTCGTATCCTTGCGCAGAACACCCAAACCTACAATTTTGGCTACAACCAGGAATTGCAGTCGGGAACCAATCTCTCCGTCGGATTTAATAACAATCGAGTGACGACAAATGGACCATTCACAAATTACAGTCCACTCATTAACTCGTTGTTTCAGTTCCGCGTGACCCAGCCTTTATTGCAGGGTTTTGGTTTTCTGCCTACGACGCGTTTTATTCGGATCGCCAGGAATAATCGCGAGATATCCGACGTCGCCTTCCGCCTTCAAACCATCACCACCGTAGATCAGATCGAGAACATGTACTGGGATCTGGTCTTTGCCTACGAGAATGTGCGAGTGCAGAAGGAGTCGTTGGCATTTGCACAGAAAACGCTGTCGGACACTCAAAAACAGGTGCAGATCGGGAGCCTGGCGCCGATCGAAGTCGTACGCGCGCAAAGCACCGTCGCAGCTGACCAACAAAGTCTCATCACTGCCGAAAATAACCTGCAGCTGCAGCAGCTTTTAATGAAGAATGCTTTGAGCCGAACCCTCCAGGATCCGGTGCTGGCCGATGCCGAAGTCATTCCCACTTCCACCATGAAACTTCCCGAACAAGAGCCCCTCGTGCCGACAGAAGATCTTGTGAATGATGCCCTGAACCACCGGCCAGAATTAGCCGAGTCACGCATCGACCTGCAAAATCGGGAAATCAACAACAAAGCAGTGCGGAACGCGATGCTGCCCTCACTCAACGCGTTTGCCTACTACGGCGGATCGGGCTTAGGAGGTTCGCAGAACCCATTGAATATTTGCGCGAATCAGAGTCGAGTAGTGCGATCCGTAGGCTTCTGTTCGGGTCCCAACCCAGATCTGCCACCAGGGAGCCCTTTCGTTCCACTCTCCTCGACCGTTTCTTATAGCTCAGCTTTGAACGAACTGGTGGACTCCACTGCGCCTGACAAAGGGATAGGTTTGACCCTGAACGTCCCGATTCGCAATCGCGACGCGCAATCCAACCAGGTTCGCGCGGAGCTGGAGTACCGGCAGGCGCAAATGCGGCTGCAGCAAATCGAGAATCAGGTTCGCATTGAAGTACGCAATGCGCAGTTTCAAGTTACACAGAACCGGGCCGCGGTGGATTCAGCTCGCGCCGCCGTTGAGCTTGGCCGACAGTCACTCGAAGCGGAACAGAAGAAATTAAACCTAGGGGCTTCTACCAGCACGCTGGTTTTACAGAACGAATCGGCCCTGGCTACCGCTGAATCAACATTGGTTTCCGCGATGGCAGCCTACGAGAAATCGCGCCTGGAGCTCGATCGCGCCACCGGGCTCCTGCTCGACCACGCGGGCATTATCATGGCGGATGCGGTACGCGCTGAAGTCACCCATATGCCTAGTGTGCCTTATGTGGCGCCCCGAGCGAATTCTGAATCGGTCATGCCGCCCGGCCAATCCCCACAATCTCCTCAACCGCAACCGCCGCGATGAAATGATCGATTCCGAGAGGGCAAGTCTCCAGCGAGCTTGCCCTCATTGGCAACTTGTGAAGCATCCAACCACCGCAGCCTAGCACGGTTCCTACGCATGTTCCTCGTGGGCATGCTTCATAAAACTTTACAGTCCCCAGCCCTATAATTCTCCCGATTCCTGGTGGAATTCTGGACGTTTCCCAATTCGCATCGCATCCAATTCCGAGAACGAGCAGCACTATTTCCCCAGGTCAAATGTCTAAGGAGACAAGTCAAATGTTTTTTGATCGCGTGAATGGAGTCGCTCTCAAATTTGCTGCCCTTTTCCTGACGGGCCTTTTCACCGCTGCGCTGCAGGCACAAACCTCTTCCTCGCCCAGTTCACCGGGGCTGCCGCAGGCACCTGCCCCGGAGAGCCGATATGTGGGCCAAGACTATTCCAAGCCGCCGTCGCAATTTCCGAATGTCATCGCCCCTTATCGTCCACAAGCTGTGCCTCCGCCCAATCTGAGCAACAGTGCCAGGATTGACGGGTTGATTCACAACGGCAAAATCATGCTTTCGATCAATGACGCCGTGGCGCTTGCGCTGGAGAACAATCTTGACATTGTATTGGCACGTTACAACCTGAACATCGCGGACACGGACATTTTGCGCGCTAAAGCCGGCTCTAACATTTTGGGCGTAAACACCGGGATCGTGCAGAACACGCCCGGCGGCGGTGTAGGAGGCCTGAGCGGTACCGTGGGTTCGGGCACGGGCGGTACCAGCGTGGCCGCGGGCGGTGTGGGCACTGGAACCAATGGCTTAGTTAGTTCTACCTTAGGCATCGGCGCACCCATTACCAGCTTCGATCCGATCATCACCGGCACGCTGCAGATGGATCGTAACTTCGTGGAATCAAGCAGTATTTTTAGCCCTGTTCCTGTAGCCAACACCAATACGGGCACCGCGGATTTTTCCTATGTCCAGGGTTTCCATTCGGGCACAAATTTCTCAGTGGGATTCAACAACACGCACACCACCACCAACAGCCCCACCACGACCTATACTCCCTTTGTCAGCTCAGGGGTTCAGTTCCGGCTTACGCAAAACCTTCTGCAAGGAATCGGTTTCGTGCCCAACACCCGGTTTATTCGCATTGCCAAGAATAATCGTGAAATTTCTGATGTTGCGTTCCGGTTGCAGGTTATTACGACTGTCGATCAAATTGAAAACCTATATTGGAACCTCGTCTATGCCTACCAGAATGTCAGAGTTCAGCAGGAGGCTCTGGCCTCCGCGCAACGCACTCTGGAGGACAACAAGCGGCAGGTGCAGGTCGGCACCTTGCCTCCTATCCAGGTAGTCAGCGCCGAGAGCACGGTGTCCACCGATCAGCAAAACCTCATACTGGCGCAAACTAATTTGGAGCTGCAGGACTTACTGATGAAAAACGCGCTGAGCCGCAATCTCGAGGATCCAATATTGGCGGGCGCCGAAGTGATTCCGACATCTGATATGGAACTGCCAGCGCAAGAGCCTCTCGCGCCTACGCAGGATCTGATCAATGATGCGTTAAGCCATCGTGCTGAATTGGCGGAGTCGCGCATTGACCTGAATAGCCGCCAAATAAACAGTAAAGCCGTCCGTAATGCCATGTTGCCCTCACTCGACCTTTACGCGTATTACGGTGGCTCTGGCATTGGCGGAAATGTCAATCCCGCACTCCTGCCACCCGCCTGCCTGAGCGCGGCCTTTGGAAAATGCTTCAATCCTGCCACGGCCGCGCCCCCATTCCGAAGTGGTGGTCCTGTCAGTTATAGCAACACTTTGGATCAGCTCGTCACCTCCGTCGCGCCCGACAAGGGACTTGGAGTGACTCTGAATATTCCTATACGGAATCGCACAGCGGTCGCCAATCAGGTTCGAGCCGAACTGGAGTATCGCCAGGCGCAAGTTCGATTGCAGCAGCTCGAAAATCAGGTGCGCATCGAAGTTCGCAATGCGCAGTTCGATGTGCAGCAGAACCGTGCCGCCGTCGATGCGGCCCAGGCCGCGGTCAATTTCCAGCGGGAAACTCTAGACTCCGATCAGAAGAAGCTAGCCGCGGGAGTGGGCACTCCAAGCGCTGTCCTGCAGGATCAAGCTGCTTTAACCTCAGCAGAGTCGAACCTTGTGTCCGCCATGGCGGCTTATGAGAAGTCAGAAGTGGAGATGGATCGCGCCACCGGTCTTCTTCTGGAGCGGGCGGGCATCGTTCTGGCGGATGCAGAGAGTGGACAAGTCACTCACATGCCAAACGTGCCCTTCGTCTCACCACGCAAGGATGTGGAGTCAGTCATGCCCCCGCAAGCGGAGTTACAGCAGCCGGTTGCTGCGCCCGCGGGGACCAGGGCCGGCACAACTCTAGGGGGCACAATGCAATACGGTGGGAATTAGTGACAACCGGCCAGCGGACAATTGCTGGCGCGCGCTGTTCGCTCAGCGGTGCAGTTTTATTCCTCGTCCTAGGACGAAGATAAATAAGAGTGCGAAAACTACCGCCATTCCGACCCAGGTGTAGTTGCGTTCGATGGGTCCTGTTTGCTCGGGGCGAGTCCCTTTTGGAATGTAGTGCCGCATCCAGAGCAGGCCACAATTTGCGCCCGCTGTCGCAGGCAGCGCGGACTGCCATACCAGTTGAATGCCAACCGGGTTCAGCAGTCCGGCCACGCCTGAAACCACAATCGCCGAGATATAAGGAAGCACCGTCAGCTTCCGCTGGCGTTTTACGTCATTCTTTGGCACTCCGACGTAGCGGACGATGGCGTAGCCCACGACGAGCACTGCACCGTAATAAGCGGCAATTCCAAAGACGACGAGCCCCGCCCTCCATAGCCAATGCGGATGTACTCCGGCTATGACAGCCGCCCAATCCCCAAAATCCGTCACCCCCGAGAAGAAGAAATAGCCGGTCGCGTCAAATAAATTGAACGCAGAACTGAGCAGCAGAAAAAAACGGAGTTGGGCGGAAGCTTCGGGCAGAGCGCGGAGCGCAACCCAGAACACGATACCGGCCGCCAGATTTACCAGCGTTCCACCTGCCGCAACCAGACGTGAGTCGAATGCGCTCGACCATGCCACGGTGGAGAGCACTCCCGACTTTGCTCCGGTCAAGAAAGCCAGCAGAGCATGCCCTACGCCTTCGTGCAGCACATCGCCCACAATGAAGGCGATCACGCTGATTGCGTAGATCGTGGGTACGTCGTCCTCAATCGAAACCGGATGCTCGGCAACGGAGCTAGCCATTGGGAACCCTTGGGAGATTTTTGGTCCGTAGAGCCGCTGACCAGTTTATCCTTTGCGCGTAATGCTCTCTATCGTCCTGATCACGCAGAACGAAGAAACCAATCTTCCTGGCACACTGCAAAGCGTGTTGCCGCTGGTACAGGATGGCCGCGGCGAGATCATCGTCGTTGATTCCGGCTCGACTGACCGGACACTGGAAATCGCACGGTCATCTGGGGCGAAGATTTTTAGCGAACCGTGGAAAGGTTTCGCCGCTCAAAAGAACTCAGCCATAGATAAAGCCAGCGGCGACTGGGTTCTGCAACTGGATGCGGACGAAAGATTGGAGCCCGCTTTGGCAGCGGAGATCAATGTTGCCTTGAGTGTAGGCCCGAAACTGGATGGATTTTGGATTCCGCGCAAGAATTTCTTCCTCGGCCGCTGGATTCGCCATGGAGGCTTCTATCCCGACCCAAAACTCCGCCTGATCCGCCGTGGGGCTGGGCGTTTCGAGGAATACGGCGCACACCCCACCATCAAAGTTAACGGACCGACAGGAAAGCTCAAGAACGCGATGTTGCATAATGCGTATCCCACGCTGCGCGGCTACATCGATCACATGAACAGTTACTCTTCCTCGGGCGCCGAAGTTGCATGGGGAAAAGGGCATCAAACATTTAGTGTGCTGAATATCGTCGTCCGCCCGCTGCTTACGTTTATCTACAATTACTGCTTTCGGCTCGGATTTCTCGACGGCCGCGAAGGTCTGCTGCTGCACCTGTACCACTCCGTTTATGTCTCCTGGAAGTACGCAAAGGCATGGGAGCTGGCGAAAGCGCCGCACGCAGACGCAGGGGGCAAAACGGCGGGTAAGGCATAGCTTGCTAGCCTTGGGGCGTCCACATATCATCTAATGAACCGGGATACGGCATGGCCAATAAGAAACAAATAAATACGGCAGAGACTTCCATTGCCGAGGTATTCGAGGGACGCCATCCCTCCGATTCCGAGAAGCAGTGGGCGGAAAAGACGCTGGCTCCGAGTCTGGAAAAGGCCCCTGAACATCCGATTGGTGCTCCTACTGGGGTAAATCGCGACGAAGCCGGAAACGCCCGCTTTACGACCATCTCCGGCGTGCCTGTCCGCCGCCTCTATACGCAAGCCGATCTTCCTGAAAACTGGAATTACGAACAGTATCTGGGCTATCCCGGCCAGCCCCCGTATACCCGTGGTATCCACGCCACCGGATATCGCGGCAAGCTTTTCACCATGCGCCAATTCTCCGGCTTCGCTTCCCCCGAGGAAACGAACAAGCGCTACAAATATCTTCTGGAGCATGGCGGAGGAGGATTATCAGTTGCATTCGATCTGCCTACGTTGATGGGCTACGACTCCGATCATCCCGCCAGCGAAGGCGAGGTCGGCAAGTGCGGCGTGGCCATCGATTCGCTGGAAGACATGGAAATCCTCCTCAGTGGAATCGATCTTGAGAAGACCACCGTCTCGATGACCATCAACTCGCCCGCTTCCGTTTTGTGGGCGATGTATCTGGTGGTCGCGGAAAAACAAGGCGCCGATTGGAAGAAGATTTCCGGCACCATCCAGAACGACATCCTCAAAGAATACATTGCGCAGAAGGAGTACATTTACCCGCCTGCCCCGTCTATGCGGCTGGTAATTGACACGTTTGAGTTCGGCTCAAAATTTACTCCCCGCTTCAATACCATTTCGATCAGCGGCTATCACATTCGCGAGGCGGGATCCACGGCGCTTCAGGAACTCGCATTCACCCTTTACGACGGGGTGGAATATGTGGAGTGGGCGCAGCGCCGCGGCCTGGACGTAGACGAATTCGGGCCTCGTCTGAGTTTCTTTTTTAACGCGCACAATGACTTTTTCGAAGAGATCGCCAAATACCGCGCGGCTCGCAAGATTTGGCCTCAGGTGATGCGGGATCGTTTCCATGCGAAAAATCAGCGCACCTGGCTCATGCGTTTTCACACGCAGACGGCCGGCGTTTCCCTCCCGGCGCAGCAGCCGATGAATAACATCGCTCGTGTGGCAATTCAGGCATTGGCCGCGGTTCTGGGCGGAACGCAATCCCTGCACACTGATTCCTATGACGAGGCACTCGCCTTGCCGACTGAGGAAGCAGCCCGGATCGCATTACGCACGCAGCAAATCATCGCTTACGAATCAGGGGTAACCCAAACCGTCGATCCACTCGGCGGCTCCTACTTCCTGGAGCGGCTCACCTTGGACATGGAAAAGGGCGCATTCGACTATTTCGGCAAGCTGGATTCCATGGGCGGGATGGTGAAGGCGATTGAGCGCGGATACCCGCAAAAAGAAATCGCCGAGGCCGCGTACCTGTATCAGCGTGCCGTCGAAGCTAAAGAAAAAATTATTGTCGGAGTGAACGATTTCACGATCGAAGAAGAACCACCGAGTATTCTTTACATCGACGAAACTGTGGCGCGGCAGCAGTCGACAAAACTGAACGCTTTGCGTGCCCGCCGGTCTAATGAACAGGTCCGCCGCTGCCTCGATGCACTAAAGAAAGCTGCCTCTCGGGAACCCAAGGCGGAATCGAATGGCAACGTGTCCTCTGCCAATACCATGCCGTATATTATCGATGCCGTCCGAGCCTACGCCACGGTCGGAGAAATCTGCGAAGCCCTGAAAACCGTGTACGGAACCTATACCGAGGTAAGCATCACATAGAAACGCGCGCAGTCCTGCCGCGAGAGGCTGCAATTCGATACCGCACCCCCTTTTTGCCACGCTAGTGCCCTTCGTAATGTTACTTGCCTCGAAATTGCTGGCAAAACGTACTGCTTCCAGATAATTCTGTAATTTCCGCCATTCATTTAGATCTGATTCGCTATGCCACGTATGATCGACAGCATTCGCAACTCTGCACTGCCTTCCAACATGATGCAGTTTGCGGCCAAGGGTGCACTGCTGGTTCCGCCGGACGAAATGATCGAAATCCTCGTCTACCTGGCTAAGCACAACAAGGTCTTTGGTCAACAGGCGCGCCTAACGCTTGCTGGTTGGGACGAAGCTTCGTCGCATACGGCAGCGGCTAACCCAAAAACGCCGAAGGAAGTCCTGGACTATTTCATCGACCCGGAGAATTTGCGGCCAGTGTTGCTACCCTCTCTGCTGGAAAACCCCTCGGTGGCCGAGAGTTTTCTGATTCGCCTGGCCAGTTCAGCCAGCCGTGAGCAGGTGGAAGTTCTGTTGAACAGTGCTCGCGCAAGTCAATCGAGAACTGTGTTGAACACGCTGGCTGGCAATCCCAGCCTGACCGGAGCCAATGCGGAGAAAATTCGCGAAAAACTGGCTGCACTGGACGGGACAGCGGGAAACCCGCCAGCCGTCGCAGAAATAGCAAAGCCCGCGCCGGTAAATCCAGCCGAGCCTGAAGCCGCCCCGGCTGCCAGTCAGGATGACAGTCCGGCGGATGTTTCAGACGAGACGGCCAATGCCTTCATCTCGGCGCACGCCGCTGAAATTGCTGCGGAGGCAGAGAAACCCTTCGACCCGGTCAGCGCCACACTTGAGGAGTTACCCTCTCAGCCTGCGCAAGAGCCGGTGCAGACCCCCGTCGCCGTAGGTGTCGCCACTGCAGTTGCCGGACAGCCCGCCCCACAAAGGGCCCCGCAGAAAAAATGGATGCTCAGTACGGAAGAGCAGCGCGGCAGCGCGCTTCAGAAAATCGCCAAACTCGATACCAAGGGCCGCATTCTGTTGGCAATAAAAGGAACCAAAGAAGAACGCTCCTTGCTCATCCGTGATGGCACCAAAATTGTAGCGCTATCAGTATTGGAATCTCCCAAAGTGACCGACTCCGAAGTTGAAAGGTACGCCAGCCAGAAGAACGTCTTGGAAGCGGTGCTGCGGGAAATTTCCATGAAACGCCGCTTCGTCAAGCAATATCCCATTGTCCGCAACCTGGTTTTCAATCCGCGCACTCCGATTGACGTCTCTTTAGGCCTGCTTAAGAACTTGCTAATTCAGGATCTCCGTAACCTCGCCGGCAACAAGGAAGTTTGCGATACAGTTCGCAAGCTGGCCACTAAAATGTTCCGCCAAAAACTGGACGTAACCAAGAAGAGCTAACCCGGTGGATTTCGCGGATTTTCGATCCGCAACCTCCGGCCAGAATCTAGTGGCTCACTTCATCAGCACCCAGCGTCCGCCGTCGGTGAACAGAATGAGCAGGTTGATGAGCACGAATATCAGATCGTAATGCCAGCCGTAGGCTTTTTCGCCCCAAAATCCCGTGTGCCAGGCAAAAATCTTCTTATAAATCGCGCCCAGCATGACAAGAATCAAGCCGATTGCCGCCAGCTGAGTTAGGACGCCAAAAGCTACCCCGAGTCCACCCGCAATCTCCGCGATTCCGAGAAACAAAGTGAAGCCTTTGCTCATGCCGATGCTCTTGCTCCGTTCTTCGAGTTTTGTCACATGGCTCCAGCCGCTGGTCACGAAAACCAATCCGACCATCAAACGAAGCAGCAGAAGTCCGAGATCGGTGAATCGAGCGAGTTGGGGGAACATAGGCGGGCGTCCTCAAGCTTTGCCGCGAATCTTGGCCCACCACCAGCGGACTCCGACGAATAGGTAACGCCAGTCGTGGAGAAACTCGGGTCGTTTACCCTCGAAGCCGTGCCCGATGAACTGGACGGTCCACCCGATCAGAAAAAGCGCCAGAGCGTAAAGCCAGAGCCGGTGAACGAACAGTGCGGCAACGCCGAGGGCGAGTGAAGCTAGAATCGTAGGTATGCCCAGCGTGTGGCACATTCGGTTGACGGGATGCTGGTGGCTGGCCGCGTATTGTGCGATCCATCGTTCGCTAGTGCGGCCGTCCGGCATTTCGGTTGAATGGTACAACGTTTGGAGAGGATACTGGTAGCGATGGCCAAAGGGCTGGACCTTGAGCGAAGAACTGAGGGCGTTTCGGAGGATGGTTGAGGATCGTGGCGCGCATCTTCGGAAAGTCCCCTTCGTTAAACTGAAGGATCAGGCCAAGGGCGAGCATGTTGAAGTCGGAGGGCGCCGAGGAACGATTTCAACAATATTGCTGCCGCTGCCCAGCGGCGGGGTCCAAGTCGTGATCCAGGGCTTCCTCAAACATCGTTTTCTCCCGGGCTCAAGCGTCGCATTGGACGGCTTCTATAGATATCCCGACGAGACAATCGCTCCAATGTCGAAAGAAGACTTCTGGGACTTTGACTAAGGTTGACCTGACCCTGAGTTGTTCCCTGAATTTCCACTGTGTTAGCATCCATAGTTTTGGCAGGCTGCTCGACGTTGGCCTATAGGAAGTCCTCTTTCTTTCGTTTATGGGCCCGCCGTGGTGAAGATCCGCAGAATATCGATTCATACAGGGCGGCGGATGCATCGTCCGCTCAGCCGGGCAACGCTCGGCAGTTTTCCATTGAAGGAGTAGTCCCGTGAAAGTTTACGAAGGTGCAAATGTCCGGAATGTGGCCCTGATCGGGCACGGCAAGGCAGGAAAAACCTCGATGGTCTCGGCCATGCTGTACACCGCCGGCGCTACCCAGCGGCTGGGCCGCGTCGATGATGGCTCGGCGACGACCGATTACGACGAAGAAGAAGTCGCCCGGCAGATGTCCATTTCGGCTACCACGGCCTACGTCGAGTGGGGCAAAACGAAAATCAACCTCATCGACACCCCCGGCTTCAATATGTTTGTGCATGAAGCCAAAATGGTGTTGCCGGTGGTTGATGCCGCGATTCTCGTGGTCGACGGTGTGGCCGGCGTGGAAGTGGTCACAGAGCGTGTCTGGAATTATTGCGAAGAGTTCAAGACTCCACGCGTGATCCTGGCCAGCCGTATGGATCGTGAGCGCGCTGACGCAAACCGTGTGTTGGAGTCACTCACCAAGGCTTTTGGCCGAACCGTCATTCCCTTGGAACTTCCTATCGGCAGTGAGAAGAGTTTCAGCGGTGTCGTCGACTTGGCCAGTATGAAGGCGTACACCTATGAGCTTGGCGGGAACGGCAAAGGCAAAGAAAGCGACATCCCTGCCAATCTCAAAGCGCAGGCACAGGAAGCTCACGAAAAACTGGTTGAGATGATCGCCGAGGGCAACGACGAGTTGATGGAAGAGTTCTTTGAAAAGGGGACCATCCCTGAGGAGCACCTCATTCCCGCGCTGCACAATGCCATTCGCGAGGACAAAATCTTTCCGGTCATATTCGGCTCCGGCTTGGGAAACATCGGGGCCGATCATTTAATGGACTTTATCGTCGATTACACCCCGGCGCCATCAGAGCATGAATGGGTACAGGGGGAAGCCGCTGCCTCCGGGAATGGCGAGCCTCCGCGTCGCCATGAGACCGACTCAGAGCCGGTTTCGCTCTACGTCTTCAAAACTGTGAACGACGTTTTTGCGGGACGAATCTCATACTTCAAAGTATTTTCTGGGGTCCTGAAGAACGACGCTACGGTACAGAACTTTACGCGTGGCGCGGCCGAGAAGCTGGCGCACATCTCCATCATGCAGGGCAAGGCAGCGGTGCCTATAAACGAGCTGCACGCCGGAGATATCGGGGCGGTCGCCAAGCTGAAAGACACTTTGACCGGCGATACCCTCGGCGACAAGTCGGCGCCGATTCAATATCCCAAAATTCATTTGCCCGAACCCGCCATCACTTTCGCAATCGAACCCAAAAGCCGCGCCGATGAAGACAAGCTCGGCCCCAGTATTCACAAGCTGATGGAAGAAGATGCCATGCTGCGCTTCTTCCGCGATCCCCAGACCAAGGAATTCCTGATTGCCGGCACCGGCCAGCAGCACATTGAAGTGGTCGTGGCCAAGATGAAAAAGCGCTACCACGCCGAAGTCGTCCTGAAGGCCCCGAAAGTTCCCTATCGCGAGACCATTCGTGGCAAGGCCGACGTGCAGGGGCGCCATAAGAAGCAGACCGGCGGCCACGGTCAGTACGGCGATTGCAAAATCAAGATGGAACCGCTGCCGCGCGGTGGCGAATTTGAATTTGTGAACGACATTTTTGGCGGGGCGATCCCGAGGAACTTCATTCCCGCAGTCGAAAAAGGGATCAAAGACGCCGCGGCACGCGGATATCTGGCCGGATATCCGGTGGTGGATTTCAAGGTGGTGCTGTATGACGGTTCCTACCACGACGTGGATTCGAACGATCTGTCATTCCAGCTAGCCGGGCGAATCGCATTCAAGAAAGCCATGGAGCAGGCCAAGCCCACATTGCTCGAGCCCATTATGTCGGTCGAGATTACGGTTCCGGACGAGTTCGCCGGCTCGATCATGGGCGACCTGAACAGCCGCCGTGGGCGCATTCAGGGCATGGACAACAAAGCCGGCAACACGCTGGTGAAAGCCGAAGTTCCCATGTCGGAGATGCTGAGTTATGGCGCCGATCTGACTTCCATGACCCAGGGGCGTGGCAGCTTCAACATGGAAATGCATCATTACGACATCGTGCCTGCCCAGTTGCAGGAGAAGATTATAGAGAAGGCCAAAGCGGCCAGGGGTGGGGAAGCGGAAGAGGAAGAGTAGCCATTGACGGCCAAAAATTAAGGCCGCCTTTCTCGCGGGTTGGCGAAATTCGGCGGCCTTATACGCGCACTAAAAACTATGGCAAATGCTTTAGTCCCCCGAGGGCAGCAACATGTCTTCCGAGGCTGGCACGATCGTCGTCAACGCCGGCCTGTGTGGGCAGTCGCCCAGGATCGGCTGGCAAGCTGCGTCCGGTCCCGTCTTGGGATGGGCAAGCGACTTCACCGTATCGAACTGCTCGGCTTCGGTTGAACCGGCAAGCGCTGTCACCGACGATCTTCCGCCCGCAATCACCTGCGTCACTGCGTCGAAGTAGCCAGTGCCGACGAAGCGCTGGTGCTTCACCGCTTCGTAGCCGTATTCGGTTTCGCGGCTGAATTCTTTTTCCTGGAGCCGCGAATAAGCACTCATTCCCTGAAGTTTGTATCCACGCGCGAGCTCGAACATGCTCAGGTTCAAGGCATGGAATCCGGCTAGCGTGATGAACTGGAACTTGTAGCCCATGGCGGCCAGTTCGCGCTGGAACTTGGCAATGGTCGCGTCGTCCAGATGCTTCTTCCAATTGAACGACGGTGAACAGTTGTAGGCCAGCATTTTGCCCGGGAACTTTTCGTGCACGCCTTCGGCGAACTCACGCGCCTCTTTGAGATCCGGATGCGAAGTTTCGCACCACAGCAATTCGGCGTAAGGTGCATACGCAATGCCGCGGGCGATCGCGGACTTGATCCCGCCCTTTGTACGGAAGAATCCTTCGGAGGTCCGTTCGCCGGTCAGAAATTCGTGGTCTCGCGGATCAACGTCACTGGTGATCAATTTGGCGCTGTCGGCATCCGTGCGCGCCATGATCAAGCTGGGTACGCCCATCACATCGGCCGCTAGTCGCGCAGCAACCAGCTTCTGAACAGCCTCGATTGTGGGCACCAGAACTTTGCCGCCTAAATGGCCACACTTTTTGGCCGAGGAAAGCTGATCTTCAAAGTGAACGCAGGCGGCGCCAGCTTCGATCATCGCCTTCATCAGTTCAAAGGCGTTCAGGGTTCCGCCAAAACCGGCTTCCGCGTCGGCAACCAGCGGAGCATACCAGTAAATGCCGTTCTTGCCTTCGGAATGGTGGATTTGATCGGCGCGCATCAACGCTTGATTGATCCGGCGACAGAGATTGGGCACGCTGTTTGCGGGATACAGGCTCTGGTCGGGATACATCTGGCCGGCATCATTGGCATCGGCGGCGACCTGCCAGCCGCTTACATAGATTGCGTTCAGCCCGGCTTTCACCTGCTGGGCAGCCTGGTTGCCGGTCATTGCTCCGAGCGCAGCAACATAGGATCCACTGTGCAGGAGCTGCCAAAGCCGCTCCGCGCCTACTTTTGCCAGGGTATATTCCACCTGGATTGAGCCGCGCAGCCGCTGCACATCTTCCCAGCTATAGGGGCGGGTAATTCCCTCCCACCGTGAATTCGATTTCCAATCGCTGATTCGTACTTTGCCGTTACTTGCCATGTCTCTTTGTCCTTTTTAGCCAGGATGCCAGGTCGTGCTGCGCCTGAGCTCAGATGGAGGAAACTCCGGAAAGGTCGCCTCGCGGCAACTGGATATACGGGAAATTTGGCAGGTCCCTACGGATTTCCAGAGGCTTAGAAACGTCCCACATCAGCGCCGATTTTGTGCCAGCATGGGAGATCAGTCAAACGGAACCTTTCTATCACTCTGATAAAGGCAGTTTATCAGCAGCCCGGCTTGTGATAGAAATGGGTTGTAAGGTACCCGTGAAAAATGGAGTTGGACCAGGTTGAAACCTTTCTGGCGGTAGCTACTTTCGGCGGTTTTCATCGGGCTGCCGAGGCGCTGCGGATCAGCCAGCCGGCCGTCAGCGCTAGAATCCGCGCGCTCGAAGATTCCCTCGGCGTGCGCCTTTTTTCGCGCTCGCGTGGCGGGTTGGTCGTCTCCGAGGCCGGCAGAACTTTTCGGCCGCATGCCGAGCAATTGCTGCGCATGGCATCTCTTGCCCGCCAGGCTGTTCATGACGCGCAACCTGCCAGTGAAATCCCCCTGCGGATTGCCGCCGCGCTTTCAATCTCCGTCTATTTTCTTCCTGATGTCCTGAAGAAATTTCAGCGGGCGCATCCCAACCTGATCATCAGCATACGTCCGGGACACTCAAAGGAAGTGCTGGATATGGTCCTGGCCGAAGAGGCGGAAATTGGCTTGGCACGCTCCTTGCAGCACCCGGGAGTGGAAACTATTAGCCTTCGAGACGACCCTCTCTTGCTGGTTTCGCATCCCCGGCGCGGACCGGAGCACACCCGTCGCGCGCACCTAGAGAAGGTGGCGAGTTGGCCCTTGATTTTCTATGACCACGGATCGAGTGACTGGACTCTAACCCACAGCTTATTTCGGCGCGCTGGCCTGGTTCCTAACATCGCCTTGGAAGTGGACTCAATCGAGACCGCCAAGCGCATGGTTGAACGCGGATTGGGACTTTCCTTTCTGCCGCAGTTGGCGGTGGGACGGGAACTTCGGGCGCACAAGCTTACAGCGGTCAAACTTCTCGATGCGGAACCCCTGCGCCGGAGCCTTGACGTAATCCATCTCCGGCGCCGGCCACTGAGGCCAGAAGCGATCGCATTTTTGCAGATGGTTCGAGAAGCGGCGAATCGGATTCCCTAGCAAGAAAATTCTAAAACTGCACTTTTTTGTGGCACGCAGTTCGCCTGCCGACCCAACTTCCAGATTTTCCTCCAGCCTCCACAAACAGAACTACATTTCGACAAAATCTACACAGCGAGAGCAAAGTTTTTTGTTGAAGCATTTCGAGTTGTAGTGCAACCTTCAATCCGCATCCCAAGAAACATCCGCGTCCCCAAAAAAATTCATGGCTAGACCTCCGGCAATCCAGTGGTATTACAAACAGTGGTTGGGTGACAACAAGGTCTTAGCGATGGATTGGGACGCAACGGGTATGCACCACCATTTGCTGATGGTTTCGATTCAGGAGGAACCCCCAGGTTCCATTCCAAACGACATGGCCGTGATTCGTCGCTGGTTACGCAACCCCCCAGACGATGTCTGGAGGCGTGTGAACCCACAGATATTCGCCGCCTGGAGTTTACGAGACGGCAGATGGTTCAACTCTGGAATGGTCGAAACAATGGAAAGGCAGCAGCGCTACAAAGAAAGGTATGAAGAGGGTACGAAACCAACTTCAAATTCTAAGAAGAGTAAGAAGAAGACTAGTAATGAAGATCAATCAAGTCTCTTTAAAGAAGACCCTCAGCCCAATGACATAGGAGGGGTTGCAGAAGAAATTGGGCACCTCCACCCCGCTAATAGCCATATGAGATCAGTCGTACTACCCTCGGCCCAGCTAAGTGCCATTGCAGAAGCGATCGAGCGCGACGGCGTGGAGGCTGTAATCTCGGGCACCAAGAATCTGGCTCAGAAAGTGGCAAAATGGCCAAAGTCCGAATTGCGGTTTGTTCCGAATCCGGTAAAGTTTTATCAAGAAGCAGAATATCTGAGGGATCCAGTACTATGGGAGAGGAAGATCAATAATGGACGAGAAGAGTGTGAACTGCATCCAGGATCTCGTCGCACGCAATCAGGCGGCTGCTGGGAGTGCAATACTTCCAGGTACGTCAGCGGCTGTCAGCCAGCCTAACTCTTCCACCCGCTGTGAGCATTGTGGCGGAACAGGATGGAGGGATCTAGGTAGCAGGCACGATAGACGGGTTACTCGTTGCGACTGTAGCGCACAGCGCCGCGCTGATTACTTGCTTGCTCAGGCGCGTATCCCACCTCGGTATGTTTCTGCAGGATTGTCGAACTTCAAAACAGTAGGTCCCCAGGGTGCTGTGGCGCCCGCGTTATTGAAGGTTCGGAGATTTGTGGAGCAGTATCCGCTGGACAAAACTGGCCTTTTACTTTACGGTCCCTCGGGCACGGGTAAAACGCATCTCGCGGTAGGAATCATAAAGGAATTAATCACAGAGAAAGGCATTGAGTCCATATTCTGCGATTACAGTGAGCTTCTTAAAGAAATTCAAAACTCCTATAACGCTTCGGTCGAAACCACAGAACTGGAGATACTACGTCCGATATTTAATGCAGAGATTCTTGTGCTTGACGATTTGGGCACGGTAAGACGAACGGACTGGGTTTGGGATGCGGTTAGCCTAATTCTCAACCATCGTTACAACAAAAATCGCACTACGATCATCACCACGAACTATCCAGACGGTCCCAGTGCCCGGGCTGAAGGGATCGAAGCGGGACCACATCGGGCAGTCCGGGAGGAAACTTTGGGCGACCGTATTGGCGACCGCATGTTATCTCGTCTGCACGAAATGTGCCGCATTATTAGTATTCCGAGTACGACTCCAGACTTTCGAAACGGGAGTTCGCGCCCGCGTACGTCTTAGAATACATTGGTGCTGCCCCATCAACTGGCCTTCATACCCGACCGCGACACCGAAGTTTTTTCGGCAATTTCGGCGGCTCCTGCTGTCTTTCTTCTGAGGAGCCCAGATCCGCAAGCCGAGCCTTACGTCAGCAAGACTGCAAACTTAAAGCGGCGACTGCAGCGGCTTCTCGGTAAACCGTCGGAGCAGAGCAGGAAACTCAACCTGCGGGATCGGGTTCGGTACATTGACTACCAGCCGACCGGCTCCGATTTCGAATCGGGATTCTTCCTTTACAGAACCCTTCGCGCAATATTCCCGAAAGCCTACGCCCACCGGCTGCGCCTTCGTTTTGCTCCGCTAATCAAGCTGCACCTGGACAACCCCTACCCGCGAGCTTCTATCACGGCACGCCTCGGGCGGCTGAATGGACGGAATGTCTATTACGGCCCGTTTGCCTCACGCGCGGCTGCGGAAAAGTTCGCTAATGACTCGCTCGACTTTTTCAAAATGCGGCGGTGCGTGGATGACCTGAACCCCGACCCCAAGTTCCCCGGCTGCATTTATTCAGAAATGAAGATGTGCCTGGCGCCGTGCTTCAAAGGCTGCACGGATGACGAATACAATGCTGAAGTGTCGCGCGTGCAGGGCTATTTCGGGAGCAGGGGCGAATCTTTGGTGAAAGAAATTTCAACTCAGCGGGATGCTGCGTCAGCCAATCTAGATTTCGAGAACGCTGCGGCGTTGCATGTCCGGCTAGAGAAACTCCGGCCCGTATTGAGCCCACTTCCTGAAATTGTTCGGCGTGTTGATGCTTTGGCGGGCCTCATCATCCAGCGAAGCGCAGTTCCCGAATCTGTGAACCTCTTTCGCGTCGATGCGGGATTCATTTCCGGGCCCATGGTTTTTCCTATTCAACCGGCTGAGCATGCCAGGTCGCAATCGATGGAGGCCCGCGTGGCAGAGGCGATCGCAGCAATTCCACGATCTGATTCAACAACGGTAATGGCAACCATGGAGCATTTGGCCTTGCTGAGGCGTTGGTACTATCGCAGCAGCCGGGCAGGGGAAATCTTTTTCGCAGATGACAAAGGCTACCTGCCATTTCGCCGCATCGTACGAGGCATTTCGCGCGTCTATCGAGGTGAGAAGCTGGAGCATGACCTCAAATGCACCGATCCTTCCCAGCTTGAGGGCCGCTCAGGATGACAGCTTAAGTAAGGAGGCACAATGGATCAGGACAAGATTCTACGCAAGCACCTCGTCGATCTCCTTCAGGGCGGCAACGCGCACGTCAAGTTCGAGGAGGTAATTGCAGATTTCCCGGCTGAACTTCGCGGCCAAAAAGCTGCGAACCTGCCCCACTCGGCATGGATGCTGTTCGAGCACATGCGCATCGCGCAATGGGACATCCTCGAATTCAGCCGAAACCGCAAACATAAATCCCCGGACTGGCCCAAGGGATACTGGCCGGCGACGGACGGTCCGCCCACTACGGCGCAGTGGAACGCCAGCATCAAGCAGTTCCGCACAGACTTGAAAGAAATGGTGGACCTGGTGAAGAACCCCAAGACAGATTTGTTTACCAAGATTCCGTGGGGAGACGGCCAAACCATTTTGCGCGAAGCTCTCCTGGTGGCCGACCACAACGCGTATCATCTGGCCCAAATTGTGGACGTGCGCCGATTGCTGGGAGCGTGGCTGGCGAAGTAACCACAGCCCCTGCCAACATCGCTTTAGGCTGTCATCCCTGTGGCAAAACACCTTTCCGGGCGCTTCCGGAACACCACCTGCACGCCATCTCGCCATTTCTCGTTGATGGCTATCAGCTCCCAGGGAATTTCCGCCGAAAGATACCGCAGCAGAGTGTCAGTGGCGGGATGGATGTGCAGGGCCGGCGCAACTAGAAAAAGTAGCGGCGTCTGAAGGCTGAGTTCCCGCCCAGGAAAATATCCGAAACGCTGGAACTCTCCGCGTTTGTGATGCCACGCCACTCGCGACCAGTAGTCCACACCTTGTAACGGCAGGTGGATGTCTTCATCCGCTTTTAATTCCAGCAGCGCAAGACGACCTTCGCGAGTTGCGCAAAGCACATCAAACATCGCGCGATCGGACGCCGAGAATGCCGGAACCTGGGAATACGAGCGACTGGGATCCAGGCGCTCATCGAAACGGCTAATGTCCTGCAGGGCCAACGATTCCAACCAGCGCTCGGGATGCAGGCGCCAGAGCGGGTGGTCATGAGGGCCTTGCGCATGCCGTACCTCTCCGATGCTTTGCACTAACTGGGTGAAGCGGGACAGATTGGCCTCGGTCAGAACGGTTTCTTCCGCCCCCAGGCCGAAAACCGTCTCGGTGCGGCTGCGTAGGGAACCAGGTTCATGTGTCAGCCGGGCACGGGCAAACTCCAAACCATGGCAGCGAAACGAAATCTCAGCCGCAGATGAGACGGCAACTTCGACTTCTGTCATTAGCTCTCGAATTGTAGCAATTGCCGCGACAAACCGCTCTCGCACCGCCGATTCGTCGCTGGCATGCACAAGCCGAGTATCAACGTTGCCGCGATCGGAGATATCGATCTGTTTGAGGTCATCGTCGCGCTCTTCGAGTTCGTACAACTCCCACTTGGCTGCCTCGGGATTCAGATGCGCCATTCGCTCGCGAGTCAGCGCAGATTTCCCTCGTGGGAGGAACAGCTTCAGTCCTTGAACGATTAATCTCCCTGCTTGGCTCTCTCGGCATGTATCAAGCCAAAGGATTGCAAAGGTCAGTGCTGCGTCGACGGACGCCTGAGCTTCCTGGGCATTGACCCCGAGAATCGCAAAGCCGGATTGCCCCTGGCGCAGCAGTCCGCGAGCGTAGATTGGGCCGAAGGATCGTTCCAAATCCATGCCGGAGCTGAGTGGGGCGGCTTTGTACGCCGGAAACCTGCGCTGCAGGACGCGCTGCAACATGCTTCGATAGGCGAGGCGGGCCGCGCGTCTTGCAGTCGGAGTGCGACGATCACGCTCACGGCAGATTTCGAGCTTTGCCGCTCTGGATTGCCCCAGCCGCTGCACCGCCAGGCCCAGCCTGTCATTTTTCACCTCGGCTTCAAGAACCCGGCGAACGATGTTCCTCTCTGATGACCAGACATGCAGCAAGCACTTGTTGTACTCTCCAGAAATCGAATACTTGGCTTGCGCCAGATCAAAGATCAGAGCTCCGTCCTCGATGATTACGGCGTCACTGGCATGGCTGAGAAAATCGCCTATGGAGCGGGCAAGCGATTCGGGATTCACATAGGGATTGTGGCAACCCGGTGTTATGCCGTCTGTGATGGTTGACCACGAGGTCTTCGGCAGTGAGCCCACCAGCAGGATTTGAGTATGGGATAATAAGAAATTCCATCCAGAGTCGTTGTTAATCGAGGGGCATCTAAAGCAAGGTGGGCAAAAATCGTTTCTTTTTCGAGCATTATGGGCTAACTGAACGTGATCTTGAGCGCTACCTAGCCGCGGCCCTCTCCGCGGGCGGCGAATACGCCGACCTTTATTTCGAATATCTTTCCTCGACCTCGCTGATGGTTGACGAATCGATGGTGAAGTCGGCTTCCCAGGGGATTTCCGCGGGTTGTGGGGTGAGGGTCATTGCCGGTGAGCGAACCGGCTATGCCTACACCGATGATCTTTCCCCCGAACGCATTCTGCATGCGGCGCGCACTGCGGCGTTGATCGCCAGTGGGCCGGCCAAGACCCCGAGTGTGGGATTTCAGCAAAAGCCAGCCCGCAGTTTGTATCCTGTGACGCTACCTTCGGTTGACGCGGAGATTACCGCCAAAGTTCAGTTGGTGATGCGGGCGGATCAGGCGGCGCGGGGTTACGATTCGCGAATTAAGGAAGTCCGCGCCAGCTATGCGGATGAGCTGCGTAATATTTTGATTGTCGGGTCAGATAACACCTTTGCTGAGGACTCGCAGCCGCTGGCGCGCTTGAATGTTTCTTGCATTGCCAAAACCGATGGCAATTCGGCGCGTGGCAGCGCGGGCGGAGGCGGACGGGTCGCGCTGGATTTCTTTTTTGGCGAGAAAACTCCTGAACACTTTGCCACTGAAGCAGCACGGCAAGCCGTGCTGCAGCTTGACGCACGTGAAGCCCCGGCTGGCGAAATGGAAGTGGTGCTTGGCCCGGGATGGCC
>Ga0187778_10000780_pt1 | contig 22756 bp, 20 predicted proteins | sample 1015_Q2_SP5_20_M_FD_132418 | JGI IMG/M metagenome (GOLD analysis project Ga0187778, IMG submission 132418) | Tropical peat soil microbial communities from peatlands in Department of Meta, Colombia - 1015_Q2_SP5_20_MG | ecosystem: Environmental > Terrestrial > Soil > Wetlands > Peat | place... | reverse complement strand
GTGGCCTCGGCGAAAGAGGGCGGCGCGTCGCTCGATATCTTGTCGGGCTTCGTCGCGGGCAACTACTCGGGATACTACCTCGGATTGACGATGGTTATCCTGATGACCCTCGGGTATCTCGTCAGCACAAGTGGCCTCGGCAGCCTCATGATCGCGGCTCCCGTTTTCGCGTTCGGCCTCGTGGCGTTCGGTTTCCTGGGGATGGGCCCCGTGACAATCGCGGTCGACTCCTATGGGCCGGTCACCGACAACGCTCAGTCGGTCTACGAACTGTCGCTGATCGAGAGCGTGCCCAACGTCAAAGAGGAACTGAAGAAGGACTTCAGCATCGACGTGGACTTCCATCGCGCGAAGGAAATGCTCGAGGCCAACGACGGCGCCGGAAACACGTTCAAGGCAACCGCAAAGCCGGTGCTGATTGGCACGGCTGTCGTTGGTGCCACGACGATGATCTTTTCGATCATCATGGCGTTGACGAACGGTCTCCAGACTAACAAGGAGATGCTGTCGCTGCTGCACGCTCCGTTCGTGCTTGGACTGATCACCGGCGGCGCGATGATTTATTGGTTCACCGGCGCTTCCACACAGGCAGTTACGACGGGCGCGTACCGTGCGGTGGAATTCATCAAGGCGAATATCAAACTTGAAGGAATTGAAAGGGCTTCGGTAACCGATAGCAAGAGAGTGGTCGCTATCTGCACGCAATACGCGCAAAAGGGCATGTTGAACATCTTTATCGCCGTCTTCTTTGCGACGCTTGCTTTCGCGTTCATCGAGCCGTTCTTCTTCATCGGCTACCTGATCTCAATCGCCGTGTTTGGCCTTTATCAGGCGATTTTCATGGCCAACGCCGGCGGCGCATGGGACAACGCGAAGAAGATCGTCGAGGTTGAGTTGAAACAGAAAGGCACGCCGCTACATGACGCAACTGTCGTCGGCGACACCGTCGGCGATCCTTTCAAGGACACTTCTTCGGTAGCGCTCAATCCGGTCATTAAATTCACGACGCTGTTCGGATTGCTCGCCGTCGAGCTGGCGGTTGACCTGCGCTCGCAGAATTCTCTACTCACGCAGATACTGGCCGCTGTCTTCTTTATCGTCTCGTTCTTCTTCGTCTACCGATCGTTCTTCGGGATGCGAATCAAGGCCGGGGGCGAGTAAGCGGCGCAACAATCATCTCGCGAACCAACAAGGGGGGAGGGCGCAAGCCCTCCCCTTTTGATTTCCGTGCGAAATCTGCTAGGACTTCACTAACCCAAGGAACTGCCGTGGGTCGTTCGCGAAACCGGGAAAAACGGCATCCAAATCGCGGCCGCCTAGATGCGTCGTCATGATTTCCCCGAGGACACTGCGGTAATCTGTCGTGACTGCCAGGTCGCGGCCCTGATAGAGCTTTTCCTCACTCATTCCTGGCCAACGCGTATAGACTTTTCCGCCTTTCACATCGCCGCCCATGACAAACATGCAGTTCGCGTGCCCGTGGTCGGTGCCGCGGTTTCCGTTTTCGTGCGCGGTGCGGCCGAATTCAGACATGCTGACGAAAACGACGTCGCCCATACGGTCGCCCATGTCCTGATGAAACGCCGCGATTCCCTGCCCCAGGTCGCGCAGCAAATTCGAGAGCTGTCCCTGCACGCCGCCTTCGTTGACGTGGTGATCCCAGCCGCCGCTATCGAGAAACGCGACTTCCAGCCCAATGTCGGCCTTAAACAGCTCCGCAATTTCCATCAGGCTCTTGCCGAATCGGCTCGTCGGATACTGCGCGCCATTTTCCGACTGGTACGAATCAGGGTTGATCTTCTTCAACTGGTCGATCGCTTCGAATGTCTCCTGACCCACGCCGCGCAGTGCTTGATCGACCGTCTGCGCGTACATCGCCTCGAATCCGCCTTCGACGGTCTCTTGCGGCCCGTACATCTTGAATTGCTTTAGGTCCGGAATCGCCACTGCCGGAGCGCTTCCCGAAAGCGTACGAGGCAAGTACGGCCCGAATGCAACCGCACGGAATGGCGACGCGTGCTCTTCCGGCATCGCCTGCATCGCGCGATTGAGCCATCCATCGTCGGTCGACTTCAATCCAGGCGTGCCGGATTCCATGAAGTCCTGCGCGTCAAAATGGGAACGCGTCGGGTCCGGCGATCCAACTGCCTGCACGATAGCAAGTTGGCCATTCTGAAAAAGTGGTTGGAGCGGCTGTAGGCTCGGGTGCAACCCAAAGAAACCGTCGAGGTCGATCGCAGCCTCCGCGCCGCCGCGACGCGGCTCGGGGATCGCGATCGTGGGACGCAGGCGGTAGTATTCAGGTTCGGCAAATGGCACGACGACGTTCAACCCATCCATCGCGCCGCGCTGGAACAGCACGACTATCTTCTTTTTGTTCGGACCGGACGTCTCAGCGACGGCGCGCTGAAGAAACGCCGGCAGCGAGGCCATTCCCAGCATCGCGATCCCACAACTCTTGAGGAAGTATCGCCGCGAGATGTTCATCGCTGTCCTCCTTAGCAACTTTACTTATCGCCGTTGAAACTCCGGCGCGCCGAGCACTAATCCCGAAAGCAGGCCTTCATTAACTTGCTTGATGGGGTCGTCGAGGCTCGCTCGCAAAACCTGCGGATCATTCAGCCTGGCTTCGAGAGTCAGGTGCGTGGACGGATCGACTTGCCCGTTGAGAAATAGCTCCTCGGAGCGAGCAAGGGCAAGTTGCGGATCCTTGGAAGCATCGTCTCCGAACATCGGTTGCAGATTCACTGTTGTCCCCGGCGTACGGCCACTCGCCAAGGCGAGCGCGAAATTCAGTCGGTTCAAAAGAGCACCCGTGTTCACCCAGGTGGACGCCTTATCTGAATATCCCGTCGGCGGCTGGCACTGGAACAGCGGCTCGCCCATACGCCCAACCCATTGCACGAGCGGCAGCGAAACTGTCACCTCCGAGTCGAGTGCGCGTGCTGTGCTCGCGACCAACTCGAACGGCGTCTTCACTTTCGCGCGATACGTTTCCTTCGACCAAAACTCCGGCGAATAGATCATCGCCTTCAGTACAGTGCGAATGTCTCCGCCGCTCGAACTGTACGCGCCGGCCATGCGGTCCACGAGCGCTTGCGGCGGATTATCCGACACGAAGTGCCTCGCTAATTCGGTCGAGATGAATTTCGCCGTGTGCGGATCGTTCGCCAGCATCTTCAGCGCTTCTTCGCCGTCCTTTTCGCCGCCATAGTTGAACGTGTGACCCATCACGGTCTTCTTGCCTTCGGCATGGAATTCGGGCTTGAAAATGAAGTCTGGGTCACGCCGCGGTGCGCGAACGGTCCATCCGGTGAGGCAGCGCGCCATTTCGATCACATCCTGCTGCGTATACCCGGCATCGACGCCGACGGTGTGAAGCTCCATCACCTCTCGGCCGTAGTTCTCGTTTAGACCTCGATCCTGCTGTTGACGAGCCGCGCCGCCCTGCGCGTCCGGGAATCCGGCGCCCGGGGAGAGTGGAGCAAAGCCTCCGAAGAGCCGCTGATAGCGCTCGCGGCGCATCGCGATCTCCTCCCTGTACGCCTGAAACGCAGCCGGATCGACGCTCAGCCAGTTGTCGAGATAAAACAGCATCGCGGGGCTCTTTGCCGTTGTCGTCAGCAAATCATCGAACTTCCCCATCGTGTGCGGCCGAACCGTATCGCGTACATAGGATGTGAGCAGCCAACGGTCCGCGCCCTTGCCAGCAAACACGTTGAAATGGTTGAACCAGAAGTCCTCCATTACGGCTTCGAGCTGCCGGTTGCTGTAAATCGCCCGGTCGATCTTCGCCATCGCAAGCTCGGCAATAATGCGATTGGGGCCTTGAATTTTCGCGAGCTGTTCCTGCGCCTTGTCGATATTGTCATTTCCCGACTCCATCGACTGCGTTTCCGCGATTGCCTCACGGCGCTTGTCTTGAATCTGCTGTTTGTACTCTTCTTTCGTCACGCCCTCTTGCTTTGCTGCCTGATTGGGAGGCGGGAATTCTTCCAACAGCTGCTTTGAAGTTTTTTTCAGCGTTGGATATTTTTCGAGACGCTGATCGAGAGGCGAGTCGTCAATCGAATCGGGATTCAGTTGCTGATCGATCCATTTCTCGAGGCCTATCTGGCGAATCCGCTCGACATCTCCCGGACGGGGACCGTAGGCCAAGCGGTTCAATGCGTGGACGATTGCCTCATCTTCCGTTAGCTCGGTAATTGGCAAATGGCCTTTAAACTTCTTGTCGAGGGGGGCGGCATTTGCGTTGGCAGGAACGGACTTATGTGTGTCCGCGCCGACGTTTGGCGCTCCTACTGCGGCAATCGCGATTACAGTCGCGGCAACCGCAATTGCCAAAAACGCGCCACTTACGACTCCGCGGAGGTGCACACACACGCCAGACGCTTGACCTCTATTTGACATTTGATCGGTCCTCGCTAAGGCGCGCTCCGGTCGGCTTCATGCCCTCTCACGTTAGTTTAACCCCTGGAGCGACCAATAGTTGCGCCTTGCCACTAACAGTAAATGGAGGTAGCGAAAAAGCTTAGGTCAGGATTGCGATTGAAGAAGCAGCTCATCGAGCTGCTGATTGTCTTCCTGCGTGAGGCGTGTGAACTCGATCCCCATCCCCTGCTCATTGGCGTGGCATACCGAACATTCCGCGTCAAACGAAACAGCGGCGCACGACATCCGCAGAATCAAGCTCGTGCCGGGTGGCAGCCGGTCATTTGCGCGGCAGAACATCCCGCCGAGGCCGATCACGGTCGCGATGCCCTCCACAACGTGTCCATTCTCGCCTCGCGCCCGGAAACACGAGTCCCGAAACCCTCGGGCGCCACAATGCGCTGATAACGGCGCAATTCGATAGTTTTGACCGATTTTTCGCTTACTGCTCTCGGCTATTCCAGCTGAGCGGAGCGAAAACCGTCGAGGGTCCAAAAGTCCTGTGCCTCGTGATGGCGTAACACGTAGTAATTGCCGTCATCCGCCCGGACTCGGAAATAGCTTGCTTCGGGGGAATACCACCGACCGTCCAATTCGTCGACTTGGAACTCGCGTCCTCGAATCACGAATCGGAGCGGCCGTTCGTCTGCACGGTGGCCCGCGTAGCACTCGACGTGGATTTCGCTCATCGTGCGCCTCCGCGGAGTGGAAGGGTGTCCACCGCAGAAGACTGCTTACTGCTATTTATAGTTTACCAGCTACGGCGCGCTTCGCAACCGATCGGCACCGGCCTACGGAATGAGAACTGTGACTCGGCGGCCGGCTCTGGCGGCATCCGCGGCTTCGGCATTATACGCCGCCCCCAGCATCACAATAAGCGCCGTCAAAAACATCCACAGGAGCAGACCGATCGCAGACGCCAAACCGCGGTAAACCACATCGTACGGCATCTTGCGGACGTACCATCCGAATGCGATGTCGGCGGCCCACCATAGCACCGTCGAGACGACCGCCCCGGGCAGCAGCGAGCGCAATCCCCGATGTCCCGGGCGCCCGATGCGATACAGCAAAACGAGGACGCCCATCGCGAGGATGAAAACCACGGCCGCGTAGGCTGCGGTCTCAATTTCGAGCGTAAAGCGCGGCGAGCCGATTTGAAACAACCGCGACGAACGAATTTGACGGCCGAACACGGTCATCACGACCACAGCCAACATCGGCACAATCGTCAAACACAAAAGCCCGAGTGCGCGAAGTTGCCTCGCCCAATACCCAGGCCGCAGCAGGTCGCCCTCGATCACACGGAATGCTTCGATATATCCCACCATCACCTGCGTACCGGCCAGCAACGTGCCGCCCAACCCGAGCGAAAACCACCGCCACGGATGTACCGCCTTTCGCACGAAATAGTCGGCCACCACGCGCGAACTCCCCGGAGGAAGAATCATGGCTAGCCGGTTGGGGATTTCCTTCAGCGCGTCCGGTAAAAGCGACGTCGCTCCCAACAAGCCAAGCGCTAGCAGGAGAAGCGGGAAGAAAGCCAGAAACATGTTGAATGCGATAGCCTGCCCCAGAGTGAAGCAGTCAGGAAAAATGCGACCGACGGCGCCCGCGAGATTCCTGAGGATCGCACCCTTCTTCATTGCGTGGGATTATACGGGAACGATCCCAATCCACGAACGTTCTTTCGCGACACGCCGTTGTTGTGCGCCCTTGCCGCAGCGCAATCTCACAAGTAAACTGCGAGACCAATGTCGACACAACCGAAGAGCGCAACTACCCGCGGCGAAGAGGTCGTCCGCAAGCACCAGCAATATCTTTGGCCGGCCGTCGCAAATTACTATCGCGAGCCGCTTGTCGCCGACCATGCCTCGATGCAATACATCTGGGACATTGAAGGCAATCGGTACCTGGATTTCTTCGGCGGAATTCTCACCATCGGCGTGGGCCATTGCAATCCCAAGGTAACGTCAAAGATCAAGGCGCAGGTGGACAAGCTGCAACACACCTCGACGCTCTATCCCAACGAAGCCATCGTGTCTCTCGCGGAGAAACTCGCGCAAATCACCCCCGGCCAGTTGCAGAAAAGCTTTTTCACAAGTTCGGGCACGGAAGCAAACGAAGCCGCTATTTTGCTGGCAAGAATGGCGGGGCCGAGCTACGACGTCGTTGCACTACGTCACGCCTATTCGGGCTCATCGGCTCTCGCCAAGTCGGTTACAGCGCAGGCCGCCTGGCGCAAGAGCGGAGTTGTCAGCGTGGGAATTTCACATGCCTTAAATCCTTACTGCTACCGCTGCCCTTTGCACCTGAAATACCCCGACTGCGGCGTTGCCTGCGCGAGCGACGTGGAAAATCTAATTCAAACGGGCACGAGTGGATCCATCGCGGCGTTCATCGCGGAGCCGATTCAAGGCGTCGGCGGTTTCATTGCTCCTCCGCCCGAATATTTCAAAATGGTTTACCGCATCGTGAAAAATTACGGCGGAGTTTTCATCTCCGATGAGGTGCAGACCGGCTTCGGCCGCACCGGCAAAAAGTGGTTCGGCATCGAGCAGTGGGAAGTCACGCCGGATATCATTACCTGTGCGAAAAGCATGGCGAACGGCGTCCCGGTCGGAGCGACGATCACGACTGCCGATCTGGCAGGTAAATTCCAGGGCTTGACGATTTCCACTTTTGGCGGCAACCCGGTCACGTCGGTTGCCGCGCGAGCTGTGATCGAAGTCATCGAGGAAGAAAATCTCCTCGAAAACGTTCACGTCGTCGGCAGCTATTTCCGCAAGAAGCTTGAAGAACTTCAGCTAAAGTACGCGCTGATCGGAGACGTTCGCGGCATGGGACTCATGCAGGGTCTTGAGCTCGTTCGCGACCGCAAAACCAAAGAGCCTGCGCCGGCCGAAACAGTGGAATTGATGGAACGCGCGCGCGCCAACGGTCTGCTTATCGGCAAGGGCGGACTCTACGGAAACGTGATTCGGCTCTCCCCGCCGCTCAATATTGCAAAGGCAGACGTCGACGAGGCGGTGCGCCTGCTGGACAAATCGATGAGCGAAGTTCGAATATAGAAAAATCACTTCTAAGGGCTACGTAAGAGAGGAAATCCCACGGCTGGACTGTTCGATCGCGAAATCTACTTGGATATTGAAACGCTGCGTCTTTCCCACGAGGTCGAGGGCGGCTGGGGCAACATACCCGGGTTCGGGCTAGCGGTGGCGGTTACGTGGGATAAGGACCAAGGATTTCGCCGCTGGTTTGAGGGAGACGCCGCGCGGCTGATTTCTGAACTCGAGGGCTTCACTCGCATCGTCACATTCAACGGCAATCGCTTCGACCTGGAAGTGCTGCGCAAGTATGCGCCCGTCGACGCTCTCCGCCAGCGCTCGTTTGACGTCCTCGAAGAACTGTACAAGCAGCTAGGTCACCGCGTGAAACTCGACCAGTTGGCGAGAGAAACGCTCGGGTCGGCCAAAAGTGGCGATGGCATGCAGGCGGTTGCGTGGTGGCGCGCCGGTCAAAAGGATCGCGTTGCGGTTTACTGCGAGCAGGACGTCGCGATTCTTCGCGATCTTGTCGAGCACGGCCGCGCAAAGGGCTACGTCACCGTATCGTCGCGACGGGTAGTTGTAAAATGGGATGTTTAGCCCGAGGTTTGCCTCGCGGCATTCTTCATTGATGTATCCTTCTGAATGAGGTCGCTTTCAATCGGAACTCCTCGCAATTCCACGCTGAGACTCGCAGCAATCGCGATGGCATTGGTCTCTTCGGTCAGTTCTTTGAGTGCCCGGCAGTCCGCCTCGACCGACACTGATGAGCGCATTCACTGGAAAGCGGTAAGCGAGGCTCAAGTGAAGCTCGACGATAAGACGCCTCTTGGATGGAACGTTTTCCAGCCCGACAAGAAGGACAAGAAAAACGGAAAGAAGAACTCTGACCTGGTCCTCGTGCTATTGGGCCACCGCTATCTGATGATTGACATGAGAGCGCGCCTCGTCTATGAGGTGCCGCTTTCAAGTCTCATAGCCCGAGGCGCGGATTTCGAGAGCGGCGATTTGGCACAACAGAATTTACTGGTCCCCAGCACCGAGTGGACGGAGCGGGATGTGGGCCCCGCGGAATTGATTCGCTTCACATTGGGCGACTACGGGCGCGTGCTCGAAGTTTCGCTCCCGCACCCGCCTGATATGCGTCCGTTCTACTGATCTCGGACGTCGGCTCGACTCTGCACGCTTCGCCAAACCATCCACGCAACCGTCGTGATCATGCCAAGCCAGCCAAGGACGCGCACAACATGAGCGATCTGCGCGTCATGATCGAGCACGCCGAACTTGCCGAAGAGGTAGTTCCAGTCATGGATCACGTTGTCGGAATCGCCGACTGTGAGCAGTTGCAATTCCTGGGCGCGAGCGTCCGCCATGTAAACCGAGATTGGCAGCAATTGCTCGAAAAAGAAGAACAAGCAGAATGTGGTTCCCATCACTTGCCGCTGAAAAATGAAGAACGTTGCCAGCATCAAGGGAACACCCAGTTGCAGCAGAGTGCCGCCCGCCACCGCAAGAAACTCGCCGAAGAAGCGAAACAGAAGATGGCCGCCTTCGTGAATGGGAATAAACACCAGATCCATCATCAGGAGGGGGCCGCTGCCTTTGGCCGCTTGCAGCAGAAACAAGCCATAGAACGCGCCGGCGACGATGAGCGCCGCCAGCGGAACGCGCTGCCATCCCTCCTCAAGCGGTTCGAGGAAAGGAAAACGCTCGACCCAGGTGTCCGGAACGCGCATTCGAATCTCGCCCCTAAAATGATCGTAGCATCACGCCGCAGAGCGCAACCCGAGGCCACGAGAACATGCATCGTGGAATGCAACCCATTCACAAGCTAAACGGATTTGAAGCGAGATTAGCGGTTGGAAACGCCGGCAACCCAGGGAATGCCGACGAGGCCATCCTGCACTTTCACGTCTACAAAATCGCCGGGATGATAGCTATCGAAGTCGCTGCGATCGATTGAAATCCGCTCGAAACGGTGCCCTTCGCGCCAAGACGTGACCACCAGCCGGCGAATTGGCAGAGCTCCCGCCATTGCGAACTTTCCGACGACGCGCTCATGCTCCATCTGCGGCGCACCGCGATCCAAGGCCCCGTTCACGACCAGCAAAATGGCGAGCAGCCACGGGATCGGCACCAGGCCGTAGTAAACGCGCTTTAGCGCTTCGACCTCCGCATGTCGCAGCGCGCGGCGCTCTACCCAAATCGCCAGGCCTAGCGTCGGGAAGAACAGGACTCCAATGAAAATCAATACTCCATCGAGCTCCACCGGAGGGTAGCGCACGCTCGCAGCCACAAACGCGAGCGCGCCGAGAACGAAAACGGCCGTCCGATTCAGCAAGCGCTTGCGCAGGAAAAGTTCCGCGGCGGCTGTACCAAGTCCGCATGCCCCGCAAACGTCCGCCTCGCGCTCGGCGCCGCAATTCAAGCATCGCGTCATTTTGCGGGTCGAACACTCGCGGGAGGGTTATTGAGGCACACCATGTTCTCGTCGCGCCCGTTAGCCAGAAGCTGGCAGTCGATCTCCTGCGCGCTCCGCACGGCCTGATCATAGTTGGAGCCCGACGCTGTCGCGCAGTGCGTCGCTCCCTTGAAATTCACGCACACTTCGTACCGCTCGCGCGTCTGCTCGAGCGAGGAATACGCCAGCAAGCCGATGAGAGCCACGCCACCCAGCGCCATGATCCAGCGAACGTGATTTGATCTCTGGGCCATCGCTTCGAGAGCTTCAGTCTAACCCCGTGCGATCGCAATGCGGACGTCGTGTGCCATACCTCATCCCATCACCTACGCCGACTTGCCGGCTGCTTCGGCTCGCCGCGCCAATTCCTGGCGAATATGTTTTTTTAGATGCGGTGCGAGCGAGTCGAGGCCGGCGATATCCTTCAGGTCGCGCAGTGTAAGATTGGGCAAGAATGCTCGGACACATCCCGGCGGTGTATGCGGATTTCGAACCAGTGCCGCCCGAATGTTGTACTGGCACGACCACTTCGGATGCTGAGCGATCGCTGCCACCACTCGCTCAGGCACGCCCGCTTTAGCAAGCACTTTGAGGATCTGACTTTCCGTCAAGAACGGGTTGCCGAGCGCCAACTTGATCGCCTGCGGATGCCCTTCGGCAAGGATTGCTCCCGCAACGCGCGAAGGCCCGCGCCTTGCAAGGGTCAATTTTTCTCCCACCGGCAGGTGCGGTACTCGCGTCAGAATCACCTCTTCTCCCACGCGACGAATTTCCGCTGGCGCCGACGGCAGCAGGCTCAGCCGCACAAGATCGAACAGATATAACTGACGGACAGCCGCCAGAGCAAACCGCTTGGGCGTCCTCGGGTGCCGCGCCAGCCGCAGGCGGACTGCTTCACTGGAGGTCCATTTCCCCGCCGCAGCGACGGCGCCGAGCACGCTCGCGGGCAGATCGAGGCGCTCCAACAGCAGCGTCACGTGAGGCTCTTCCACGTTGGGATTCTCGAGCAGCGCGAGCAAGACTTCTTCTCTCGCCTCATGGACGAGCGATTTCAACTCTTCGCTCGATGCTAATCTCGCGTGCTCGACCCGTTCGTCAGCTTTAGGCAGCATTTCCCTTTGCACTGCTGAGGCGCATCGCCATGCGAACCGCAGCCTCGGCCGGTGAAATCTCGACCGACACGGTCTGGGTGCGAGGCAGCCGCTGTTTCAGCTCGGCGTCAATCGCGGCATCGTAGAACTTCGAGCGCCCATAAACTCCGCCGACTTTCGCAAGCCCGAAAACGCCGTCAGACCAGCCGAGTTCGCCTGCCACCGCCGCCGCTAATTTCACTAGTTCCCCAGCGGCGCCGGTCATGATCTCGCGGCAAACTGCATCTCCTTTGTCGGCAAGCTCCGCAACGAGCGGGAACGTCTTTGGGAAAACATCGTCGGGGTTCTTGGCAATTTGCTCGGCGAGCGAGTCCCAGCCACTGCACTGGAGCAGCGCAAAAATTCTCTTGGAGAGTTCCGTCGACGGTCCCCGGCGTTCCTCAGCCAAGGTCACAGCCCGTACGGCGCGCCGGCCAATGTCGAAAGCGCTCCCTTCGTCGCTTACCCACGGCCCTCGACGGCCCGCTCGCACCGTCTTGCCTGCTGCATCCCTTCCGAAAGCCGCCGAGCCGGTGCCGGCCAGCAGGATGACGCCCTCGCCGGAGCCGAACGCCGCCTCGAGCGCAATCTCGAGGTCCGTCGTTACGCGAATCGTCGCGTTCGGATAGCTCCCTTGGAGAAAGGTCGTCACGCGCCGCACCACGCCGGGTCGCCCCGCCCCTCCGAGCCCCGCGCATACAGCTCGCACGTGGCTGGCGTGGATCTTGGCCTTCGCGAGAACCCTGTCGCCCGCATCGCTCAGCGCGAACCACGCTCGCGCGTATCCAGTACGCAGCGGGTTGGACGGACCGGCGCTCGCTCGCGCTACCACGCGCCCTTCCGCGTTCGCCAGAATGCAATCCGTCTTAGAACCGCCGCCGTCGAAGCCCAAAAAGTATGACGCCTCAGTATCCGAAGTCTTCTTTGGCATCCGTCCCTTTCACTTTGCTTGACAGCCCCGAAATCCCACGGTTAGCATCGCCCGACCCGCCGGCGCTTCGCCATGCAAATCCGCCCATTCGATTTCGCGATCATTCTCCTGTACCTCGCGGGCATCACGCTTTTCGGCATCCGGTTCCGGCGCGGTCAACAAACCCTTCGAGACTATTTCCTAGGCGGCCGCTCGGCACCATGGTGGGCGATCGCGTGCTCCATCGTCGCGACGGAAACCTCGACGCTTACAATCATCGGCACACCCGCCATCGCTTACACCGGTAATCTTGGTTTCCTACAACTCGTTATGGGCTACTTGGTGGCGCGGGCAATCCTATGTGTGGTGCTGGTCCCCCAATATTTCCAGGGAGAATTTTACACGGCCTACCAGCTTCTCGAAAAGCGCTTCGGTGTTTCTGTGAAGCGCGCTGCGGCGGTCGTGTTCATGACCACGCGTGCTCTCGCCGAAGGCGTGCGAATCGCTGCCATTGGAAAGGTTGTGAGCGTTGCATTTGGTACAGGCGATCGATGGTCGATAGCCGTCGTCGCGGCTCTGACGGTCATCTACACGTTCGAGGGCGGAATGCGAGCCGTGATTTGGACCGATGTGATACAGCTCGCGTTGTATTTGACGGGCTCTGTTGCGGCCTTCGTTCTTTTGCTGTACAGGATTCCCGGCGGCTGGTCTTCAGTCGCGCATATCGCAGCTGCCGCGGGAGGAAAGCTGCGCGTCTTTGATTTTGGCGTCAGCCTGACGCGTACATACACCTTTTGGTCCGGCCTCCTCGGCGGCACATTCCTCACAATGGCAAGTCACGGCACCGATCAGACCATGGTGCAGCGCTTGCTCGCGGCTCGGAACGAACGCGATGCGAAAACTGCGCTGCTTTCGAGCGGCGTATTGATCTTTGCGCAATTCGCCCTGTTTCTCGTGCTCGGCGTAATGCTCTTCGCCTATGCCCAGCACGCTCCGCTGCCGATTCCCGGCGGCGACACGGACCGTGTTTTCCCCGAGTTCATCGTGCGCGAAATGCCCGTTGGTATTGCGGGCTTGGTTCTCGCATCGATTTTCGCGGTCGCCATGTCCAATGCGAGCGGCTCGCTGAACTCGCTGGCATCCTCGAGCATGATCGATTTCGGCGGCGATCGCGCTACCGCAGCCGCCACTCAGCAGGTCAGGCGATCGCGCTACGCGACGCTTCTGTGGGGACTGATTTTCGGCGCGCTCGGATTAGCGCCGTGGGGACACGTCCTCGAAGCAGGGCTGACCATTGCGTCGATAACCTACGGAGGACTACTTGGTGTCTTTCTTCTCGGCCTCTGGAATCGCCGCGCGAACCAAACCGGCGCTTTGGTCGGCCTCGTAGCGGGAATCGCCACAATGGTCGCCGTGAAATTCGAGACCCACCTCGCCTACACTTGGTACGTTCTCGTCGGCACGATTAGCACCTTCGCGGTTGGCTCCGTCGTAAGCCTGCTAGGCCACAACAGAGTCGCCTCATAAGACCCGACCGATCGGTGCGTGACTTCACTTATACAGGAGATACTTCTCACGCATCTGTCGGAATGTGCCGAGGTCGTCAGACCATCCTGCCACGATATCGGCTGGCGCATCGCCCCGCTTTAGCCGCTCGATCGTCGACCGCGAGCCGAGCAGCGTATCGATCTTGTCGATCTCGAAGTGCTCCGGATACAGCCGCCACAGTGCATCCGCGACCTCAAGTCCCACTTGCATCGAACGAAATGAATCGCGGTCTGTAATCTCCATCTGTAGTCCGTCGCAAAGCTGTCCGCGATACACATCGCTGTGCGGTGTGAATCGTACGGGCGCAAAGCTCACTCCCGGAATTCTGCGGCGATTTAATGCCGCCGCAAGTGTTTCGCCCCGGACCCACGGCGCTCCGAGAACTTCAAACGGCGTGTCCGTGCCGCGCCCAACGGAAACTCCGCCAGCCTGCAGAATCTCAATGCCCGGATAGAGAAACGCCTCATTGACCGTACGCAAATTGGGTGATGGCGGAATCCATGGCAGCCCGGTTTGATCGTAGGCCTCGCCCCGGCGCCAATTCTTTAGTGGAAAAACCTCGAGATCGGCTCCAATGTGATTCTCGGCGTTGAACATTCTCGCGAGTTCGCCAATCGTCATCGCGTAGCGCACGGGCATCCGGAAATACGCGGTAAACGAACTCCGGTTCGCGTCCAGCATTGGTCCTTCGACGACTTCCCCGCCGAGAGGATCGGGCCGATCGAAGACTACGAATTCGATATGGTGCTTCGCAGCCGCCTCCATGCAATACGCCATTGTTGTCACATACGTGTAGAAGCGAACTCCGGCATCCTGAACGTCGAAAACGAGCGTGTCGATTCCCTTCAGCATCGCGTCCGTTGGCCGCTGAGTCTCGCCGTAAAGGCTGTGGATTGGTACACCAGTTGCTGTGTCGGTTGTGTTCGCAACCGCCCCCTCAGAAGTCCCTGCAATGCCATGTTCCGGGTTGAATATCGCGACCAGCTTCACGTCCGCGCGTCCTGCAAGCATGTCGATGATGCGATGACCAAATGCATCCACGCCGGTTTGGTTGGTGATGATGCCGACTCGCTTGCCCGCGAAGGGCTCGGCGTTCATTCCCTCGTAGACCTCGACTCCCGTCTTGGCGCGCTGCTCCGAGACGATCTGCAAAGGCTTCAAATTTTGCGCGGGAGATGGCACCGAGGCGATGGCAGTCCAAAGGAATTCCGCCGCCGCAATCATCAGAATCGATTGAGAACGGAAACGAAACATCACGAGCGACGCTCGATTGTGCCACATGAAAGTGCGTGCTATATACAGCTACGGGATGCAGGCGTCAACAAGACGGCCTTGGGCGGAATTTGCGCACAAATTCGGACCGTTCGCGATGGCGCTCGTCCTTCCCGCATTATTCTCTCTCATGACACCTCCCGCTCGCGCCCAAAAAAGTTCGCGCGCCAAAACGCCGCCTGCGGCCTCGACCAAATGGGTCGAGCAGACCCTCAAAAAAATGACTCTGCGCGAAAAGCTCGGCCAGATGCTGATGGTCACGTATTTTGGCGTCTTCAAGCCGGCCGATAGCGCTGAGTTCAAGGAGCTTCTGCACGAAGTCGACAACAATCACGTCGGCGGACTCATCATTGTCACTGATCGCGGCCCGCTCGGCCTCGAGCGCAGCCAAGTCTATCCGACCGCTGTCATCACGAACGAGCTTCAGCGCCGCTCCAAAATTCCGCTGCTTGTCGGCGCGGATTTCGAATCCGGCACAGGCATGCGCCTCGACGAAGGCACTTCCTTCCCATCGGCCATGGCCATCGGCGCCACCGGCGATCCGAAACTTGCCTACGCGGCCGGTAAATACACCGCGCTCGAAGCGCGCGCCGCAGGCGTGCAATGGATCTTCGCGCCGGACGCAGACGTCAACAACAATCCGGACAACCCGATCATCAATGTCCGCTCGTTCGGCGAAGATCCGAAAGACGTCGCGGCATACGTGCGCGAATTTGTGCGCGGCGTCGAAGAAAATAGCGCGCTCGCGACCGCGAAGCACTTTCCCGGCCACGGCGACGTTGGCGTCGACTCACATATTTCCCTTCCCGTTGTCCCAGGCGACCGACAAGAACTGGAGACCACGGAACTCGTTCCCTTTCGCGCCGCCATCGACGCTGGCGTCAGCTCGATCATGCCCGGCCATCTCTCAGTGCCGGCCCTTGAGCCCAACCCGCAACTTCCCGCGACTCTCTCGAAAAGCATCCTCACCGGCGTCTTGCGCGACGAGCTGAAATTTCGCGGCCTCATCATCACCGACGCTCTTGATATGGGAGCCGTGACCTCACTCTATACGCCCGGCGAAACAGCCGTTCGATCCCTTGAAGCCGGCGCCGACGTTCTGCTGATGTCGCCGGCCCCCGCTGCCGCTTTAGCCGGCCTAGAGGATGCAGTCCGGTCAGGTCGTATCTCTGAAAAGCGCATCGACGACTCAGTGCGCAGAATTCTCGCTGCCAAAGCGCGTCTCGGGCTTGAGCGAAACCGTTTCGTCGACGTAGCCCGTCTCAACGAGGAATTCGCCCGACCTGAGTACGAAGATCAGGCTCAAGCCATCGCCGACCGCGGCGTTACGCTCTTGCGCGATACGCAGCATCTTCTGCCGCTCGATTCCACGCGGCCGCTTCGCGTCCTGCTCGTCGCACTTTCCGCCGACGCTGATCCTGCGCCCGGCGAAACGATCGAACCCGAGATCCGCCCGCTCGTCGACTCACTCATCGTCCTCCGGGCAGATACGCAATACTTCCCTGTCAGTGCATTGAAGTTGCCGTCGCCCGATTCCTACGATGTGGCCATTGCCGCACTTTTCGTGCGCGTTGCGGACCGCAAAGGCGACATCGGCTTTCCCGACCAGCAGCGCGCGTTTGTTAATCAACTGATCGCCGCCGGAAAGCCCACGGTCGTAGCCTCGTTTGGAAGCCCATATCTCATCGAACGCTTTCCGAACGCAAAGACCTGGATTGCCGAATTCTCATTCAACGACGTTTCGCAACGCGCCGTCGCGCACGCCCTTTTCGGCCAGACGGCAATTGCGGGGAAAATTCCTGTCACCGTCCCCGGCGTCGCTCATCTGGGAGACGGTCTCGAGCTTCCGGCAATTCCGACAAAACTTCAGCCAGCGCCTCGCGCAATGTCCGACGCGCTCAAGCCCGTCTATGCTCTGCTCGATGGCGCTGTCTCCGACGGCGCTTTTCCGGGCGGCGTTCTCGCAGTCGGCTGGAAAAGTCAGCTCGCGATCCATCCCTTCGGTCAACTGGAGAAAGAAGGCGAAGCCTACGACGTGGACGAAGATTCGATGTACGACGTCGCCTCGCTCACGAAACCCATCGTCACCACTACCGCAGCGATGTTGCTGGTTCAGCAGGATCGTCTCGATCTGGACCTGCCGGTCGAGCGGTATCTGCCCGAATTTGCTGCCGCCGCGAAATCTGACCCCAACGCATCATGGCGCGCGCGTGTGACGGTTCGCATGTTGCTTCTTCACGATGCGGGATTTCCCGATCATCGGGACTTTTACAAAGAAGCGAAAGGCCACGACGCGATTCTGGCGCGCGTTCTCGCCGAGCCTCTCGTGCGGGAGCCCGGCACCCAGATCCAGTATTCCGATCTCGGATTTATCTTGCTTGGCGAAATCATCGAGCGCCTCACGGGCCAGTCGCTCGACGTCTTCGCAAAGCAATCGATTTTCTCGGTCCTCGGTATGGACCGTTCAATGTTCAGTCCGCCTCGCCGCCTGCGCCAGGATATTGCCCCCACCGAAATGGATCCCGATTACCGAAAGCGCATGATTTGGGGCGAAGTGCACGATGAAAACGCGTGGGCGATGGGCGGTATCGCAGGCCACGCGGGACTTTTCTCGACCGCTCCCGATATCGCCGTTTTCGCGCAGATGATTCTCAACGGCGGAATCTACGGCCACGATCGCTTGCTCTCACGCGGCGTCGTTCGCCAATTCACGACTCGCGTCACCATCGGCGATTCCGCCCGCACTCTCGGCTGGGATGTCCCGACCGAACCCTCATCGTCTGGACGCTACTTTTCGGCCGCTAGCTTCGGGCATACCGGCTTCACGGGCTCGTCACTCTGGATCGATCCTCAACGCAAGCTCTTCGTGGTTCTGCTCACGAACCGCGTCCACCCCACCCGCTTCAACGAGAAAATCCGCGAAATTCGCCCGGCGCTCCACGACGCGATTTTCGAATCGCTCGGCCTTGCCACCAGCCAGGCTTCTGCCCGGTAACCCCCGCAGCACACCTACGTTCAGAACGGGGTCCTCGCACGCTATCCTGCGTATTCGAGCCGCTATAATGAAACGAGCCTTGGGGCGCTGATTGAAACCGGCTAGAACAGAGCAGCGGAATTCACGATCGTACGGACTCGATCGCAAATCCACGCTCGGCATTTTGCGTGCCCTGAATCGCGAGGACGCGCGCGTCGCTCCCGCCGTTCGCCGCGAGCTTCCGAATATCGCCCGCGCAGTCGACGCAATCGTGATTTCCTTGCAGCGCGGGGGAAATCTTTATTACGTCGGCGCGGGGACGAGTGGCCGCCTCGCCGTTCTCGACGCCGCCGAATGTCCCCCTACATTCGGCACGCCAGCGCGAAAAGTTCGCGCCGTGATAGCCGGCGGCGCGAGAGCTTTGCAGCATGCGGCGGAAGACGCGGAAGACTCCGCTCGCAACGGCGCGCGCGATCTGCGGCGGGAAGGAATTTTGAATTCGGACGTCGTCGTTGGGCTTTCTGCGAGCGGAACGACGCCCTATGTCTTGGGGGCGCTGGATTTTTCTGAGAAAGTCGGCGCGGTAACGGTTGCGGTCACGTCGAATCCGGGATCGCCGCTCGCGAAGCGCGCGCAAATCGCGATTGTGCCGAACACCGGACCCGAGGTGCTAGCAGGCTCAACGCGCTTGAAGGCCGGCACGGCTCAAAAGCTGGTGCTAAATATGCTCTCTACAGCCTCGATGGCGCGCCTTGGGAGAGTTTACGGGAACTGGATGGTGTACGTGGCGTTGACAAATCGGAAGTTACGACAGCGAGGAGCTCGAATCCTCCAGGAAGCTGCGGGCGTATCTCCGCGTGCGGCCGAACACGCTCTGCGTCAATCGGGCTACAATTTACCTGCGGCGCTGGTAATACTGAAAACGGGAGCGAGTGCGCGCCAGGCGCAGCGCTGGCTGGCGAAATCAAGCGGCAATGTTCGCCGGGCGCTTGAGGCAGCAGGAAATGCGGCCACGCATCGAACAGAAACGGCGCGCACTGGCCCGATTTTGGCCGTGCCGCGCCGCAAGGGCCGCCCACGTCCCCGGTAAGGGGAGCGCGGGGAGTAAAAGATGGACAAATTCAAAATCCAAGGCGGCCGCAAGCTCGAAGGAACCGTTCAGATCAGCGGCGCGAAAAACGCCGCTCTTCCTGCCATGTCGGCGGCGCTGCTGACCTCCGAACCGGTCCGCCTCAGCAACATCCCGCACGTCCGCGACATCATCACCATGGCAAAGCTGCTCGCGCACATGCACTGTCGTGTCGAGAGCCCGGACATCCCGCCGAGCGAGTTCACAATCCAGGCCGAAAACGTCTCGCACGCTGAAGCGCCCTACGAATTGGTGAAGACCATGCGTGCGTCGGTTCTCACGCTCGGTCCGCTGCTAGCCCGCTTCGGATACGCGCGCGTGTCTCTTCCTGGCGGCTGCGCTATCGGCGCACGCCCGATCGATCTCCACATCCAGGCGCTCGAAAAACTCGGCGCGACGATTTCCGTCGATCACGGATATGTCGAAGCGCGCGCGAAGCGCCTGCACGGCGCAACTTTCAGCTTTCCGAAAATAACTGTCACGGGAACAGAAAATATCCTTTCTGCCGCGGTGCTGGCCGAAGGCGAAACGATTCTAGAAAACTGCGCTCTCGAACCTGAGGTTGCCGATCTCGCGGAACTGCTCGTCAAAATGGGTGCGCAAATCGAAGGCGCGGGAACGCCGACCATCCGCGTCCAAGGCGTCGCCAAACTTCACGGCGCCACCCACACGATCATCCCGGACCGCATCGAGGCCGGCACGTTTCTCGTGGCAGGCGCTATCACGGGCGGCGAGCTTCTGCTGACCCACTGTGAGCCGAAGCATCTGGGCGCGCTGATCGACAAGCTGCGCGAATGCGGTGTCCACATCAAGTGCGAGGGCAACGGCGAAGTGCGCGTCCGTGCTGCGAAGAAGCTCGTCGCCGCAGACGTGACCACCGAGGAATATCCGGGCTTCGCCACCGACATGCAGGCTCAGTTTATGGCACTTGCGACTCAGGCCCACGGCGTTTCGCACATCTGCGAAACCATCTTCGAGAATCGTTATCTGCACGCCAGCGAACTGATGCGCATGGGCGCCAACATCGCCATCGATGGCAACCTCGCGACCGTCACCGGCCCGACGCCGCTGAGCGGCGCGCCGGTTACCGCATCAGACCTCCGCGCGAGCGCCGGCCTTGTCCTCGCCGGACTCGTGGCGAGCAACACCACGTGGATCGACCGCGTCTACCACATCGACCGCGGCTACGAGCGGATCGAACAGAAGCTCCGCAGCGTCGGGGCTCGCATCGAGCGCGTCACCGGCCACGGCGAATAATTGCCCTTTGACTAGGCAACCGCGTCGCATCATGAGCGTTTGTCCGAAGTCTGGATGTAGCGCCGCGGACTTTAGCGCGGCATCTCCGGTCCTTGGCATTCGCACTGCCAAAAAACAGAAAAGGGGGCGATCTCTCGCCCCCTTTCAGATACTGCTTGAATGTTTCGACCTAGCCTACGACTGGCCCGCCGCTTCGCCCTTCTGCTGCTTGTCCCGCTGCTCGCGGAGGAGCGCCTTACGGCTTAGGCGGATCTTGTTCCCTTCGATCGCGAGAACCTTCACGAGCACTTGATCGCCTTCCTTCAGCGCGTCGCGCACGGAACGGATCCTCTGCTCGGCAATCTCGCTGATGTGCAGCAATCCGTCGGTGCCAGGAAAGATTTCCACGAACGCGCCGAACTCCGCGATACGCACGACCGTCCCGAGATAGGTTTTGCCGATCTCGGCTGTCGCCGTCACATCTCGAATCATCTTCAGTGCATCCTCGGCTGCTTTGCCATTGCTCGCGAAAACGTGGACTTTGCCGTCGTCCATCACGTCGATCTTTACGCCCGTGGCCTCAACGATCGAGCGAATTTTCTTTCCGCCCGGCCCGATCAGATCGCGGATTTTGTCTGTCGGAATGGTCAGCACGTGCAAGTGCGGCGCGTAAGTCGAAATTTCCGGCCTCGCCGTCGAGATCGTCTGATCCATGGTGTCGAGAATTTCGAGACGCGCCTTTCGTGCCTGCGCCAACGCCTCGCGCATCATCGAAATGCTGACACCCGAAACCTTGATATCCATCTGCAGCGCCGTAATTCCCTTGCGAGTGCCGGCAACCTTGAAGTCCATGTCGCCGTAGTGGTCTTCGGCGCCCGCGATGTCGGTCAAAATCGCGTACTTGTCACCCTCGATCACGAGCCCCATCGCGATTCCCGCGCACGGAGCGCTCAGCGGCACGCCCGCATCCATCAGCGAGAGCGATCCGCCACATACAGTCGCCATCGACGACGACCCGTTCGACTCCAGAATGTCGGAAACGACGCGCATCGCGTACGGAAAATCCTCTTCCGGAGGGAGCAAGTTCGCCAGGGCGCGTTCGGCGAGCGCACCGTGACCGATTTCCCGCCGTCCGGGTCCGCGCAGAAATTTCACTTCGCCGACCGAAAAGGGCGGGAAGTTGTAGTGCAGCATAAACCGCTTGAACGCCTCCTCCTCGAAGAGCAGGTCCAACCGCTGCTTGTCCTCCTTCGTTCCGAGAGTCGTGGTCACCAACGCCTGCGTCTCGCCTCGCGTGAAAAGCGCTGAGCCGTGCACGCGCGGAAGGGCTCCAATCTCGCACGAAATCTGCCTGATCTGGTCGAACGCCCGCGCATCGGGACGCCGGCGCCGGATCAGCATGTCATCGCGGAAGATTCGCTCGCGCAGCCGCTCAAAAGCGCGATCCGCCAGCTTACGCTTCTCCTCGTCGTCTTCCGGAATCTCAGCCAGAATTTCGGCGTGAACCGTGTCCACCAAGCCGTAGCTCTCGAGCTTCGGGTGCTTCGCTGTATCGAGCGCGTCGCGCAGCCGTTCGCCGTACTTCGTGGTGATCTCTCTGTAGAGTGCCTCGTCAAACGCCGGCGGTGGCACCTTCACCTTCGCCTGGTTCACGCGGCTGCCCAGCTCGCGAATCGACGCGACGACCTTCTTGATCTCGTTGTGCCCGAACTCCAGCGCGTCGGCCACGGTGTCTTCGGAAACTTCGAGCGCGCCCGACTCGACCATCACGATCGCGTCCGCAGACCCAGCGATGATGATGTTGAGCAGGCTCGTCTTCTGCTCGGCCACTGTCGGATTGACAACCAGCTTGCCGTCAATTAGACCGATGCGCACGCACGCGATCGGATTGTTAAACGGAATCTTTGAAATGTAGAGCGCAGCCGACGACGCCGTCACCGCAATCACGTCCGGGTCGTTTTCGCTGTCCGCGGAAAGTACGGCCGCCACGATTTGCGTCTCGGTCGACCAGCCTTCGTCAAACAGCGGCCGCAGCGGCCGGTCGATGAGCCGCGAGGTCAGAATTTCACGCTCTGTGGGGCGCCCTTCCCTCTTGAAAAACCCGCCCGGAATCTTTCCGGCGGCGTACGTGTATTCGCGGTAGTCGACCGTCAGCGGAAGGAAGTCCTTCTCGGTCGCTTTGTTGTCCATGCACGCGGTGGCAAGTATTACGGATTCTCCGTATCGCGCCGTCACGGAGCCGTGCGCCTGCTTTGCAATCTTTCCCGTCTCGAGCGTCAGCTTTCGTCCGCCTACTTCCAAACTCACTTGTTCAAACATCCATCACATCCTTCGGCCCCAGCTCACCGGGACCCATTTTCAGATACGAGATTTTCTCGATGAATTCGTCGAAGGCAGGCAAAAGGCGCAGACGGTGGAGTGCAGGATCACCGGGCAAACGGCCGCGCACAATTCTGATGCGATTGCACGCACGGCGGACGACAGCTCAAGTTTTTGCGTGGGAGAAAATCGCGGCCGGGATGGCCGCTCAGGAACTCCGCGCTACTTGCGCAAGCTGAGTCTTGCCACAATCTCGCGATACCGATCCGGGTCGCGCCGGTTCAGATAATCCAGCAGACGCC
>Ga0187778_10000779_pt1 | contig 22776 bp, 21 predicted proteins | sample 1015_Q2_SP5_20_M_FD_132418 | JGI IMG/M metagenome (GOLD analysis project Ga0187778, IMG submission 132418) | Tropical peat soil microbial communities from peatlands in Department of Meta, Colombia - 1015_Q2_SP5_20_MG | ecosystem: Environmental > Terrestrial > Soil > Wetlands > Peat | place... | reverse complement strand
CCGAGGGCGGCCTCGTTCTGGCCGCGGTTGTAGAGCACCTCGCCCCGGTGGTACTCGATCACCGACGACTCCGGGTCGGCCTCGCGCGCGCGGTCGAACCACTCCAGGGCCGCCTCGAGGTTGCCGAGCCGCTGCTCGAGCAGCCCGAGCTGGGTCAGCGAGCCGAGGTCGCGCGGATTGTGCGCCAGCAGCGTGGTCAGCTCGGCGTGGGCCTCCTCGTACTGGCCCACCGCGGCGCAGGCGCGCGCCACCTCCCAGCGCGCGTCGCGGTCCTCCGGGTGGCGGCGCAGGCGGTCCCGCAGCTCCGTGATGCGGCGGTCGTAGAACCCGCTGCGCCGGCACGCGATCTCGAGGTTGCGCTGCGCCACGGTCATCTTGGCGTCGAGCTCGAGGGCGTGGGCGAAGCAGCCCACCGCCTCGGGGAACAGGCCCCTGCGGAAGTACAGCACGCCGAGGTTGTTGTGCGCGCCGGCGTCGGAGGCGTCGATCCGGCGCACGAACGATCGGAGCACGGCGAGGTCGCGATCCGAGGTCACGGTTCCCGCCATCGCCGCTCCCGCGGTCAGGTGAGCCGCACCGCCTGCAGGATCGCGCGCAGCGAGGCGAGGTCCGGCACCAGGAGGAAGTGCCCCCGCAGCGCGTCCGCCTCCGCCTCGAACTGGAACTGGGTCTCCAGGCACAGCACGTAGTCCCGCTCGCTGCCGAAGTCGAGGTAGGCGGACGTGATCACCGCCGACGAGAGGTCCACCAGGAGGCTCGGCACCGACGGCAGCAGCATCATCCCCATGAACGACGACAGCGCGCTCATGAAGGCCCCGCACAGGATGTTCCCCGCCTCCTTGAGGCTCGACTGCTCCAGCGCCCCGAACTCGGTGGTGGTGCCGCTCGCGCGCCGCAGCAGCAGGTCGCACAGCCGGCGGGCCGCCGCCTCGGGGAAGACGAGCAGCGTGCGGCCGGTGAGGTCGCCCATCATGTGCAGCAGGATCGCGGCGACCACCTGCGGCGGCTCGCCGAGCACGCCGGCGACGTCCTCCAGCCGGGTCACCGTGATCTGCGGGACGGTGATCATGATGCGCCGGTTGGTCATCTGCGACAGCGCGGTGGCCGCGTGGCCCGCGCCGATGTTCTCCACCTCGCGCAGCGCGTCGAGCTGCAGGGCCTTGAGATCTCGAATGTCTTCCATCGCGCTCCCCGTTAGATCAGCCCGCCGGCATCCAGGATCAGCGCCGGCGCCCCATCACCGAGGATGGTGGCGCCGCTGAACACGGGCACGGCCCCGCGCGGGAGGTCGAAAGGCCGGACCACGATCTCCTCCTGCCCCACCAGCGCGTCCACCACCACGCCGGAGCGCCGCTCGCCCATGGCCAGCACGATCACCGGCTGCCGCGCCGGCCGCGGGCCCGAGTGCGGCACGCCGAGCCGCTCCCACAGGCGCACCAGCGGCACCATCTGCCCGCGCAGCACCAGGACCTCCTTGCCCTGGAGCAGCTGGACCTCGCCGCGGCGCGACTCGACCATCTCCGCCACGTGGGTGAGGGGCAGCGCGTAGGTCTCGGTGCCCACCCGGGCCAGCAGTGCGCGCACGATGGCGAGCGTGGTCGGGAGCCGGATGGTGAACGCCGTCCCCCGCCCGTCCTGGGACTTCACCTCCAGCGCGCCGCCCAGGGCCCGCACCGTCGTGACCACGGCGTCGATGCCCACGCCGCGGCCCGAGACGTCGGTCACGTGCTCGGCGGTGCTGAAGCCCGCCAGCGCGATGAGGTGCGCGAGCGTGTCGTCGTCGCTCAGCTGCTCGACCTCGTCCGCCACCAGCCCCAGCTCGCGCGCGCGGCGCAGCACGCGGGCGCGGTCGATGCCCCGCCCGTCGTCCGTCACCCGCACCACCACCGACGCGCGCTCGCGCTCGGCCGCCAGCACCAGCTGGCCCAGCGGCGGCTTGCCCGCCGCCTGGCGCTCGGCGGGCGGCTCGATGCCGTGGTCGACCGCGTTGCGGAGCAGGTGCACCAGCGGATCGGCGATCTCGTCCAGGATCGCGCGGTCCAGCTCGATGTCCTTGCCCTCGACGCGGAACGCGACCTGCTTGCCCATCTGGCGGGCGAGGTCGCGGACCATCCGCGGGAAGCGGTCGAACACCTGCCAGACCGGGACCATCCGCGCCTGCAGGATCTCGCTCTGCAGCGACGCCGACAGGCGCCCCACGTCCCCGGCCACGTCGGCGAGGTCCGGCTCCGCGAACCGCCGCGACAGCGCGTCCAGGCGGCCGCGGGCGATCACCAGCTCGCCGATGAGGTTCATCAGCTGGTCGAGCCGGCGCAGGTCCACCCGGATATGGCGGGCCCGCCCCGCCTCGGCGGCCGACTCGACCGTCTCCTCGACGACCTCCGCCGTCTCCACCTCGCCCGCCGCGCGCAGCGCCGCCTCGATCTCGGGCGCGGAGGCCGGGCTGTCGAGCCGGAAAGCGAAGTGGCCGTCGAAGTCCTCGGCCTCCATCGCGCCGGCCGGCGGCTGGACGCCCTGCACCGTCCCCAGCGTCCCCGCGCGCGCCAGCACCAGCAGGGCGCGCGCGCCCTTGAGGGCCGCGTCGGGGTGCAGCGTCACGCGCACCGCGCGGCCGTGCCCGGGGCCCGCCGCCGCCGGCTGCGGGGGCCGCGGCGCCGGCGCGCCGGCCGGCGCCGCGCGGGCCACCTCGGCGTCCAGGTCCGCGGCGAGCCCCGCCAGCGGCGCGGGGTCGTCGCGGCCGCCGACCGCGGCCGCGACCGCGCGCTCGAGCGCGTCGGCGGCGCGGAACAGCAGGTCGAGCTGGGCCGGCGTCACCGGCGTCCGTCCCCGCCGCACCACGTCGAGCAGGCTCTCGGTGCGATGGGCCAGGTCGGCGACCGCCGCGTAGCCCATCGTCGCCGCCATGCCCTTCAGCGAGTGCGCGGCGCGGAACACGCCGTCGACCGGCTCGCGCGCGGCCGGGTCGCGCTCCCACTCGAGCAGCAAGTGGTTGAAGGCGGTGAGGTGCTCGCGGCTCTCGCTGAGGAAGAGGTCCGCGTAGCGGCTGACGTCCATCCTATCCCAGCACCCGCTGGACCGCCTCGAGGACCCGCGACGGCTGGAACGGCTTGACCACGAAGTCCTTGGCGCCCGCCTGGATGGCCTCGACGACCAGCGCCTGCTGGCCCATCGCGCTGCACATCAGGATCTTGGCGTTCGGATCCTGCTTGACGATCTCGCGGACGGCGTCGATCCCTCCCATGTCCGGCATCACGATGTCCATGGTCACGAGATCGGGATTGAGCTCGCGGTAGCGCTCGATGGCCTGCAGTCCGGTTTCGGCCTCGCCGACCACCTCGTAGCCGGCCCCGGACAGGATGTCGGATATCATCGTCCGCATGAAGATCGCATCGTCGCAGACGAGGACTCTGTGGCCCACATCCACCTCCTACGGCAGCAAGGGCTCCAGCAACACGTCGGTCGCGAGTTCTACGAAGGTCTGGCCGCCAGCCGCACCCACGGCTCGCACCAGGTCCGGGCGGACGCCGGGCAGGGACGCGCGGTCCTGCAGGGCGGTGTCGGCCACCGTCACGAGGTCGAGGACCTCGTCCACCGCGAGTCCCACGGGGCGGGAGTGCCGCTCGACGAGCACCAGGCTCCCGCCCGCCGACTGCAGGGCGGACCCCACGCCGATGGCGCGGCCGGCGTCCACCACGGTCACCAGGGTGCCCCGGACGTTGACGAGGCCACGCACCGCTGCCGGAGCGCCCGGGATGCGCGTCGGCGGCCTGTCGGGCAGGATCTCCAGAACCGCGCCGGCTTCGACCGCGAACACCTGCCCTCCGGACCGGAACAGGAGCAGCTTACGGGCGGTCATCCCACGCACCGAAGGCGAAGAAGCCAAGATAGTCCAAGGGTTTAGGGACAGCAAGCAATTTCGCCTCACCGAGCGCGACGGCGAGCGCCGGCACGAGGTCGGCGGGCCACTCCGAGCGCAGGTCCAGGGGCGCGCCGGTGGCCGGATGGGCCAGCCGGAGCCACGCGGCGTGCAGCGCCTGGCGCGGCGCGGCCCGCGCGAGCTCGGCGGCGTCGCGCGCCGTGGCGTCGCCGCGCCGCTGCTCGGCGCCGCCGTACACGCCGTCACCTACCACCGGGTGGCCGATCGACGCGAGGTGGACCCGGATCTGGTGGGTGCGCCCGGTCTCGAGCCCCGCCGCCGCCAGGTCGGCCGCCACGCCGCGCGCCACGCACCGCACCCGCGTGAGGGCGTGCCGACCCGACGCCGAGACCGCCATCCGCTTGCGGTCGCCGGGATGGCGCGCGAGCGGCGCCTCGATGCGCCGCGCCTGGGCCCCGAGGTGTCCCCACACCAGGGCCGCGTAGCGCCGCTCGATGCGGCGCGCCGCGAGCGCGGCGCCGAGCCGCTGGTGGGCGCGCTCCGTCTTGGCGACGACCAGCAGGCCCGACGTGTCCTTGTCGAGGCGGTGCACGATGCCGAGGCGGCCCGCCGCGCCCCCGCCGAGCCTCACGCCGCGGGCCACCAGCGCGTTCACCAGCGTGTCGTCCCAGTGGCCGGGGGCCGGGTGCACGACCAGGCCGGCCGGCTTGTCGATCACGGCCAGCTCCTCGTCCTCGTAGACGACGGCGAGCGGGATGTCGGCGGGCGCGAGCTGGCGCGGGGCGCGCTCGGGGAACGCGACCGAGACGACCGTCCCGCGCTCGGGCTCGGCCGACGCTCGGGCGGGCCGGTCGTCGAGCAGCACGGCCCCGTCCGCGATCAGGCGGGCGGCGACGGTCCTGGAGAGGCGAAGCTGGTCGGCGAGGAACCGGTCGAGGCGCTCGGCGCGGCGTACCGCGACGGAGAAGCGCGTCGCCGGGGGCAGCGGCACGGGCCGCTAGACGCCGGGGGGCGGAGAGGTGCCCGGCTCGGCCGCGGGCGCGGCGCCCCTCCTGCCTTCGCCCCACAGCGACAGGGCGAGGGCCACCGCACCGCAGGTGACCGCCATGTCGGCGACGTTGAAGGTCGGCCAGCGCAGCGCGCCGACGCCCACGTCGAGGAAGTCCACGACCCCGCGCGCCGAGCGGACGCGGTCGATCAGGTTGCCGAGCGCGCCGGCGCAGATCGCCGCCAGCGCGTACAGCCGCAGCCAGTCGCCCGGCCGCGTGGTGCGGAGCATCGACAGGAGCACCGCGATCGCGGCGACCGACAGCGCCATGAAGATCCAGCGCGAGTGGTCGCCGAGGTTGAGGCCGAACGCGGCCCCCGAGTTGTAGACCAGGCGGAGCTGGAAGGCGTCGCCGACGAGGCGCACGCCGAGGTACGGCGGGAGGGAGCGGACCGCGATCAGCTTGGTGACGAGGTCCAGCGCCACGAGCACGGCGACGGTGAGGCCGAAGCGGCGCCGCTCAGTGCCGCTTGCCATTCTCCTCCTTCTCCTTGCAGCGGATGCACAGCCGGGCGTGGGGGAGCGCGTCGAGGCGGTCGAAGGCGATCTCGTCGCCGCAGCTCTCGCACTTGCCGTACTTGTCCGGCGTCTCGTACAGGCGCCGCAGCGCCTGGTTGAGGTGCCACAGGAACCGGCCTTCCTTCGAGGCCATCAGGAACGCCTTCTCGCGCTCCATCGCGTCGGTCCCCTGGTCGGCCATGTGGAACGAATAGGAGGACAGGTCGCCGTCCGCCGCCTGCAACGTGGCGTTGAAGCTCTCGTCGTAGTGCCCGATTTCCTTCATCGCCCGGGCGCGCTCCTCCAGCAGACGCTTCTCGAAGTGCGCGAACTGTTTCTTGTTCATGATGCCCTCTCCCTGCCTCCTCGAGCTCAGCCGGTGCGGCGCGCCGCCAGCCGCGCCCTGTGGCCGTCCACGTCCAGCTCCTGGACGAGGTCGGCCGCCGGCGCCTCCTGCCCGACGTTCAGCGCGCGCGCCAGCGTCTCCCCCGCAATGTACTCGGCGTGCCGCCGGGTCGCCTGCTCCACGGGCGCGTCGCCGCTCACCCACAACTCGATCCGGTCGGTGACCCGGTAGCCGGCGTCGCGCCGCAGCCGCTGCACGCGGCTCACCACTTCGCGGGCCAGCCCCTCCTGCCGCAGCTCGTCGGTGAGCGCGGGATCGAGCGCGGCCACCACGCCGCCGTCGGCCCGGACCACCACGTCGCCGCGCGCCTGCCGGTGCACCACCAGGTCGTCGGGCGCGAGCACGTGCCGCTCGCCGTCCACCTCGACCGTCACCGGCTCGCCCGCCTCGAACCGGGCCACCGCGTCCGCGGGTAGGCCGCGAATCGCCGCCGCCGCCGCCGGCGTCGCCTTGCCGAACCGCTTTCCGAGCGCACGAAAGCTAGGGCGTGCTTCCAGCGTGACAAGGTCCGTTCCGCGGGTCACCAGCTCGACCAGCTTGACATTGACCTCCGACCGCAGTAGGGGCACCAGCGCGTCGAAGGTGGCCCGGTTCACGCCCGCCGGGACCGCCGCCAGCATCCGCGCCAGCGGCTGGCGCACCCGGATGCCGACGTCCTCGCGCGCGCGCCGCGCGAGCGACGCCAGGCGGCGCACCGCGTCCATCGCGCGCTCGAGCTCCGGGTCGTCGACGCCCGGCGCCGGCACCGGGAACGGCGCCAGGTGCACCGAGCCGCCCATCAGCGCGCGGTGCAGCACGTCGGCCAGGAACGGCGCCGCAGGCGCCAGCAGCCGCGCGGTCACCACCAGCGCCTCGTGCAGCGTCGCCAGCGCGGCCGGGTCCGCCTTCCCGCCGGGCACCCAGAAGCGGGCGCGGTTGAGCCGCACCCACCAGTTGGACAGGTCGTCCACCACGAACGCCAGGATCGCGCGCGTCCCGGCCGTCACGTCGTAGGCGCCCCACGCCGTCTCCACCTCGCGCACCGTGCGGGCCAGCCGGCCCAGCAGCCACCGGTCCACCAGCGGCCGCGCGGAGCGCGCCGGATCGGCCGCCGACGGGCGCCAGTCCTCGGCGTAGAGCGGGAACAGGTTGTAGCTGTGCCGCAGCTTGTCGAGCGCGGCGCCCGCGACGTCGGGGATCGCCGACTCGTCGAACCGCTTGGGGAGCCACACCTGGCTCGCCGCCAGGAGGAACAGGCGGACCGCGTCGGCGCCGTGCTTCGAGATCACCGCCATCGGCTCGACGACGTTGCCGCGGCTCTTCGACATCTTCTGGCCCGCCGCGTCGAGCACCAGCTCGTTCACGACCACGTTGCGGTACGCGGCCTCCCGGAACACGCCCGCGGAGATGGCCAGCAGCGAGTAGAACCACCCGCGCGTCTGGTCCACGCCCTCGGCGATCAGGTCGGCCGGGAACTGCTCGCGGAACTCCCGCTGGTGCTCGAACGGGTAGTGCCACTGCGCCACCGGCATCGCGCCCGAGTCGAACCAGGCGTCGATCACCTCGGGGACGCGGCGCATCGTGCCGTCGCACGCGCCGCAGCCCCAGGTGAACGCGTCGATCCCGGGCTTGTGCGGGTCGAAGTCCGCCGGCAGCGCCCGGCCCCACCGGTCCGACAGCTCGCCGAACGACCCGATCACCTCGCGGTGCGCGCCGTCCCGGTCGCACACCCACACCGGCAGCGGCGTGCCCCAGAAGCGGTCGCGCGACAGCGCCCAGTCCACGTTGTTCTCGAGCCACTCGCCGAACCGGCCGCTGCCGATCTCGGGGGGATGCCAGCCGATGCCGCGGTTGAGCGCGAGCAGCCGGTCCTTGATCCGGCTGGTCTGCACGAACCACGACTCGCGCGGGTAGTAGAGCAGCGGCGTGTCGCACCGCCAGCAGAACGGGTAGGTGTGCTCCACCGTCTCGCGCGCGAGCAGGTGGCCCTCGTCCTTCAGGCGCTGGATGATCGCGGCGTCCGCGTCCTTGACGAACACGCCCTCGATCGCGGGCCAGCTGGTGCCGCGGAACTTCCCGCTCGCGTCCACCGGCACCGTGTACGCGAGACCGCGCTCGCGTGCCACCACGAAGTCGTCGGCGCCGAAGGCGGCGAGGTGCACCAGGCCGGTGCCGTCCTCCGCCGTGACGAACGGCGCGGCCACGACCAGCTGCCGCTCCCCGGCCGGCCGCGGCACGACCTCCAGCGGCAGCCGGTAGCGGAGCCCCACCAGCTCCCGTCCCTTCATCCGCCGCACCACCGGGTAGGCCGACAACGGCTCCGCCTCGCCGCCCGGGCGGACGAACGGCGCGCGCGACTCCGCCAGCACCAGGCGGCGGCCCTTGACCTCGACCTCCACGTAGTCGAGGTCCGGGTGCACCGCGATGGCGAAGTTGGAGACCAGCGTCCAGGGCGTCGTGGTCCACACCAGCAGCGCGCGGTCCGGCTCGTCCTCGAGCGGGAACAGCACCGTCACCGACGGGTCCTTCGCCGTGTCGTAGCCCAGCGCCAGCTCGTGGCTGGAGAGCGTGGTGCCGCAGCGCGGGCAGTAGGGGAGCACCTTGTGCCCCTTGACCAGCAGGCCCTTGTCGTGGAGCTGGCGCAGCAGCCACCACACCGACTCGATGTACGGCGCGGTGTAGGTGACGTAGGGGTGGTCGTAATCGAGCCAGTAGCCGATCCGGTCGGAGAGCGATTCCCACTCCGCCTTGTACTTCCACACGCTCTCGCGGCACAGCCGGTTGAACTCGGCCACCGAGACCTTCGCCCCGGGGCCGTCGCCGATGTCCATCTTGCCGGACAGCCCGAGCTGCCGCTCCACCTCGATCTCGACCGGCAGGCCGTGCGTGTCCCAGCCGGCGATGCGGCCCACGCGGCGTCCGTGCATCGCCTGGAAGCGGCACACCAGGTCCTTGATGGTGCGGGCCACCACGTGGTGGATGCCCGGGCGGCCGTTGGCGGTGGGCGGGCCCTCGTAGAACACGAACGGCGCGCCGCGCGCGGTGCGGCGCTGGGTCTCGTGGAACAGGTCCTCCGTCTTCCAGCGCGCCAGCAGCTCCCGCTCCAGCGCGTCGGCGTCGGCGGCCGCGAGCGGCGGGAAGCGGTCCGGCGCGGTGGCACTCCCGTGCGGGATGGATCCTGCGGGCGGCGCGACGGGCGCCTCCACTGCCGGACGGCGGCCCGGCGGCGCGCTCACGCGGCGAGCCGCTCCACCACGCCGCGGATCAGCGCGGTGAGAAGCGGCTCGGCCTCCGCCGCCGTGCGGATGATCCGCTGGATGTCGGCGGGCTCGAGCGCGTCGGGCAGCCCCATGTCGGTGACGATCGAGATCCCGAGCACCCGCATCCCGCCGTGGACCGCGGCGATCACCTCGGGCACGGTGCTCATCCCCACCACGTCGGCCCCGATGAAGCGCAGCCACCGGTATTCCGCGCGCGTTTCGAGGTTGGGACCGCCCACCGCGACGTACACGCCCCCGCGCAGCCGGATGCGCTGCCCGAGCGCCACGGTCCGGGCGAGGGCGGCGAGCTGCGGGTCGTACGGCGCGGACAGGTCGGGGAAACGCGGGCCCTCGCGGTCGTCGTTGGGGCCGACCAGGGGGTCGTCGCCGAGCAGGTTGATGTGGTCGGTCAGCATCACGAGGTCACCGGGCGCCCACAGCGGGTGCAGCCCGCCGCAGGCGTTCGACACGATCAGGACGCGCGCGCCGAGCGCGCGCATCACGCGGACGGGGAACGCGATCTGCCGGAGGTCGTAGCCCTCGTAGCGGTGGAACCGTCCTGCCATCGCCACCACGGCGCGGCCGCCGAGCGTGCCGCACAGCAGCCGCCCCGCGTGCGACTCCACGGTCGAGAGCGGGAACCCGGGGATGTCCTGGTAGGGGACCTCGGCCTCGAGGGCGATCTCGCGCCCGAGGCCGCCGAGCCCCGTGCCGAGGATGATGGCCACCTCCGGCGTGCGCGCGTACCGCGCGCGCACGGCCGACGCGGCCCGGGCGACCGCATCGCCGCTCACTCCTCGACGATGTTCTTGATCCACTTGGGGGAGGACTTGCGGGCCTCGCGCGCCCGCTCGGCCTCGGCGGCCTCGGCCGGCTGGATCGCGCCGGCGACCTTCCCGTACGGCGAGGGCTGCGCGTCGGCCATCGCGTCCAGCTCCGCCTTCTGCCGCTCCACCAGGCTGCGCAGCGCCGCGAGGTAGGCGTGGTGCTGGCGGCCCAGGTTCTGGGTCGTGGCCTCGAGCCGCTCGATCTCGCGCCGGGCGCGCTCCAGGCGGCGCTCTCCCTCCGCCTCCGCCTCCCGGATGATCATCTGCGCCTCGCGCTCGGCCTGCTCGCGCGTCTCCGCGCGCAGCTGCTGCGCCGCGACCAGGGCGTCGTTCATCGCCTTCTCACGCTCCCGGAAGGCGAGCAGCTGCTCCTCCTGGCGCTTGACCTTCTCCTCCAGCGCCAGGCGCTCGCGCACCACGCGCTCCAGCTCGTCGGCGGCCCGCGCCCGGAAGTCGTCCACCTCCGCCGGATCGAACCCGCGCATCGCCTTCCGGAACTCCTGCTTGCGCAGGTCCAGTGGTGTCAGTCGAAACGCGTCGTCGCTCATGACGCACGCTCCCCGAAGAGAATCGTCCCCAGGCGCACCATCGTCGCGCCCTCCTCCACTGCGATCTCGAAATCGCCCGACATGCCCATGGACAAGACGGCAAGGTCCGGGGTGGCGGCTGCCAGAGCGTCCCTCATGCGCCGCAGCCCCCCGAACACCGCGTGCTGGACCTCCGGCGGGGCGCCGTACGGCGCCATCGTCATCATCCCGCGCAGCCTGAGGTGCGGCAGGGCGGCCGCGTGGGCCACCAGCGCCGGCGCCTCGTCCGGCGCCGCGCCGCTCTTCTGCGCCTCGCGCGCCACGTTCACCTCGACCAGCACGTCCTGCACCAGGCCGGCCGCCTCGGCCGCCGCCTCGAGCGCATCGGCGAGCCGGATCGAGTCGAGCGAGTGGATCAGCACGAACCGCCCGACCACCGCCTTCACCTTGTTGCGCTGCAGGTGGCCGATCAGGTGCCAGCGTGCCGGCGCGTCGGGCCACGCCGCCTGCTTGGCCAGCGCCTCCTGCACGCGGTTCTCGCCCAGGTCCGCGAGACCCGCCGCCACCGCCTCCCGCGCCCGCTCGAGCGGGTGGCCCTTCGTCACGGCCACGATCCGGACGTCCTCGGGACGCCGCCCGGCGCGCGCCGCCGCAGCGGCGATCCTCGAGCGGACGGATGCGACGTCCATGAACCTTACAAGTTAACTAGGCCTGGGAGCGGAAGTTAGGGCGGGGCTGGTACGGATCTCCGGAGCCGACCTGACCACACCCTACACCCTCACACCCCGCACCCGGGTGGGGCTCTGCCGGGTGTAGGCGGTGAGGGTGCAGGGTGTGCGCGTCTCGACCTACGAGCCCGGGCCCAGCGGCGGCACCGGCTCGAGGCCGGCCGTCGCCGCGCGGGCGAACGGCCCGGTCGCCAGCAGCGCCTTGAGGCGCGCCACCCCCACGCCGCGCTCGAGGCTGCCGCGGTGGGCCACCGACACGGCGGAGGTCTCCTCCGAGATGACGATGACCATCGCGTCGGTCTCCTCCGACAGGCCGAGCGCCGCGCGGTGGCGGGTGCCGAGGGTCTTGTCGTCCACCGGGAACTGGGTCAGGGGCAGGATGCAGCCGGCGCCCACGATGGTGTCGCCGCGGATGATGAGCGCGCCGTCGTGGAGCGGCGAATAGGGCGTGAAGATCGTCGTCACCAGGTCGGCGGAGACCTTCGCCGAGAGCGGCGTGCCGCTCGCGACGTAGTCGCCGAGCCCGACCTCGCCCTCGACGGCGACGATCGCGCCGGTGCCCGCCCGGCTGAGCCGGTCCACGGCCTCCGCGATCTCCTCGGCGACCTGGTGCGCCTCGCCGCGGTAGAAGAACCGCATCACGCGCGACTGGCCGAGCCGCGCGAGCGCGGCCCGGAGCTCGGGCTGGAACACGATCAGCAGCGCGAACGCGCCGTAAGTGAACACCACGCCGAGCAGGTAGGAGATCATCGTGAACTTCAGCATCACGGCCGCCACGTACGCGGCCCCGAGCAGCACCAGTCCGAACAGGATGTGCAGCGCGCGGGTGCCCACCACGAGCAGCAGCGCGCGGTAGATGACGTACGCGACGATGAGGATCTCCACCACGTCGCGCCAGTGCGGCAGCAGCAGCGGAATCCGCCCGCCCATCGGGTCAGGTCCCTTCCCCGTCGGCGCCCAGCACCGCGTCGGCCACGGCGAGCGCCTCGCACGCCGCGGCCACGTCGTGCACCCGGAACAGCCGGGCCCCGCGCATCCGCGCGGCCACGCAGGCCGCGGCCGTCGCCGCGTCGCGCCGGTCCACCGGCCGGCCGGTGACGGCGCCGAGGAACCGCTTGCGCGACGGCCCCACCATGACCGGGTGACCCAGGGCCACGATGCCTCCCAGGCGGTCGAGCAGCGCGAGGTTGTCGGCGGGCCCCTTCGCGAAGCCGAGTCCGGGATCCAGCACCACCTGCTCCGGCGCGATGCCGGCGGCCAGGGCCCGGTCGCGGCGCTCGGCCAGCTCGGCCGCCACGTCGCACGCGACGTCGCGGTACACCGCCAGCCCGTCCATCGTCTGCGGCTCGCCGCGCATGTGCATCACGACGACCCCGGCGCCCGAGCTGCGGACCACCTCGGCCATCCGCGGGTCGGCCGCCAGACCCGAAACGTCGTTGACGATCTCCGCCCCGGCCTCGAGCGCCGCCTCCGCCACCCGGCTGCGCCGCGTGTCGACGCTCACCGGGAGGCCGACCTCGGCCGCGAGGGCGCGCACGACCGGCACGACCCGGCGCAGCTCCTCGTCCTCGTCCGGCCGCGCGGCGCCGGGCCGGGTGGACTCGCCGCCCACGTCGAGCACGCGGGCTCCGGCCTCGCGCATGCGCGCCGCGCCGGCGAGCGCGTCCGCCGGGGCCAGGTGCCGGCCGCCGTCGCTGAACGAGTCGGGCGTGACGTTGACGATGCCCACCACGCACGAGCGGTCGAGCGGGATCGAGCGGCGCGCCGTGCGCCACGCCCGAGGCGCCTCCTGCCGCTCGTGAAGAAAACGCCCCAGCGCGAGGCTGAGGCGTTCGGGCAGCGGGGCGGCCGGATCGGGCCGCGCCAATCCGCCGAGCCGCGCCAGGGTTCCGGCCACCACGGCCCAGCCCTCACCGGTGTGGCAGTCGAGCCCGGCCCGCGTCGCGCCCCGCATCAGGGCCCGGGTCTCCGGCTCGTCGAGCGGCTCCAGGACCAGCGCGACCGGCGCGCCGCCCGCGGCCAGCGCCTCGGCGTGGAGCCGGTCCAGCCCGCGCGCCGCGAGCGCGGAGGCCAGCGCCGCCGGGACGTCGCCGGCGAGCGCCGTCACCCTCACGCGGGGCTCGGCGCTTCTTTCGGCACCCCGAGCGGCGCGGGCGCCGCGCCCTTCGCCACCGGCGCGGCGGTCCCCGGCGCCGCGCCCAGGGCCGGCGTCTCCCGGCGCGGCGGCAGCGGCTGGCCCGCCACGACCGCCTGGATCTCCTCGCGCTCCAGCGTCTCCCGCTCCAGCAGCGCGGCGGCCAGCGCGTCGAGCGTGGGGCGCTTCGACTCCAGGATCTCGCGCGCGCGCCGGTAGGCGGTGTCGATGATGCGCTTGACCTCCTCGTCCACCAGCTCGCTGGTGCGCTCGCTGATCTCGCGCCGCTGCGCCAGCTCGCGGCCGAGGAAGATCTCCTGCTCGCGGTCGCCCACGGCGATCGCTCCGACCCGCTCGCTCATCCCGAACTTGGTCACCATCCGGCGCGCGGTCTCGGTCGCGCGCTCGATGTCGCTCGCCGCCCCCGTGGTCACCTTGTCGGGGCCGAACACCAGCTCCTCGGCCACCCGGCCGCCGAACCCGACCGCCAGCTGCCCCTCCAGCCAGTACTTCGTGTAGTTGTGGCGATCCTCCTCGGGCAGCCACGACGTGATGCCCAGTGAGCGGCCCCGCGGCACGATGGTCACCTTGTGCACCGGGTCGAGCCCCGGGATCGCCAGCAGGACGATGGCGTGCCCCGCCTCGTGGTACGCGGTGAGCCGCCGCTCGTCCTCGGTCAGGACCAGGCTGCGGCGCTCGACGCCGAGCATCACCTTGTCCTTGGCGTCCTCGAAGTCCGGCATGTCCACGCGCGTCTTGTTGCGCCGCGCCGCGAGGAGCGCCGCCTCGTTGACCAGGTTCGCGAGGTCGGCGCCCGAGAGGCCGGGCGTGCCCTTGGCCAGCGTCTCGAGCCGCACGTCGGAGCCGAGCGGGATCTTGCGCACGTGGACGCGGAGGATGCCCTCGCGGCCCTTCACGTCGGGCGCGTCCACCACGATCTGCCGGTCGAACCGGCCCGGCCGCAGCAGCGCCGGGTCGAGCACGTCGGGCCGGTTGGTCGCCGCCAGCAGGATCACGCCGTCGTTCGACTCGAACCCGTCCATCTCCACCAGCAGCTGGTTCAGCGTCTGCTCGCGCTCGTCGTGGCCGCCGCCCAGCCCGGCGCCGCGGTGCCGGCCGACGGCGTCGATCTCGTCGATGAAGATGATGCACGGCGCGTGCGCCTTGCCCTGCTCGAACAGGTCCCGCACCCGGCTGGCGCCGACGCCCACGAACATCTCGACGAAATCGGAGCCCGACATCGAGAAGAACGGCCGGCCGGCCTCGCCCGCCACCGCCTTGGCCAGCAGCGTCTTGCCGGTGCCCGGCGGGCCCACCAGCAGCGCGCCCTTGGGCAGCCTCCCGCCGAGCCGCGTGAACTTCTGCGGGTCCTTGAGGAACTCGATGATCTCCTGCAGCTCGACCTTGGCCTCGTCCGCCCCCGCCACGTCGGCGAACGTGATCTTGGGCGTGTCGCCGGTGAGGAGCTTGGCCTTGGACTTGCCGAACGCGAAGGCGCGCGAGCCGCCGCTCTGCATCTGGCGGAACAGGAAGACCCAGAAGCCGATCAGCACCAGCCACGGGATGATGCCGACGAACAGCCCGAGGAAGCCCTGCCGCGCCGCCCGGGCGCGGATCTGCACGTTGTGCTGCACCAGCGCGGTGGCGAACGCCTCCGTGGGCTGGAACGGCAGCTGGGTGCTGAACCGCACCACGTCGTGGCCGGCCATGTGCACCGGGGTCTTGAACTCGCCCCGCAGCTCCGGCGCCTCGCCCTGGGTGATCTCGACCGCGTTGACGTTGTCGCGCTCGAGCTCGCGGTTGAAGTCAAAGTAGGCGACCTCCGACGTCTCCCCGCCGCGGCTGCTCGTCAGCTCCACGAGCATCACGGGGATCAGCAGGACGATCAGCCAGAACGCCGCCGTCTTCGACAGCTTGCTCCAGCTGAACCGCGGAGGTGGCATCCGGTCAGGCATCTCGGCTCACTCGACCAGGCTCGCGATGAACGGGAGGTGGCGGAAGTTCTCCGCGTGATCCAGGCCGTAGCCCACGAGGAACTCCGTCGGCGCGTCGAATCCCAGGAACCGCGGCTCGATCTTGAGGCCCGGCGCGATGTGCTTGTGCAGCAGCGCGCACATGTCCAGGCTGAGCGGCCGCCGCGCCTCCAGCAGCTCGATCAGGCGGTTCAGGGTCCTTCCGGAATCAATAATATCCTCGACCAGCAGGATATGTTTCCCCTCCAGCCGGGTCTCCGGGTCGTACAGCAGCCGCACCTCGCCGCTCGAGACCGTCCCGCTGCCGTAGGACGCCGCCACCAGGAAGTCGATCTGGATCGGCCGGCCGATCTGCCGCACCAGGTCGCCGAGGAAGATGAAGCTGCCCTTGAGGAGGCCGAGCACCAGCAGCTCACCGTCCGGATAGGCGGCGGTGATCTCCTTCCCCATCTCCTCGACGCGGCGGTGGATGGTCTCCGCGTCGAAGACCACGCGCCGGATGGCGCGCCCGCCCATCACCTTCGCGATGCTATCCAGCGCGAGCATCGATCCTCACCGCCTCCGTGCCCGGGCCCGGGATCCGCGCGGCCGCGCGGCACACGCCCGGGACCCACAAGACGTCGTCGCCGGCGGTCACGACCGGGTACGCGGGCCGCACGGCGCGTGGCACCCGCGCTTCCATCAGGAGCCGGGACACCTTGCGGCGCCCGACGCCGCCGATGGGCCGGACCGCATCGCCGGCCTGCGCGGCGCGGACCGCCAGGGCGCCGGCCTCGAGCCACGTCGTCCAGCCTCCGCGCGGCAGCGTCGCGGGCGCCGGCTCGGGGCGCCACGCGAGGGCGATGGATCCGAAGGCCATCTCCCCGCCGGCCGCGTCGAGCGCGAACCCGGCCGGCGCCGGCGCCGCGCGGCTCACGATCAGCGCGTCGAACGCCGCCTCCGCCACCAGCCCGTCGCCGAGCGCCAGCCGCCGCCCGCTGTCGGCCCGGGCGGCGAAGCGCGCGAGCCTGGCTGCGGCGGCCGGCCCGAGCCGCAGCCCGGCCCGCGCACCGGCTGCGCGCAAGATGCGACCCGCCAACGCTTTATCATAGCCGCGCAGCGCAGCCCGGGCAACCTCGATCCGGCCCTCGGAGCAGCGCGGCGCGAGGCCGGGCACGAGGTCGAGGACGGCGTCCCAGGCCCGCACCTCGCGCGCGGCGTGGCGGGCCAGCGCGAGGAGCGCGAGGTCCGCCTCCTCGCCCAGCCGCTCGCGCACGACGGGCAGCAGCGTGGCGCGCACCCAGCTGCGCAGGTGCCGCGGGTCGGCGTTCGCGGGATCGTGCGATACCCGGAGGCCCGCCGCTTCCGCGTGCGCGAGCAGCTCCGCGTGCCGGAAGGGCAGCAGCGGCCGCACCAGGCCGCCGGGGCCGCGTGCGTCGATGCCCTTGAGGCCGGCGGGCGCCGAGCCGCGCAGCACCCTGAGCAGCACGGTCTCCGCCTGGTCGTCGGCGTGGTGGGCGGTGACGAGGTAGCGCGCGCCGCGCTCGGCCTGCACGGCGCGGAGGAACCGGTAGCGCGCGAGGCGCGAGCGGGTCTCGCTCGCGCCGGCGCCGAGCCGCAGCTTCCCCACGACGGTCCGGCAGCCGTAGCGCTCGCGCGCCTGCCGCGCGACCACGTCCGCGACCGCCGCGCTGTCGGCGGCGATCCCGTGGTCGGCGTGCGCGACCAGCAGCGCGAGCCCCAGCTCGTCGGCGAGCCCGGCGAGGAGGTCGAGCATCGCGAGCGAGTCCCCGCCGCCCGAGACGGCGAGCACGGCGAGGCCCGGCTCGGTGAGCAGCCGGGCCGCGCGCAGGTGGGTGCGCAGCCGCTCGACCAACGGCAGGTCGGCCATGACAGGGAAAGTTGGCCGGGGCACGGCGATGCGGCAATATTCCGGCCCATGAGCCAGAGCATCGTCGTCGTCGACGCCTTCACGGACCGGCCCTTCGCCGGCAACCCGGCGGCCGTCTGCGTCCTGGCGCGACCGGCGGAAGAGGCGTGGATGCAGAGCGTGGCGCGGGAGATGAACCTGGCCGAGACCGCGTTCCTCTGCCCGGAGGCGGACGGCTACCGCCTGCGCTGGTTCACGCCGGTCGCCGAGGTCGCGCTGTGCGGGCACGCGACGCTCGGGAGCGCGCATCACCTGTGGGAGTCGGGCGCCGCTCCGTCCACCGAGCCGCTGCGGTTCCACACCAAGAGCGGGCTGCTCACCGCGACGCGGCGCGGCTCGTGGATCGAGCTGGACTTCCCCGCCAAGCCCGCCACGCCCGCCGACGCGACGCCCGACGTGGGGCGCGCGCTGGGCGCGACGCCGCTGCGGTTCGGGATCAGCCAGTTCGACTGCCTGGTGGAGCTGGCGTCGGAGGGGGCCGTGCGCGGTCTCAAGCCCGACCTCGGCCGGGTTGCGGCCCTGCCCCATCGCGGGGTCATCGTCACCGCGCGGGCGTCGACCGAGGGCTTCGACGTGGTGTCGCGGTTCTTCGCGCCGAGGGTCGGCGTGCCGGAGGACCCGGTGACGGGCTCGGCGCACTGCGTCCTCGGCCCGTGGTGGCGGAAGGAGCTGCGGCGCGACGACTTCGTCGCCTACCAGGCCTCTCCGCGGGGCGGCGTCGTGAAGGTCGGGGTGCGCGGCGAGCGGGTGCTGCTGGGGGGCCAGGCGGTGACGGTATGGAGAGGCGAGCTGGTGTGAGAGGTGAGGGGGGAGAAGTGAGACGTTCACGAGAGAAGTAGAAGCGAGAGGCGTGAGAGGTGAGCGTCTCGCCGCTCACTTCTCACGTCTCACGACGCTCTCAGGCCGTTCCACCTCTCACCTCTCCCTTGAACTTCTCGCCTTTTACGTCTCACCTCTCGCGCTTCACCCTCCTCACCGTATCGCCTGCACAACCGGGATCCTCGAGGCCCGCCGCGCCGGGAAGAACCCTCCCACCAGCCCCATCACGACGGCGAAGATCACTCCCTCCAGCAGGATCCGCGGCGTCACCAGGAACTGGAACGCGATCATGCTGAACGACGACCAGTTGGTCGTGCTGGTGACGATGCCGTTGATCGGCAGGGCCACGAGACAGCCCGCCAGTCCGCCCACCAGCGCCAGGAACGTCGCCTCGGTGAGGAACGAGGCGAGGACGCTCCGCGGCTTGAAGCCGAGCGTGAGAAGCACCGCGATCTCGGAGGTGCGGGAGGCGACCGCGGCGTACATGGTGTTGATGGCGCCGAACACCGCGCCGATGGCCATGATGCCCGTGATGAAGATGGCGAGGAAGTTGAGGATGGTCCGCAGCACGGTCGACTGCGACGCGTAGAACTCCGACTCCCGGCGCGCGTCCACCTGCAGCCGCGGGTCGTTCTCCAGCGTCTGCTTGGCCGCGTCGAACTGCGACCGGTCCTTGAGCCGGAACGCCACCACCTGGTAGACCTGGCTGCGCAGGACCGGCATCAACTGGTCGTTCTCGCCCCAGATCTCCGACTCGAACGCCGAGCCGCCGGCGCTGAAGTGGCCGGCCACGAGCCAGCCGCGACCCGCCAGCCGGACGGTGTCGCCGACCGCGCTGTGCGCCAGCTTCGGGGCGATCGCCGTCCCGATGATGACCTCGTCGCGCCCGGGCGTGAACATCCGGCCCTCGGTGATCCGGACGCCGTGGCGCACCTCAAACGCTCGCGGGGTCACGCCGCGCGTCACGACCAGCTGCGCCTCGCCGCCGCCGGCCGACTCGACGTTCATGGGCACGAACACCTCGGGGCTCGCCAGCGGCGAGCCGTCGACCGCGGCGGCGACCTCGGGGAGCGCCGCGATGATCGCGGCGTTGTCGCGGGTGATGCCGCTCGACAGCTCGGAGTCGGCGCCCTTGCGGAGCACCAGCACGTTGTCGGGCGAGCCGGTCCTGACCAGGGCCATCTTGAAGCCGTTGGCGAGCGCGAGCATCGCGATGAAGACGCCGACCACCAGCGCCACGCCAAGCGCCGTCATCGCGCTCGAGACCGGCCGGCGCGCCAGGCTCCGGACGTTGTAGACCAGGGGGATCTTCATTCGACGTGCCTCAGCGCCTGCACGGCCGAGAGCCGGGCCGCGTTCACGGCCGGCACCAGGCCGCTCGCCAGGGCCAGCACCACGGCGATCCCGAGGCCCAGGGCCAGGGTGCCCGCCGTGACGTCGAACCCGGGAAGGAATCCCATCGCGCTGAAGCCGGTCGGCCGGTACAGCGCCTTGGCCGCGCCGAGGCCGAGCACCGCGCCGCCCAGCGCGATCGTGCCCGCCTCCGCCATCACCAGGCCGAACAGCAGCCGGTCGCCGAAGCCCACGGTCTTGAGGACGCCGACCTCGTTGGTGCGCTCCCGCGCCGACAGCATCATCGAGTTCGCGGCCACCAGCAGGATCGCGAACACGACCGCCATGCCGATGCTGTCCATCAGGAAGCTGACGTTGCCCCACATGGTGACGAACCCGGCGTTGAACGCGCGCTCGGTGCCGGTCTTGGTGGGATCGCTCGAGTTCTTGAACTCCGAGTCGATCGCGGCCGCGACCTGCTGGGCGAGCGACGGATCCTTGAGCTCCAGCACGTACCAGCCGGGCTGCACCCAGCGCGGGTAGCGCTCGTAGACGACCTCGTAGTGGAACATCAGGACGTCTTCGCTGAACGCCGGGTTGGTGGCGTGGTACACGCCCCGGATCGTGAACGTCCAGTCGCCCTGGAAGATGGTGCCCTTCAGCGTCACGTCCTGGCCGAGGCGCCAGCCGTACTTCTCGAGCAGGTGCTGGCCCACGATGCACGCCGTGCGCTCCTTGATGAAGGCGGCGCGCTGGTCGGCCGGCAGCGTGAAGTCGCTCCGGTACATGTCTAGGTAGGACTCGGCGTCGGCGGCGAAGGAGGCGAAGAAGTTCTTCGGGTCCTGGTACACCCCGCCGAACCAGTCGGCCCAGGTGACGGCCTGCACGCCGGGCACGGCGAGCAGCCGCTCCCGATAACTCATCGGCAGGAAGAACACGATGGCCTTGGCGCTCTGCACGATCATCCGCGACTCGCTGCCCACCTCCGCGCCGGCGCGGAGCGTGGTCACCACCGAGCGCAGCGACGCGAACAGGAACAGCGCCAGCGCCACGCTGAGCGTGGTCAGCACCGTGCGGCGCTTGTGGCGCGTCAGGTTCGCCCACACCAGGGGGAAGTACTTCACGCGGTGAGCACTCCCTTGTCGAGGTGCAGAGTGCGGCCCGCGGCCTGCGCCGCGTGCGGGTCGTGCGTCACCATGAGGATCGTCTTGTGGAATTCGCGGTTCAGCCGCTGCAGCAGCTCCAGCACCTCGGCGGCCGACTTCGCGTCGAGCTGGCCGGTGGGCTCGTCGAGCAGGATGATGGTCGGGTCGGACACGATCGCCCGCGCGATGGCGGCCCGCTGCTCCTGGCCGCCCGACAGCTGCCGCGGGAAGTGCTCGGCGCGGTCGGTCAGCGCCACGACCCCCAGCGCCGTCGTCACGTGCTCGTGCCGCTCGGCCTTCGAGAGCCGCGTGAGCAGCAGCGGCAGCTCGACGTTCTGGTAGGCCGTGAGCACCGGCAGCAGGTTGTAGGACTGGAAGACGAAGCCCACGTGCCGCGACCGCCACTCGGCAAGCGCCCCGGGCCCCATGGCGCTCACTTCGGCGCCGCCCACGATCACCGTGCCCGAGGTGGGCCGGTCGAGCCCCGCCACCAGGTTGAGCAGCGTGCTCTTGCCGCTGCCCGAGGGCCCCATCAGGGCCGTGAAGCTGCCTTCGGCGAACTCAAGGCTCAGCCCGTCGAAGACGGTGATGGACTGGGAGTCGCGCTGGAAGATCTTGGTGAGGCCGCGAATGGTGACGAGAGACAAGGGAGTACCCTAGGCGAGCGTAAGAAGTGAGAGGTGAGCCGTGAGACGTTCAAGTGAGAGGTGAGAAGTCTAGGTGAGAGGTGAACCCGGCGCCACCTCTCACGCTTTTCCTCCTCTCACGTCTCACGTGAACGTCTCACGGCTCACCTCACTTTTCACCCGGTGGCTCACGGCTTCACCACCACCCTCATTCCCGCCGCCGGATTCTCCAGCCCCCCCGTCACCAGCACCTCGCCGCCCGCCAGCCCCGCCCTCACCTCCCGCATCCCTCCGCTGGTGGGTCCGGCGTCGACGACCCGGCGCTCGAGCCGCCCGTCCTTCACCAGCCACACGATCGTCTCGGCCCCGTCGCTGTGGACCGCGTCGGCCGGCACGCTCACGCGCGGCCGTGGCGCGGGACCGCCGCCGGCGTGCGCCGGCTCGAGGAACTCGACGCGCGCCCCCATCTCGGGCAGGATCCGCGGGTCGCGGTCGCGGATCGAGACCTTCACCTGCACCGTCGCCTTCTGCCGGTCGGCCGTCGGCACGACCAGGCGCACCGACCCGCGGAACGCGGTGTCGGGATAGGCGTCGAGCGTGATCCGCGCCGGCTCGCCGGCGCGGATGCGCGCGATGTACGCCTCGTTGACGTCGACCTCGACCTCCAGCGTCGCGAAGTCGGCCATCGTGACGACGGCGCCGCGGGTGAGCCCTCCGCCCACCGACGGCGCCACCACCTCGCCCACCTCCGCGTCCTTCGTGAGCACGACGCCAGTGAACGGGGCCCGGATCAGCGTGTTCTCGAGGTTGGCGCGGGCCACGCCGAGCGCGGAGGCCGCCGCGTCCACCCGCGCCGACTCCGCCTGGGCGCGGGCCACGGCCTGCGCCGCGCGGCTGTCGGCCGAATCGAGGCCCTGCTGCGAGATGAGCTGCGCGTTCTGGGCGTGGACGTCCTGGGCGCGGCGCGCCTCGCGGACCAGCTCGTCGCGGTCCGCCCGCGCCTCGATCAGCGTCGCCCGCTCGGCGGCGAGGTTCGCCTCCGCCTGCCCGACCGCGGCGGTGTAGTCGGCGTTGTCGAGGCGCGCGATCAGCTGGCCGGCCACCACGTGGGAGCCTTCGGACACGCCGAGGTACGCGAGCCGGCCCGGCAGCTTGGCCGAGACCGACGCCTGGGTGCGCGCCACGACGTAGCCGTTGGCCACCACGCCCGCGGCCCCCGCGCCGCCGCCGCCCACCAGTGTCGCGGTGGCGACGCGCACCACCGGTGCCGCGCGGGCGCGCAGCACCCACAGCACGGCCGCGACCAGCACCACCGCCCCGGCCGCGATGAGCACCGTGGTGCGGAACGCCCGGCGCACGCCGCGCGAGGGCGCGTCGCGGTTGATCGTCAGGCGCGAGAGATCGGCGGACGGCGTCGTCATTTCGGCTCCAAGCTAGCGTACGCGGACGCGATCTGCACGGTTTCGCGGCGCGGCCGCGCGGCCGGCTCCCTCCAGCGCCGCACTCCCGAAAATGAAAGCGCCGGCTCCTCGCGGAGCCGGCGCCGGTGAAGCGGCCCGACGCTCAGGTCAGGCCGTGATCTTCCGCACGTTCGCGGCCTGCAGGCCCTTCGGGCCCTGCTTGACCTCGAACTCCACCCGATCGCCCTCAGAGAGCGAGCGGAACCCCTCGGCGATGATCGCGGTGTG
>Ga0187778_10000777_pt1 | contig 22813 bp, 12 predicted proteins | sample 1015_Q2_SP5_20_M_FD_132418 | JGI IMG/M metagenome (GOLD analysis project Ga0187778, IMG submission 132418) | Tropical peat soil microbial communities from peatlands in Department of Meta, Colombia - 1015_Q2_SP5_20_MG | ecosystem: Environmental > Terrestrial > Soil > Wetlands > Peat | place... | reverse complement strand
CACCGCGCGCGTGATTCGCGGCGTGAAGATTCAGCCGTCGCCGGAATGGTTGCGCCAGCGCCTCGAAGCCATCGGGCAAAATTCGATCAACAACGTCGTGGACATCACCAACTACGTGATGTTCGAGCTGGGGCAGCCGCTGCACGCGTTCGATCTCGACAAGCTCGCGGAGAAACGCATCGTGGTGCGGCGCGCGCTGCCGGGCGAAAAGATCCGCACGCTCGATGGCGCCGAACGCGCGCTCGGGAAGGACACGTGCGTGATCGCGGACGCGGCGCGCGCGGTCGCGATTGGCGGCGTGATGGGCGGAGCGGAGAGCGAAATCGGCTTTGCCAGCCGCAATCTGCTGATCGAATCCGCGTGGTTCGACCCGATTTCCGTACGGCGCACGTCGAAGGCGCTCGGGCTGCGCACCGAGGCGTCCTATCGCTTCGAGCGCGGCTGCGATCCCGAAATGGCGGAGATGGCCTCGCGGCGCGCCGCGGAGCTGATCCTGCAACTCGCCGGCGGCGAGCTCCTGGCTGGCGTGGTGGACGTATACCCGCGGCGCGAGCCGGCGCTCACGATCGAGCTTTCGCGCAAGGAGCTGCTGCGCGTGATGGGCGGGGACGTGCCCGACCGCGACATCGAAGAGATTCTCGGCGCGCTCGGGTTTCATCCCGCGCGCAAGGACGCCGATCGCGGAAGCTCCGGATCGATTCTGGCAACGTGGGAATGCAAGCAGCCTTCGTGGCGGCGTGACGTGACGCGAGGAATTGACTTGATCGAGGAGGTCGCGCGGCATCACGGCTACGACAAGTTTCCGCCGCGTCTGCCTCCCGCCAAGCAGCCTGCCAAGCGGCAGCCGCACGCCGCAGCGCAAGAGCGCCTGCGCGAGCACCTCGTCGCGCTCGGATACCAGGAGATCGTAGCGATTCCGCTCGTCGATTCGCGGCGCGATGAAATTTTCCGCGGCGAAGGCGTCGCTCCAGCGGTGATCGGCAATCCGCTGGCGGAAGATGCGTCGGTGATGCGCTCGAACGGTACCGTCAGCATGGTCGACGCGCTGGAATGGAACTTGAACCATGGCCAGCGCAATCTGCGGCTGTTCGAGATCGGCAAGACATACGAGCTGCGTGACGGCGAGCCGGTCGAGACGCCGGTGTTGACGCTCGGCGCCACAGGTCTCGCGCGCGAAAAGACGATTTACGAAACGGCGCGCGAATTGAGCTTCGCCGATTTGAAAGGCGATCTCGATAGCATCGGGGCGCTCGCCGGCGGAAACTGGTGCTGGAACGCGCCCGCCAACACTTGGTTGAACCCCGCGCGAGCGGGCGAGATCGGCATGATGGATCCTGTCACCAAATCGCTGTCGTCGCCCCCGATTGGCGTCGCGGGACATCTCGCGCGCAAGATTGCGGATCAGCTCAAGCTGCGCCAAGAAATCTTTCTCGCGGAGCTGCGGCTCGAGCCGTTGCTGAACGCCATGGAAGCAGCGGGGGCGACTCGGCGATTCGAGCCGCTGCCGCGGTTTCCGGCAGTCGAACGGGATTTCTCGCTTGTGCTCGCTGACGGCGTCACATTCGCGCAGGTGTCCGATGCGATTCGCGGTCTCGATATTCCGGAGCTGCGGAGCATCGAGGCGGCCGATCTTTTCCGCGGCGGGCAGGTGCCGGCGGGGAAGTTCTCGTTGATGATCCGCGTGACGTTCCAAAGCGCAGACGCTACATTCACCGACACGCAGATTGCGGATTTTTCCTCACGCATCGTTGCAGCGCTGGAGAGCCAGCTGGGCGCCACCCTGCGGGCCAGCTGAGCCGGTAAACTCCCGAATAGGCCATTGCGCCAACCCCTCGGATGGCCCAGAATGGCGGCTGTCCAGCCGACAATCAACCGGAAGCGGGCGGGAGCGGCAACGTGAAAGTCGAAATCTACGATCAGAGTTACAACGTCAGCGCGGGCGGCAATGAAGACTACCTGCGCGAGCTCGCGGCATACGTGGACGAGCAGATGCGCAACGTCGCACAGGCGACGCGCACGGTCGATTCGCTGAAAGTGGCCGTGCTGGCGGCGCTCAACATCGCCGATGAGCTCTTCGCGGCGCGCGCGAGGCAGCAGGAAATCGATGGGCCGCTTCGCAAGCGCGTGGAGAAGTGCGTCGCGCTGGTGGAAAAGGCGCTCGAACACTCCAACTGATCCTGCATCCTTTCACACACCGCAGGAGCCTCATGCGGGTATCCCCCTCCCGTTGACCAATTGTTGCAAATAACCGTGCGACGGTTGCTGGCCAATATGCATCTTTGCTAGCATGACTTCGGGGCTGGAATTGTGGTGGTGATGCGCAACAAAGTCGCGATACGCCTCCTAGGCGTGGCGCTGATGGTGACGGTGGTGGCGTTGTTTACCCATGCCATCGGCCACTGGCACGCGAATGCGTCCGATGAACTTCATTGCCAGACGTGCCAGGCCGCTCATACCGCCAACCCGCAGGTTCCCCCTCCCGTTGCGGCACGTCCGCCGGTCCCGATAGCAAGATTCGTTCCCGTCGAAGAGCGCGCCGCTGATATCGAGCTTCCGCTCGCGCGCAGCGTTCCTCGCGCCCCTCCCGTCTAAACGCACTTTCGCTCGGAGAAAACTCCCCGGCCGCGCTCTCATTTGTAGCGCGAGCCGATCCCAATTGATTCCCAGCCGCCGTCCAGCACGGCGACGCACTCATACAGGGAGAAAGATCGATGAGATTTGCAGCACTAATTCAAACGCTAATTCTCGTACTGTGCCTTCTAGCCGTGGGAGCTCGAGCGCGCGCGCAAAACGCGGGCAATTCGACAAGCGTCGGGGGAACGGTCACAGATCCTTCCGGCGCAGTGATTCCCGGCGCGACAGTCACCATTCACAATCCGGTGAGCCAATTTGAGCGCAGCACAACCACCGACGCGATGGGGAATTTCAGCATTCCCAACGTCCCGTTCAACCCGTACCACATGACCGTGACGGCCACGGGCTTCACTCCCTACGTGCAGGACATCGACGTGCGATCGAATGTGCCGATGACTTTGGAGATCAAGCTCGAGCTCGGGACGGCGATGAGCACGGTAACCGTTGAAGCGGCCGGCGATTTGCTTGAGACCGATTCGACGGCGCACACCGATGTCGACCGTCAGCTGATTCAGCAAATCCCGCTGGAAAGCGCGTCGTCGTCCATCAGTTCTCTCGTCACGCTTGCATCGCCCGGAGTCGCAGCGGATTCGAACGGGCTGTTCCACGGACTTGGGGATCACGCGGAGAATTCCTTTTCGCTCGATGGCCAGCCGATTACCGATCAGCAAAGCAAAGTTTTCTCGAACCAGATTCCGGTCGATGCCGTTCAGTCGCTCGAAGTGATCGACGGCGCGCCACCCGCGGAATACGGCGACAAGACCAGCCTCGTGATCGACGTGACCACGCGCTCGGGACAGGGCATGACCACGCCCCATGGAGATTTCACGCTCGACTACGGCACGTTCGGCAGCACGACAGGGGACTTCGATTTGGGCTACGGCGGCCAAAAGTGGGGGAACTTCATATCGGCGAACGGTCTCGACACCGGCCGGTTTCTCGATCCACCCGAGTTCATCGTGATGCACGACAAGGGCAACGAAGAAAACATCTTCGACCGCCTGGACTTTCAGGTCACCACGGCGGATGCCGTGCACATCAACCTCGGTTTTTCGCGATCGTGGTTTCAGACGCCGAATTCGTTCGACGCCGAAAATGCAACCGCGTGGCACGGCTTTACAGAAGGAAACACAGTGATGTCGTTCAACGACGGCGGAATCGGACCGAATGGTTTGCCGGTAGGCCCCGCAGACCAGCGCTCGCAAATCCGCACATTCAACGCAGCGCCGACGTGGACGCGCGTGATCGGGTCGAGCATTGTCGTGACCGGCGGCCTTTTCGTGCGGCACGACCAGTACAACTATTATCCGAGCGAAAATCCGTTTGCGGATCTGGGCGCGCCGAGCCTGCAGAGGCAATCGGTTTCCCAGCTTCGCTTCTTGACCAATGCCGGAGCGCGCGCCAGCGTCTCCTACGTCAAGGGCATCCACAATTTCAAGGGAGGCGTCAACTACCAGCAGACATTCCTCACCGAGCACGACCGGCTGGGCATCGTCGATCCGACCTTTAATGCACCCTGCATTACGTTCAACCCGGCTCTGATCGATCCGAACACCGGACTGCCGGGCGCCTACCAATCCGTGCAAGGCTTCAGCGATCCATCGCAATGCGCGTTAGCGCCCGCGACTGGCGTGTGCGCGCCAGATGGCTGCCAGCCGAACAATTCCTCGAATCCGAACGCGCCCAACTCGGTTCAGTTCCCGCTCTTTAATCCCTTGCTGCTGCCCTATGACCTGACGCGCAGCTGCAACGCAGTCGCTCTGCCGTGCTTTGAGGGCGGCGCGCCATTTCGCTTCTTAGCGCACACGGATATCAAGGAACTCGCGATGTACCTGCAGGACACAATCACGAAAGGGAGTTGGTCGTTCAACGTCGGCATACGGGGCGATCTATACAACGGGCTCTCGATTGGCCGGCAGGCGGAGCCGAGACTTGGCGTGGCGTACAACGTCAAGCAGAGCAACACGGTGCTTCGCGCGTCGTATGCGCGGACGCTGGAAACACCCTTCAACGAAAACTTGATCCTCTCAAGCCTCGGCTGTGAATCGGACGTATTGAACCCGCTGCTCGGCTGTTCGTCTTTCTCGCTCACGCCGATCAGCCCGGGCTTCCGCAACGAATTCCACGCCGGGCTGCAGCAGGCCCTCGGCAGCCACGTTGTGTTCGACGGCGAGTACATTTGGAAGTACACGCACAACGGCTACGACTTCAGCGTTCTTGGAAATACGCCGATCACGTTCCCAATCGAATGGCACAACGCCAAAATTCCCGGCTTCACCGCTAAGGTCAACGTCACCAATCTGCATGGTTTTACGGCGTACGTCGTGATGTCGAGCGTGGCCGCGGTGTTCTTTACGCCGCAGGTCGGCGGCGCGGGCGCTGTGCCGGTGGCAAGCGTGGCGGGGCAGTTCACGCCGTTCCGCATCGACCACGACGAAAAGTTCAACCAGACGACCCATTTTCAATATCAACCTTGGAAGCGCGGCCCGTGGGTTGGTTTCAACTGGCGCTTCGACAGCGGCCTGGTTGCCGGTGCGACGCCGTGCTACGGCGTCGAAGCGATGAACACTTGCCCGGGGTCGGTCACGGTCGACGGCGTGAACGAAGTGTCGATGGTGGCGAGCAACGTCGGCTTCCCGCCGCTGGTGCCGCTGACGGCAGATCAGGAGTTCGAGGCCGGATTCACCTGCAACGGTCTGCATGCAACTCCGACGGTTGCCCTACCGTTTAACTGCCCGGCTTCGGAGTTTGGCTCGACGCTCATCCGAGTGCCCGCGGCAAACAGGGAAAACGACAACACGAACCCGCCGCGTATCCAGCCGCGAAGCCTGTTCGATCTCGCGGTTGGCGACGACAATCTGTTCAACGGCGACCGTTACAAGTGGAGCGCCAAAATCACGGTTATAAATCTGGCCAACTTCTACGGGCTTTACAACTTCCTCTCAACGTTCAGCGGCACGCACTATGTTACGCCGCGAACCGTAACGGGGGAGATCGGCTTCCACTTCTAGTCACGCCGAAGAAATCGAGCGTGTGGACGCGGTCCGCGTGAACGGACCGCCGCTCTTGAGCGGTGCCAAAATTTTAGTTGACAATGGTTTACAACTAGAATACCATGCGGTCCGCAGTTGATTGGGTTTTGCAACTGGAAAATCGCACGTTCTTCAGTGGCAACCCTGCACTACCTTTCTAAGCAATCGAAAGACGCCTTTTTCAGTGACGAAGAATCAAAGGACGAAGCCCCCCTTTGTGCGAGTTCTCGTGCGCCTCGCGCGCGCTGCGGTGCTCATTGCATTCCTCCTCTACTTCGTGCCGATAGCTCAAGCGGGAGTCACAGGAAGCATTTCCGGCACGGTCCAGGACCCAAGCGGAGCAGCCATACCGCGAGCTAGCGTCACGGCGACAGACACCGGCACGGGCGTCCGGCAGACCGTCTCGACCGATGACAAAGGCACCTACTCGTTCCTGAGCCTGCCGGTTGGCCGCTACGACGTTGAAGTCACCGCTGCTGGCTTCCGTCCCTATCGGCGGCTGGGCGTCACGATCGACGCCAATAGCGCGCTGACAATCGATGCCGTGCTGCAGCTGGGTGAGAAGTCGGACACCGTGACGGTCGTCGAAAACCAGGTCCACGTCGAAACCGTCAGCACGCAAATGGGCGAAGTGATCACCAGCGGACAAATCACAGCCGTACCCCTGAACGGCCGCAGCTTCACCGATCTCCTCGCTCTTCAACCCGGAGTCGTGCCGGTCACTTCGATCACGTCGGAGACCGTGCAGGACGTGGGGGCGACCACGCTTTCTCCCTCGGGCGACCTGAATCCCGGAACGATTTCGATCAACGGCCAGCGGGAATTTGCGAACAGTTTTCTTGTGAACGGGAGCGACGTCGAGGAAGATGTCAACATGGGAACGGCGATCGTTCCCAATCTCGATTCGATCGCCGAATTTCGAATTCTCACCAACAATTTCGACGCCGAATACGGCGAATTCAGCGGCGGTCAAATCAATGTGGTCACGAAATCGGGCGCGAACTCGTTTCACGGCGACGTTTTCGAGTTCGCACGCAATACCGATCTCGACTCGCGCAATTTCTTCTCTTCCACGCGCGGCACATTCGACCAAAACCAGTTCGGCGGCACCTTCGGCGGCCCGATCCGCAGAAATAAAATTTTCTTCTTCGCAGATTATCAGGGCACTCGATCGACCCAGGGCATGGACACGGGACAGATCGCTGTCCCGTCCATTCAAGATCGCACCACCGGAAACATGGCCGATCAGGTGAACTCGCAGGGCTTCGTCCAACTGGGCTACTGCGGCTCACAAGCCGATCCTGCGACGAAGACGGCCTATGAAATCCCGTGTACTGTGAGCGGATCAAACATCGCTGCGATGCTTTCAAGCGAGCTCGGCTACACGGTCAGCGCGGGCGAGCCGTATTTTTTCAGCGGAAACTACATCAATCCGGCGACGGGCGCGGAAAGCACCGGCACTTGCGCAACGAATTCCGCAGCCGCCGCGAATGGCTGTGTGTTCCCCGGAGCCCTCGTGCCCAAGTCCGCCTGGATCGCGCCCGGAACCAATCTGCTGAAATACATTCCGCAGCCGAACAACGCCAACGGCACGTTTTCAAGCTCTGCGTATAACCAGACGCTTGCCGATGACAAAGGCGCCTACCGACTGGACGCGAATACGAGCTGGGGCCTTCTCTCCGCGTACTACCTGCTCGACAATTGGACGCAGAACAATCCCTATCCGATCGCGCAGGGCGGTGCGAGTGTTCCGGGCTTCAACGCGCTCTACACCGGCCGAGCGCAGTTACTCGACCTCGGCGACACCAAGACGCTGAGCTCCAACGCCGTGGATGAATTTCACTTCAGCTACATGCGAGACGCGAACGATCTCGGCAAACCGATTGGCGGAGTAGGCACGAGCCTTGCGTCGCAGGGCTTCGTCGTCGGTGAAGGCACTCCCGGAATCGTGCCGCTTTCGCCCAGGACGGAAGGCGTTGAAAGCGTCGGCTTCAATAGCTTCACATTCGGCACGAACACAAACGAGCTCAACCAGATCGGCAACACAGTTCAGTGGCTCGACAACTTCTCGAAAGTGTTTGGAAGCCACACGGTCAAATTCGGCGGCGAGTTTCACTACGACCAAGTGAACGTCAACGCGATCGCTCAATTCAACGGCAGTTTCCTATTCTTCGGCACCGAGACCGGCCTCGATTTCGCGGACTTTCTCATCGGCACTCCCACGCAATACAACCAGAGCCAGCTTCAGCCGTTTTACGGCCGCAACAAATATCTCGGCCTGTACGGGCAAGACAGCTGGCGCGCCGCGCGCAACCTGACTTTGAATTACGGCCTGCGGTGGGATCGCATCGGACCCTGGTACGAGAAATACAATCAGATCGCGACGTTTGTCCCCGGCAGGCAGTCGATCGTCTTCCCTGGGGCACCGGCGGGAATCCTTTATCCCGGCGATCCGGGCGTGCCGAGAACGCTCGCGCCTCCGGGAAATCTGGACTTCGCGCCGCGAATTGGCCTCGCCTATTCGCCGAGCGCCTCCGAAGGCGTGCTCGCAAAAATTCTCGGTGGCCTCGGCGAGACGAGCATTCGCGCCAGCTACGGAATGTTCTACACCGCGATCGAGGCCCTCACGATCGGCGTGATGAGCGCGAACGCGCCCTACGGCACCACCTACACGAGCCCTGCGCCGCCGCTTTTCGCAACTCCGTTCATCACCGCTGCAACCGGCCAGAATTTGGGACAAACCTTCCCCGTAAATCTCGCGACGCGAAAAACCAGCCCGGACCATCCCGACATCAACGTCGATTGGTCGCGGTTTGAGCCGATCACCGGGCTTCCAAACTACCCCACCTCAAATCGCATTCCCTACACCGAGGAATACATGCTCTCGCTCGAGCGCGGGTTCGGCGCCGACACCGTGTTTGGACTGAGCTACGTGGGAACGCAGGGGCATCGCTTGCTCGTACTCGAAGAAGCGAACCCCGGCAATCCGTCCCTCTGCCTTTTCCTGAGCAATCCCGCGAATCTCGCGCCCGGCCAGACTCCCTGTGGCCCGTTTGGCGAAGACAGCACCTATGTGACGAACACCGGCGCCGTCTACAACGGTACGCGCGGCCCGCTCGGCCCAAATTTCGGTAGTGACGCCGACCAGGCAACGATCGGCAATTCGAACTACAACGCCTTGCAGGTCACGCTCAAGCACACGAGCGGCCGCCTGCAAGTCCTCGCCGGATACACTTTCAGCAAGTCACAGGATCAGTCCTCGAATCTCGGCGAGGAAGTGAATCCGTTCAATCCCGCGCTAAGCAAGGCATTGTCCGCATTCGACGTGAAGCATGATTTCGTCGTCAGCTACAGCTATCAAATTCCGTTCGAGCGGCTCTTCCGTGCGGCAAATCGCTGGACGCAGGGCTGGGAAATCTCTGGCATCACGCATTTCAGCACCGGCCTTCCCGTGACGCTCGTCAACTTCGGCGACAACTCGCTGATCGGCTCCGAGCCGAACGGCGTCAACAATTTTGGCGTAGACGAGCTTGACTTCTCCGGCGGTTCGCTCGATCTGAACGCGAATCCACGCAACGGTCTGCCGTATTTCAACACCGCCCGGTTCAGCGATAACGCCCTAGGCACGCCAGGCACTTCCAAGCGCCGCTTCTTCTACGGCCCGGGAATGGATAACTACGACGTGGCGCTGCTGAAGAACGTGCGCGTCACCGAAACGAAATCGCTGCAGTTGCGGGTCGAGGGCTTCAACGTCTTCAATCACGCGCAATTCTTCGGGCCTCAGGCCGTCGACGGAAACATCGACAGCTCGACATTCGGCCAAGTGATCAGCGCCACCGCGCCGCGGCTTGTCCAGCTCGCCGCGAAATTCAATTTCTAGCGATGCGAATGGCGCGAACACTTCGAAAACGGCGGTTGGCGGGCGATCGCCACCGGCACAGCGCGGCGTCTTTCTTAGCGGCATTGGCGCTGGTGGGAGCGGCCTTTGTTGTTATTCCGCGGCGCGTTATCGCACAAGAGCCGCCGTACTTCGTCGCCTATTCGCACGCGATGGAGGAGCCGGGAAACCTGGAAATCTCGATGAAGAATACGGCGGCGTCTCCAAAGTACGGCAACCCGTTCGGAAGCGCGACTGTCGAATTCGAACTCGGAACGACGGCCTGGTGGACGACTGAGTTCTATCTGAGCGGGCAAACTACTGGAAACGACAGCACCGTTTTCAACGGATTTCGAGTGGAGAATCGCTTCCGGCCGCTCCTTCACGAGCATTGGATCAATCCAGTGCTTTATGTCGAGTACGAAAATCTCAATAAAGCGGACCGGAGCATTCTGGAGGTTGTGGGACACGATGGCGTTCAGGATTACATCGTTTCCAACCGCATTCAGCGCCCCGCGATCGAGCGCTCGCTTGAGACGAAGCTGATTCTCTCAAGCAATTTCCGGGGCTGGAATATTTCCGAGAACTTCATCTCCGAAAAGGACCTCAACGAAAGCGATCCGGCCGAGTTCGGCTACGCGATCGGAATCAGCCGGCCGTTCGCTTTGGCGGCGAGTCCGCGCGCGTGCACCTTCTGCCGAGAAAATTTTGCGGGGGGCGTGGAGGTGTACGGCGGGCTCGGCGATACCAACGGATTCGGCTGGAGAGCAACGTCTCAATACGTCGGGCCGATTATCGCGTTTTCCGTGCCGCGCGGGCCCACGATCGCGTTTTCGCCGAACGTCGGGCTCAACGACAACAGCCTCGGCGTGCTCTACCGCTTCAGCGTCACGTACGAAGTCCAGCAAATCTTCGGACGCTTTCACCGGTAGTTGACCATGAGAAACGCGACAAACTTGAGAGCAACTGTGCAACAAAAGCTCCTCGCTCTCGTCTGCCGCCTCGCGGCAGGGCTGCTCGCCGTGGCCCTGTGCGCGGGCGCGAGCGATTCGTGGTTGCTGCACGTGCCCGACTCCTATCGCCGAAAGGAAAATCCCTACGCGGGACAGCCCGACGCGATTGCGGCCGGAGGGCGCCTGTTTTCGGATCATTGCGCACAGTGCCACCAGCCCGATGCTCTCGGAAAAGGCAAGAGGCCGAGCCTTCGCACAAGCTACGTGCAAAGCGCAAAGGACGGCGAACTTTTCTGGCTGTTGCGAAACGGAATCCTCGCGCACGGCATGCCGTCGTGGAGCATGTTACCGGAGCCGTCGCGCTGGCAGATCATCGCGTACGTCAAGAGTCTCGGTCCGAGTGATGGATCCACGCGCCGAGGAGAGAACTCAAAGTGAAGCCCACGGCGAACCACCAGCGAGACTGGAGGGCTATTGCGACCGCTACGCTCGTTGCCTGCATGGCCGCAATCTTGTGGCTCGCCAGTTGCTCATCCGGGGAAGCTCCGCCTCCTGTGCTCGAAACGGAGAGCGCGCCCGCGGATCAAAACATTGGCGAACGCCTGTTCGTCGAGACGCGATTCGCGGAGTACTTCGCGGCCAACCAGTCGGACGTCAACGCACCGCTGGCCGTGGGCGACCCGGTTGTGGCTCAAGTCCAAAACGCCTACACAGGCCCGATGCCGGGGCCCTTCGCTGGTGAATCGATCAACTGCCGATCGTGCCACTTCGTCGTCGAATTCGAGGGCGTGCCGGGAGCCGGCAATCGCACATACGCCGACTTTACGACGCGCAGCCCGCTGCCGCTCTCGATGAATGGGTTCACCACAACCCCGCGCAATGCGATGCAGATGGTCGGCTCGCTCCAGCCACATTCAGGGCCGATGTTCCTTCATTTTGACGGCCAGTTTACCGACCCAGCCGACTTGGTGAAGGAAACTCTGACAGGCCGGAATTTCGGATGGGGGCCGACGCAGTATCAGCAGGCCATCGCGCACATCGCGGACGTGATCCGCAACGACAATGGGAACAACAAGCCCGCGGCGGAGTACGGTTGCAATCTGCCGTACAGCACGATTTTCCTGGGTACCGATGCATCGATCCCGGCCACTTGCCTGCTCCCAGCGGAGTATCGGCTCGACGTCACCACGGCCACCGCTGAGCAGATCGTGGACGACATCGCCCAACTCATCGCGCGGTACATGTACGGGCTTCTGTTCAAGCAGGATGAGAACGGAAACTATTACGCTTCGCCGTATGACGTCTTTGTGCGCATCAATCATCTGCCGACGCAGCCCGCCGCGGGCCAGACGCCTCAGCAGTACGCTCAAGCCCTCTATCAGGCGCTGCTGTCACTATCCAATCCGATTTGGGTCGACGGCACTTACGGCAAATTCAAGTATCACGCGCAGCCTTTCCAGTTCGGCGCCACTGAATTGGCGGGGCTCGAAATTTTTCTCAAGGCAGCGACCAGGGCCACGGACGGTTCGCAGCACGCGGGCAATTGCGCCGCCTGCCACACGCCGCCGAATTTCACCGACTTCCGGTTTCACAATACCGGCATCTCACAGGAGGAATACGATGCCGCGAACGGGCCCGGCGCGTTTGCCGCTTTGGCGGTGCCAACTCTCGCGCAGCGGAACCAGAATTACGACGCCTACTTGCCTGTGACCTCGAACCATCCCAACGCGACGGAAAGCTTCCGTCATCCTGCTGTAGCGGGCAGCCCACAGTTCGCCGACCTCGGACTGTGGAACGTGTATGAGAATCCGGACATTCCCAACCCACAGGCCAATCTTTTGCTGGTGGTTTGCGCGAACGCCCAGAATTGCTCGGTCGACATGGGCTTGCCGAACACGATCGCGCAGTTCAAGACGCCTACTTTGCGCGATCTGGAGGATTCCGCGCCCTATTTCCACAATGGCAGCAGACTGACGTTCGCCGACGTGATCAATTTCTACATCAACAGCTCGCAGCTCGCGCGCGAGGGGCTGCTGCGCAATCCGCCGCCGGAATTCCAGAGCATGTCGATCAGCCCAGCCGACGTGACGGCGCTTGTCGCGTTTCTGGAATCTCTCACCGAAGACTACGACGACACCTAATCGTCTCGCGAATTCTCACTGGAATGGCCGTGTAAGCGATTCCTGCTAGAATGATTTGCGGAGACGGCCTGCGACGCAGGTGACGTTGCGAAAGCCTATTTGAACCAACACTGGATCCCAGGGCGCCTGCGTCGTCCTGCCCTTGTGCACGTCCCGGCGGCCTGCCGTTGGGGAAGCCTTAAAGCAGGCGCTGGGCGCCCAACCTATTAAGTGGGGTTCAGGGCCTAGCACGCACGGCGAAGTGGACCGCTCCTCACGATCCGGCCAGGATCGTGACCCTGAGCGAACGAAGTGAGCGAAGGATCGGACCCCCATCGTGGTCCCGAGCGAGTCCGCCGCGGCGGACGAGCCGAGGGGCGCGACTTTCCTTGGAAAGGCATAAGTGAAAATTCTTTTCATCGGTGACATCGTCGGCTCGCCCGGCCGCAAGATCGTGCACGACCGGCTCGCGGACATTCTCGCGCAGCGCGGCATCGACCTCTGCATCATCAACTGCGAAAACGCCGCTTCCGGATTCGGCGTCACGCCGAAAATCGTCGAAGAGCTTTTCGCCTCAGGCGCCGACGTGCTCACCAGTGGCAATCACATCTGGAAGCGCAAAGAGATCATCGATTTTTTCCCGGAAGAGCCGCGGCTGCTGCGCCCCGCGAATTTTCCGAGCGGCTCGCCGGGCAGCGGACTTTACGTCGGCCAAGCGAAAAATGGCGTCGGCTGCGCCGTGCTGAATCTTCAGGGTCGCACGTTCATGGCGGCGAACGACGATCCTTTCCGCACCGCCACGCTCGAGCTCAAGCGAATTCTGCCCGAGGTGAAAGTAATCGTCGTGGACATGCACGCCGAGGCCACGTCTGAAAAAATGGCCATGGGCTGGTATCTGGACGGCAAGGTTTCCGCGGTGCTGGGAACGCATACGCACGTCCCTACGGCCGACGAGCGCGTGCTTCCGGGTGGCACCGCATTCATCACGGATGTCGGCATGACCGGCCCTCACGATTCCGTCATCGGAATGGAGAAGGAAGGTATTCTGCAGCATTTTCTCGACGGCATGCCGTCACGATTCGTCGTCGCCCAAGGCGACATTCAGATGAACTCGGTCCTCATCGATGTCGACGAATCGAGCGGCCACGCCCGCTCCATCAGCCGCCTCAAATTCCGCCTCGACTAGCTGGCGGAAGATCCAGGTTCGACCCAAGCAACGCACGCGCAGGTCCGGCCATCTTCCTCCACCGTCAGGGGATAGAATCGTCTAGCCCATCTAGTCCATGTTACGAGGTGCTTCAGCCTTCGTGTCGATTGCCGCTCTGGCTTTCCTCATCGGAAGCCGCATGCAGCTCGCGTCCGCGCAGGATCAAGCTTTCACGCGCGAAATCGCCGCTAGGGCGCGAATCTTTCCTGAAATCGGCGCCGGCGTCTCGGCAATCAAGCGTGACGCGTCTGGCCGCTACTACGTCCTAGCGGCGCCAGCAAATGCGATCACAATTTACGCCGCCGATGGCAACCGGCTGGGCCAAATTCCCGGCGCGAATTCGCGCGGCGCCAAAATCATGTACGCATCGGATCTTGATCTCGACTCCGAGGGCAGATTGTTCATCGTCGATCGCGGAGGAAATGTTGTGCGGATCTTCGAGACGGACGGATCGCCGGTTCGGACCGTTCCGGTAGCCGCTCCGCTCTCCATTGCCGCGCTCTCGGGCGGCGAGTTCGCTGCCACATCGTTGCGCTCGGCACAACTCGTCAACATTTTCGATGCGCGCGGTGCGCTCGCGCGAACGTTCGGTGATATTCCGGCGCCGCCCGACGGTAACGATCGTAGCGCACTGCTCAGTCGGGGACGGATCTATGGCGACGGCACGGGACAGATCTATTTCGTCTTTACGTCACTGCCCGATCCTACGATTCGCAAATACGATCGCTTCGGCTACGCCGCGTACGAAATCTCTTTGCCCGCGTCCGAATTCAAACCGCCTCGAGAGGCCAAGCAATGGACCACCGTGACGATCGGCAAGAATGGTTCTGCTCCGCCGAAGCCTGTGATCCAGGCGCTCGCGGTCGATCCCGACACCCAGGAGGTCTGGGCGGCGATCGGCGATGAACTGGTGCACTTCGACAAGGACGGCAACCGCCGCTCCGCGTATCACACGACCACAAAATCGGGCGCTCCGCTCGAAGCCGCGGCGCTCTTGATCGAGCACGATCGCATTCTCCTGGCAGATGATCCCAACGGAATTTTTGAATTTGCATTTCCCGAGCCGCGCCACGCGGCATCGCTCGCACACTAAATTCAGCAGGGCTGTTGAAACGCTGCCTGTGGAAAACTTTGCGCGCACAAGATCCGGAAATTTCGTTTTGACCGCGCAATATTGCACCTGAACGCAATTTTTTTCGGCGGCTTCCTCGTAAAATCGCTCTGTGGAAAAGTTGTGAATTGTGTGTGAAGCGCGAGATCTTCTTGCGCTCAGTTTTCTCTTGCCCATCGCAGAACATTTAGGCAGAATCCCGCCTCGCGTATCTGAGGGCCATAACCGGACACCAGCGCTGTTAGGACATCGCAGTTGCCGGGGGCGTTCTAGCAGGCCGAACCCGACACGTTAGAAATCACTAAGCTTTGCTTCTCGCGGAGGGGCGAGAATTTCCACAATATTTCCACTGATGTGGAAATTTTTGGCGGGAGCTATTTTCGTCGATGAACATCTGGGACAAGATCCTCCAGCATGCCGAGCGCCGGGTCAATCCTCATAGCTTCGCCACTTGGTTCCGTCCCACCCGTCAAGAACGAGCCGAAGACGACCGGCTGGTGATCCGGGTCCCTACCCGCTTGTTTTGCAAGCGTTTAACCGAGACCTACGGAGAGCTTTTGCAGGCCGTCTTGGCCGAAATTGGAAGGCCCGGGCTGGCGCTGGAGTTCATCTGCGCCGAGGCTGAGCCGACCGCCGCGAGTCCCTCTGCGTCGCAACAGGCGAAGCTCGATTTCGAGTCGTGGGATACGCAGCTCAACCCGCGCTATACGTTCGACAAATTTATCGTCGGCAAGTCGAACCAGTTTGCGCACGCTGCGGCAATCGCCGTGGCCGAGCAGCCGTCGAAATCCTACAACCCACTCTTCCTTTACGGTGGTGTGGGGCTAGGCAAGACCCACCTGATGCAGGCTATCGGCCACGCCCTCAAGCGGCGCAACCCTGCGCTGCGGCTCACCTATATCAGCGCCGAGAAATTCACCAACGAAGTGATTGCCGCGATCCGCTTTGAGCGCATGCCCAGTTTCCGCGACCGCTTCCGCAACATGGACGTGCTGATGGTGGACGACATCCAATTCATCGCGCGCGCTGAGCGGACCCAAGAGGAATTTTTCCACACGTTTAACGCGCTCTACGACCAGCAGAAGCAGATCGTGATTTCCTCCGATTGCCCGCCGAAAGAGATTTCATCCATCGAAGAGAGGTTGCGATCGCGGTTCGAATGGGGCTTGATTGCGGACATCCAGATGCCGGATTTGGAAACAAAAATTGCGATTCTGCAGAAGAAAGCCGATAGCGAGCGCGTTCACCTGCCGGACGAAGTAGCCGAATTCATCGCGCGCTCGATCAAATCCAACATTCGCGAACTGGAAGGCGCGCTGATTCGCCTGATTGCTTACTCCTCGCTGACCGGCGCCGAGATCAATCAGGCAACCGCCCAGCAGGTGCTCAAAAACATCATCGAAACGGCTGAGAAGAAAGTCACGATCGAGCAGATTCAGAAGCGGGTCAGCGAGCACTTCGGCATGCGTGCGCAAGACCTAAAAATTCGTAGCAACTCGAAAGTGATCGCCTTCCCGCGCCAGATTGCAATGTTCTTGGTGAAGCAGCTCACGACGGCATCGCTGCCGGAAATTGGAAAGCAGTTCGGCGGCAAGCACCACACCACAGTGCTTCACTCGATCAACAAGATCGAGACGCTTCGGCAGCGCGACAAAGATTTGAACAGGACGATCAACAGGCTACTCGATTCATTCGGCTAGTCTTGAATCGTCGGGCCGATCGCTTGGCTGTGGATCGATTGTGAACGAATTGTGAATGTCGTCGCTGATGTACTTCTCGCTGCAAAATTCCCACGCTGCCTTAGTTGGATTCACAGAACTATGAGTACGCTAACTCATGCGTGGGGCAAGGGATGAATGGCTTTTCAAGAAATCCACAAATCCGGCGGCGACTACGGTTTCTCTACTTTGTACAAATAAAGAAAAGCAGTAAAGTAGCCGCATCCGACCTATGACTACAGAAACCAGCGTGAGGGCCGCACACGAGATGGAATTCAGCGTAAAGAAGTACGACCTACTCGAGGAGCTTGAGCTGACGCAAGGCGTGGTCGAGCGCAAGACCACGATTCCGATCCTCTCGAATCTTTTGTGCGAGGCAAAGGGCAATCGGCTGACAATCACGGCGACTGATCTCGAGTTGAGCATTCGCACGTCGTGTGAGGCAAAGGTCAAGAAAGACGGCGCAGGAACGATTCCGGCGAAAAAACTTCTCGAGCTGGTGCGGCTGCTGCCGGATGAAGAGATTCGTTTCAAGCTACTGGAAAATCACTGGGTCCAGATCACCTGCGATCGCAAGAACTACAAGCTCGTCGGAATGTCGAAGGACAATTTCCCGGCGCTGCCGAGTTTCCCGCATGCACTCGTCAAGATTCCGGCGAAGTTGTTGGCCAGCCTAATTGCGAAGACGACGTTCGCCATCTCGCAAGAAGAGTCGCGCTACACGCTGAATGGAGCATTGCTCGTGCTGAAGCCGGGATCAATCACGATGGTCGCAACCGACGGTCACCGCCTGGCGATGGTCGAGACCGACCACAAACTCGAAGGCTTTTCATCCGAGGCGCGCGTCTTGGTTCCGAAGAAAGCGATGAACGAAGTCCAGCGCCTGGCTGCTGAGGCGGGCGATGAAGGCGCAGTCGAATTCGGACAGGACGAGAGCCATCTCTTCTTTCAGTTCGCTGGCAGACTGCTAACCTGCCGCAAGCTCACCGGCCAATTCCCGAACTACGAGGCGGTCCTGCCACGCGATGCAAATAAAACCGTAGTGCTTGAGCGCAGCGAGCTTCAAGATGCGTTGCGCCGTGTATCGCAGCTCGCCGACCAGCGCTCGCACGCCGTGAAATTCACGCTCGCCAAAGAAGGATTGGAGATCTCCGCTTCCAGCCCGGAATACGGTGAGGCGAAAGAAGCGATCGAAAAAGAGTTCAAGGGCGAGCCGATCGCCATCGGCTTCAACGCGCAGTACCTGCTGGATTTTCTCGGCGCCGCGCCGGATGGCCCGATCAGTTTCGAATTGAAGGACGATCAATCCGCCGGCCAGCTTCGCCCGCTCGCCGACGAGTCCAGCCGCTACCGCTACGTCGTCATGCCCATGCGGATTTGATTTTCGGCGGGAAAAGTCACCCGAAATCGCCGAAAGGCCCGCCTCTTCCTTGGGCGATTTTGCGCCCCGAAGGAGAAGCGCGAAGGCGATTCTAATCGCCTGAAAATAATTGAGATATTTCATTCAAATCCCATCGCGATTGCCTTGTGAAACGCAGGCCATTCCTGTAAAATTTGATGGGTTCCGAAATCCTCCTGAATCGCATTTTTCGGACCGAGCTCGTGCGCGGTGCGTCCGCCAGCGCCAGAACTGGCGGTCGCAAATCGCCGCCGCAAGCAACTGACTTCCCCTTCCGAGGGGAGAAAAAGCTTCGCCGCGTCCGCCCGAATTTTCGGTACAGGACGGGATGGAGCTGAGAGAAACCCTTCGAGTCCCAGCTCGAGCGCCGAGCGCTCTTGCAAATGGGGCCAATGGGCAAGGTAAGTCGGCCATCCGCGCGACCGCCTTCCCGAACGCAGATCACGATTCGCCGAAGATTTTCGGATGCAGCTCAGGCCTGCCTGCGAAACGACCGATCTTGAGGCCTGAGGGCTTCTTCTGAGGAGACGCACGATCCATGGGTGACAAAGAGACTCCGGCTTCGAAAGGCCCCGGCGGGCACAAGTACGACGCGACTTCGATCAAAGTGCTCGGCGGACTCGAAGCAGTCCGCAAGCGCCCCGCGATGTACATCGGCTCGACCGGCGAGACGGGACTCCACCATCTCGTTTGGGAAGTCGTCGATAATTCGGTCGACGAAGCAATGGCCGGCTTCTGCGACGAGATCAACGTCCAGGTGCACGACGACAACAGCGTCACCGTGATCGACAACGGCCGCGGCATTCCCGTCGATATGCATGCAACCGAAAAGAAGCCCGCCGCTGAAGTCGTGATGACGGTACTCCACGCAGGCGGCAAATTCGATAGCGAAACCTACAAAGTTTCCGGCGGCTTGCACGGTGTCGGCGTCTCCGTCGTCAACGCGCTCTCCGACTGGCTCGATCTCGAAATCTGGCGCGACGGCGAAGTCTGGGAGCAGTCCTACGAAAACGGCGTTCCGACCTCGAAGCTCAAGTCCTCGGGCAAGACGCGCAAGACCGGCACGAAAATCACGTTTCACGCCGATCCCTCGATCTTTTCGACGATTAACTACAGTTTCGACACGCTTTCGCAGCGCCTCCGCGAGCTCGCCTTTCTCAACAAGGGCCTGAAAATCACGCTCGAAGATGAGCGCTCGAACAAAAAGGCCGAGTTCCGCTTCACCGGCGGTATCTCCGAGTTCATTAAGCATCTCAACCGCGGCAAGCAGACGCTCCACGATTCACCCATCTATATGGAAGGCAAGCGCGGCAACGTCGATATGGAGATCGCGCTGCAGTACAACGACAGCTACGCCGAAAACATCTTCGCCTTCGCCAACACGATCAACACCGTCGATGGCGGCACGCACCTTGCCGGCTTCCGCTCCGCGCTCACGCGCACGATCAACTATTACGCAGGTTCGTTCGGCATGCTGAAAGAGCAGAAGGACGAAATCTCGATCACCGGTGACGATGTTCGCGAAGGCCTTGTCGCAGTCGTCTCGGTGAAGCTCCCGCAGCCGCAGTTCGAAGGCCAGACGAAAGGCAAGCTCAATAGCGACATTAAGGGCCTCGTCGAATCACTCGTCAACGAAAAGCTCGGCGAGTACTTCGACAAGCACTCCTCGATCGCGCGCAAGATCATCGGCAAGACGATCGACGCCGCGCGCGCCCGCGAAGCCGCGCGCAAGGCCCGCGAACTCACGCGCCGCAAGTCCGCGCTCGATTCATCGGGCCTGCCGGGCAAGCTCGCCGATTGCCAGGAACGCGATCCCGCGCGCTGTGAGCTCTTCATCGTCGAGGGCGAATCGGCCGGCGGCTCGGCCAAGGGCGGACGCGACCGCCGCTATCAGGCCATCCTGCCGCTCAAAGGCAAGATCCTCAACGTCGAAAAAGCCCGCTACGACAAGATGCTCGGCCACGAGGAAATCCGCGCCATCATCACCGCGCTCGGCACCGGCATCGGCAAGGATGATTTCGACGCGAGCAAGCTCCGCTATCACAAAATCATCCTGATGACCGACGCGGACGTAGACGGCAGCCACATTCGCACGCTGCTGCTCACGTTCTTCTTCCGCCACATGCGCGAGCTGATCGATAAGGAGCACGTCTACATCGCGCAACCGCCGCTTTATCGCGTCAAGCGCGGCAAGATGGATCGCTACATCCGCGACGAGCGCGAATTCTCGCGCGAGCTGATGAAGCGCGCCACCGAAGAGCACGTTGTGAAGAGCAAGAGCGGCAAGTCGCTCGAAGGCGGCGATCTCACCCAGTTCCTCCTGAACATTCAGGAATACGACCAGGTTTCCTCGAAGCTCGCGCGCCGCTTGCGCGATCCCAAGCTTGTCGAATTGCTCGCCGACGCCGAGCTCGATAAGAAAGCCGACTTCAGCGACAAGAAAAAACTGCAGGAGCTGCTCAAGGCCATCGAGAAAGCCAAGCTGGAAATCGACGCCAAGCTCGCCTTCGACGAGGAGCACAGCCTGCACGAGCTTGTACTGAAAAATGGCGGCGAAAAGCGCATCAACTGGGCGCTCGCTGCTTCGCCCGAATACAAGCGCCTTCGCACGCTGCGTCAGGCGATCGCCGAAAATGACAAGCCGCCCTTCACCATCACGCACAACGGCGACAAAGCCACGAAAGAGAGCGCGCTGCAGTTGCTCAATTACGTCCTCGAAGACGCGAAGAAAGAATTCACCATTACGCGCTTCAAGGGCCTCGGCGAAATGAATCCGGAGCAGCTCTGGGCCACCACGATGAACGCCGAGACGCGCACGCTGCTCAAAGTGCGCCTCGAAGACGCCGTCGCCGCCGAGGAAATCTTCGCCACGCTGATGGGCGAAAACGTTGAGGAGCGCCGAAAGTTCATCGAGGAAAACGCCCTCGAAGTCGTCAACCTCGACATCTAGGCGGAGAGGCTGAATGGCAAACCAGCTCTCGCATTTCGCGATCCACGCCGACGATCTCGAACGCGCGCGCAAATTCTACGGCGGCGTTTTTGGCTGGACGTTTCAGGGCTTTGGCAGCGGCCCGATGGCAGACTTTTGCCAGATCAAGGACGCGGCGGGCAATCTGCTGGCGCCGCTCGGCGCCGTGCAATCGCGCAAGTTCAACGTCGCGCCGCAGCCGCTATACGGCCTCGAGTGCTCATTTGCCGTGGATGATGTCGACGCCACCGTCCGCGCCGTCGAAACCAATGGCGGCAAAATCGTGATGAAAAAGTCCGCGATTCCCGGCGTCGCCTGGATCGTGAAGTTTCTCGATACAGAAGGAAATCTTGTCTGCGCCGTCCAATACGATCCATCGGCGCGCTGAACGGTTTTCACAATTCACTGAGGAGCCTCAATGGCTGACGAGCAAAACCAGCAGATCCTGACGCCGGTCGACATCGAATCGGAAATGAAGAAGTCGTACCTCGATTACGCGATGAGCGTAATCCTGGCGCGCGCGATCCCCGACGTCCGCGACGGCCTCAAGCCCGTCCAGCGCCGCATCCTGATCGCGATGAACGATCTCGGCCTGGCCTCGAATCGCGGCTTCCGCAAGTGCGCGAAGATCTGCGGCGACACTTCCGGCAATTACCATCCGCACGGCGAAGCGATCATCTACCCGGCTCTTGTCCGCCTCGCGCAGGATTTCAGCATGCGCTACCCGCTGGTCGACGGCCAGGGCAACTACGGCTCGGTCGATGGCGATCCGCCCGCGGCGATGCGTTACACCGAAGCGCGCCTTTCGCGAATCGCCGAGGAGATGCTGCAGGACCTCGAGAAGGAAACTGTCGATTTCGTCGAAAACTTCGACCAGACGCGCATGGAGCCCACGGTTCTTCCGGCGCGCGTCCCGAACCTCCTGGTCAATGGCGCCGACGGCATCGCGGTCGGCATGGCCACGCGCATCCCGCCGCACAACCTGCGCGAAACGGTCGAAGCTGCAATCGCGCTGATCGAAAATCCCGATGCCTCGCTCAAGCAGATCATGAAGATCATCCCCGGCCCGGATTTCCCGACCGGTGGATACATCTACGGCCGCGAGGGCATTGAAGAGGCCTACAAGAAAGGCCGCGGCTCCTTCCAGGTGCGCGCCAAGGCCGCCATCGAGCAGCGCAGCAAAGACCGCGAAGACATCGTCATCACCGAGTTGCCGTATCAGGTCAATAAAGCGCGCCTGATCGAACACATCGCCGAGCTGATCAACAACAAGAAAATCGACGGCATCGCCGACGTACGCGACGAAAGCGATCGCGACGGCATGCGCATCGTTGTCGAGCTGAAGCGCGACGAAGAGCCGCAGATCATCCTCAACAAGCTTTTCAAGATGACGCAGATGCAGGAGTCCTACGGCATGATCCTGCTCGCGATCGTCGGCGGGCAGCCGCGCGAGCTGGGACTGCTCGATCTGCTGCGCCTTTTCATCGAGCACCGCGTCGATGTGGTCCGTCGGCGTACCACTTACGAACTGCGCAAGGCGCGCGAGCGCGAGCACATCCTGCTCGGCTACCGCATCGCGCTCGATAACGTCGACGACGTGATCAAGATTATTCGCGGGTCCTCTAGCCGCGCCAACGCCCGCGAAAACCTGCACGACTTCTTTGCAAACAAGAACGTCCGAGTAACGGTCCAGGGCAAGGAGCGGACGATCGAAGGCATCAAGGTCGATCGCAAGAAGTACGGCATCGTCGCTCTCACCGGTGAAGCCATCGGTCCCGCCGAGGGCGAAGGGCT